>Ga0207708_10000426_pt1 | contig 32859 bp, 28 predicted proteins | sample KBSK5101metaG_FD_184340 | JGI IMG/M metagenome (GOLD analysis project Ga0207708, IMG submission 184340) | Corn, switchgrass and miscanthus rhizosphere microbial communities from Kellogg Biological Station, Michigan, USA - KBS K5-10-1 metaG... | ecosystem: Host-associated > Plants > Roots >... | reverse complement strand
CGTGGCGCGGTTACAACTTCGAAGACGCGATTCTCGTTTCCGAGCGACTCGTGAAAGAGGACTACTACACCTCGATTCACATCGAAGAGCTCGAGATCGAAGCGCGCGATACGAAGCTTGGTCCGGAAGAGATCACGCGCGATATTCCCAACGTCGGTGAGAACATGCTGCGCGATCTCGATGAGAGCGGCATCATTCGCATCGGCGCCCAGGTGAAGCCGGGTTCGATTCTCGTCGGCAAAGTCACACCGAAAGGTGAGACGCAACTGACCGCGGAAGAGAAACTGCTGCGCGCGATCTTCGGTGAGAAGGCCGGCGATGTTAAAGACGCTTCGCTCGTCAGCCCGCCGGGAATCGACGGCACAGTGGTCGACGTTCAGGTCTTCACTCGCAAGGGCCAGGAGAAGGACCAGCGGTCACTCGCAATCGAGCAGGACGAAGAAGATCGCCTGCGACGCGACCTTGAAGACGAGATTCGTATCCTGCGCGAACAACGTGACGAGCGAATCTACGAGCTGCTCGAAGGCCGCAAGCTGTCAGCCGATCTAGTTGCCAACAAGGAAGTGTTAATAGAGAAAAACATTGCGATCACGCGCGAGATGCTCAAGGCTGTTGAGCCGAAAGCGCTGCGCAAAGTCCAACTCGCTTCTTCGCGGCTGGATATAGGCGCCGAGATCAAGGAGTACGAAGACCGCACCGAGCGCCAGATCAAGATCCTCTCCGACATCTACGAAGAGAAGATCGCGAAACTGCGCCAGGGTGATGAGCTTTCACCGGGCGTAATCAAGATGGTGAAAGTGTTCATCGCCATGAAGCGCAAGCTTTCAGTCGGCGACAAGATGGCCGGTCGTCACGGAAACAAGGGCGTCATCGCACGCATCCTTCCGGAAGAAGACATGCCGTACTTGCCTGATGGAACGCCCGTCGAGATCGTTTTGAATCCGCTGGGCGTGCCGTCGCGCATGAACGTCGGTCAGATCCTCGAGACGCACCTTGGTTGGGCTGCGCGTGTGCTGGGAATGCACTTCGCGACACCCGTGTTCGATGGCGCTACCGAAGCTGAGATCAAGCAGAAGCTACAGCTTTCCGGCGAACGCGCTCGCGAGCTTGGTCTGCCCGAGATCGTCAACGAGTCGGGCAAGGCAGTGCTCTATGACGGTCTGAGTGGTGATCCGTTCGAACAGAAAGTGACAGTCGGATACATCTACATGTTGAAGCTGTCGCACCTGGTCGACGATAAGATCCACGCTCGCTCGATTGGACCATACAGCTTGATCACGCAGCAGCCACTCGGCGGTAAGGCGCAGTTTGGCGGACAGCGTTTCGGAGAGATGGAGGTGTGGGCGCTCGAGGCCTACGGCGCTGCGCACATCCTGCAGGAACTGCTGACAGCCAAATCTGACGACGTTGCCGGACGCTCCAAGATTTACGAAGCGATCGTGAAGGGCGAAGCGGACTTTGATCCAGGTCTGCCGGAGTCGTTCAACGTGCTCGTGCGTGAATTGCAGTCGCTCTGTCTCGACGTTGAGTTGATCAACAAGAAGGCAGTGGATGACGGCACCGGACAGCAAGATGGCGTTGGCGAAGCGATCGTGACTAGCGCAGTCGAAGCGTAAAGCAAGTTTTAGCCACAGATGACACAGAAAAAAATCCGATTTTCTATCCGTGTTATCCGCGGCCGCAATTAATGGAGAAAACAAAGTGTTTCGATTCCAACAAGAAAAGACGCAACTGGCTCCCGACTTTGAAGCAATTCGTATCTCACTTGCGTCACCGGAAAAAATCCGGCAATGGTCGCATGGTGAGGTGACCAAACCAGAAACAATCAACTACCGCACCTTCAAACCCGAGCGCGATGGTCTCTTCTGCGCTCGCATCTTTGGGCCGGTGGCTGATTGGGAATGTCTTTGCGGAAAATACAAACGCATGAAGCACCGTGGCGTCATCTGTGACAAGTGCGGTGTGGAAGTAACTCAGGCGAAGGTGCGCCGTGAGCGTTTGGGCCATATCGATCTTGCCAGCCCGTGTTCGCACGTCTGGTTCTTTAAAGGTCTGCCCAGCCGCATCGGCCACCTGCTCGACATCCCGCTGCGCGAACTCGAGAAGGTGCTTTACTTCGAGTCGTACATCGTGATCGATCCTGGCGACGTTTCCGGGTTGAAAGAACGTGAGCTACTCAGCGACGAGCGCTATCGCGAACTGGTCCGAGACTATCCGGCGCAGTTTGTCGCCAAGATGGGCGCCGAGGCGATCAAGGAGCTGCTCGCGATGGTCGATGTCGAAGAGCTCGCGACCGACCTGCGCAAGCGCATGAAGGAAGAGACTTCGCAGCAGAAGAAGTTGAAATACTCGAAGCGTCTGAAAGTCGCGACGAGCTTCCTGAAATCAGGAAACCGTCCTGACTGGATGATCCTCGACGTGATTCCGGTGATTCCACCCGAGCTGCGGCCACTCGTGCCCTTGGATGGAGGACGCTTCGCGACTTCAGACCTGAACGATCTCTATCGACGCGTAATCAATCGCAACAACCGTCTCAAGAAGCTGATGGAGTTGCGTGCGCCGGAAGTCATCGTACGCAATGAAAAGCGCATGCTTCAGGAAGCTGTCGATGCGTTGTTCGATAATGGACGCCGTGGGCGCGTGCTGCGTGGTGTCAACAATCGCCCGCTGAAGTCGTTGAGTGGAACACTCAAGGGCAAGCAGGGACGTTTCCGTCAGAACCTGTTAGGCAAACGCGTTGACTACTCCGGGCGATCAGTTATTGTTGTCGGCCCCGAATTGAAACTGCATCAGTGCGGTCTGCCGAAGAAGATGGCGCTCGAGTTGTTCAAGCCATTCATTTACAACCAGCTCGAGAAGCAGGCACACGCGGCCACCATTAAGCAGGCACGCGAGATGGTGGAACGACAGGAGCCTGTCGTTTGGGACATTCTCGAAGAAGTGATTCGCGAGCATCCGGTGCTCCTGAATCGCGCGCCGACGCTGCACCGTCTCGGCATTCAGGCTTTTGAGCCGGTGCTGGTCGAAGGCAAAGCGATCAAGATTCACCCGCTCGTTTGTACGGCTTTCAACGCCGACTTCGACGGCGACCAGATGGCGGTCCACATTCCGCTCAGTCCGGAAGCGCAGATCGAAGCGGCAGTGTTGATGCTTTCGAGCAACAACATCCTGAGTCCCGCAAGCGGTCAGCCAATCGCAGTGCCGTCGCAGGACATCGTGCTCGGAATTTACTACCTGACTCGCGATCGTCCGGGCGCAAAAGGTGAAGGACGCGTGTTTGCTTCGCTCGAGGAAGTGCTACTCGCGCTCGACGCCGGTGAAGTAACAACCCAGACGCCAATTAAACTACGCATTCAGGGCGACTTGATCGACCTCGTCCAGGAACACGATCCACAGGACATCCTGCGCGCGACTGTTCAGGACGACGTGCGTCGCGTAATCAACACGACCGTTGGTCGCGTTATCTTTAACGACTCGATTCCTGCCGGCCTGCCATTCATCAACGGCACGTTGAAGAAGAAAGGTCTGCAATCGCTCGTTAACTATTCGCACATCCGCCTGGGCCATGAGATGACCGTCAAGATGCTTGACGATCTCAAGACCCTCGGCTTCCTGTATGCGACGAAAGCCGGTATTTCGATCGGCATTGACGACCTGGTAACTCCACCGTCGAAGAAAGGCCTGGTCGACAAAGCTGACAAGGACGTGATCGCGGTTGAGCAGCAGTATCTCGACGGTGTCATCACAAACGGGGAACGTTATAACAAGGTCATCGCGATCTGGTCGGAAGTAACCGACAAGGTGGCGAAAGAGATGTTCAAGGCGATGGATGATCGCGAACGTGCCAGCGGTGAGCTCAATCCGATCCTCGTGATGAGCGACTCCGGTGCTCGTGGCAGCGCGCAACAGATTCGCCAGCTCGCCGGTATGCGCGGTCTGATGGCTCGTCCTTCGGGCGAAATCATCGAGACCCCGATTCAGGCAAACTTCCGCGAGGGTCTCAACGTGTTGCAGTACTTCATCTCAACACACGGCGCTCGCAAAGGTCTGGCTGATACGGCATTGAAGACTGCTGACTCGGGTTACCTGACTCGTCGTCTCGTCGACGTGGCCCAGGACGTGATCATCAGTGAAGAAGATTGCGGCACGCTGCGCGGAATTTCCGCCAGCGCGATTGTGGAAGGTGGCGAAGAGATCGAGTCGTTACGCGATCGTATTGTCGGCCGCACGGCGCTCGAAGACGTCACCGACCCAATTGAAGGGTCCGTGATCGTGGCGGCGAACCAGGAGATCGATGAAGACCTGGCTGGCGAGATTCAACGTTCGGGTGTGCAGCGCGTGCGAATTCGTTCAGTGCTGACCTGCGAGTCGCGTCGTGGCTGCTGCATCAAGTGTTACGGACGCAACCTCGCGACTGGACGTCCGGTCGAGATCGGTGAAGCCGTCGGTGTTATCGCGGCGCAGTCGATTGGCGAGCCGGGCACGCAGTTAACGATGCGTACGTTTCACATCGGTGGTACCGCGCGTCTCGAAGAGTCGTCGAAGCACGAAGCGCGTCAGGACGGTACGGTCAAGTATCTCGACCTGCAAACGGTCAAGAGCCGCAAGGGCGAGCGCATCGCGATGAACCGCAACGGTTCGTTGATCATCATCGACGACCGCGGCCGTGAAGCGGCGCGTTACCAGATTGTTTACGGCGCGCACATTCTCGTCGAAGACGGCAACCGCGTGACGCAGGACCAACTGCTCGCTACGTGGGACCCGTTCACGTTCGCGATCCTTACCGAAGTTGCTGGACACGTTAAGTTCCAGGATCTGAAGGAAGGCGTGACGTTTGACGAAGAAGTGGACGAAGTGACCGGTCAGTCGCGTATGGTCGTGAAAGACTCGCCTGACGAGAAGAAACAACCGCGTCTGGAAATTCGCAGCGCCGGTAACAAGGTGCTGAAGACTTACCAGATGCCTGTCCGCGCGAACCTGATGGTGACCGACGGCGAGGAAGTCGAGCCGGGCGACATCATCGCGAAGATCCCGCGTGAAACTACCAAGACGAAGGACATCACGGGTGGTTTGCCGCGCGTCGTCGAGCTCTTCGAAGCACGACGACCGGCGGAGACCGCGGTCATGTCTGAAATCGACGGCACGGTTACACTCGGCGCGATCTCCAAAGGAAAGCGCAAACTGATCATTACCGGCGACGACGGTGAGGAGCGCGAGTACGACATCCCACGCGGTACGCACATCAACGTGCAGGATGGCGATCGGGTACGTGCGGGAGAGGCTTTAATGGATGGCCCGCTTAATCCGCACGACATTCTGCGCGTTTTGGGTATGAGTCGTTTGCAGGAGTACCTCGTAAACGAAATTCAGGAGGTCTATCGCCTGCAGGGTGTGAACATCAACGACAAGCACATCGAGGTGATTGTTCGTCAGATGTTGCGCTGGGTGAAGATCAAGGAAGTCGGCGACACCGAATTTCTGCTCGAAGAGCAGGTCGATCGTTTCCGCTTCCAGGACGAGAACGAACGTGTGCGTCAGGAAGACGGCGAAGTGGCGCAGGCCGAGCCGCTCTTGCTGGGTATCACGAAAGCGTCGCTCTCGACTGACTCGTTTATCTCCGCAGCGTCGTTCCAGGAGACCACGCGCGTGCTTACTGAGGCCGCGATCTCCGGGCGCGTCGATTACCTGCGTGGGCTGAAGGAAAACGTGATCATGGGGCGGTTGATTCCGGCCGGAACCGGCATGGAATACTATCGCAACGTTGATATCGAACGTGATGAAACGATCGATCAGGGCAGGGATCGCGATCTCGATGAGTTTCCCGACATCGTCGGCGGCCACGATATTGTGATGCCGCCACGTGAACCGATCGTAGTGCCTGCGGCAGCTCCGGCCGACGGTGATGGCGCCGGTAGTCCCGAAGGCGAAGAGTAGTTAAAACCTTCTTCCCAAGCCATCCACAGATTGCACAGATATTCTGCGTAATCTGTGGATGGTTTTTTTAGTCCTCTCTTAAATCCTGCTGACGAATTCTCTTGCAGTGCTTGCAGATCGCCAGATCTGACTGCATCTCCGGTACGAGTTGTAGCATGCTGATCTTTCGTTCGGACATCACACGACTTATTCTTAACCCACATAATGTATGCTGTCCGCTCGGTTGGACCAGATGATAAATTGCGCTCATCATTCGTGTCGCATACATTGTCTGACTCCTTTCGGTACAAAAGCTGGGCTCCAAAAGGACTGCCACTGTTGGTATTCGCAAACATGATGCCGCTAGAGAACTGAGACATTAATGCATTTGAAAACCATCAAAACCCTCCCTGGTGCGCGCAAAGCTGCGCTGCCTGAATTTGTGCCGCCCCAACTCGCCACACTTGTCGATAAGCCGCCGTCGGGTGACGAGTGGTTTCATGAATTAAAATTTGACGGTTACCGTTTGCTTTGTCATATAGACGGACGTCAGGTTCGTTTCTGGACGAGGAACCGTAAGGACTGGACGGTGAAGTTTGCGAGTGTCGCGAAGGCAGTAAAAGCCCTGGGGGTGAAGACTGCGATTCTCGATGGTGAGATTGTCGCGCTGGACAGTGCGGGTCGCGCCAGTTTTCAGTTGTTGCAACAGTCGATCAACAAGGGCGGTGGCTCGGGGTTGATCTTTCACATCTTCGATTTGATTTACATCGAGGGATTCAATCTCACGCGCTCTCCATTGCGAGAGCGTAAGCGCGTACTCGCGGAGCTGCTACAGCCTTTGGGCGACGGCGCCCTGCTGCGGTACAGCGATCACATCGAGGGCAACGGCACGTTGTTCTTGAAAGAGGCCTGCAAACTGGGGCTCGAGGGAATTGTTTCCAAACATGCGGACTCGGCATATGAATCGACGCGCAATCGCAACTGGTTGAAGATCAAGTGCATCAAGCGGCAGGAGTTTGTGATTGCGGGTTATACCTTGTCGGAAAAAGGAATTCCGTTCAGCTCGTTGATTCTCGGGTTTTACGAGAAGGGCAAACTGATTTACGCCGGACGTGCGGGCACAGGCTATACGAATCAGATGCGGGTCGACTTGAAGAAAATGTTGGATCGAATCGTTGTCGATAAGCGTCCCTTCGAACAGATCCCCAAAGATCCTGGTCTGCGACGCGCGGTCTGGACCGAACCGAAGCTCGTGGGTGAAGTCGCCTTCACGGAGTGGACGGACGAAGGTGTGATTCGCCACCCATCATTTCAGGGCCTGCGTGAAGATAAAAAACCGAAGGACGTCATCCGCGAAGATCCGTCCTAATCCGTGTCATCTGTGTTTAAAACAAACAGATATCTTCGATCTGATCCGGATATCAAAATCCCCTTAGCGTTAGGTAACAATCCTTCCCCACCGAACAACAACAGTGTCGCCCCCTTCGGCGCCCACTCGATCAACTCCCCTAACTTCGTCGTAAACTGATCCAGCGCCCGGCAACTGACAAACTCTACGGCGGGCGCCTCAATCTCCTCAAACCGCCGCGCGATAATCGTCGCTTTTCGCGAAACCGCATTCAACGCTTCACGCAAAAACACGGCTTTCTTCTGCGACGACTCGATCAGCGTCGCCTCCAGGTCAGCACGTGCAACCAGGCAGGGAATAATCGGCAGTCCTGCTCCCGATCCGACATCGGCGATCTTCGCGTCCGGAGGCAAGTGTTTGAGCAACAGTAACGACTCCAGCACGTGTCGCGTCGCAAACTCCTCCGGCGCGCACGGAGCCACAAGATGTAGCCGGTCGTTCCAGCGGGTCAGTAATCTGTAGTATTCGGTGAGCTGTGTTAAGGTTTCGGAAGAGAGTTCGAGGCCGTAACTCGCCATCCGCGAGCTTAATGTTTGCTCGAATCTCTCTGCTTCATCCATATCGTTAAAGAAGAATAGATCATGATTGACGATTTTGTTGAGCAGCATCGATTTTTGGGAAATGCAGTGGCGCAGATTATCAGCGAGCACGTGGCCGGGCTGGCCGCTCGTCGCGTAACGCCGGCGGCGACGCCCGCTGAGTTGGAGAAACTCTTCGATGAGCCGCTGCCCGAGAAGGGAATCGCGCTCGAAGAGATCCTCGCGCGCTTTCGTGAAGACATCGCGCCGAACGCGATGGGTGTGCCGAGTCCGCGATACTTCGGGCAGTTCAATCCGACGCCGTTGCCGGTCGGTGTTTGGGCCGATGCATTGAGTTCGATGCTCAACCAGAATGCGGGCGCGTGGCGTAATGGTCCGACTTCGGCGATGCTCGAGGCGCGCGCGATCCGCTGGCTCTGCGACTTGTTGAACTACGGACCGCAGAGCTTTGGGACGTTGGCGAGTGGCGGTTCGGAGGCGAATCTCATCGCGTTGAAGTGTGCGCGCGACAGTGTCGCGCGGGAGATCAAGGATCGCGGCGTGCGCCAGGCGTCAGGCGACCTGGTGATCTATGCGTCAGAGCAGTGTCACTTCTCGATCGATAAAAGTGCAGACATTCTGGGTTTGGGTCGTGATGGTTTGAGAAAGATCCCGAGTGACGAGCGTTTCCATATTTCGCTAGGCGCGCTTAAGGAAACGATTGCTGCAGATCGCGCCGCGGGAATGTTGCCGTGTTGTATCGTCGGCGTTGCTGGAACGACGTCGACGGGTGTTATCGATCCGCTCGAGTCGCTCGCTGAGATCGCCCGCGAGAATAATTGTTGGTATCACATCGATGCGGCTTACGGTGGTGCGCTCGCATTCTCGTCGCGACACAAAGACATGCTGCGTGGTATCGAGTTGGCTGATTCGATCACGTTCGATCCGCACAAGTGGATGTTTGTTCCGTTCTTGTGTGGCGCTACGCTCGTGCGTGGCGGCGGGCGTGTTCTTCGTGATGCGTTTGATATGACGCCGGAGTATCTGAGCGAAGATCGTGGCGGCGCCGACGTTGAGTTTGATTTCTTTCGTTACGGGCAGATGGGCACGCGTCGCTTCAATTCGTTGAAGCTTTGGATGGCAATCAAGTTTATGGGCCGCGAGGGTTATGCTAAGACGGTTGAGCGTCACATCGAGCTCACGAAGTATCTCGCGGAACGGATCGATGGGCTCAGCGGGTTCAAGCGCGTTGGTGAAGTTGAGACGGCGGTTTGTTGCTTTCGTTATTTGCCTGACAATTTGGAGCTCGGTGCTGAGTCGGATCGTTTACAACAGCGCTTACAACAGATCATCGAGCACAGTGGTGAAGCGTGGCTGACAACCACGGTGCTCCACGGCCATCGCGCGATACGTGTCAACATCAACAGCTTCCTCACCGAACAGCATCACATCGACGATTTGGTAAAATTGATCGAGCGCTCTGCGCAGGACATCAGATGAGCCACAAAAAGGCACATATCAAAAGAAGGCTTTTTTTGTGCATTTTGTGCCTTTTTGTGGCAAGTACCGCTGTTGCGCAGACGGGGCCGAAGTCGTTGCCGGCGATCCGTTCGCAAGCGGACTTTGATAAGATCTCGGTCACGTATGACGCGAACACTCCCTACGCCCTTCCGCACGTGATGATCGTCATCGATCGCAAAGACGGCAACAAGATCTACTACGTCAACAAAAAGCGCTACAGCTTTCACAAAGACTTCGTCAACGGCACTTATCTCTCACTCGAACGCGGCAAAGAGTTCTTTGTAAACAACTACATCAACGCCAATCGTCGCTTCATTCTCGGCACGCTCGCCTATCAAATCCCGATCAAGCGTTGGACCTTCGAGTTCTGGGAAGGCGATCTGATTCCAGCCGATCAGATCCAGCTCGCTTACGAAGTGATCAATAAATCGTTCTTCGCCCCGGTTGCGTTCAAGCCAAATTCTCTACGACAGGACGAAGCTTCGAAATCGCTTGCGGGCGTGCAGCGCGTTTTGCAGAGTGACATCGCGAAAGAGCAGGCATACCAGGCACTGAACATCGCGAGAGGCCTCGGACGCATTCACATCATTCCGAAGCTCGACGACCACGTCGAGATCGGTTTCAACGAGATTCTCGTCCTCGATGAAGTCCCGGTCCAACTGCCGCCGGTCGCGGGGATCATTACGTCGCTACCTTCAACGCCGCTCTCGCACATCAACCTGCTCGCGAAAGGCTGGGGTATTCCCAACGCCTACATCAAAAACGCGCAGGAACTGCTGAAGCAATATGACGGCTGGTGGGTGTCGTTCGAAACGCTGCGTGAAAACTACGCGATCAAACGCGCTGACATGAATCAGTTGCGTGAGTACCAGCGGCGCCAGAAGGAACGTCTGGACGTGATGAGGCCGCGTTTCAACCTGAGTGAAACGCGTCTGCTCAGTTTGGACCAACAGCGCGCCGCGTCGAGTCTGGCCTATGGCGGCAAGTCGGCGAATCTGGGCGAGGTGATGAGCGCCCGATTGCCCGGCATCGTTGTTCCCAACGGGTTCACCATTCCTTTTCACTACTACGACGAGTTCATCAAGCAAAACGAGCTGGACGACGTCATCTTCGGACTGCTGAACGATCAGAAGTTTGTACATGATCCGGCTTATCGTCGCGAGCAGCTCGTGTTGTTGCGACAAAAGATCGAAGCGGCTGAGTTTGATCCCGAGTTGAAGCGAATGGTCTTGCAGAAAGTTGCGAGCGAGTATCCGGACAAAGGATTGTTTGTGCGCAGCTCTTCGAATTCAGAAGACCTCCCGAACTTCAGCGGCGCCGGTCTTTACACCACTGTGCCGAACGTGCGTGGTGAGCAGCAGTTGATTGATGCGATTAAGAAGGTTTGGGCATCGTTGTGGAACTTCGAAGCGTACGAAGCGCGCGAACGTGGGAGCGTGGACCACTCGAAGATCTTCATGGCGGTGCTGTTGCAGGAAGGAATCAACTCGGAAAGTTCGGGTGTGATGATCAGCACCGATCCGTTTGATACGGATAACAAAGGCGCGATCTACATCAGCGCGAAGAGAGGTTTGGGGATTAAGGTGGTCGAAGGCCAACGGATTGCGGAGCAGGTCATCTTTCGGCCGCGCACCAACGCGGTTCAGGTGTTGACGCGTTCAGCGGAGGACAGTTTGCTGACGTTTGATGAGAACGGCGGCGTTAAAGAGGTGCCGATAGAAGGCAATCGGGTGGTGCTGACTGACGAGGTGATTCGGAGATTGGTGCGCGCCGCAAAGGAGATCAAGCGCGTGTTTGGCAGTCGCGATCAGGATATTGAATGGGCGTACATGAAGGGGCAGATCTACATCGTGCAATCGCGACCGTTCATTCCGGGTGGTTAAAAGGAGTTTCACGCAAAGGCGCAAAGGAAGACGCAAAGGCAAAAAGAAAACTTTGCGAGCTTTGCGCCTTTGCGTGAAATCAATTTGACAATTGGAACCACACTCAGGTATAAGCCGAAGTCATGTTACGCAACACGCATCGCGGCCATCATGCATATTGGCATCACCACACCGGTGGCGGGATGATCGTGTAATCAGGCGTAAAGACGATTTTCCAAAAACCCGCTGCCGATATCGACCCGGCAGCGGGTTTTTCTTTCGACGCTTAAACAATGATTTCGAGAATTCCAGCAGGCATGCGTTATTACATTGGCACTGAAGCGCGACTGCGTCGCACAGTTGAAGATGTGGCGATGTCCGTCTTCGAAGGCTGGAATTACGAAGAGGTAATCACGCCGTCAGTCGATTACTACGATCTCTTCGAACAAGGCATGGGACAAGGAGAAGCGCAACGTGGCTTCCGCTTCACCGACAACGATGGACGACTGCTCGCGCTGCGGCCCGACGTAACCAGTTCGGTGGCGCGCATGGCGGCGACGTTGTTGTCCGAAAGACCACGTCCACTGCGCTTTTGTTATGCCGCACCGGTGTTTCGCCAGCAAGCGCAGTCAGCCGCTGAATGGCGCCGCGAGAACACACAACTCGGTTGTGAACTGATCGGCGCCGGTGGCAAGCCCGCGGATCTGGAAACACTGCGTTTGGCTGCGGAGATCCTTTCACGACTAAATCTGCAATCGCGTTACTGCATCACCATCAACAACGTCGAAATCTTCAACGGCGTCGCAGCTCAGATGAATTTGACCCCCGCGGCGCGAGAGCAATTGCGCAGTTTGATTGATACACGCGCAGCGGCTGAGTTGCAGCAGTTCCTAAAGGACTATGACAGTCGTGAAGGTCACGCGTTTTCACAACCAACGCAACTCACCGGCAATCGCAAGGTGATTCAAACTGCACGTCGCCTGATCACGAACGAGAGATCAGTCGCCGCACTCGATTCACTTGACGAACTCTGGACCGAGATCGAGTCGCTGGGACTGCAAAACTCGTTTGAGATCGATCTCGGCAACGTTTCGAGTCTCGACTACTATACGGGTTTGAGTCTGAAAGTATTCGTGCACGGCGCAGGGACAAGCGTCGGGCGCGGCGGTCGTTACGATGGTCTAACCGGCAGTTTCGGCCGCGCCGAGCCTGCGGTTGGGTTCGTGCTCAATCTCGACGCACTCACGGAAGTGCTCGGGCGCAAAGGCGCGCAAAGCTGATGATTACGATCGCGATTGCAAAGGGCAGGATGCAGGACGGCGCCCTCGCGCTGTTGGCGCGCGCCGGTATTTGCCCCTCTGAAGACGCGATCAATTCGCGGCGCCTCGCGATTATGGATGGAACGGGCCAGTATCGTTTCATCTTTGTGAAGCCTGCGGACGTGCCGGTTTACGTGGAGCATGGAATTGCTGACTGCGGCGTAGTCGGGCGCGATGTATTGCTGGAGTCGCAGGCGGATCTGTTGTTGCCGCTCGACCTCGGCATCGCGCGTTGTCGCATCGTCGTGGCTGCGGCAGATCCCGAGGCGATGACGAAGGTGCAGGGAATGATTCGTGTGGCGACGAAGTATTCGCAGATCGCGAGCGCTCATTTTGGCGCACGTGGTATTCCAGTGGAGATTATTCAGCTTTCAGGCTCGGTCGAACTGGCGCCGGCGCTCGGTCTCGCGGATGTGATCGTCGATCTTGTCGAGACCGGGGAGACGTTGCGCGAGAATGGATTAACAGTTGTCGAGGAGATTGCGGAATCAACCGGACGGCTCGTCGTCAATCGCGCGAGTTATCAGTTGAAGACGAAAGAAGTGATGCGGCTGCTCGACGCGTTAACGACAGCAAAGTAATGAGGATAATTAGTAAAGCTGAGTGTGAGACGTTGCTGGCCCACCTGGCGGCACGATCAGTTGCGCTTGATGCGGAGTTGATGAAGGTCGTGTCGTCGATTATCGACGACGTGCGAGCGCGTGGTGATCGGGCGTTGATCGACTACGCCGCGCGATTCGACAAGGTCCAACTTGAAGAACTGCGAATCAGTGTGGAGCAGTTGCGACACTATGCGGAGGGTGTTGACGAGCGTGTGGTTCAGGCGCTGCGAGAAGCGATTCGAAATGTGCGCGCTTTTCACGAGCGCCAGCTTGAGGAATCGTGGACCATGAATGCTGCGCTTGGAATAGAGTTGGGCCAGCGTATCACGCCGCTCGCGCGTGTTGGTTTGTACGTGCCTGGAGGAACGGCGGCATATCCTTCGTCAGTGGTGATGAACGTTGTGCCGGCGCAGGTCGCTGGCGTTGAACGGATCCTCGTTACCACGCCGCCGCGGACGTTGTCTGAGAGTCCGGCAGTAGCGGCAGCACTGCTCGAACTCGATGTCACTGAAGTTTATGCGGTCGGTGGGGCACAGGCGATAGCAGCGCTCGCTTTTGGAACTGAGACAATCCCGCGTGTCGACAAGATAACCGGACCGGGGAACAAGTATGTTGCCGCAGCGAAGAAACTAGTGTTTGGAGTAGTCGGAATCGATTCGATCGCGGGACCAACGGAGGTTGTGATCATTGCCGATGAAACGGCTCAACCGGAGTTTATTGCCGCGGATCTCTTGGCCCAGGCAGAACATGGTGAAGATGCGTCGGCGATTCTGATTACGACGAGCAAGTCGCTGGCGACAGCCGTTGCGGAGGAAGTCGAAAAGCAACTAGCGACATTGCCGCGTCGTGAGATAGCGACAGCGTCGTTGCGGGAGTACGGCGCGATCGTTGTAGTTGAGACATTGGCTGAGGGCTGTGCGATCGTGGATGAGATCGCGCCTGAGCATGTGGAGATTGTGACGCATGATGATGAAGCAGTGGCGGCGAAGATCAAACATGCGGGCGCGATCTTTTTTGGGTCGTACACACCGGAGGCCGTGGGTGATTATCTCGCTGGTCCAAATCACGTACTACCCACTGGAAGGACTGCGCGTTTTTCGTCGGCGTTGGGGGTCTACGACTTCGTGAAGCGCACGAGTTTGTTGCGGTATTCGGAGGCGGCGTTCAGGGACGTTTCGGAGAGTGTTGCGGTGCTGGCTGAAGCGGAGGGGCTTGGAGGCCACGCGAGATCCGCTTTACTAAGGAAAGAATTTCTCGCGCAAAGGCGCAAAGACGCAAAGGAAGACGCAAAGCGCATTTAGTGGTTTTCTTTGCGTCTTTGCGCCTTTGCGCGAGAATCTTCTGAGACTCAAGTCATGAACGATGTCATTAAACCTGCGGTGCGAGCGTTGCGCGCGTACACACTTGCGCCATATCGCGCGTCGATCAAGCTCAACCAAAATGAGAATCCGTGGGACGCCCCCGCGCGCATTAAAGAAGAAGTGTTGCGCCGTTTCGCAGCGCGCAACTGGTCGCGCTACCCGGACTTTATTCCGACGAGTCTGCACGAACAACTCGCAGACTTTGCCGCCTGGAAACCTGGTGGGGTCATCGCCGGTAACGGCTCCAACGAACTGATCCAGGCGGTGCTCATGGTCACCATGGGTTCGGGAAAACGCGCGCTGATCTGCGAGCCCACGTTCATGTTGTATCGCCAGGTTGCCACAGTGCTGGACGGAGAAGTCGAGGCTGTTTCGTTGACACCCGATCTCAAATACGACAGCGAAGCATTACTGAAGACAATCGAAACTCGGCAGCCGGATGTGATAATCATCTGCTCGCCAAACAATCCGACCGGCTGTGTCATCGACCAAGCTGCGCTGCGATCGATATTGACGGCGTCGCACGGCATTGTCGTGATCGATGAGGCATATCATGAGTTTGCGGGGCGATCAGTCGTGCCGCTGCTTAACGAGCATGACAACCTGGTCGTGTTGCGCACGTTCTCAAAAGCAATGGCCTATGCGGCGTTGCGTGTCGGCTACCTGTTGGCGGCGCCGGACGTGGTGCGCGAGATCGGGAAGGCGGTGTTGCCGTACAACCTGAATGTGTTTTCGCAAATCGCCGCGGAAGTCGCGATGGAAAACTACGAGAGCGAGTTGCGTCCGTTGGTGAAACAGATCGTGTCCGAACGCGATCGACTGATCGACGAGTTGTCACGGATCGATGGACTGACCCCAGTCGAGTCAGAGGCAAACTTCATCCTCGTTAAATCGGCCACAGATCCAACGCGGATCTTCGCGGATTTACTGAAACACGACATCCTAATACGTGATGTAAGCGGGTATCCGATGTTGCGAGATTATTTTCGGTTTAGTGTTGGTACGCCAGACGAGAACAACAGATTGTTGAGTGCAATCCGTGAAATCTGTGGATAACAAAATGAGAACCGCAACTGTGGATCGCAAGACCAAAGAGACAGACGTGCGCGTCGAACTCAATCTCGACGGCAGCGGGCAATCAAGTGTTTTCATCGGGTTGCCGTTTCTCGAACACATGTTGGACCTGTTTGCCAAGCACGGCCTATTTGATCTGCAAATCACTTGCCAGGGCGACCTGGAGATCGACGATCACCACTCGGTTGAAGATATCGCGATCACGTTGGGCCAGGCGCTGGTTCAGGCGCTCGGAGACAAGGCGGGGATCAACCGTTATGGCGAAGCGCTCGTGCCGATGGATGAAGCGTTGTGTCGTTCCGTTATCGATCTGTCGGGGCGTTTTTATCTGGTTTACGAAGTGGCCGTGCGTCGCCAGATGATCGGAAATTTTTCGGTCGAACTGGCGGAACACTTCTGGCGCTCGTTTGCCGAGACCGCGAAGTTTAATCTTCATATTGATTGCCTGCGCGGGCGTAACAGTCACCACATTCTCGAGGGAACATTTAAAGCGACGGCGCGCGCGTTACGAGCCGCAGTCGAACGAAACAGTCGCATTGTCGGCGTTCCGAGCACGAAGGGTTCGTTATGAATCGTGTCGCGATTATCGATTACGGCGTCGGCAACCTGCGTTCGGTTGAAAAAGCTTTTGCGGCCACCGGTTGCGAAGCGAGCATCAGCAGCGATGAGAGCTTTCTGCGGAGCGCGGAGAGACTCGTGCTGCCGGGAGTCGGCGCATTTGCTGCGTGCATGAAGGCACTCGAGGAGAGAGGTTTTGATCGACTCGTGCGCGAGCGTGTAAATGCAGGAACGCCGTTGCTGGGTGTTTGTGTCGGGATGCAGATGTTGTTTGAAGAGTCGGAGGAGTTTGGATCGACGCGTGGGCTGGCGCTGTTACAGGGTCGGGTGCGTAAGTTCGGAAGTGAACTGGTGGTGCCGCAGGTCGGTTGGAATCGCATTCACCAGCAGCGGCCGCATGCGTTGTTTGAGGGGATCGCGAATGGGTCGTTCTGTTACTTCGTACACTCGTTCTATTGCGAGCCGGAGAACGAAGCGGTTGTAGCCGGCGAGACTGAGTACGGGCGGCGGTATGCGTCGGTGGTTGCGGAGCGGAATATTTGTGGGGTGCAGTTTCATCCTGAGAAGAGTCAGGATGTGGGCTTGCGGATGTTGAAAAACTTTGCCACAGATGAACACGGATTTCAGACACAGATTCAAATCAAATCCGCGTAGAAATCCGTGTTCATCTGTGGCTAAAAGATGCTCGCTAAACGCATCATTCCCTGTCTCGACGTTGACAACGGCCGCGTGGTCAAGGGGATTCGCTTTGTCTCACTCTCCGACGCGGGCGATCCGGTGGCGCAGGCGAAGCGCTACGATCTTGAAGGCGCTGATGAGTTAACTTTTCTCGACATCACCGCCTCGTCTGATCGTCGCGAGATCGTTGCCGAACTGGTGCGTCGTGTCGCCGATGAGGTATTCATTCCTTTCACGGTTGGTGGCGGCTTGCGCTCGGTTGAAGACATTCGCGCGGTACTGCGTTCCGGCGCTGACAAGATCTCATTGAACACCGCGGCGGTTGAAGATCCGGAGCTGATCAAAGCCTGCGCGGAAACGTTTGGCAGCCAATGTGTGGTAGTTGCGATCGACGCGCGGCGTCGCGAGCGAGGCGGTTGGGAAGTTTTCACTCATGGCGGTCGTCACGCAGTTGGCGAGGATGCAATTGAATGGGCGGGGCGTGCGGAGAGTCTGGGCGCGGGGGAGATCTTGTTGACGAGTATGGATTGCGATGGCACACGCAATGGTTACGACATCGAACTGACGCGTGCGGTTTCGAGCGCGGTGCGCATTCCCGTGATTGCTTCGGGTGGGGCGGGTCGAGTCGAACATTTCTACAACGCGCTCACCGATGGCGGCGCGAGTGCCGTGCTCGCCGCGTCCCTTTTTCACTTTGGCGAGTTGTCGATCAGTGACGTGAAGACTTATTTACGCAGCCGCGGTGTAGAGGTCAGATGAATATCGACGACTTGAAATTCGACGAGCGTGGTTTGATACCCGCGATTGTTCAGGATTCACAAACGCGCGAGGTGTTGACGCTTGCCTACATGAACGAGGAGAGTCTCGCGCGAACGATTGAGACCGGTCAGACGTGGTTCTGGTCGCGCTCGCGCAACGAGCTGTGGCATAAGGGCGAGACTTCCGGCAACACGCAGAGCGTCGTTGCTTTGCATAGCGACTGTGATAAAGACGCGATCGTGGTCCTCGTCAAACCTTCGGGTCCGGCGTGTCACACCGGCGCGCGATCGTGTTTTGATGTAACGCTCGCTGAAGATCTGGGGTTCTTACTCAATAGTCTTTACCAGTTGATTGAGAGTCGTGAGCGCGAGCGACCGGAAGGCTCGTACACGACCTATCTTTTCAAGAGCGGTCTCGACAAGATCCTCAAAAAGGTTGGCGAGGAATCGGCTGAGACGATCATCGCTGCCAAGAACGACGATCGTTCACGGTTGACTGCCGAGATTGCTGATCTCGTCTATCATCTGCTGGTGTTGCTCGTAGCGCGTCATGTCAGTCTTGATGAGATTCGTGCAGAGTTAGCGAGCCGAAGAGGGGCAAGTGAAGCTAAGTAAGAATGAACTACAGGAACTGATGAATTTCGCCGTGATGTTGGCGCGCGGCGCGGGCGACATCACGCTCACATACTTTCGCAAGCAGCCGGAGACGAGCACGAAGTCTGATGGCAGTTACGTGACGATCGCGGATCGTGAAGCGGAAAGTTATCTGCGCCGTCAAATCGCCGAAACGTTTCCCGATGACGGCATTCTCGGCGAAGAGGAAGGGGAACTTGAAGGACAGTCAGGCAGGCGCTGGATCCTCGACCCGATCGACGGCACGTTTGCGTTTGTGCATGGAGTTCCGTTTTACGGCGTGTTGATTGCGCTAGAGATCGATAATGAAATGAGCGTCGGCGTTGTCAACATTCCGGCGTTGGGTGAAATTGTTTCAGCCGCGAATGGTTGTGGGTGTTTTTTGAATGGCGAGGCGACTCGCGTTTCGACGACCGCCAAACTCGACGAGGCGTTGTTGTTGTGTACCGATTTCAGTGCCACGGATAAACACGGATTTGGGACGGATCTTGAGCGCCTGCAACGCAGCGTTAGGAATAGTCGCACCTGGGGCGATTGTTATGGTTATGTCTTAGTTGCAACTGGCCGCGCCGACGTGATGCTCGACCCGGTGATGAACTTATGGGACTGTGCGCCCCTCTTGCCGATCATGGAAGAAGCCGGCGGCACGTTCACAGACTGGCGCGGTGCCAGGAGCGTGAATGGTGGCAACTCGATCGCAACCAACGGATTGTTGTTTAAAGAAGTGATGGGGGTCATCGAATCATGATCGTAATTCCAGCCATCGATCTCAAGGACGGTCGTTGCGTAAGATTGACGCAAGGTCGAAAGTCTGACGTGACTGTTTACAACGAGCGTCCGGTCGCGGTGGCGAAGGAGTTTGCGGCTGCGGGCGCTGAGATCATCCACGTTGTCGATCTGGACGGAGCGTTCAGCGGAAGCCGTTCACCCAATCGCGACGTAGTGAAGCAGATCGTTGCGAATGTTGATGTGCCGGTTGAGTTTGGTGGCGGCATTCGTTCGCGCGAAGATGTGCAGGCACTGTGTGATGCGGGCGTGACGCGTGTTGTGCTGGGAACAGTGGCAGCCGAGTCGCCGCAGTTACTGAAAGATCTCGCTGCTCGTTTCGGGACGCGCATCTGCGTTGGCATTGATGCGCGTGACGGGCAAGTGATGACGCGCGGATGGGAATCGACATCGCCGGTGATGGCTATTGATCTGGCGCGAACAGTTGCAGAATGTGGTGTGAAAAGGATTATCTACACCGACATCGCTCGTGACGGCATGCTGGTTGGTCCAAACATCGAGCAGACTGTGGCGGTTGTTCGCGCTGCGCAGGTGTCGGTAACAGCGTCAGGCGGTGTTTCCAGTCTCGACGATCTCAAACGACTTCGCGACACGAACGAGCCGCTTTTGGATAGCGTGATCGTCGGCAAGGCGTTGTACGAAGCAAAGTTCAAACTGAAAGATGCAATACGAATGGCGGGCCGGTATCACATACTATGAGTCAAACAATCTTTGCTGATGGCGTTCTGAATGGACGCGTTGCTTTTGTTACCGGCGGTGGCACCGGCATCACCGGCGGAGTTGCGCGTGCGTTCGCCGAGGCGGGCGCGAGTGTCGCGCTCGTGAGCCGCAAGATGGACCACCTGCAACCCGCGGCCGATGCCATCAATAACAACGGCGGCAAGGCGATTCCGATTGCCGCCGACGTTCGCCAGCCGGAAACGGTCGAACAGGCTGTTGCACAAACGGTCGAACAGCTTGGCAAGATCGACATCGTTGTGAATGGCGCCGCGGGTAACTTTCTCTGCGCGGCGGAGGAACTATCGCCGAATGGTTTTGGCACCGTAGTTGATATCGATCTCAAGGGAACGTTCAACGTCTGTCGCGCGGCTTTCGCACAACTAAAAGAGCATCGCGGTCAGATTCTGAATATTAGCGCCACGCTCCACTACATCGGTACGCCGTTGCAGCTTCACGTGTCCGCGGCGAAGGCCGGCATAGATGCGTTGACACGCAATCTCGCGGTGGAGTGGGGACGTTATGGCATTCGCGTTAATGGCATCGCGCCTGGTCCAATCGAAGATACGGAAGGCATGCAGCGTCTGGTGCCCGAACCGATTAAAGAACGACTGCGAAAGACTATTCCGCTCGGACGTTTCGGACGCATTGCCGACATCGAGAAGGCGGCAGTATTCATCTGTTCCGACGCCGCGAGTTTTATCAATGGAACGGTTTTAGTCGTCGATGGTGGTCAGTGGTTGGCCAGCAATCGCATGGTAGGAGGGTAGCCCCAAAGAGGCACAAAAGGCACAAAAGAAGTGCCCCTGATTTGATTTATTTGAGCATTTTGTGCCCTTTTGTGGCTAATAGTTCTTATGCTCGATCTTCAGCCTCCATCATTTGAAGCGTTTGAGCGCGAGGCGCGCCAGGGCAATGTCGTGCCGGTGGTGCGGTCGGTGCTCGCCGATCTGCACACGCCGGTCGGCGCCTTCATGCGTATTGCCGGCAACTCGCCGTTCGCGTTCCTGTTGGAGTCGGTTGAAGGTGGTGAACGAATCGCGCGTTACTCGTTTTTGGGCACGGACCCCGAGATGATCGTGCGCGGCATAGGCATGCAGACCTTTGTCGAGCGCAACGGCAAGACTGAATCCTATCCCGGCGCCGCGACCGAGTGGGTCAGAGATTACTTTCGCGATCGCAAGCTCGCACGTCGTTCCGGGCTGGTCCCGTTCGCCGGTGGTGCCGTTGGTTACATTGCCTACGACGCGGCGCAGTGGTTTGAACCGGCACTGCGCGACGACAACACACACCCGCTCGATGGTCCAATCGATGCTGTTTGGATGTTCTATCGCACCGTGCTCGCTTTCGATCGCGTGAAGCAGCGTCTCGAGATCGTTTCGATCGTGTTCACCGAAGAAGCAGGTGGCAGTCATGACCGGTTGCGTGAACTCTACGACGAGGCCGTTGCGCGCACGAAAGAAATCGAGAAGACGATCTTTGAAACCACTTCAACGCCGCCATCGAGACCGCGCGATGAACCGGCGGTTAACATGTCGCTGCAATCAAACTGGACGCGCCGCGCCTTCGAAGATGCAGTGCGCCAGATAAAAGAACACATCGCTGCGGGCGACTGTTACCAGGTCGTACTTTCGCAACGCTTTTCAGCCAGGTTCAGTGGTGATCCGCTCCAAATCTATCGCGCCCTGCGTGCGATTAATCCGTCGCCCTACATGTTCTTTCTGAGACTTGGCGACGAGACGGTAGTGGGCGCTTCACCCGAGATGCTGGTGCGTTGTCATGGACAACGACTCGACTATCGGCCCATCGCGGGTACCAGAAAACGCGGCGCCACGGAAACTGAAGACTGGATGTTAGGCGAGGATCTGAAGTCGGATGAAAAGGAGATTGCCGAGCACATGATGCTGGTCGATCTCGGGCGCAACGACCTCGGTCGTGTTTCTGATTACGGGTCCGTCAAGGTCGACGATCTGATGCGCGTTGAACGTTATTCGCACGTGCAGCATCTCGAGACGAGTTTGAGATCGCGTTTGCGCGACGGTTTGGATCGCTTTGATGCGTTGGCGTCATGCTTTCCGGCCGGCACTGTTACAGGCGCGCCGAAGATTCGCGCGATGGAGATCATTCGCGGGCTCGAGCCGGACCGGCGCGGCATCTATGCGGGGTCGGTGTTGTACATGGATTATGCAGATAATCTGGATTCGTGTATCGCGATCAGGACGATCCTCCTGCGCGATGGAGAAGCGATGGTCCAGGCGGGTGCCGGTATCGTGGCTGATTCGATCCCGGAACATGAGTATGCCGAAACTGTGAACAAAGCACGCGCGATGTTTCGCGCGATAGAGATGGCCCAACGCGGATTGTGAAACACGGATTACACGGATTTTGAAGACGGGATTTACGCGAATTTTTTTGTGATGAAGATTGCAGTCATTCTACTGAGTTTGGTGTTTGTAACAGCGGTGAACGCGCAGTCGAATGCGCCAATCGAGACGCCGAAGAAGGCGAACGCGCGCGCGGCGACTGAGGTATCGCCAGCGGAGCCGTTTGATGGTGCTTCAGTGGAGAAGATGGGCGCGCAATGCGTTACGCTCGACACGGAGCTGGGCGCAATCGAGATCGCGATGATACCGGAAAACGCGCCCGAATCGGTACGCAACTTTCTAAATCTTTCCGCCACCGGCGCGCTTGATACGACGACGTTCAGTCGTATTGTGAAAGATTTTGTGATTCAGGGAGGTAATCTTTCGACTAGCGAGAAGTGGGGGCCGGAGCTTGCGAAGCGAATGTCGCGGCGTTTGCCCGACGAACCGGGTCTGGTGAAGCATGTGCGCGGCATTGTTTCGATGGCACGCACCGACGAACCAAATAGTGCCACAACACACTTCTTCATTCTCGTTGGTCCAGGGCCACACCTTGATAGTAAGTTCGCAGCATTTGGAACGGTAACGAAGGGAATGGAAGTGGTGGACGCGATCAACCAGGCGCCCACCGAGGGTGAGAAACCGGAGAAGCCCGTGAAAATTAATCGGGCGATTGTAGTGCCATGCAAAAAGTAATTTTGTGTTTAGCGATTGTGAGTAGTCTGCTCGTTGCGAGTGGTTGTGCGAAATCTGATTCCACCGGAAAGACGCCTGAGTCAGTGCAGCGCATACTGAAGTTGCGCGGCTATGACTTCGACGAGAAGGGGTTTTTCGCGGCGGCGCAGGCGCGCGATCTACAGGCAGTCAACGCGTTCATTGACGCCGGGATAAATGCCAACGCACAGGACAGCGATGGTCGAACTGCGTTGATCTCCGCTGCCGCGCGTGGCGAGCTCGACGTCGTCAATACACTCGTGTCACGCGGCGTTGATATCAACGTCAAAGACAAGAACGGTTATACCGCCCTCAGTCATGCGATCGACGCAATGCACGACGAAGTTGAGGAAGCATTGTTGAACCGGCCCGAGCTCGATCCGAATTGCCGCGGCAAGAATAACCGCCCCGCGCTGATGGCTTACGTTTGGCGTGATAACAAAGCGCGAGTCGAAAAACTGCTCGCGCGCGGCGCCGATGTGACCATACAGGACAATGACGGCGACACGGCTTTGCACGGCGCAGCACAGACCGGCAACGTCGAAATCATGCGCGTGCTGCTGGACAAAGGCGCAAATGTGAACGCCAAAAACAAGCAGGGTGGAACGCCGTTGATGTGGACCGCAGTCTACGGGAATGACGATGCCGCGCGACTGTTACTGAGTCGCGGCGCCGACGCGTCACTCAAAGACAACGATGGCATCACGGCGGTTCAATGGGCTGTGCGTAATAAACGAGACAGCGTCGTGCCGATATTGCGAGGCAAGAGCTGAGCTAAATGTTACTGGTTATCGACAACTACGATTCGTTCACTTACAACCTCGTTCAATACCTGGGCGAGCTTGGCGCGACCGTTGAAGTGCGGCGGAACAATCAAGTGACGGTCGATGAGATCGAACAGAGCTTGCGACCGGAACGGATCGTCATTTCACCTGGACCGGGAACTCCTGACGACGCGGGCGTATCTCTCAACCTGATAGAACGGTTGTCGGGAAAGATTCCGCTGCTCGGAGTTTGCCTGGGCCATCAGGCGATTGGTCAGGCGTTCGGCGGTAAAGTGATTCGCGCGCCGGAACTGATGCACGGCAAAGCATCGGAAGTTCGTCATGATGGCAAAACGATCTTTGCCGGCGTGAATGACCATTTCCAGGCCGGTCGATATCACTCGTTGATTGTCGAGAAAGAGTCGCTGCCGGATTGTCTCGAAATCTCAGCTCACACGGCAGACGACATCATCATGGGTTTGCGTCATCGTGAATTGAAAGTGGAAGGTGTTCAGTTTCATCCCGAATCGATCCTGACTCCCGAAGGCAAGCAACTGCTCGCAAACTTCCTGAAACTCTAATGGCCCATCAACTAAGTGACTTTCTGGCGCGGCTGGTTCGTCGTGAAAACCTGAGTCGTGAAGAAGCTTTTGAGTTGTTGGAGGCTTTGCTTGATCCGGAAGCGACTGATGCGCAGATCTCGGGAGCGCTCGTGGCGCTGGCTGCGAAAGGCGAAACGGTCGAAGAGTTGACGGGAATGGTTGAAGGGTTGCGCTCGCGTGCGATTCGCGTCATCTCGAAGCATGACTGTTTTGTTGATACTGCGGGAACGGGATCGAGTCGAGCGAAGACATTCAACATCTCAACCGCCGCGGCCTTTGTGATTGCGGGTGCGGGTTTGCCGGTCGCGAAGCACGGTAATCGCGCGGCGAGTAGTAAGTCGGGAAGTGCTGATTTGCTGACAGCGCTTGGGGTGAACGTTTCCGCGATACCGCTGGTTTCTGAGAACGCGCTCAACGAAATTGGCATCTGTTTCATGTTTGCGCCGCTCTTTCACGGTGCGACGGCGCGAGTGGCAGGCATTCGTCGGCAACTGGGTATTCACACGACGTTCAATCTGCTTGGGCCGTTAAGTAATCCGGCGGGCGCGCCGCGGCAGATTATCGGTGTATGGCGTAAAGATCTGGCCGGCAAGCTGGCTGAGGCACTGGCGGCGCTCGGGACTGAACGAGCGTGGGTGGTCCATGGCGAAGATGGGTTGGATGAAATCACCCTCGCGGGCAAGACTCATGTTGCCGAGGCAGTTGAGGGGAAGGTGCGGAGTTTTGAGATTGCGCCGGAGGAGTTTGGGTTTGAAGTTCGATCGCTGGACCACTTGCGTGGCGGCGATACGGATGCGAATGCCGCGATTGTTGATGCAGTGCTCGCTGGATCGCGGAAGGACGAGGCGCGAGCGTTAGTAGTGATGAATGCTGCTGCGGCATTGTGCTTAGGTGGAATGGCTGCGAATCTTCGTGAGGGTGCAAAACTGGCGGCGAACGCTATCGATAGCGGCGCGGCGAGGCGCAAGTTAGAACTGTTGATTGAGGCGACAGTCGGGTGATTAGTTTCACGCAAAGGCGCAAAGAGGACGCAAAGACGCTAAGTAAATCCTTGCGCCTTTGCGTCTTCCTTTGCGCCTTTGCGTGAAATATTTTCGGCGAATGAACATACTCTCAGAAATCATTGCGAAGAAACGTAAGCGCGTTATTGCGGCTCAGGAGGCACTTCCGTTTGATCAGGTGCGTCGCAAAGCTCAGCAGGGTGCGCATGCGCTACGCAGTGCTTTGCAAGCACCTGGAATAAACATCATCGCCGAGTTCAAACGCCGCTCGCCGTCCAAAGGAACGATCCGTCCCGATGCCAATCTCACAGAGATCGTGCAGAGCTACGAAGCCGGCGGTGCAGTTGCGATTTCTGTTTTGACTGAAGAAGACTATTTCGACGGCTCGCTCGACGATCTGCGCGCAGTTAAGTCGGCGGTCAAACTACCGGTGCTGCGGAAGGATTTTGTGTTCGAAGAGTATCAAGTCTACGAATCAGCCGCGGCCGGCGCAGATGCGATCCTGTTGATTGTCGCAGCCCTCGACGACGAAACGTTATCGCACTTAAGACGCCTCGCTGAAGAAGAGTTGCACGTGGACGCACTAGTAGAAGTTCACACGAGCGACGAAATGAAACGCGCAAACGCTGCCGGCGCGACGCTGATTGGAGTCAACAATCGAGATCTCCGCACGTTTACAGTCTCACTCGAAACGTCGCTTGCGCTTGCCCGTGAAGCGCCACCGAACGCATTGCTGATCAGCGAAAGTGGGTTACACAGCTCATCCGATCTCCATCGTCTGCGCGACGCCGGTTATCAGGGTTTTTTAATCGGCGAAACACTAATGCGCGCTGATCATCCGGCAAACATGCTGCGGGAACTCAGAAATACGTTATGACACTCATCAAGATCTGCGGCATCACCAATCTCAACGATGCGCACGCCGCCGTCACGGCCGGCGCAGATGCCCTCGGCTTCAACTTCTACAAACCAAGCCCGCGCTACATCGCGCCTGAAAGCGCGCGCGAAATCATCAACACCCTTCGGGACTCGATTCTTACGGTCGGTGTGTTCGTCAACGAAGGTTCACCCGACGCTGTAAGAAGTATCGCAGATCAATCCGGCGTCAAAGCGGTACAACTGCACGGCGACGAGTCACCCGATTACTGTCGTGCACTCAACTCCGTGATCAAGACGTTTGCAGTCTCCGACAACTTCGACATCAAACAACTCGAGTCTTATGAAGTCGACGCTATCATGCTCGACACGAAAGACAATCGACTACATGGCGGCACCGGACGCGTGTTCGACTGGTCCATCGCCCAACAAGTCAGCCAACTTATCCCGAAACTTTATCTTGCCGGCGGCCTGTCAACGGAGAACATTATCGAAGCGATCGAGATGGTCCAACCGTACGCGGTAGACGCCTGTAGTTCGCTTGAAGACAAACCCGGAATCAAAAACCACGAACGCATGGGCGTCTTCGTCAGTAAAGTGAGGAGTGTTAAACCTTGACGTTTCCCTACAGTCGCGGAGTATTCTAGGCCTTGCCCCAAAACCTTAAAGTCTCAGAATATCCTCCCCGAACAAGTTTATTTGATTTATCGACCTCTACCGGTCTGATTATGAGTTCCCGACCTGAAAAAGAACCGATTACCCGACCTTCCGAGCGCGCGCGTGGCCGCGTCCTGGTGATTGCAGACGACAAGCATCCGCAATTTACCGAGGCTGTCACTGCCAAAGGCATCGACGTGTTTGGCGTTTCGAACGGCGCCGCCGCCATGGTTTCGTTGACGCGGACGCGACCGCATCTGGTCATCGCTGACATCTCCACCCGCGGTTTGCGAGTCAGGGAGCTGGCGAAGATGCTTGCCCAATCTGACGATGGCATACCGCTCATCCTGACCGGGGCTGAACTGTCTACCGTTTCGTTGCGGTATGCGGCAATACTTCAGGGCGCGTTTGATTACTTTTCCTTGCCTGACGAACTCAATCTGCTGGTTGAGCGGACGCAGCAGTTAGTGCTGCTGCGACAGAAGATGGATCGCTTGCGAGCGGATGCGGACTTGGATTCGCTGACAGGACTCGCGAATCGTCGTCGCTTTCGTGTGGCCCTTGCTCGTGAACTTGAACGTTGGCGTCGTTATAAATCGCCGTGTGCTTTGTTAATGCTCGACATCGATCATCTCAAGGCTGTCAACGACAAGTTTGGACATCCGGTGGGCGACATGGTAATCCGTCAGATCGCGCAGACGTTGCGGGAAGTCTCGCGCGATAACGACACGGCGGCACGACTCGGCGGTGAGGAGTTTGCGCTGTTGCTTGCGGGTGTCGATCTGCCACGAGCAATCGCGGCCGCCGAGCGACTGCGAGCAGCGCTTGGCAGCAAACGTGTCGAAGGTGTTGGCAGCGTTACGGTGAGTATCGGCGTGGCGGGCTGTCCTGAGAACGCGACATCCGAAAGGATGTTGTATTCCGCGAGTGACGGTGCGCTGTACGTTTCGAAGAATGCAGGGCGCGATCGAGTTTCGGTGGCGCCGCCGTTACAGGAAAAGTTGCCGGGCGTTTGATAGGAGTCATCCACAGACGCAGAACAAAGAAACAATCTGTGTAATCTGCGGATACATGCTTATGAGTTTTTCAATTTCACAACCAGATTCGCTCGGTCACTGGGGGCAGTACGGCGGCCGCTTCGTGCCGGAAACTTTGATGGCTCCGCTCGAGGAGTTGACTACGGCTTATCTCGCCAGCCGCGACGATCAATCTTTTCAATCGGAACTCCTGGATCTTTTGCAGAATTACGCCGGCAGGCCGACGCCGCTCTTTCACGCCGCCCGTTTGACTGAACACTGCGGCGGCGCGACCGTCTACCTCAAACGTGAAGATCTCCTTCACACCGGCGCACATAAAATCAACAACACTATCGGGCAGGTGCTGCTCGCGCGTCGCATGAACAAGCAACGCATCGTCGCCGAAACCGGCGCCGGCCAACATGGTGTTGCGACCGCAACCGTCTGCGCACTCTTCGGACTCAACTGCGTGGTCTACATGGGCGCGGAAGACATGCGACGCCAGGCGTTGAATGTCTTTCGCATGCAACTGTTGGGCGCGGAAGTGCGCGAAGTAAACGCCGGCTCGCGCACGTTGAAAGATGCGATCAACGAAGCACTGCGCGATTGGGTAACGAATGTTGCCGATACTTACTATTTGCTCGGCAGCGCGCTTGGTCCACATCCGTATCCTTTGATGGTGCGCGACTATCAAAGTGTGATCGGACGCGAGGCACGCGCGCAGATTCTCGAGCGCGAAGGCCGTTTGCCGGATCTACTCATCGCGTGCGTTGGCGGCGGCTCGAATTCGATCGGGTTGTTTCATCCGTTCCTCGGCGACGCTACAGTCAAAATGATCGGCGTCGAAGCGGGCGGTGCGGGAAACGAGTTGGGCCAACACGCGGCACGCTTCAACACAAGTGGCGGCGGACGTCCGGGCGTGTTGCAGGGAACGATGAGCTATGTCTTGCAGGACAACAACGGTCAGGTTGCCGCGACTCATTCAGTTTCGGCCGGTCTCGATTATCCGTCGATTGGTCCCGAGCATGCGTTTCTGCACGATGCCGGTCGAGTCGAGTATGTTTCAGTTTCTGACAGCGAAGCGCTCGAAGCGTTTCAACTGTTATGTCGTCTCGAAGGTATTATTCCCGCGCTCGAGTCGGCCCACGCGGTGGCGTACGCGATGAAAGCGGCGCGCGAGCTGAGTCGAGACCAAATCGTGATCGTGAATCTTTCCGGACGCGGGGATAAAGACGTAAATTCCGTGCGCGAAGTTTTGGAGTCGTAACAGCGTGGGACGCATCGCAGACGCCTTCACAACTCTGAAGCAAGATGGAAAGAAGGGATTCGTCCCCTACATCACCGCAGGCGATCCTGACCTCGCCACCACCGAACAACTCCTCGTTACACTCGCGCCGCATGCGACCTTGATTGAGCTCGGCGTACCGTTCAGCGATCCGATGGCTGATGGACCAGTCATCCAGCGTGCTTCCGAAAGAGCTCTTAAACACAACTTCGGTTTGCAGGACATTCTGGACACCGCGGCTCGCGCGCGAAAGCAGATCGAGACGCCAATCATTCTCTTCAGTTACTACAATCCGTTACTTCAGTTTGGTTTGAAACGCCTCGCCGAAGCGGTAAAAGAGGCCGGTGTCGATGGCGTGCTCGTTACTGATCTGACGCCGGAAGAGTCGGGTCAGTTTGAAGCGGAACTGCGCGCGCACGGTTTGGATATGATTTTCCTAATCGCGCCAACGTCTACTGATGAGCGCCTCCGACTGGTTGCTGAGCATGCAAGTGGATTCATCTACGCTGTTTCGCGAGCGGGCGTTACCGGAACGCGTGAGGCAGTGAGTGCGGGAGCTGAGAAGCTCGTGAATCGGATGCGACAGTTTTCATCGCTGCCGATCGCGGTTGGTTTTGGCATCTCGAACGCGGCGCAGGTGGCGGATGTGCGTCGTTATGCCGATGCGGTAGTGGTGGGCTCGGCGATTGTTGCTGAGATGGAACGTTTGGAGGGTTCGCCTGAACTCGTGGAGCGAATCGGAAATTTTTTGACCGGCTTGACAGGGAAATAGGTCCGATATGTCCTGTTTCATGTTAAAGTGCACGCGAATTTGCGAAAACAACCTCACGAGGGTCGAAAAAAAACCTCACCCTCTTGGCGAAAATTTTACTGTTGCACAGATGAAACACTGTGTTATTATCTGCTCACTTTTGAGAAGAGGAGCGGAAGAAAGAGATGTATGCCATGGCAGATGACCGAGCAACTGCAGACCGCGGCCGGGCCGTTGAAGCCGCTTTAGCTAACATTGAAAAGAGATTTGGCAAGGGGTCGATTATGCGACTGGGCGAACGTGAAGTGTCAGAGATACCGGCAATTTCCACCACCTCGCTCAGTTTGGACGCTGCTATTGGCGTGGGCGGTGTACCGCGTGGACGCATCGTCGAAATCTACGGGCCGGAGAGCTCCGGCAAGACTACTCTCGCCCTTCATATCGTGGCGGAGGCGCAGAAAGCCGGCGGCGTGGCTGCATACATCGACGCCGAGCATGCGATGGATGCCGATTACGCCGGCAAACTCGGAGTCGATATCGACCAGTTGTTGATTTCGCAGCCGGATTCCGGTGAACAGGCGCTCGAGATTGCCGAAGCGCTCGTGCGCTCTAACGGAGTTGACGTGATCGTGGTTGATTCCGTGGCGGCTCTCGTTCCGCGCGCGGAGCTCGACGGGGAGATGGGTGATTCGTTGCCGGGACTGCAGGCTCGTTTGATGTCGCAGGCGCTGCGCAAGCTCACTGCAATCGTTGCGCAGTCAAATACCTGCTTCATCTTCATCAACCAGATTCGCGAGAAGATTGGAGTGATGTTTGGCAATCCGGAAACGACGACCGGCGGTCGCGCGCTCAAGTTCTATTCTTCACTGCGACTCGATATTCGCCGTATCGGCGCCATCAAAGATGGTGATCGCGTGGCAGGGAATCGCACGAAGGTGAAAGTGGCGAAGAACAAAGTGGCGCCGCCGTTCCGCGAGTGTGAGTTTGACATCATGTACGGCGAAGGCATTTCGCGTGAAGGCGATCTGCTCGATCTGGCGGTGGTCCAGCGTGCAGTGGAAAAGAGTGGCGCCTGGTTTTCTTATAAAGGCGAGCGCCTGGGGCAGGGAAGGGAGAACGCGAAACAGGCGTTGAAAGACAATCCCGAGATCCTGCGCAAGATTGAGCGCGACGTGAAGGTGAAGCTCGGCCTTCCGGTAAGAGAAGAGCCAGAAGCCGTGAAGGCGGCCACGAAGTAGAATTACAAAGCCACAAAAAGGCACATAAAGCACAGATGGAAATCATTTGTGCTTCTGTGCCTTTTTGTGGCGTAAACTGTCTTGCGAATGTCATCAATCCTCATCAAAAACGGCACGCTGGTCACGATGGATCTGGCGAACACCATCGTGCGCGGCGATCTTCTCATTCGTGATGAACGCATAGCGGAGATCGGCGATACGAGCCAAACAGCCGACACTGTAATTGACGCGTTCGGCTGTGCGGTAATTCCTGGTTTCGTCCAAACTCACATTCACCTTTGCCAGACGATCTTTCGCGGCGCGGCGGATGATCTCGCGCTTATCGATTGGCTCAAGCAACGCGTTTGGCCCATGGAGGCGGCCCACTCGGCTGCTTCGATCGCGGCTTCCGCGCGGCTCGGTATCGCCGAACTCATCAAAGGCGGCACGACCTGCGCGTTAACGATGGAGACCGTTAATCATACTGCTGAAGTTTTCAAGGTAGTAGAAGAAACCGGATTTCGCGCCACCGTCGGCAAGTGCATGATGGACAAAGGCGACGAGGTTCCGTCTGCTTTGCGGGAACAGACTGACAATTCGATCGAGCAGTCAGTGGCGTTGCTCGAAGAGTGGCACGGCCGCGCCGGCGGTCGTATCCGTTATTGTTTTGCGCCGCGGTTTGCGATCAGTTGCACGCGTGAATTGCTCGAGCGAGTTGCGAGTCTCGCGCGTGCGCACGGTGTGATGGTCCATACGCACGCATCGGAAAACAGAACTGAATGTGAACTGGTTGAACAGGAAAGCGGTCTCCGCAATGTCGCGTATCTCGATCGTCTCGGCTTGACCGGCCGTCACGTAGCGCTGGCCCACTGTGTACATCTCAGCACCAACGAGATCGGAATACTGAAAACGTCGGGCACAAACGTCGTTCATTGTCCGTCATCAAATCTGAAACTCGGTTCCGGTATTGCGCCAATCGCGAAGTTACTTGAGGAGGGAATCTCGGTTTCGCTCGGAGCTGACGGTGCGGCGTGTAACAACCGTCTCGACATGTTCACTGAAATGCGTACGGCGGCGCTGCTTCAGAAGGCTTTACACGGACCGGAAGTTTTGCCCGCGAGCCGCGCTCTTCGTCTCGCCACCATCGACGGCGCACGCGCGCTGGGTCTCGACTCCGAAATCGGCAGCCTCGACAAGCTGGCAGATGCCGCCGAAAGCCGCGGCGACGTCGAAGCGCGCGCCATCGAGGAAGCGCGCACCCGCGAGGAAGAGGAACGCATCATGCACGCCCGCGCCGAACGCCTGGTGAGGGCGGAAGCGCGCGCGCAGGAGCTCGCCCGCGAGCGCGAGGTCGCGGACCGCGAGGCCGCCGCCGCCGCGCAGGCGCGCGCCGCCGAGGAGCGGCGCGTGGAGCAGGCCACGCGCGAGCGCATCGAAGCCGAGGAGGACGCGCGCGCGGCGGCGTACGAACGCGAGGAGCTGGAGACCGTCGCACTCGCCAGCGCCCACGCCAACGCCCAGGTGCAGGCTGCGGCGCTCGAGGCGGAGCGTCAACGCCGCGAGGCCGAGGCGAGTGCTGCCGAGGCGGCCCGCCGCACGGAAGCGCTGCACCGCGAGCTGCTCGCGCTTGCCGAGGCCATCGCCGCGGAATCCACTGAGCGCGAGAAGCTGGACGCGGAACGCTGGCGCGCCGAGACCGAGGCCAAGCGCCTCGCCATGGAGATCGCAGAGACCGAGCGGCGCCTGGAGACGCAGGCCGCGCGGCTGGCAACGCAAGTCGCCGAGGAGCAGCGCCGCGCCGAGATCGAGGTCGGGCGTTCGGCAGCCCAACTTGCCGAGGCCGAGCGCCGCGCCACCGAGGTGGCCGGGGCCCGTGCCGCGGCAGAGCTCGAGCTGCGCAAGGCC
>Ga0207708_10000421_pt1 | contig 33075 bp, 28 predicted proteins | sample KBSK5101metaG_FD_184340 | JGI IMG/M metagenome (GOLD analysis project Ga0207708, IMG submission 184340) | Corn, switchgrass and miscanthus rhizosphere microbial communities from Kellogg Biological Station, Michigan, USA - KBS K5-10-1 metaG... | ecosystem: Host-associated > Plants > Roots >... | reverse complement strand
GACTGCTCGATCGAGGGGATCTCCTCGGGCTCGTGGAGGATCGCGCGATGGGCGTAGGAGCCCACCTCCATGTCGGCGCCGTGCTGGCGCTCGTAGCAGAAGGTGTCCATGTCGCGCACGATCGGGTACGTGATCTCACCCTCGGTGCCGGCCAGCTGCGGGCAGGGGCCGACGGAGATCATCTGGTGCACGGCGGGCGTGAGCGGGATCGAGATCCCGGCCATGTCGCCGAGCTTGGGGCTCCACACGCCGGCCGCAATCACCACGGCCTCGGCCTCGATGTCGCCGCCGCTGGTGCGCACCCGCCGGATGCGCCCCTCCTCGACGTCCATGCCGACGACCTCGACGTTGGGGACGACGGTCAGGGCGCCCGACTCCATCGCCCGCTCGCGCATGATCGTGCCCGCGCGCAGCGAGTCGACCACGCCGACGCCGGGCTGCCAGAAGGCGCCGATGAACTGGTCCTCCTCGATGAAGGGGACCTTCTCCTTGACGAAAGCGGGGTCGACGATCTCTGCCTCGATCCCCCATGCTCGGGCGCTGGACATGCGGCGACGGAGCTCCTCCATCCGCTCCTCGTTGCGGGCGATCTCGAAGCCGCCGGACTGCGTGAAGACGCCCATCTCCTGGTACTGCTCGACCGAGTCGAGCGTGAGGTCGGTGATCTCCCGGGAGTGGTCGGTCAGGAAGATGAAGTTCGACGCGTGCCCGGTGGAGCCGCCGGGGTTGGGTAGCGCGCCCTTGTCGATCTGGACGATGTCGGTCCAGCCGAGTCGTGCCAGGTGGTGCACGAGGCTGTTGCCGACGATGCCGGCGCCGATGACGACGACCTGGGCGGAACCGGGGACGGAGGCCATGTTCACTCTTTCGGTGGAGGTAAGACTGTTGCGCTATGCGCAACTCGATGCGTGATGCGGAACAAGTCTAGGATCAGCCGCGCCTCCCGCACCTGTCAAGGTGCGGGAGGCGCGTCGTCGTACTTTCTGTCGGGGTCGGCCCAGGGCTACTTCAGCCAGGAGTCGACAGTTTCCTTGTTGGCGTCCACCCACTTCTTGGCGGCGTCGTCCGGCGACATCCCGTTCTGGGCGATGTCGGTGGAGACCTCGTTCTGCTGGTCGTTGGTGATCTTGAAGTTCTTGATCAGGCCCACGGCGGGCGATCCGGACTTGTCGAACTTCGTGGCGATCAGCTTGTTCAGCTTGTACGGCGGGTAGTCGCAGGCGACCTTCGCAGGATCCGCGTCACAGCCGGGCTTGTACTTCGGAAGGTCGACGTGCACCAGCTTCATCTCCGAGAAGAACCACTGCGGCTCGTAGAAGTACGCGAGCAGCGCCGTGTGGTTCTTCTCCGCGGACTTGAAGCTCTGGATCAGGCCGGCCTCCGAGCCGCCGACGACCACCTTGTAGTTGAGCTTCAGGTTCTTGACCAGGGCCTCGTCGTTTGTGACGTACGACGGGTCGCCGTCGAGGAGCTGTCCCTTGCCGCCGGACTCGGAGGTCTTGAACAAGGAGGCGTACTTGTTCAGGTTCTTCCAGTTGGTGATGTCCGGGTACTTCTTGGCCATCCACGGCGGGACGTACCAGCCGATGATTCCCTGACTGCCGGTCGGACCGGCGTCCACGACGGTCTTCTGCTCGTCGATGTACTTCTTGACCAGGTCGGGGTGACCCCAGTTCTCCACGATCGTGTCGATCGACCCGCTGGCCATGCCCGCCCAGCCGACCTCCTCCTTCACGTCGGGGTAGGTGACGTTGCAGCCGAGCCGAGTCTTGGCGACGTAGCCGATGACGTGGGCGTTGGTGACATAACCCGTCCACGGGTTCACCGCGATCCGGAGGTCCCCACAGTCACTCTTGCCAGCCGTGTCGGCGTTCTTGATGCCTCCGCCACCGCAGCCGGCGAGGCCGAGGCCCAGAACCGCGGCGATGGCGACCAGCCGGATTCGGCGTAGTCCTCGTCCCATTCTCTTGTTCCTTCCATCAGCTCCGCGGTCAGTCCGCGAAGAAGTCGAGGTGTCAGCGGCCATAGCGAGCCGCCGCGTAGCGGGCGATCCGGTCCAGCATCACGCCGAGCGCGGTGATCGCGATGCCGGCGGCGAGCCCCTTGCCGAAAAGCTGGTCCTGCGAGAAGCCGGAGACCACGATGTAGCCGAGGCTGCCGCCGCCGACGAGGCCGCCGATGACGACCATCGAGAGCACGTAGAGCAGGCCCTGGTTGGTGGCCAGCACGAGTGCCTCGCGCGACATCGGCAGCTGGACCTTGGTGATCATCTGCCAGGTGGTGCTGCCATTGGCGCGGGCCGCCTCCACGGTGGTCGGGGCGACGCTGCGGATCCCGTCGGCGACCAGCTTGGTCGCGATCGGCACCGCATAGGCCACCGCCGCCATGATCGCGGTGAAGCGGCCGACCCCGAACAGCGCCAGCGCGGGCACCAGGTAGACGAACGGCGGGATCACCTGGAAGGCGTCCAGGAACGGCCGGATCACCTTGTCCGTACGACGGCTCCTGCCCATACCCACGCCGAGGACCACCGCGATCACCATCACCACCGCGGTCGCGATCAGCGTCATGGTGAGAGTCACCATCGCGTCGTTCCACAGCCCCGTGCCGTAGATGACGGCCAGGCAGACGACCGTGGTCACCACCGGGCGCCAGCCGCCGAGCACGTACGCGACCGCGATCATCACCACGGCCAGCGTCCACCAGGGGGTGTTCGCGAACAGGTCCTGGAACGGGTTGATGATCCAGGTGGTCACGTCGTTCTTCACGGCCAGCGTGAAGCTGTCGACGATGTCGATGAACCAGGCGGAGAAGTCGTTGATCAGCTTGGTCACGGTGGTGCCGTCGATGTACTTCAGGAACGGCCACTCCTCGCGGGTGGGGAACTGGGCGAGGTTGAGCTGCTGCCGCGAGAGGTAGACCAGGATCGCGACCGGGATCAGCCAGAGCAGCCGAACCATCCAGCGGCCCGACGCGGTGAGCCGAGGCTGCCGGACACCCTTGCCTGCGTCCTCCGTGGCCCAGCGGGGCAGGCGCTCGATGACCACCCCCATCATCATCACGCCCGGGCCGCTGACGGACACGACGTTGGCCCGGCCCGTGCTCTCGGACCGCTCGCTGCTCGCGGTGATCGTGCGGTCGAGTGTGATCGCCATCAGCACGATCAGCAGGCCGGCGGCCGACGCCGCTCCGATGTTCTGGATCTGCAGCGCGGCGTTGACGTCCTTGCCGAGTCCGGGACCGTTGACCAGGGCCGCGATCGTGGCCATCGACAGGGCCGCCATCATGCTCTGGTTGACCCCGACCACGATCGTGCGACGGGACATCGGCAGTTGCACCTGGCGCAGCAGCTGGCCCTTGGTCAGGCCCATCGACCGGGCCGCCTCGACGGTGGTCGGCGAGACCGACCTGATCCCGAACTCGGTGATCCTCACCAGCGGCGGAAGCGCGTAGATCGTGGTCAGCACGATGGCGGTGGTCGGGCCGATGCCGAAGCCGAGCGCGATCGGCGCGAGGTACGCGAACGGCGGCATCGTCTGCATGATGTCGAGCACCGGTGTGATCGCGGCAGAGACGCTGCGACGGCGGGCCATCGCGATGCCCAGCGGCAGTCCGATGACGATGCACGTGGCAACCGCGATGCCGGTGACGAGCAGCAGGTCGATGCTGTCCTGCCAGAGTCCGAACACCCCGAACACAAGGAAGGTGATCACGACCAGCATGGTCTGCCGCAGGCCGGCGCAGGCCCAGGCGATCCAGGTGGCGATGCCCACGACGCCCAGCCAGCCGATCTGGGGAACCGGTCGGGGGAACGCCGGGACGCTGAACAGCTTCTGCAGGAACTCGAAGATGCTGTTGAACACGTCGCCGATGAAGCCGAGCACGCTGCCGAAGAACCAGTTGTCCGGACCATGCAGCTGCACCCAGTCGCGGATCCCGTTCAACCAGTCATGGAAGTTGGTGGTGTCCTGGAGGCCGAGCTCCTTGGTCGCATGACCCTTGAACAGCGCCCAGCAGAGCAGCCAGAACACCACGATCGCGAGCACCTTGATCCCGGTGTGCCGCTTCTTGCCGAGCTCGACGTACGGCTGCTGCTCCTTCGAGGAGGTGGACCGGTCAGGTGGGGCCGCCGGCGGGGGCCGCGTGTCCACGCTCATGACGTCTGCTCCTCCGCGACCACGACCCGCAGGATGTCCTCGTCGTCGACGACCCCGACCAGCTTGTCGCCGTCGACCACCCGGCACGGACCATGGTGGTCGAGGACCACGCGGGCGGCGTCACGGACGATCTGGTTTGCCTGCAGCTCCGGACCGTCGGCGGCGACGTCGCCATCGGGCGGACGCATCACCCACTTCAGGGTCAGCACGTGCGACTTGGGCACCTCGCTGGTGAAGTCGCGGACGTACTCGTCGGCCGGCGCGCCGACCACCTGGTCCGGCGTGCCGATCTGGATGATCTCGCCGTCGCGCATGATCAGGATCCGGTCGCCGAGCTTGAGCGCCTCGGCGAGGTCGTGGGTGATGAACACCATGGTCTTGCCGACCTCCTCGTGGAGCCGGATCACCTCGTTCTGCATGTCCCGGCGGATCAGCGGGTCGAGCGCCGAGAAGGGCTCGTCGAACATCATCACGTCGGGGTTGGCGGCCAGGGCCCGGGCCAGGCCGACGCGCTGCTGCATGCCGCCGGAGAGCTGGTCGGGGAAGTTGTTCTCGTAGCCGCTGAGCCCGACCAGGTCGACCATCTCCTGGGCCCGGTTGCGGCGCTTGGCCTTGTTCTCCCCGCGCACTTCGAGTCCGAACGCGACGTTGTCGACGACCTTGCGGTGCGGCAGCAGGCCGAAGTGCTGGAAGACCATCGAGACCTTGCGGCGCCGGGTCTCGAGCAGGTCCGACTCGGACATCCCGGTGATCTCCTCGCCGTACAGCTCGACCTTGCCGGCGGTGGGCTCGATCAGCCGGGTGAGCAGCCGGACCAGGGTCGACTTGCCGGATCCGGACAGGCCCATCACCACGAAGACCTCGCCGGGGGCGACGTCGAAGGAGACGTCCCGGATGCCGATCACGTGGCCGGTCTTCTCCTGCAGCTCCTTGCGGGAGAGATCGGCCTGGTCGGTGCCGATGATCTTGTCCGCGCGCGGACCGAAGATCTTCCAGAGGTGCTCCACGTGCAGCGCGGGACTCTCCGAGGAGGCCGCGGGGGTCACGTTGTCGGGGGCGGGTGCCGTCGAGGAGGTAGGCGCCGTCGTTGGGGTGTTCATACTCGGTCCTCACTGTTGCGGCTGTCGCCGGGCGGGTACAACGGGGTGCCGTCGCGGAAGCGGTAGTAGGGCACGTCGACAGGTGCCAGGGGCGTGTTGCCGGCGATCAGGTCGGCCGCCTTCTCGGCGACCATCATCACGGGCGCGTAGATGTTGCCGTTGGTGACGTAGGGGAAGACCGAGGCGTCCACGACGCGCAGACCGTCTGTGCCGTGCACCTTCATCGAGGTCGGGTCGGTGACTGCCATCTCGCCGGTGCCCATCGCCGCCGTGCAGGACGGGTGGAGGGCGGTCTCGGCGTCCTCGGCGACCCAGTCGAGGATCTCCTGGTCGGTCTCGACCGACGGGCCGGGCGACAGCTCGCCGTCGTTGAACGGGGCGAACGCGGGCTGGTTGAGGATGTCGCGGGCCACCCGGATCGCCTCGACCCATTCCTTGCGGTCGGTCGGCGTCGAGAGGTAGTTGAACTGCATCGACGGGTGCTGACGGGGGTCGGTCGAGCGGATCCGCACCCAGCCTCGGGTGTCGGCGTACATCGGGCCGATGTGCACCTGGTAGCCGTGGGCACCGACCTCGAGGTTCTCCGGCGCCGTCCCGTCGTACCGGATGGCGATCGGAAGGAAGTGGAACATCAGGTTCGGCCAGTCGACGTCGACGTTGCTGCGCGCGAACCCGCCGCCCTCGAAGTGGTTGGTGGCGCCGAGACCGCTGCGATGGAACAGCCACCTGTAGCCGATGCCGGGGCGCGAGCGGTAGCGCAGTCCGGGGGCGATCGAGACCGGCAGCTTCGAGGCGTACTGGATGTAGACCTCGAGGTGGTCCTGGAGGTTCTCCCCCACGCCCGGCAGGTGGTGCACGACCGGCACGCCATGCTTCGCGAGCAGGGCCTTGTCGCCGACGCCGGAGAGCTGGAGCAGCTGGGGAGTGTTGATCGCACCGCCGCAGAGGATCACCTCGCCAGCCTCGACACTGCGGTGGCGGCGGCCGGCGCGCGTGTAGTCGACGCCGACGGCGCGGGTGCCGTCGAAGCGGACCCTGGTGGCGAGCGCGGAGGTCTCGACGTCGAGGTTCTTCCGGTTGCGGACGGGATGCAGGTAGGCCCGGGCCGCGGACCAGCGCCGGCCGCGGTGGATGTTGCGGTCGAACCGCGCGAAGCCCTCCTGCCGGTAGCCGTTGACGTCGTCGGTCAGCGGGTAGCCGGCCTGCTGCGCGGCCTCGAAGAAGGCGCCGAACAACGGGTTCGTCGCCGATCCGCGCTCGACGCGGAGCGGCCCGCTGCCGCCGCGCCAGTCGTCGGCGCCGACGCGGCCGTCCTCAAGGATCAGGGACTCCATGCGCTTGAAGTACGGCAGGCAGTGGAGGTAGTCCCAGGACTCCATGCCCGGGTCGGCGGCCCAGCGCTGGTAGTCCATCGGGTTGCCCCGCTGGAAGATCATCCCGTTGATGCTGCTGGAGCCGCCGAGGATCTTGCCGCGCGCGTGGAACACCTTGCGGCCGTTCATGTACGGCTCGGGGTCGGTCTCGTACTTCCAGTCGTAGAGCCGGTTGCCGATCGGGATCGGCAGCGCGGCCGGCATGTGGATGAACGGGTCGATGATGTAGTCGGAGCGACCTGCCTCGAGGACCAGCACCGAGCTCGCGGGATCGGCGCTCAGCCGGTTGGCGATCGCGCAGCCTGCGGACCCGCCGCCGACGATCACATAGTCGTAGCGCCTTCGCGCGTCGACACGGGGGTCGCGCTTGTCGAGACGGGGTTCGAGCTTGTCGAGACTCATGGCGCGAACCAGTGCTGGGGGACGGGGTTGATGTTGTGCCAGACGTGCTTGGTCTCGCGGTACTCCTCGAGACCCGCCCGACCGAGCTCGCGGCCGATTCCGGACTGCTTGTAGCCGCCCCACTCGGCCTGCGCGACGTACGGGTGGTAGTCGTTGATCCACACCGTGCCCATGCGCAGCCGGCCGGCGACGCGCTGGCCCTTGCCGGCGTCGCCGGTCCACACAGCACCGGCGAGTCCGTAGATGCTGTCGTTGGCGATCCGGACCGCGTCGTCCTCGTCGGTGAACGTCTCGACCGTCACCACCGGGCCGAACGACTCCTCCTGGGTGACGCTCATGTCGCTCGTGCACCCGTCGAGCACGGTGGGCAGGTAGTAGAAGCCGTCGGCGAGCGCAGGGTCGTCGGGACGGGTTCCGCCGCAACGGAGGACCGCGCCCTCCGCGATCCCGGCGGCGACGTACGCCTCGACCTTGTCGCGGTGGGCGGCGCTGGTGAGCGGGCCGGTCTCGGCCTTCTCGTCGAACGGGCCGCCGAGGCGGATCCGCTCGGCGCGGGCGACGAGGTCGTCGACGAAGCGGTCCTTGATCCCCTCCTGGACCACCAGCCGGGCGCCGGCGGAGCAGACCTGGCCCGAGTGCAGGAAGACGGCGGTGAGCGCGAAGTCGAGTGCGGTGTCGTAGTCGGCGTCGTCGAAGACGATGTTGGGGTTCTTGCCGCCGAGCTCCAGCGCCACCTTCTTCACGGTGCCCGAGGCAGCGGACATCAGCCACTTGCCGACCGCGAGGCTGCCGGTGAAGGAGACCAGGTCGACGCGTGGGTCCTCGGCGAGCGGCGCACCGGCGGCCTTTCCGCCGCCGAGCACGAGGTTGCCGACACCGGGAGGCAGGCCCGCCTCCTCGAGCAGCTTCATCAGGTGGATCGCGGTGTGTGGCGTGAGCTCGCTCGGCTTGAGCACGAACGTGTTGCCGGCCGCCAGGCACGGCGCGACCTTCCAGGAGGTCTGGAGGAGCGGGTAGTTCCACGGGGTGATCAGGCCGCAGACACCGACCGGGTCGTGCACGATCCGGCTGACCACGTCGGGGTTGCCGGTGTCGACGATCCGTCCGGCATCGTCGTCGGCCGTGTGCCCGAAGTGCCGGAACACCGAGACCACGTCGTCGACGTCGTACTCGCTCTCGACCAGGCGCTTGCCGGTGTCGAGGGACTCCGCCCGGGCGACGAGGTCCTTGTCGCGCTCGAGCAGGTCGGCCACGCGAAGCAGCAGATCTCCACGCTCGCGCGCCGAGGTGCGCGGCCAGGGGCCTTCGTCGAAGGCCTGCCGTGCCGCGCCGATGGCCGCTGCGGTGTCCTCGGGGCCGGCCTCGTCGACGGTCGCCACGAGCTGCCCGTCGGCGGGGCACCTGATCTCCCGGCTGCCCGAGCCCTGCGCGGCCAACCACGTCCCGTCGATGTAGATGTCCGGCACCCTCACCTCGGTTTCGTCGTGTTGCGTATGGCACAACTGATTGCCACAAGACGCAACGCCGTGTTGGCTGGAAGCATCGTCTTGTGCCCGCGTGACGTCAAGGATCTGAGGCGTCGCAGGGGGCATTCGTGACCTCCGGAGCGGCCCGCCTAGACCACCCGCGCGTGTGGGCGTCTGGTTCGAGTGAGCGCCCGGGAGCCATGCAAATGCGTGGTTGCGGGGGTCCGCGCCGTGTCGTCGACCCCCACAACACCGCACATGCGAGGTTGTGGCGAGCACGCCTGACGCACCCGCTTATCCCGTCCTACTGGCGGAGCCCCTCCGCGATCTCAGCAAGGGCACGGGGCAGGTCCACGGTCGGGGCCCAGCCCCATCCCCGGGCCCGGTCGGCCAGGATCCGACCGGTCCACGCGGGTGCGTCGTCCCAGACCGGCTCGAGGCCCAGTGCGGTGGTGACCGTCTCGTAGTAGTCGCGGACGGTGCCGGCGTCGGCGGCGACGTTGACTGCGGTGCACGCCCCGTCGACCGGCCCGGTCTCCGGGTCCGTCGACGGCGACACCCGGCCCGACGCGACCGCAGCGACCAGATCGGCGAGATCGTCGACGTGGACCCAGGCGAAGGTCTGCCCGGGCACGGCGCGGCGAGCCTGCGGGTCGTCGCGCATCGAGGCCGGCCGCACTGAGTTCCAGATCGACGTCTCACCCGGGCCGAGGATCGCCGGCGGGCGCACGATGACCCGGGTGATGCCGTCGACCGCGCCGAGCGCCGCGTCGGTGTCGCGCTTGGTCGCGGCGTATGCGTTGGCGTCGTCAGCCACCAACGGCGAGGACTCGTCCACGTCACCGACCCCGGGCGATCGGTCATAGACCGCCGCGGTGGAGATGTGGACCACGCGGGCGACGCCGGCGTCTCGCGCGGCACGGGCGAGGACCGGGGTCCCCTCGACGGCGATCCGGTGCTGGGTAGCGCGGTCGGATCCCATCGGGTGGACGGTGGTGACGACGGCGCTCGCATCCTGCACCACGGAACGGGCGAACTCTGCGTCCTGGAAGTCGCCGACCCACTCCTCCACTCCCGCCAGGGACGGGGCCGCGCCCGGGCGGCGTACGACGGCACGCACGGTGGCGCCCTGCCCGACCAGCGCCGCGCAGGTGCGGGACCCGACCAGGCCGTTGGCCCCGGTGACCACGACCACGGGAGGCGGACCAGCTACGGCGGCACTCATGCGGGTCCCCGACGAAGCGAGTGGTTTGGTGGGGTGCTCATGCCCACACCCTCACATGCGATCCGCCAGGGCCAGCAACATGTCCAGCTCGATCTCGTCGCGCAGCGGGATGCCGTGGTCCCCGATCGGCGGGATGTCGGGCTTCAGCGTCTCCCTGCTCTCGTCGACCGCGCCCGTGCGGAGCCGGGCCAACCTGAACCCGCGGCGCTGGTAGAACCGGAGCGCGTCAACGTTGTCGTTCGTTGTTACCACCCACAGCAGTTCGCAGCCGGCGTCGAGAGCACGCGTGCGTACGGCGTCGACGAGTGCTGTGCCCACTCCTGACCGGCGGGTCTCCGCGTGCAGGGTCAGCAGCTCGCACGCGCCCCCGTCGACGACGTACGTCGCCACCCCCACGAGCTCGGCGTCCGACCAGGCGAGCACCGCGGGGTGCCGCAGCGCGTCGACGAGCTCCCCACGTCGGGCCACCGCCAGTGAGTCGTGGCTGCGCAGGAAGGCAGCGACCGCGGTGCGGTCCACGGGGCCCGCCTCGGTGACGCGCGCCGGAAGTCTCAGCGGTGGCCCCAGCCGAGCCGGTGGGAGACCTCGTCGGCCGCGTCGACACAGAGCTTGACCGCGCGGTCGAGCTTGTCGGTGGGCATCCGGAAGGTGGGTCCGGAGACGCTCATCGAGGCGATCACGTCGCCGTGCGCGTTGCGGATCGGCGCCGCGACCGCGGAGAGCCCGACCTCCAGCTCGTCGACGGCGACCGCGTAGCCATCGGCCCGGACGCGCTCGAGCTCCTGGCGCAGCTTGGACTTCCTGGTGATGGTCGCGTCGGTGTACGACGGCAGGCGCCGCAGCACCTCGCCCAGCCGGTCGCCCTCGAGTCCCGAGAGCAGGACCTTGCCGTTGGACGTCGCGTGGAGCGGGATGTGCTGGCCGACCCAGTTGTGCGACTGGAGCGCGGAGGATCCGGCGACCTGGTCGAGGTACAGCGCCGAGCTCTCCGAGAGCACCGCGATGTTGACCGTCTCGCCCGTCTCCTGCGCGAGCCGGCGACAGATCGGGCGCGCCTCCTGGACGACGTCGAGCCGGGCGGTCGTGGCGCCGGCAAGCCGGAGCAGGCCAACGCCGAGGCGGTACTTGCCGCGGTCCTCGGTCTGCTCCACCAGCCCCCGTTGCTCCAGCGTGGCAACCAGCCGGAACGCGGTGCTCTTGTGCACGCCGAGCTCGCCGGCCACCTCGGTCACGCCCTGCTCACCGTGGCGCGCCAGGAGCTCGAGGATGGATACGGCACGGTCCACAGACTGGACCGAGCCCGAGCCGGTGCCCGCCAAAGTGTTGCTCATGACGCAACGCTAGCGCGTCATGCGCACCGACGGCTAGCGGAAGACGACGGTGCGGCTGCCGTTCATCAGCACCCGCGACTCCGCGTGCCAGCGCACCGCCCGGGAGAGCACCTGCGCCTCCACGTCGCGGCCGGCGGTCACCAGCTGCCTCTCCGAGTAGCCGTGGTCGACCCGCAGCGTGTCCTGCTCGATGATCGGCCCCTCGTCGAGGTCGCCGGTCACGTAGTGGGCGGTCGCACCGACCAGCTTCACACCGTGCTCGAACGCCTGTTGGTAGGGCCGGGCGCCCTTGAAGCTCGGCAGGAACGAGTGGTGGATGTTGATCGCCCGCCCCTCGAGCGCCCGGCAGGTCGGGTCGGACAGCACCTGCATGTAGCGCGCCAGCACGACCAGGTCGATCCTGTGCTCGTCGACCAGCTCGAGCAGCTTCGCCTCGGCCGCAGGCTTGTCCTCCGGCGTGACCGGCACGTGGTGGAACGGCACGTTGTACGTCGCCGCCAGGCGCGCCGCGTCCTTGTGGTTCGACACGATCGCCGGGATCTCGATCTGGAGCGCTCCCGTGCCCCAGCGGAACAGCAGGTCGTTGAGGCAGTGCAGGTGCTTTGAGACCAGGATCAGCGTTCGGTGCGGCGCGTGCGCCGCCCACAGCTGGAAGGTCATGTCGAACGCCTCGGCGACGGCCGCGAAGTCCGCGCGCAACGTGTTCGCGTCGACGCTGTGGTCGGCGAGGTCGAACATGATCCGCATGAAGAAGTGCTCGGTGTCCGGGTCACCGAACTGCTGGCTCTCGCGGATGTTGCCCGAGTGCTTCACCAGGAATCCCGTGACCTCATTGACGATCCGCGGCCGGTCGGGGCACGAGAGGGTGAGGACGAACGGCCCTCCGGGAGGACCCGGGTCGGTGGACACGCCCATCAGTCCCCCAGCTCGGCGCGGCGGCGGACGACATACTCCTCGAGCTCCTGGCGGATCGCGTCGTCGATCGGCGGCGGCTCGTACTCCTCGAGCTTCTGCTGGTAGATCGTGGTCGCGCGGGCCGCTGTGTCCAGGCCGCCTCCGCGCATCCAGCGCTCGTAGTTGTCCGAGCTGGACAGCATCGGCCGGTAGAAGCAGGTGCGGAAGCGCTCCAGCGTGTGCATGGCGCCGAGGAAGTGGCCACCGTGGCCGACCTCGGTGTGCGCGTCGAAGGCGAGCGACCCCTCGTCGATCTCCAGCGGCGTGAACTCGGCCTGCAGCATCTGCAGGATCTCGACGTCGACGACGAACTTCTCGTAGCCGGCGACCAGGCCGCCCTCGAGCCAGCCCGCGGAGTGCATCACCCAGTTGGCTCCGGCGAGGAAGGTCGGCAGCATCGTCATCAGTGCCTCGTAGCCGGCCTGCGCGTCGGGCACCTGCGAGGAGGTGAGACCCCCGCCGGTGCGGAAGGGCAGCCCGAAGTGCCGCGCGATCTGACCGGTGCAGAGCAGGCCGATGCCGGACTCGGGCGTGCCGAACGTCGGCGAGCCCGACTGCATGTCGATGTTCGAGAGGAACGACCCGAAGATCACCGGTGCACCCGGCCGGATCAGCTGGGCGAGCGCGATGCCGGACAGCGCCTCGGCGATCTGCTGCACGAGCGCCGCAGGGATCGTCACCGGCGACATCGCGCCCATCAGGATGAACGGCGTCAGCACGACCGGCTGGGCGGCCTCGACGTACTCGAAGAGCGCGTCGAGCATCCGGTCGTCCCAGCGCAGCGGCGAGTTGCAGTTGATCAGCGAGATCGACGCTGGGGTCTTCTCGATCTTGTCGCGCCCGCCGAAGAGGATCGCGCCCATGTTGACCGTGTCGGCGGCGTTGACGCCCGAGACGACGTTGCCCATGTAGATCTTGTCGGTCAGCGTCTGCAGCGCGTAGGTCATGTCGAGGTGCCGGCTGTCCAGCGGGGTGTCGTTGGGCTCGCACACGACCCCGCCCGCAGAGTCGAGCACCGCGAAGCTCTGGGCCAGCCTGGAGAAGTTGCGGAAGTCGTCCATGGTGCCATCGCGGCGTACGTCGCCCTGACGGACGAACGGAGGGCCGTACACCGCGCCGAACGCCATCGAGTCGCCGCCGATGTGCACGTTGTTGGCCGGGTTGCGCGCCTGCACGTCGAACTCGCGGGGCGCCTTCGCCACCTGCTCGAGCACGAAGTCGGGATCGAGGAAGACGGTTTTGTCCTCGACCCGCTGACCGGCCGCTCGGAAGAGGTCGAGCGCGCGGTCGCTCAGGAACTCCACGCCGATCTCCGTGACCAGGCGGCGCCACCCCCCGTCGAGCTTGGAGAGGGCGTCCTCGCTGAGCACGTCGTAGCGGGGCATCTTGTTCTGGAACATGGCGATTTCCTCCTGCGCTTGACCCGGTGGCTCAGGCATCCTAGCCTCATCATGTGGAAATGGAATCCCACATCATGAAACTGCGCGAGGAGGTGCCGGCGGCATGAACGACACGGTTGCACCCCCGGGCACCCAGGCGGTCGACCGCGCCGCGCTGCTCATCGACACGGTGGTCCGCGCCGACGAGCCGCTGACGTTCCTCGAGATCGCGGAGTCCTCCGGGCTGCCGCGCTCCACGACCTCCCGCCTCCTCTCCGCCCTCGAGCGCACGGGCCTGCTCGAGCGCACCGAGACCGGGAGCTACGTGGCGGGGCGGCTCTTCGGCTTGTACGCGACCCGGCACGACCCGTTCGAGGCCGTGGTCCGGCTGGCCCGCCCGACGATGACGCGCGTCGGCAGGGACACCGGCGAGACCGTGCACCTCAGCGTCGCCCGCAACGGCCACATCGTGCAGGTCGCGCAGACCGACTCCCGCTACCTCCTCGGCAGCCGCGACTGGTCGCAGATCGAGGTGCCGAGCCACTGCTCCTCGCTGGGCAAGGTGCTCTACGCCTACGGCGCGGTCGAGCTGCCGACCGGTGAGCTCGCCCGGCCGACCCCGACCAGCATCGGCGACCTGGCGTCTCTCGAGCGCGACCTGGCCGACGTACGACGCCGCGGCTTCGCGGTCACCGTCGACGAGCTCGAGGAGGGACTGGCAGCGGTCGCCGCGCCGGTTCACGGTCCGGACGGCGACGTCGTCGCCGCACTCGGGATCTCGGGACCCACCCAACGACTCGGTGACCAGCTCGAGGAGCTCGGTCGCCAGCTCAAGGACCGGGCCGAGCAGCTGTCGGTGCTGCTCGGACGGCGCACCCGCAAGGAGGGCGTGGCATGACTTCACCCGACGAAATTCTTCGGACGATGTACGACGAGACGCTCGTGGGCAATGCCCCGCGGGTGCTCGAGCTGACCAACGAGGCGCTCGCGATGGGCATGGAGCCGCAGTCGCTGCTCTTCGACTCCCTGATCCCGGCCCTCGAGGAGGTCGGCGCCCGGTTCGAGCGCGGCGACTTCTTCGTGCCCGAGATGCTGATCGCCGGCCGCGCCATGGCCGGGGCGATGGAGGTGCTGCGGCCGTTGCTCGCCGACACCGGCGTGGAGACGATCGGCAAGTTCCTCATGGGCACGGTCAAGGGCGACGTCCACGACATCGGCAAGAACCTCGTCAACATCATGCTCGAGGGGGCCGGCTTCGAGGTGATCGACCTCGGAGTCCAGGTGCCGCCGGAGAAGTTCGTCGCGGCGATCGAGGAGCACCAGCCCGACGTGGTCGGGTTCTCGGCGTTCCTCACGACCACGATGCCGATGTTCAAGGCCAACATGAACGCCCTGGAGAAGGCCGGCATCCGCGACAACGTGATCGTCATGGTCGGCGGTGCTCCTGTCACGCAGGAGTACGCCGACGCGGTGGGCGCCGACGGCTACGCGTCCGACGCCTCGGCGACGGTCAAGAAGGCCAAGGCCTTGCTCCACGAGAAGCGCAGCAAGGTTCCGGCATGACGGCCCCGCAGCTCGAGACCGTCCTGCGCTCCGCGACCAAGGAGGTCGTGATCGGCCACGGCCGGCGCTTCTGCCTGATCGGCGAGCGGATCAACCCGACCGGCCGCCGGATCTTCCAGGAACAGCTCCGGGCCGGTGACCTGTCGGCGATCGAGCGCGACGTCAAGGCCCAGGTCGAGGGCGGCGCCGACGTGCTCGACATCAACATGGGCGTGCCGCTGACCGACGAGGCCGAGCTGCTGGCCAAGGCGATCACGATGGTGCAGGAGCTCACCGACCTGCCGATCTGCATCGACTCCTCTGTCGTGGAGGCGCTCGAGGCGGGGCTCTCGGTCTACAAGGGCCGGGCGCTGGTCAACTCGATCACCGCCGAGGACGACCGGATGGCAGCGATCCTCCCGCTGGTCAAGAAGTACGACGCGGCGATCATCGCGCTGCCCAACGACCACGACGAGATCCCGATGGAGGCGGAGAAGCGGATCCGGCTCACCCAGAAGATCATCGACGTGGCGACCACCGAGTACGGCATCGCCCAGGCCGACATCGTGATCGACCCGCTCGCGATGCCGATCGGCGCGGACACCACCACCTCGCTGGTCACGCTCGACACGATGCGGCAGATCAAGGAGCGCTTCGGCGTCAACATGACCTGCGGCGCGTCCAACGTCTCGTTCGGGATGCCCGACCGGCACACCCTCGGAGCGGCGTACCTCCCGATGGCGATGACCGCCGGCCTGACCAGCGCGATCATGGACACCCGCACGCCGCAGATCGTCGACGCGGTCAAGGCGGCCGACCTGGTGCTCAGCCACGACGAGTGGGGCATGGCATGGATCGCGGCGCACCGCGCCCGGACCGCGGCAGCCGCCGGGGCGTGAGCGACACCGAACCGGCTCCCCACGAGAGGCCCGCGGACTTCTCACCCGAGACCTACCGCCGGGAAGGCCTGATCGAGCGACCGGGGGCCGAGCAGAGCGACCACGACGGCACCGGTCGGGTCGACCTGGCGTTCACCCTGCTCGACCTGGGTGGTCGGGAGACCAGCCAGCGCTCCGTGCGCGTGCCGCCCGGGGTCAGTGTCTTCGACGCGGCGTCGTGGAACGGCGTAGCGATCGACTCCACCTGTGGCGGCCACGGCACGTGTCGCAAGTGCAAGGTGCAGGTGGCTCCCCGCAACGGCGTCGCGGCGGCGATCACCCGGCACGACGTGCGCACCTTCACCGCCGGTGAGATCGACAAGGGCTGGCGACTGGCCTGCCTGGTGCAGGCGACGGGCGACCTCGGCGTCACCGTCCCGGCCCTCACCACGCGGCCCAAGGCGGCGACCGTCGGCGTGGGCCGCCAGGTGATCCTGCGGCCGGCGATCCAGAAGCGCTACGTCGAGCTCGCCGAGCCCTCCCTCCAGGACCAGCAGACCGACCTCGACCGGCTGCTCGCGGCGATGGACGACCTCGAGCTCACTGCCGACCTGCACGCGCTGCGACGGCTGCCGACCGTGCTGCGCGCGGCGGACTTCAAGGTGACCGCGGTCATCGTCGACACCGCCCTGGTCGACGTGGAGCCCGGCGACACGACCGGCAGCGCCTACGCGATCGCCTTCGACCTCGGTACGACGACCGTCGTCGCAACCCTGCTCGACGTCACCACCGGCACCCCGGTAGCGGTCACGTCGATGCTGAACAAGCAGCAGCCCTTCGGCGGCGACGTGATCTCCCGGATCAGCGCCACCATGATGGACCCCGACGCGCTCGGCCGGCTCCAGACCGCCGCTGCCGCCACCCTGGCCGAGCTGGCCGAGCAGGTGTGCCGCGAGGCCGAGGTCGACCCGGCCGACGTCTACGAGGTGGCGGTCGCCGGCAACGCGACGATGACCGCGCTGCTGCTGGGCATCGACCCCGAGCCGCTCGGCGTCGCGCCGTTCGTGATGTCCACGACTATGCCGCCCACGGTGCTCGCCTCCGAGATCGGGCTGGTGCTGCACCCGCAGGCGCGCGTTGCTCTCTTCCCGGCGCTCGGGGCCTACGTAGGCGGCGACATCGTGGCCGGCATGCTCGCAACCGGCATGGACCGCGACAAGCGCACCCGGCTGTTCATCGACATCGGCACCAACTGCGAGATCGTGGTCAGCAACGGCGACACCATCGTCTCCACGGCGGCGCCGGCGGGCCCGGCGTTCGAGGGCGGTGCGATCCGCTGCGGCATGCGCGCTGCCGACGGAGCGATCGAGGTCGTCAAGATCGACCCCGGGGCCGACGCCCCGGTCGAGCTCGGCGTGATCGGGGACGTCGAGGCGCGCGGGCTCTGCGGCTCGGGTCTGGTCGACGCGGTCTCCGAGCTGGTGCGCCACGGCGTCCTCGACTCCTCAGGTCGGTTCGTGCCCGACGAGCAGCTGGCCGAGATGCTGCCGGCGATCGCGCCGCGGCTGACCCGGATCGGCCAGGAGCGTGTGTTCGTGCTGGCCGGCCCGGTCGACGAGCCGGACCAGGCGGTCGTGCTCTCGCAACGCGACGTGCGCGAGCTCCAGTTCGCCAAGGCCGCGATCTCGACCGGCTGGACACTGCTGCTCGAGCAGCTCGGCCTGAAGCACGACGACGTGCAGCAGGTGCTGCTCGCCGGGTCGTTCGGTTCCTACCTCTCCCCCAGCTCGGCGGTGCGGATCGGCCTGGTGCCGACGCTGCCGGTGCTGCGCATCGTCTCCGCCGGCAACGTGGCGGGCGAAGGGGCGAAGATGGCCCTGTTGTCCCTGCGCGAGCGCGCGGGTGCGGTGACCCTGTGCGAGGAGGTGGCCTATGTCGAGCTCTCCGACCGCAGCGACTTCAACGACCGGTTCGTCGAACAGCTCGCCTTCTAGGGTCGCCGTCGTCGCGTGCGGGGCGATCGCGCAGCCGGTTTCGGCGATCGTGTCCCGGCGCGGGTGGCCCGTCGACGTGCACCCGTTGCCTCCGCTGCTGCACAACCAGCCGCAGAAGATCGCGCCCGCGGTGCGTGACCTCGTCGCCCGGCTGCGCCCGTCGTACGACCAGGTGGTGGTGGGCTACGCCGACTGCGGCACGTACGGCGCGCTCGACGGCGTCTGCGACGAGCTCGGGGTCGTCCGGCTCCCGGGCCTGCACTGCTACGACCTGTACGCCGGGGCCAGCCGGATCGAGCAGTTCCTGGCCGACCAGCCGGGCACCTACCTGCTGACCGACTTCCTGGTTCGCTCGTTCGCCCGCACCGTCGAGCAGGAGCTGGGCCTCGACCGCTGGCCGGAGCTGCGCGACGACTACTTCGGCCACTACACGCGCGTGGTCTGGCTGGCCCAGGAGCCGACCCCTGAGCTGCGCGCCCTCGCCCAGGACGCCGCCTCGCGGATCGGCCTGCCGCTCACGGTCGTCGAGACCGGTGACCACCACCTCGAAGCCGCGCTCGAAGCCCTGCTGCCGAGATAGTCCCGGCCGAACGGCACCTCCGCGCGCCACCAGATCGTGCGAAATGGCCGGGACTATCCGTCCGTCGACCGAAGTCGCTCCAGCAGGTCGGTGCGCCAGGCCTCGGTCTCGGCGACCTGGTTGAAGCTGAACACGTGGAGCCCCTCGACCAGGCTCTCCGGGCGGGCCGCGGTGGGGGCGCACTTCTCGAGGAAGCGCTCGCCGGTGAAGCCGCCCGGTGCGGCCAGACGGGCGAACGTGCCCTTGTTCTTGGCCAGGAACCGGGTGGACTCCCCCACCCCGATCCGGGTCGCCATGGTGAGCAGCTTGGTGCGCTCGACCGGGCCCGGCATCCCGAGCAGCAGCGGCATCGCCACGCCGCGCTGCCGGAGCCGGCCGACCCAGGTCGAGACCGACTTGGGGTCGAACGTCAGGTTGCTGACGATGTGGGTCGCGTAGCGGCGCTTGTCCCACATCGACTGCACGGTCTGGTCGTCGCTGATCGTGGGGTGCGACTCCGGGTAGCCGGTGATCCCGACGTTCGCGAACGGCTTGCCCAGCACGGTGAGGTCCTCGAGCAGGCTCAGCGCGTCGGGGTAGTCGCCGACCGCCTCGGCGTCGCCGCCGGGCACGAACACCGTGCTGATCCCGGACTCCGTCAGCCGGTCGCAGATCTCCTTCAGCTCGCCGCGCCCGCTCACCATCCGCGCCGCGATGTGCGGTACGGCGACGTACCCCTCGCGCGTCAGCGACTCGGCGAGCGCGAACGTCGCCTCGAGTCCCTTGCCCGGTGAGGCGGTGACGGTGACCGTGCGGTCCTTGGGGAGGTGGGTCAGCACCTTCTCCTCGGTACTGCCGACGGGCAACACCTCATAGCGCGCGTTCCGGAGCAGCCGGACCATGGCCTCGCGAGCGGCTTTGTTGCGTATCATGCAATGGGTTCCGTCATTAGAAACTGGTGTCTCGATTCTAGGACGTCGCCGAACCCGCTCACAAGAGGGCGCGCGTAGGCTTTCCACCATGCACTACGAGGACCTCGGCAGCGTCGACTACCGCGCCGCCTGGGAGGTCCAGCGCGGGGCCCACGCGGCGGTGGCAGACGGAGGCCCGGAGACGGTCCTCCTCCTCGAGCACCCGCCCGTGTTCACCTGCGGCAAGCGCACCGCGCCGGGCGAGCGGCCGCTCGACCCGGGCGGGGCCGAGGTGATCGACGTCGACCGCGGCGGCAAGATCACCTTCCACGGCCCCGGCCAGCTGGTGGGCTACCCGATCGTGCGGCTGCCCGACCACGTGCGGGTCGTCGACTACGTACGACGCGTCGAGGAGGCGCTGATCGGCGTCTGCCATGACCTCGGCGTCACGACCGCGCGGGTCCCGGGCCGCAGCGGGGTCTGGCTTCGCGCCGACCCCTCGACGCGCCCAGGACGGGCTGCGCGGCCCGAGCGCAAGATCGCCGCGATCGGTATCCGGGTCAGCCGGGGCGTGACCATGCACGGGTTCGCGCTCAACTGCGACGTCGACCTCGGCTGGTACGACCGGTTCGTGCCCTGCGGCATCGCCGACGCCGGCGTGACGTCTCTCAGCGCCGAGCTCGGGCGCGACGTGACCGTGGCCGAGGTCATCCCCTCGGTGCGGGCCCACCTCGACGAGATGCTCGCGTGGGCGGCGTACGACGCGACCCCGGACTACGAGCCGCGTCCCGACCCCGGGCGGCAGCCACTACGGGTGCCGGTCCTCAACCCGCTCGCCTGACGACACGCCTGCCGCCCAAGACCTCGCGTCCGACGCCGGGGCGGCAGGGTGCTCGATGCTGGCCGCATGACCCTCGCGATCGAGACCCGCGGGCTCCGCAAGGAGTTCGGGTCGGGTCGGGGGCGGATCGTCGCCGTCGACGGCCTCGACCTGGCGGTCCCGTCGGGTGACGTGCACGGATTCCTCGGACCCAACGGCTCGGGCAAGACCACGACGATCCGCATGCTCCTCGGGCTCGCCCGGGCGAGCGATGGCGAGATGGCGCTGTTCGGGGAGCCTGTGCCGGCCGCGCTGCCGCGTGTGATGGGCCGGGTCGGGGCCGTCGTCGAGCAGCCGAAGTTCACCCCGGGCTTCTCCGGCCGCCGCAACCTCCGGCTCCTCGCCCGCACGGCGGGCGTCGACCCGCGTCGCGTGCCGACGGTGCTGGAGCAGGTCGGTCTGGCCGGCCGGGAGCGCGACCGGTTCCGCACCTACTCGCTCGGCATGAGGCAGCGGCTGGCAATCGCGGCCACGCTGCTCAAGGAGCCGGACCTGCTGATCCTCGACGAACCCTCCAACGGCCTCGACCCGGCCGGCATCCGCGACATGCGCGATCTGGTGACCGGGCTCGCGGACGCCGGGGTCACGGTGCTGCTGAGCTCGCACATCCTGACCGAGGTGCAGCAGGTCTGCCACTCCGTGACGATCATCGGCAACGGGCGCACCGTCGCCTCCGGCTCGGTCGAGTCGCTGCTCGGCGAGAGCCGATCCCGCACCCGCGTCGGCGTGGGCGACCCGGCCCGGGCGGCCGCGATGCTCGAGCGGGCCGGCTACGGGGTCCAGCGCGAGGGCGACGACGTGCTGGTCGAGGGCCACGACCACCCCGAGGAGATCAGCCGGCTGCTCGCCAGGGAGCGAATCTACGTCTCGGAGCTCTCCGCCATCCGTCCCGACCTGGAGACCGTGTTCCTCCAGCTCACTCGCGACCGTCCGACGGAGGATGCCCGGTGAGCCGCCGCTCCGGCGCCAGGACAGAGCGACCTGGGCTGCCCACGCTCGTGGGCGTCGAGCTGTCCCGCTTCCGCAGCCGCCGTGCGATCCTGCTGCTGGTGGCCGCGGCGATCGTGTTGAGTGGCCTCTTCGCAGCCAAGCTGGCATGGGACACCCGGCCGATCACGCCCGAGGATCTCGCGACGGCCAAGGCGCAGGCCGCGATCAACGCCAAGGACCGCCAGGTGCAGGCCGACCTGAAGGCCTGCCGGGAGCGGCCCGAGGAGTACATCGGCGCCGGCGGCACCGCCGAGCAGTGCGCCGAGACGATCCTCCCCCGGCCGGAGTCTTACCTGGCGCGCGGCCCGCTCGACGTCGACAACGTGCTGCCCGGCCACGGCATCGCGGTCGCGATCCTGCTGGTCGTGCTGATGATGCTCGCTGGCGCGACGTTCGCCGGTGCCGACTGGGCGTCCGGCTCGATGAGCAACCAGCTGCTGTTCGAGTCGCAGCGGTCGCGGATCTGGACCGCCAAGGCGCTGGCGCTCGCGATCGGGGTGCTGGTCGTCAGCACGCTCGGCCTCGTGGCGTTCTGGGTGCCCGTGCGCCTGGTCGCACTCCAACGCGACATCGCCGTCGCAGGCGAGCTCCAGGCGGACATCGGCTGGCACCTGGTCCGCACGCTCGTGCTTGCCGTGGTCGGTGCGGTGCTGGCCTACGGCCTGACCATGCTGTTCCGGCACACGGTGGCGACCGTGGCGCTGTTGTTCGGCGCGAGCGTGGCGGCGGAGATCCTGCTCAGCCTGCTGCCGTTCTCGGGCTCCGGCCGGATCTCCCCCAGCCACAACGCCTTTGCGTGGTTGCTGGGAGACACGCAGTACTACGACTCGACGATCACGTGCTCCGGCGCAGGCGGTTGCGACCAGGTCCGCACGCTGGAGATGTGGCCGGCCGGCCTGCTGATCGGGGTCGTGTTCGTGGTTGTGATGGTGATCTCCCTGGTCTCCTTCCGGCGCCGCGACCTGCCCTGAGCCTCACGCCGAGTGCATGACGACCACGTCGCCGTGCCCGCCGTACCCCATCACGTCCTCGTGCCACTGCTCGCCGTCGAAGGTGAGCATCAACCAGCCGGCTGCAGGGTCCGGGACGAGCTGCGGGTGCGGGATGTTGGTCGGGTACGGCGCGTCGAGCCGGCCCAGCCGTCGCCCGGCGAGGTCGAAGACCGGGTAGTTCTGGTTGTCCTTGTCGCTGGCCAGCAGGTAGCTGGTGCCGTCGACCGCGGCGATCACCGGGCCCTCGCACTGGTGCAGGTTGTCCGCCGCGGCGACCTTCTCCAGCCCGTCGGTCCAGTCCCGGGCCGCGGTCTCGGCGAGCGCAGGGTGGAAGTCGAACGGGTCCTGGCTGGGGCTCTCCACGAAGCCGAGCCGCCAGCGGCCGTCGATCCGCGTGAGCGCGGGGTCCCAGCTCCCCACGTCGGTCGGCAGAGGTGCGCGCTCGGTCGGGAGGAGGTGCACGCCGGAGAGCAGGTCGTCGCCGCTCGAGGTGTGCCGCACATGGATGGATCCAGGTGCGAAGTCGCCCCAGGAGCTGGTGAGAACCAGCCAGCGGTCGCCGTCGCGCACCAGCTGTCCGGCGTGGTCACCGAGCACCAGGCCGTCGCGCCGCGTGAAGAGCTGCGACTCCAGCCGCATCGCACGCGGCTCGGCCGGGTCGAGGGACCAGACGCTCCAGTGCGCCTGCTGGAAGAACCCGAGCCCGGCACACGTCCAGGTCAGGTACACCCGACCGTCCACGACGTACGGCGAGCCGTCCGCGTGCTGCACCAGGTGCGGGTCGCGCAGCCCGGTCATCCCGAACAGCCCCGCGCGGACCGACCCCAGCCGCACTCCGCGGCCACCCCACGCGTACGCGTACCCCTCGAGCACGTCCTCGCGACGCAGGTCGACCAGCTCCGCCACCTTGGCCCGCTCGGTCAGGACGGGCTGCCACCCCTCGCCGGCGTCGACCAGCGCGGTCACCTGGTTCTCGCAGACCGCGAACGCCAGCCCGAACGCGCCGGTCTGCGGCACGACCCGGTAGCGCAGCACACGCGTGCGTCCGTCCGTCCGCACCTCGAGTGAGAGCCGGCCGGAGCGGGCCGACCACCGGACCAGGACGTGCTCTCCGTCGGCGGTCGCCAGCCCCGCCGCCACCGAGCCGTCCACCGGGACGGCGGCCACGTCCAGCAGGACGGCCGCGTACGGCGCGGCGGGACCGGAGTCGTGGCGGTGCAAACCCGTGGTGACGGTGCGACCGCCCTCGTGCGCGGCGAACCCCGGCGCGACGAGCTCGACCGGACGGAACCGGTCGACGATGTCGAGAGTCAGGTCGAAGATGGTGTGCTCCTCGGGGTCGGTGGACGACGATCGGCTGCGCTCCCGGGCCGTCTCGCGGTCCGGGTCGCCACAGGCGCCGAGCAGGGTGGCTCCGGCCGCGAGCAGCACGGCGCGCCGCGACGGCCGTGGCCAGGCGTGCGCGCCGTACGTCATCCCTTCAGGCCGGAGCGGGAGACACCCTCGATCACGAACCGCTGCGCGATCATGTAGAGCAGCAGCACCGGCACGCTGGCCACCACGGCACCGGCCATGAGCAGGTCGTAGCGCACCGCGTTGGCGGTCTGAAGTGTGGACAGGCCCGCCTGCAGAGTCTGCTGCTCCGGGCTGAACAGCACGTAGACCGGCCAGAGGAAGTCGTTCCAGTTGGTCAGGAACGCCAGCAGCGCCAGGGTCGCGAGAGCCGGCTTCGAAAGCGGCAGGACGATTCGGGTGAACACCTGCCAGCGGTTGGCACCGTCGAGGAACGCCGACTCCTCGAGCTCCAGCGGCAGCTGGATGAAGAACTGGCGCAGGAAGAACACCCCGAAGCCCCCGGCCGCCGTCGGCACGATGATCGCCAGCAGCGTGTCGAGCCAGTAGAGCCGTCCGACGATCTCGTAGTTCGGCACGATCAGGATGACCGGCGGCACGAACAACGTAGCCACGATCAGTCCGAAGACGGCCTTCTTGCCGCGGAAGTCCAGCCGGGCCAGGGCGTACGCCGCGGACGAGGCGGTGAGCACGACCAGGAGGGCGTTGGCCGTGGCCGCGAGCATCGAGTTCAGGAACCAGCGCAGCACCGGCGTGTCGGCGGCGCCGAAGATCCGCTCGTAGGCCTGGGTGGTGAACGGGTTCGGGAACCAGCTCGGCGGCGTCTGGCTGGCTTCCCCGGGCGACTTGAACGAGGTCACCAGCATCAGCAGGAGCGGACTGACGAAGAGCAGTGTCAGCGCGAGCAGGACGACGTACTGGACGACCCGCCTCATGACTCGACACTCCCCCGGGCACGGAACACGCCGAACACCACGAGCGCGAGGAGCATCAGCGCGACCGTGAGGATCCACGACGCCGCTGCCGCCTCGCCCATCTGGAAGTCCTGCAGCCCCGTCTCGGCGATGTAGAAGATCGCCGTGCGCGTCTCGCGGGCCGGAGCGCCGTTGGTCATGATGAACGCCTGCCCGAACATGTTCGCCGAGGCGATGATCGTGGTCAGGGTCACGAACATCGTGACGGGTCTCAGGCCGGGCAGTGTGACGTAGCGGAACTGTGACCACGGCGTCGCACCGTCGACCTTGGCCGCCTCGTAGAGCTCCTTCGGGATGTCCTGGAGCCCCGCGAGGTAGATCACGGCGTTGAAGCCGAGGGTCCACCACACGGTGACCAGCACCATGGCGATCCAGGCCTCCGGCAACGAGCTGAGCCACGTGGTGTCGGCGGGCAGCCCGAGCCTGCCCAGATAGGCGTTGACCGCGCCGATGTTGGCATCGAGCAGGTAGCGCCAGAGCACGCCCACCACCGCGACACCGAGCACGTAAGGCGCGAAGTACACCGCACGGAACAGGTTGCGCCCCGGGAACTTCTGGTTCATCACCAGTGCCACGACGAGTGGTACGACGATCAGCAGTGGCACGCTGAACAGCGTGAAGATGCCGGTGGCCTGCATCGAGTTCCAGAAGGGGTCGAACGTCACCGAGCCGGGCGTGAACAGGTCGCGGTAGTTCTGGATGCCCACCCACGGCTTGCCCGGCAGCGTGAAGTCCCAGCTGTGCAGGCTGATCCACACCCCGAGCACGATCGGGAGGAGCACGAAGACGCCGAAGAGCAGCAGATACGGCGCGAGGAACAGCCACGCGGCGAGGTCGTCGCCTCGCCGCCGCCCCGGGCGAGCCGACGGCGTCGCGGAAGGGTCGAGCGTCGTCTCGACCTCGGGGGCCGTCGTCTGCCCCGTGGTCGTCGTCATCTCAGGCGCCGAACTTCTGCTGGTTCTGCTTCATCAGCTCGGTGGCGTTGTTGGCGGCCTTGCTCAGCGACGCCTCCGGCGACTGCTTGCCGAGCACTGCCGTGTTGACCGCCACCTCGAGGGTCTTCGGCTGCACGTCGCCCAGGCCGGGAACCGGCGGCAGGAAGTGCAGGTGGTCGACCTGGTCGAGGATGCCGTGCTGGACCGAGCCGGTGAACGCGCCCTCCTTGCGGGCCGAGTTGCGCGCCGGAATCATGCCCGCCTTCGACCATGCCGAGGACTGGTCGGACATCCACCCGATGAACGTCTTCGCCGCGTTGGCGCGGTTGGTCTCGTCCGCAGCCTGCTTGGTCATGAAGAAGTTGTGGGAGTTCGCCCACGCCGCGAGCTCGTCGCCGATCACCGGAAGGGTGGCGATGCCGTAGTTGGTGCCCGCCGCCTCGAGGTCGTTGATCTGCCAGATGCCGTCCCAGGTGATGGAGTTCTTGCCGTTCTTGAACGCGGCGTACTGGGAGTCGATGTCGACGGCCTTCGGGCTGTAGCCCTTGTCGACCTGCTCGCGCATCCAGCTCAAGGCCTTTTCCCCGGCCGCGTCGTCGTAGGTTGCCTCGGAGCCGTCCTCGGCGTAGGGCTGGCCGCCGAACTGCCACAGCAGGGACAGGAACATCAGGTGCGCCGGCCACTGGTTCGGCATCCAGAACGGGTACTTGATGCCCGCGGCCTGCAGCTTCTTGCACGCGTCGTCAAGGCTTGCGGCGTCGGTGGGCGCGTCGGAGATGCCGGCCTTCTCGAAGTGGTCCTTGTTGTAGTACATCGCGATCGTGTGCACGTCGAGCGGGATGCCGTAGCGCTTGTCCTTGTAGATGCCCGGACCCCACACCGAGGGTGCGAAGTCGCTCTCGGACAGGTCGAGCGCCTCGGCGAGGTCGTCCAGGGGGACGATGACGCTGCGGGCCGCGTTGGTCGCGAGCTGGTCGAGATGCATCGCTCCCACGTCGGGGCCCTTGCCGGCCTTCGTGGCGGCCGGGAGCCGCTGGTAGAAGTCGGTCCACTGGATCGTGTTGTTCTTGATCTGGATCTTGTCGTGGCTGCCGACGAACTTCTTCACCAGCGCCTGCATGGCGGGGCCGTCGCCGCCGGTGAAGCCGTTCCAGTAGGCCAGTTCCAGCTTCGGCCCGTTGTAGGGCTTGCCGCTGAAGCCGCCCACCCCCTGCGACTGCGAGCCGGGCCCCGAGCCGCATCCTGCGACCAGCAGGCTGCCTGCCGTGACGGCGAGGAACCCGCGCCGGGACAGCGCAGAGGTAGGGCTGGTGAAGGGGTTGCTGGGCATGGGTCCTCCTCAGGACGGATGGGGGGTGGGTGTGCTCCGGTCCGGCAGGAGCCGGACCACGTTCCAGGAGACCGGCGGCAGGGCCGCGGTCAGGTGACCGGACTCCACCCGGGCACGGGAGTTGGCTCGCGGCCGGACGGCGTCCGGCCGTTCCGCGGTGTTGGTGGCACGGATGTCCCCGTCGGGGCCGGCCAGGGTCGTGGCACTCTCCACCCGCAGGCCGGGGAGGGCGCGCAGGTCGACCTCGAGATCGAGGTCGCCGTCGGGCGACCGGTTCACCGCGAAGACGGTCACCGCCCCGCTCTCCTCGTCGTACGTCGCGGTGGCGTCGAGCAGGGGCACGTCGCCGTGCTGTCGCGAGTCGTACACCGGCACGCGCGGCTCGACCCGCAGGACCTCGCCCCGGGCCAGTGCCGCGGCCTGGGCGAACGGGTGGAAGATCGTCTGTCGCCAGGCCGACCCCCCGGGCGTCGTCCGGATCGGGGCGATCACGTTGACCAGCTGGGCCTGGCAGGCGATGCCGACGCGATCGGCGTTCCGCAGCAGGGTGATCAGCAGGCTCCCCACGACCACCGCGTCGGCCACGTCGTAGGTGTCCTCGATCAACGGCCGGTGCTCGGCCCAGTCCAGTGAGTCCTCGCCGTGGAAGCGGGACTGGTACCAGACGTTCCACTCGTCGACCGCGACCTTGAGCCGGCGACGGGATCCCAGCCGCGCGCCGACGTGGTCCGCGGTCGAGACGATCGCCGAGATGGCCCGGTCGAGGTCCGTGCCGCTGGCCAGGAAGTCGCCGAGGTCGCCAGCGTGAGGGTCGTAGTAGTTGTGCAACGAGACATGGTCGACCGCCTCGTAGCACTCCGCGAGCACGATCGCCTCCCAGCTCGCGAAGGTCTCCATCCTGGAGTTGGAGCTGCCACAGGCCACGAGCTCGAGGGTGGGGTCCAGTCGCCGCATGGCGCGGGCCGCCTCGGCCGCGACGCGGCCGTACTCGGTGGCGGTCTTGTGGCCGATCTGCCACGGACCGTCCATCTCGTTGCCCAAGCACCAGACCTTGATGTCGTGTGGCTCCTTCGCACCGTTGGCGCGGCGCAGGTCGGAGAGCTCTGTTCCCTCCGGGTGGTTGCAGTACTCGAGGAGTGCCGTAGCGTCCGCCACCCCCCGGGTACCCAGATTCACGGCCATCATCGGTTCGACATCGGCAGCCCTGCACCAGGCCGCGAACTCGTCCACCCCGAACGCGTTGGACTCCAGCGAGCGCCAGGCCAAGTCGAGCCGCCGCGGGCGCTCCTCCTGTGGACCGATGCCGTCCTGCCACTGATAAGCGGAGACGAAGTTGCCGCCCGGGTAGCGCACGATCGTGGGCCCGAGCTCGTCGACGAGGTCGAGTACGTCGGCGCGGAACCCGAGCTGGGTGGCACTCGGATGGTCCGGCTCGTAGAGACCCGTGTAGATGCAGCGGCCCATGTGCTCGGCGAAGCTGCCGAAGAGGCGCGCGTCCACGGCACCCACGCGGAAGGAGGGATCGACCGTCACCTGTGCCCGAGTCACCCTTCATGTTTACAACGTTGTATGCATCGTTGTAAACCGACTGTGCCACCATGCCCGGTGAGAACGGCGGTCCGGAGGACCGCTCGGGAGGAGTCGCTGAGTGCGAGCGCGAGTGCGGCTGCAGGACGTCGCGAACCGGGCCGGCGTGTCGGTCAAGACGGTCAGCAACGTGGTCAACGGCTACGTCCACGTCGCGGCGGACACCAGGGCACGCGTGCAGGCGGTGCTCGACGAGACCAACTACCGGCCCAACCTGTCGGCGCGCCAGCTACGGACGGGGCGCACGGGGGTGATCGCGTTGGCGCTGCCCGAGCTGGACAACCCGTACTTCGCCGAGCTCACGCGGTTCGTGGTGCAGGCCGCCGAGGACCGGGGCTGGACCGTGCTGGTCGACCAGACCGACGGGCTGCGCAGCCGGGAGCAGGCGGTAAGCACGGGATTCCGGCACCACCTGATCGACGGACTGATCCTCAGCCCGGTCGCGCTCGACGAGCACGACCTGGCCGGGCGGTCGCCGGAAGACACTCCCCTGGTGCTGCTCGGGGAGAAGCTGTCTGCCGGACCGGCGGACCACGTGGCGATCGACAACGTGGCGGCCGCGCGTACCGCCACGGCGCACCTCGCGTCCCAGGGCAGGAGGCGCGTCGCGGCCATCGGCGACCAGCCGAACAGCAGTCAGGAGTCGGGCGTCGCCCACCTTCGCCGGCGTGGCTGGGAGGAGGCCCTGGAGGCGGCGGGACTGCCGGTCATTCCCGAGCTGGTCGTGCAGGTGCCCTCCTACCGGCGCAGCGCCGGATCGGCGGCCATGGCGATGCTCCTCGAACGGGACCCACCGCCGGACGCCGTGTTCTGCTTCAACGACACGCTGGCGCTGGGCGCGCTGCGGGCGCTGGCCGACCGCGGGCGACGTGTTCCCGAGGACGTCGCCGTGATCGGTCTCGACGACGTGGATGATGCCCGCTTCGCCGTACCCAGCCTGAGCACGGTTGCCCCCGACAAGGAGTTCATCGCCTCCACCGCCGTCTCCATGCTCGCTGAGCGGCTCGAGGAGGGCGGCCAGGACATCGCGCCACGGGACGTGCGGGCGCCGTTCGAGCTGGTCGTTCGCGAGTCGACCGCGGGCGGTCCGACCACCACGCCCCGCGTACAGTAGGGCGAGTGACTCAGGCTCCCGCGACCTCGTCGACCACCGGTGCCGCCCCCGCTCCCGAGGGCCGCAAGCTGCTGCGTCTGGAGGTCCGCAACGCCGAGACGCCGATCGAGCGTAAGCCGGCCTGGATCAAGACCCGCGCCAAGATGGGTCCGCAGTACAACGAGCTCCAGGCGCTCGTGAAGTCCGAGGGTCTCCACACGGTGTGCCAGGAGGCCGGCTGTCCCAACATCTTCGAGTGCTGGGAGGACCGCGAGGCCACCTTCCTCATCGGCGGCGACCAGTGCACACGGCGCTGCGACTTCTGCCAGATCGACACCGGCAAGCCGGATCCGCTCGACCGCGACGAGCCGCGGCGGGTCGCCGAGTCGGTGCAGAAGATGGGCCTCCGCTACGCCACCATCACCGGGGTCGCGCGCGACGACCTACCCGACGGCGGTGCCTGGCTGTACGCCGAGACGGTCAGGCAGATCCACGAGCTCACTGCAGACATGGAGGGGGGCTCCACCGGCGTCGAGAACCTGATCCCCGACTTCAACGGCGTGCCCGACCTGCTGCGCGAGGTGTTCGAGTCGCGGCCTGAGGTGCTCGCGCACAACGTCGAGACGGTGCCGCGGATCTTCAAGCGGATCCGCCCGGCGTTCCGCTACGACCGCTCACTCGACGTGATCTCTCAGGCTCGGAAGTTCGGGCTGGTCACGAAGTCCAACCTGATCCTCGGCATGGGCGAGACCCGCGAGGAGATCAGCCAGGCGCTGCGCGACCTGCACGATGCAGGCTGCGAGCTGATCACGATCACGCAGTACCTGCGGCCGACGCTGCGCCACCACCCGGTCGAGCGCTGGGTGAAGCCCGAGGAGTTCGTGGAGCTGCGTGAGGAGGCGGATGAGATCGGTTTCGCCGGCGTGATGAGCGGCCCGCTGGTGCGCTCGTCGTACCGCGCGGGGCGGCTCTACCAGCAGGCGATCGCCGCCCGCGACGAGCAGTCCGTGGCGATCTGAGAGAGTGCGGGCATGGCCAAGAAGGACACGTCGAAGAAGGCTGTTTCGAAGGCAGCCAAACCGGCGAAGCAGAAGAAGCCCTCCCGGATCAAGCAGATCGGAGAGAGCTACCGGCTGACCAAGAAGACCGACCCCCGCATCGGCCTGATCCTCCTCGGGGTCTTCCTGGCCGCCGGTGTCCTTGCGGGAGGCGTCGCCTACCTGGTGGCGGGCATCCTCGTCTACTCGATCATCCTCGGCGTGATGGTGGGGCTCCTGGCCGCGCTGATCATCTTCGGCCGTCGTGCACAGAGCTCCGCGATCTCCCAGATCGAGGGCAAGCCCGGCGCCGCGGCGTCCGTGCTCGGGCTGCTCCGCCGCGGCTGGAAGGTCGAGCCCGGTATCGCGTTCAACCGGCAGCAGGACGTCGCACACCGACTGGTCGGTCCTCCGGGCATCGTCCTGATCGGCGAGGGCAACCCCAATCGGCTCCGCCAGCTGCTGACCAGCGAGCGTCGCAAGCACGAGCGCGTGGTCAGCGAGGCCACGATCACCGAGATCGTGGTCGGCAACGACGAGGGCCAGGTGCCGCTGCGCCGGCTGACCAAGCACGTCACCAAGCTGCCGAAGACCCTCAAGCCCGCCGAGATGACCGACGTACTGGCTCGGCTGAAGGCGCTGGACGCGACGCGTTCCAACATCCCGCTGCCCAAGGGCCCGATCCCGACCTCGATGAAGGGCTCGCGGCAGAACATGAAGGGCCGCTGAGCGGCTTCGCCGCTCGGCGGCCCTTCTGTTCTGACGCGCAGGAGCCGAGACGTCAGAATCGGCTCGAAGCGCGCCAGCGCTGAGACTGGCTTCTGATGTCTCGGCGAGCCACGCAGGGCGTGGAGGGTCTCGCAAACGATGACCGACGCGGGGTGGTCTGAACCTCCACCCCGACCCCCTACTCCTTCGCAGCCACCAGGTTGAACGCCGCCGTGCCCGCGGCAAGATCGTGCAGCCCTCTCCCGTCGGGCCGGAAGACCAGCGGCGGGATCACCAGGCACACCAGCAGCTGGCGCACCAGCGCCAGGAGCAGCGGGACCGGCCGGCCGTCGAGGCGCAGCACGCGCACCCGGGCTGCGAGCTGGCCAAAGGAACCACCCGCGAGTGCCACGCCCACCGCGCTCTCGAGCCAGAAGACGCCCAGCGTGACCCAACCGGAGTAGGGGTTGTTGGAGTAACCCCCGGGACCGAGCAGCACCAGCGTGACCAGTGAGCACGCGGCCCAGTCCACGGCGAGCGCCACGAGCCGCCGAACCCACGACGCGGTGTTCTCCACGGTCTCCACTCCCCCACGCTATCCAGCACCCCCAGACCACCGTTACATGGGCGAAACAAAGCGGATACGGTCAAGAAACCGCTCCTGAATAGGTTCGCGACACCCCGATGCGAGAGGCGCATCCAGGTCCCGGCACGAGACTTCGGCCGCCCCTGCGGCCAAGGAGGACGAATGTTCCAGAACAGCGACGAGCTGCTGAAGTACGTCAAGGACGAGGGCGTCGAGATGGTCGACGTCCGGTTTTGCGACCTGCCCGGCGTCATGCAGCACTTCACGGTGCCCGTGTCCTCGTTCGACCAGTCGGTGTTCGACGACGGTCTGAACTTCGACGGCTCCTCGATCCGCGGCTTCCAGGCCATCCACGAGTCCGACATGTCGTTGTTTCCGGACCCGACCACGGCGTACCTGGACCCGTTCCGCAGCGCCAAGACGCTGGTCGTGAACTTCTTCATCCACGACCCGATCACCGGCGAGGCCTACTCCCGCGACCCGCGCAACATCGCACGCAAGGCGATGTCCTACCTGTCCAGCACTGGCATCGGCAACACGGCGTACTTCGCGCCCGAGGCCGAGTTCTACGTCTTCGACAACGTGCGCTTCGAGACCAAGGCCAACACCGGCTTCTACGAGATCGACTCCGAGGCCGGCGCCTGGAACTCGGGCGCCTTGGAGAACAACCGCGGCTACAAGGTCAAGTACAAGGGCGGTTACTTCCCCGTCGCGCCCTACGACCACTTCGGTGAGCTCCGCGACGAGATGACGATCGAGCTCGAGAGGTCCGGACTGCACGTCGAACGCGCCCACCACGAGGTCGGCACCGCCGGCCAGGCCGAGATCAACTACAAGTTCGCGGAGCTGCTGCAGGCCGCCGACGACGTCATGAAGTTCAAGTACATCATCAAGAACGTCGCCTGGCGCAACGGCAAGACCGCGACCTTCATGCCGAAGCCGATCTTCGGCGACAACGGCTCGGGCATGCACTGCCACCAGTCGATCTGGAACGACGGAGAGCCCCTCTTCTACGACGAGACCGGCTACGCGGGGCTGTCCGACGTGGCGCGCTGGTACATCGGCGGCATCCTCAAGCACGCCCCGTCACTGCTGGCGTTCACCAACCCGACCGTGAACTCCTACCACCGGCTGGTGCCGGGCTTCGAGGCGCCGATCAGTCTGGTCTACAGCCAGCGCAACCGCTCAGCCTGCGTGCGGATCCCGATCACCGGTTCCAACCCCAAGGCCAAGCGCATCGAGTTCCGCTGCCCCGACCCGTCGGCCAACCCGTACCTCGCGTTCTCGGCGCTGCTCCTGGCGGGCCTCGACGGCATCCAGAACAAGACCGAGCCGAGCG
>Ga0207708_10000420_pt1 | contig 33209 bp, 29 predicted proteins | sample KBSK5101metaG_FD_184340 | JGI IMG/M metagenome (GOLD analysis project Ga0207708, IMG submission 184340) | Corn, switchgrass and miscanthus rhizosphere microbial communities from Kellogg Biological Station, Michigan, USA - KBS K5-10-1 metaG... | ecosystem: Host-associated > Plants > Roots >... | reverse complement strand
CGTGGTCGAGCACCCGTTGCGGGAGGCCGGCCGGATCGTGCTGATGCGGTCGCTGCAGGCCGAGGGCAGGACGGCGGAGGCCCTCGAGCAGTACCAGGTGCACCGTCGCGAGCTCGCCGAGGAGCTCGGACTCGAGCCCTCCCCGGCGCTCGCCGAGGCACAGCTCGCGGTGCTGCGGCGGAGCCCGCCGGTCGTGCCGGACGAGCCGGCGGCACCGACGGGCAGCCCAGGCCCCAGAGGGTTGACCGGGATGCGGGTCCGCTACCTGCGTGCGGAGGCCGGCCACGTCGTCGCCTACGGGACGGCCGGCACCGGACCCAAGGTCGTGGTGCTGCTCGGATGGGTCTCCAGCCTGGACGTGATCGCGTCGGGCCGCGACCCGCGGTCCTCGTTGCTGGAGCGGCTCACCGGCGACCTCGCCCTGACGCTCTACGACCGTACCGGCACCGGGCTCTCCCCCGGGCCGGTGCACGACTACGGGCTGGAGGCGAGCGTCGACGAGCTCGCCGACGTGGTGCGGACGATAGGCCCGCCGGTGTCGCTGCTGGCGATGTCCGCGGCCGGCCCGATGGCTGTGACCCTGGCCCACCGGCAACCGGACTGGGTCAGCTCGCTGGTCCTGTTCGGCACCTTCGCCGACGGCCCCGCGACCTTCGACGACAAGTCGCTACGGGAGCAGGTCGTCGCGATCGCCCGTTCCCACTGGGGCATCGGGTCGAAGATGCTGGCGGACTTCTACCGGCCCGGTCTCAGCGACGACGCGGCCTGGCACCTGGCCAAGGTGTTCCGTGACTCCGCCTCGCCGGAGGTCGCGGCGGCGTACCTCGAGGAGATCTACGGGCAGGACGTCTCAGCACTGCTGCCGGAGATCGAGGTGCCGGCGCTGGTGCTGCACTACCGCTCGGACCGGCTGATCCGCTTCCGCGGCGGCCGGGACCTCGCCACGGGGCTGCCCCAGGCCACGCTGCTGGCGCTGGACGGGAGGGTGCACCTCCCGGACGCCGCCGACCTCGACACCATCCAGAGCAGCATCGTCGAGCACGTCCGGCGCAACGCCTCAGGTGCGACCTAGACGCTCGCCGCCCCGCTGAGCTCGGCGGCGTTCGCGGTGCACCGGTCGGCGTCGCGGACGTGGCCGACGATGGCGAACTGGCGCGCCGCCTCGAGGAGCAGGGACGTGTACTCGGCGGGCCTGCCCTCGGCACGTGCGACGTGTGCCCTTGCCTCCCGGGTGGCGGCCTGCCAGGCTCCGAGCTCCCATCTGGACACGGATAGCTCAGCCACGGCCAGGTAGCGCCGGGCCGCCTCGACGTCGCCCACGTTGGCGCACGCGATGGCCGCCGGCACGGCCAGCATCACGTCGCAGAACACACACGCATCGTTCTCGCCCAGCGTGGCCTCGGCTCGGTCGACCACCGCCCGGGCGGCGACGGGGTCCGGAGCCGCCTCGATCATGGTCCCGTAGATCCGTTGCAGCAGGTGCCTGCTGACCACCGACCACCGGGCCAGGGGCAGCGCCTGCTGCAGCATCCGTTGTGCCTCCAGCCGGTCTCCCTGCGCCAGACGGAGCTCCGCGAGGCGTTGCAGGCTGTGCGCCTCACCCGCAGGGGCGTCGGTGGCGCGGTGCAGGTCGAGCGCCTCGAGGAGCTCACGCTCCGCCCTGTCGAAGTCCCCCATCATCAGCGCCGCCTCCCCGATCAGGGCGGTCGCGAAGGCGACGCCGCGCAGCGCACCCGCCTGCGTGGCCCGGCGTCGCAGGTCCTCGGTCTCCCGGATCACCTCGGCGTAGGGAACAGGACCGTAGAGCAGGTACTCCGCGACGCAAAGATGCGCATCGAAGACCGTGGTGACCAACGCCTGCTTGCCCTCGGTGCGCCGGAGCTCCTGCCGGAACCGTTCCGACCACTCCCCGCGCTGGTGCGCGATCAACCCCTGCAGCACGACCAGGTCGACGATCTGCCACGGATCGTCCCGTGCCCGCAGCCGGTTGCGGGCCTGGCCGGCGATGTCCCAGGCGGCATCGATGTCGCCGCTGAAGTAGGCCAGGTTCCCCTGCGCGAGCAGGATCGGCGCGTCGGCGGCGTCGCCCTCGAGTCCGAGTCCGGCGAGGGCACTGCGAGCGGCGTCCAGGTCCCCGGCCAGGCTCGACGCGCGCGCGAGCCGGGCTCGAACCAGCCGGTGCTCGGTGCCGGTGGTCACACCGGCGGCGTCCCGGTAGGCCGCGACCGCCGCCGGGTCGCCCAGCGCCATCAACAGGTCGCCCCGTCGGGCCAGCAGCGCGGGAAGCTGGTCGGCGTCCGCGTGCGCCCGGACCGCGTCCACGAGGGTCAGGGCGTCCCGGTAGGCACCGAGGGCGCCGGCCGTCTCCACCGCCCGGGTGACGAACGGCACGGCGCGTGCCGGCTGGCCCGCCGCCAGGTAGTGGTGCGCCACCCGGCCGGGTGGAGCACCGAGCCGGGCCAGCTGCTCGGCCAGGACCCGGTGGGTGGAGGCCTCGGTGGCCGGCGTCAGCTGGTTGACCAGCGACTCGCGGACCAGGGCGTGTCGGAAGCGGTAGCCGCCGTCGCCGCGCTCGATGACCAGGCCTGCGAGTGCCACCTCGAGATGGTGGTAGCTCTCGTCCTCGTCCACGCCCGAGACCGCCAGCAGCTCGTCGGTGCTGAACGTCGAGCCGAGCAGGGCCACCCGCTCGAAGGTCCGCAGCACCGCCGGCGGCAGAGCGGGCAGGACACCGCCGTGACCGTCCGTGCCCTGCTGCCGAGCCAGCTCCAGCACCGAGAACGGCAGGCCGGCGCTCGCCGCCCAGATGTGCTCCCGCGTCCCATCGTCGAGCTCCGGGAACCGGTCGACGAGGAGGCGCTGCGTGGCCGAGCGACTGAGCGGCGCGAGCTCGATCCGGCCGCCGGAACCACGCCCGACCAGGCTGTTGGCCATCTCCCGCATCTGGTCGCTCACGGGATGGCGGTGCGCAAGAGCGAGCAGCACCGGCTCGTCCACGGCACAGCGGGACAGGTAGTGCAGCAGCCGCAACGACGCCTGGTCCGCCTCCTGGATGTCATCCACCACGAGCAGCAGGCCGTGGCCTGCGGCCGCGAGGCGCACCAGCTCGGCGGCGGCGACGAAGAGACGTTGGTGTCCGGCCTCGCCGGTCCAGGACACGTCCCTGCCGGACAGGGCGCGCTCGATCTCCAGCCGGTAGATGTCGTCGAGACCGTCGAGCAGGGCCGGGTGCTGGCGGCACAGGTCGCCGAGCGCCTCGAGCACCGCCGAGTAGGGCCACGGACCCTCCATTGCCGACGCGGTGCCCCGACCGGTCCGCCAGCCACGGCGGTGAGCCAGGGCCTCGGCCAGCCCGAGCACAGCGGACTTGCCGACGCCGGGCGGCCCGGTGACGAGCAGGGTGCCGCCTCTGCCTCCCTCGGCGCGCTGGAGGTGCTCACGCACCCGGTCACCGACGTCCCGGCGGCCGAACAGTCGGGTGCTTGGCGACGTGGTCGACGGCAGGGCGACCCGCTGTTCGAGGCTGATCCGCATCTCCTCGGCCTCCTTGGAGGGCGTGGTCCCGAGCTCCTGCCGGAAGGCACGGTCCATCCGCTCGAGCTGGCGCAACGCCGCGCGCAGGTCACCCCGATCGACGCTCGCTCGGGCCAGGGCGAGGTGCGCCTGCTCGTCGGCCGGCTCCTCCGTGAGCACCTCGTCCCACCGCTGGGCCCGGCGCAGCAGGTCGCGCCACAGGATCCGGGCCGCCTCCCGGGCCTCGGTGGTCCAGGACTCATAGACGTCGTCGGGCAGCAGCGGGCCGTACGGCGCGTCGAGCACGGCGGCCGCCGCGTCCGCCGTACCCGTGGCCGCGGCTTCGGCGGCCGCACGCTCGAACTCCGGAAGGTCGACCCTGACGTCCCCGTCGGGGAGCAGCGCGACCACGTCGTTGCGCAGCACGATAGCCCCCGGTTGACCGCCGAGCGCGCGTCGGGCGAAGTGGGCGGCCTTGTGCAGCCGCGGGGCCGCGACCTCGACCGGGAGCTCCGGCCAGAGCGCTTCGATCACCTGTTCCCTCAGCAGTCGACGGTCGCGGGCGAGCGCCAGCAGCTTCACCAACGAGGCGGCGTCGTGGCGCGCCCACCCGCGCGGCGGGACCGGAACCCCGTCGACCGACACCTCGAACTTCCCGAGCAGCCTGATCCGCACCCTCATCGGCGCTCGCCTCCGGAGGCCACGCTACGACCGAATCGGCACACTGTCAGGCCGCTGCAGCCCGCTGGGCTCGGGGGCGAGGCGGCGGCCACGTGCCTGCAGGTACTCGACTTCGTCGCTCATCGCCGAGCTGACATGACGGACCAGCGCCTGCACACCCTCGGTGTCCCAGTCGTAGCCGGCCACCGCCTCCGTGGCGGCGATCAGCCGTCGCGACAGCACGTCGCGGGTCGCCTGGTACCGCCCCATCGCGAGGGCCTCCGGCACACCACCGCTCAACGCCTCCGCCAGCTGGTCGGCCACGAGCTCGGCGTCGCGGAGCGCGTCGGTGATCCCGTGGGCGGTGACCGGGTCCTTGAAGAAGCCCGCGTCCCCGACCAGCACCCAGCCCGGCCCGTAGGAGCTCCGGACGTAGCCCGGCATGCCACCCCAGCCGCGCGGGTTTCCGACCGGTGTCGCGGCGCGCAGCCGCTCGGTGAAGGCGGGCACCGCGGAAGCGAACAGCGCTGTGAACGCGCGCTCGACGCCGCCCCTCCGCAGCGCGTGCATCCGGTCCCGGCTGGTGCCCACGAAGACGCAGGTCAGCTGGTCGTTCGTCGGGATCAACCCGGCCGCAGCCGACGCCGCGTAGCCCCATTCGTAGCCCTCTGTGTCCAGGCCCGAGAAGTAGCGGTACAGCATGCCGCTGGCCGCAGTCCCCTGCCGTACGACGGGCGCGCCGACCTCGCGGGCGACGGTCGATCGGATGCCGTCGGCGCCGACCGTCATCTCCGCCCGGAGGTCGAACGAGCCGCGCGGACCGGTCGCGCGGACCCCGCGGACCCGACCGGCATCGTCGCGGAGGAGTCCGGTCACCGTGACGCCGTGCAGCACGTGCGCGCCCGCCTCCGCTGCCGCGTCCTCGATGATCGGGTCCAGGATGCGCCGCCGCGGAGCGTAGAGCGCATCGACGCCCGGGCTGGGCTTGATCGATACCACCACCGGCTCGGCGCCTGCGTAGCGGAAGGTGGTTCGTCGAACCGGCGGCGTGCCCGCTGCGACGACCCGATCGAGCAGCCCCCAGCGCGACAGCTGCAGGACGCCGGCCCGCATCAGGCCGTGCGTCGAGACGGTGTCGCTGCCGTAGGCGGCGCGCTCGACGAGGGCCACCCGGAGCCCGGCCCGGGCGAGCAGCAGCGCGGTGGCCGACCCGGCGACCCGGGCTCCGACCACGACCACGTCGTACCGGTTCATGACGCGCACCTCCCACCGGCGCACGCGGTGATCGGGCTCGCCGGGAGCCGCTCCCCCACCAAGTGCGCGACCACGTCGCGGGCGTCGCGTCGCGCGCCGTCGATGAACCCCGAGTCCCGGCGGTGCTGGAACCGCTGCCCGACGACGTATACCCCCGGGGCAGGCGTGACCCCTCGGCGCTGCCGGATCGAGCCGTTTGGCTCGGTGATCGGGAGCCGAAGCCACGGGTGGTCGGGCACGAAGCCCGTCGCCAGCAGGATCGTGCCGATCCGCTCCGAGCGCAGGTCTAGCCGGGTCGGGCTCGACGGCAACGGGATGGGCCGCGGACGGTCGGGCGACCAGACCTCGTCGGTCAGTCCGCTCTCGAGAACCCGCCGGTCGACCGCGTCGAGGAACCGGTGCATGGTCCGATCGGCGGCCTGAACGGTGTCGGCCAGGTCGTCGCGGAACCGGACGACGCGCCCCGTGACCTCGTTCACGTGGCCGGCGAGCCGGACCCCGCGTGCCTGCAGGGTGCCGAGGTCGAGGTCCTGGTCGCCCGGCCGCGGGTGGTTGCGCCCGACCAGCTGCAGCGACGTCTCGCGGCGCGCCGCAACCGGGTCGGGCACGTCGTCGATCGTGCGGGCCAGCCGGCCGGTGGCCTCCAGCCACCAGAACACATCCAGTCCCCGGTAGCTGCGCGGCAGCCGGGTGTGCCGGCCGACCGCGAGCACCACCTCCCGGCCGGCCCGGGCCAGCTCGTCGGCGATCTGGACGCCGGACGCCGAGGCGCCGACCACGAGGACGCCCCCGGGGGCGAGCTGCCCCGGGTTGCGATAGCGGTTCGCAGTCAGCACCTCGGTCGTCCGAAGCCCCGGCGGCACGAAGGGCTTCCCGTGCGGGCCGGTCGCAACGACCACCCGCCGGGCACGCCAGATGCCCTGGTCCGTGACGACCCGGTAGCCACCATCGCCCGCCGAGACCTCCAGCACCGACGTACCCGTGAGCACCGGGACGTCGAACGTCTCGGCGTACTGCTCGAGCACCCCGACGAGGTCGGCGGCGCTCATGAAGCCGTCCGGGTCGGGACCGCGGTACCACCGGTCGGGGAGCCGGGTCATCCAGTTCGGCGTCAGGAGGTGCAGGGAGTCCCACCGCTCGCTTCGCCACCGCTCGCCGACCCGGCCCCGGTCGAGCACCACGTGGGAGCAACCGGCCCGCGACAACAACCTGCTCACTGACAGGCCCGCGTGCCCCGCACCGATGACCACGGTGTCGATGCTGGTCATGCCCGGCTCACACAGGGTTCGTGACGACGTCGATGACGACGGGAGTCGGGTTGGTCAGCGCGTCGTAAACGGCGGAGCGTCGGCGCGACTGCTCGACGAGGCCGCGGAGCCGCTCGTCGTCGGCGTCCCCGTCGATCTCGAACGAGACCCGGATCTCCCGGTAGCCGTTGCGGACCGAGTCGTCCGCGGACAGGCCCAGGATGCCGAGCAGGTCGATGTCGCCCTCGACCTTCGAGGTCACCTTGCGCAGCTCGACACCTCGTGCTGAGGCGACGTTGACGATGCCGGCGGTGAGGCAGGCGGCGATGGCGTGCAGCAGGTACTCGACCGGGGTCGGCGCCTGGTCCGAGCCGACCAGGACCTCTGGGTGATCGGACTCGACGACGGTCTCGTGCCGGTGCTGCATCTCCTGGCCGGCGCCGAAGAAGCCGGAGTACGTCGACCGGCTGTGGGTGCCACGCACCCAGGTGTTGCTGGCCCGGAAACGGAACGCGGCGATCTCGTTCTGCGCCCGGACGGCGTCGAGCGTGGCGAACAGGGTCGGCACGTCGACGCCGTTGACCTGCGGGTTGGCGGTGATGCTCATGGTTTCTCCTCCATGGGTGTGGTTGACGAGGAGCACCGTGCCGCGTCCGCCTTCCCTTGCCCTTCCCTGCCTGGACGGCCCGCGACGACCGGAGGAAGGTCCAGGGAAGACTGCCCGCCGGCATGGGACACGGGAAGAAGCGGGCGGGTCGCGGGGTTCCCCCCATATGTCACGTGAGCAGAAGATCCCTGACGCATCCCACCCGATCACGGTCGAGCCGACCGGCAAGCACGTGCGCGTCCTTGTCGGCGACAGGGTGATCGGCGAGTCCGACAACGCCCTGACGTTGCAGGAGGCGTCGTACCCGCCCGCGCTGTACGTGCCCGTCGATGACCTCGACCGGTCGCTGCTGTCGACAACCGACACCTCGACGTACTGCCCCTACAAGGGCGAAGCGTCGTACTACGCGATCACGACCGACGACGTCACCGTGGACGACGCGGGCTGGTACTACGCAGAGCCGTACGACGCCGTGGCCCCGATCGCGCACCACGTCGCGTTCTACCCGAACCTCGCCACCGTCGTCGTCGACTGAGCCGACCGGGGTCGGCGCGCTCAGCCCACCGCGGCGCTGATCGCGTCGTACGCCCGTCGGCCGAAGGCGACGAGCCGGGCCTCCTGGACCTGGGTCGGTGTGCGGCGGAGCGTGTCGACCATCGCGGCGACGGCGTCGTCGAACGGCCAGCCGTAGGCGCCCGCGGAGACCAGCGGGAAGGCGAGGCTGCGTGCGCCGATCTCGTCGGCGACGTGGAGCGCGTTGGAGTAGCAGGAGGTCAGGAGCGACCGCTCCTTCTGGCCACGGTTCCAGTTGGGGCCGACCACGTGGATCACCCAGCGTGCGAGCAGGTCGCCCCCGGTGGTCCACCCCGCTCCCCCGGTCTCCAGCCCGTGCGGGAACCGGCGTCGGCAGTCCTCCAGCACCTGCGGCCCGCCCGCGCGGTGGATCGCGCCGTCGACACCCCCACCGCCGCGCATCCTGGAGTTGGCGGCGTTGACCACCGCGTCGACGTCCTGCTCGGTGATGTCGCCTTCGACGACGGAGAGGATCATCAGACCTTCCCCCTCCGCGCCGCGCGTCGCCGGACGATCCAGGCCATCCCGGCGAGACCGGCGAGAACGAGGGCGGAGGCACCGAGCACCGCCCAGGACTGTCCCTGCCCGTCGTCGGCCACCGGCCCATCCTGTCGGGACAGCGTCGAAGTGTCATCAGCCCGCGAGGGTGGGGCCGACGGAGCCAGCGCTCGGGCCAGGTCCGGCGGGAGTGTGATCTGCAGGACCCGCGAGTGGTCGCCCTCGCTGCCGATCCGGATCCGGCCCGCGGGCCCGACCGACAGCGACTCGCCCTGGCGCTGGGCCGGGAGCCTGAAGCTGCCCAGCCGCCGGAATCCCGGGAACGTGTAGAGAGTCGCGGAGAAGTAGCCACGCACCAGGGCGTGCCGGCCGTCCGGCAGCACCGCCCCGTCGGTCGCTGTGAGGGCGAGGGCGGTCACCCGGGTGAGCCGGTTGGGACGGTCGGCACGCAGCCGCCGAGGCGCGACGTACACGGCGGCGTTCAGCGAGGCCTTGGTCACGATGAACATGCGGCGGGTGCGGGGTGAGACCAGCAGGGTCTCGGCGTCGTGCGCGCCGTCGGGGTAGACCAGGCGATACGTAGGCGCGACGACCGTGCGGTCGCCCCGGCCCACCGGCACCCGCCGGAGCGCGACGTCCTGGCGCTGGGCCAGGTTGTCACCGAGGTCGCCCACCCAGACGTAGCCCGACTCCCGCGCCGGTGCCATCGCCTCGGCGTCGTCGGACTCCCCGTAGCGGGTGGTGCCCACGGTGCGCCCCGACCGGTCGACGACGTAGACGATGCCGTCGTCGCCCGAGTCGTTCGCGGTGGCGGTCAGGCCGTGGCCCAGGTCGACCAGTGAGCTGGACTCGACGATGCGGGAGTCCTGGAACCTGAACACGGTCTGCGGGTCGCCCGGACCGCTGAGGCCCAGGGTTGCGAGCAGGACCGCGGTGACGACCAGGTTCACGCGAGGAGCTCGGCGAGCCTGGGCGTGACCCGCCAGGTCGCGGTCAGGTCGTCGTACTCCGCCTGCGCCTGCGGCTTCGGGTCCGCCCGCGTGCGCAGCGCGCGCAACAGCGTGTTGCGGGGGGTGTGCTCACTGCCGACGAACTCGACCACGTCGACCCGGTAGCCGTGCAGCCGCAGCAGCGAGGCGCGGAACGCGTCGGTGAGCGTGTCGGCGAGCCGCTCGCGCAGGATGCCGTCGCGGGTCAGGGAGGCGTACGGCGCCGGTGTGGGCGCGCGTCGCAGCTGGGCGGCGATGTCGTGGTGGCAGCAGGGGGCCGCGAGCACGAGCCGGGCGTCCCAGCCGACGGCGCGCGCCAGGGCGTCGTCGGTGGCGGTGTCGCAGGCGTGGAGCGCGAGCACCACCTCCGGCGCGGGGTCGACCACGGCGTCGGCGATCCCGCCTTGCACGAACGTGGCGTCGACTCCGAGCCGGGCCGCCACCGCCTCGCCGTGGGCGAGGGACTGCGGCTTGGTGTCGACTCCGGTGAGGTGCACCGGAATGTCGCGGCCGCTCAGGAACGCCTGCGCGGCGAAGGTCAGATAGGCGTTGCCGCAGCCCAGGTCGACCACGCGCAGCGGGTCCTCGAGGGTGGGTGCGCGGAGCGTGCCGCTCTCGATCGCGGCGGTGACGGACTGGTCGAGCAGCCGCAGGAACTCCTCCACCTGCCGGTACTTCGCCTGCCGGCTCTGCTTCACACGCCCGGTCTCGTCCGAGATGCCGAGTGCCCGGAGTGCCGGGTGGTCCTCGGGTAGTAGCCGGGGCTTGGCGCGGTCGTGGCTGCGGTCGACGGCGGGGTCTTCGCTGCGGGGCGCCGTGTGGACCACCGCCTCGAGCTTCTTGGTCACCCGGAGCTGGTGGGTCTCGGTCGTGGTGTCGACGTGCCAGCTGCCGAACGGCTCGTCAAGAAGGGCGTCGACGGCGTCCCGCGCGGGCACGCCCGGCGGGTGGTTGGCGGTGAACGCCTGCGTCTCGTCGTACGTCACCACCTGGAGCTGGCGACCGGCCTTGAGGTCGACGTAGCGCAGCTCCGCCCGGCGCCAGCGCGGCCGCTCACTCCTTTGTCGGCCCGACGCGACCGCACGCACCAGGACCTGCTCGTCGAGGAGCAGGCCTCGCATCCGGGCCAGCGCCCGCAGCAGGGGCTCGCTCATCTGACCAAGGCGGCGATCACCGCGATCAGGATCAGCCCACCGAGCGCGCACGGGATCACGAGGCGTCGGTAGCGGGGGTTCATGCCTCCCAGCGTATTTCGTCGCTCTCGCCGTTGTGGGGGTGGTGCCGAACCCGATCCCGGCGCAGACTAGGTGCTACCTCGCGCGCGACCGTCGGGCGCGACCTTTCCGCTCGGGAGCGACACGATGGCCCGGACACCTGACCACATGCCCGTCCTCTCGCGGGGCAAGCACCGCAACGCGCGCAAGGGTGCCTGCTTCATGGAGTTCGCGTCCTTCCTCGCCGGGGAGCGCTGGTCGGACCATCCCGCGTGCACCCATCCGCTGCTGGCGGCGATGGCCCGCGGGGTCAACGACCTGCTCGACGACGAGTCGCGGCCCCGGATCGCGTGGCTGATCCCGGACGTGGTCGGGCTCGCCACCGACGACCCGCGCGCCCACGCCTGGATCGCCCGGGAGGCAGCGCTCGCCGCGCTTCCGGTGGTGCCGGAGGCACGGCAGCGGGTCGCAGCCGTCGGCCTGCTCCACTGCGAGCGGCACCTGGCCGGGCTCGGTGAGCCGAGCGTCGACCCCCGGACCAGGCGAGCGCTCGATGACGCGCCCCACGCGCGGGACTGGGCCCGGGAGTTCGTCAAGCTCGGCAGCACCGACGGGCGCAGCTTCGGCAAGCGGAGCGCACCGGCGATCGTGGAGTCGGCCCTGTCCGGGATCTCCGAGTCCACCGCCCACCGCAACGACATCCTGGTCGCCCTGCTCGAGCGCACGATCGTGCTCTGCCGCGAGCGGTTCGGCACCGGCACCCCCGTCACGGAGGGAGTGCCCGCGCCGGTCCAGGGCTAGGCGGCCATCGCCTCGTCAGTGGCGGCCTCGGTCTCGGTGCGGTGACCGGGCAGGCGCAGCTGGGCGCGGGTGACACCACCGAAGACCAGCACCGCCACGCAGACACCGATCACCGACATCGCGCCGCCGCCGATCAGGGTCCACCGGGCACCGAACGTGGCGCCCACCCAGCCGACGATCGGCGCACCCAGCGGGGTGCCGCCCATCACGAGCATCATGTACAGCGCCATCACGCGCCCCCGGATGGACGGGCCGACGCTCAGCTGGACCGTCGTGTTCGCGGCGTTGAGCATCGTGAGCAGGGACAGGCCCAGCAGCGGCGTGAGCGCCGCGAAGGCGACGTACGACGGCATCAGGCCGAGCGCGATCTCGACGATCCCGAACGCCAGCCCGGCGAGGATCACCAGCCGCAGGCGTGGTCGCCCGACTCGGCGCGCGCCGAGGAGCGCCCCGGTCAGTGATCCGATGGCGAGGGTCGACCCGAGTAGGCCGTACTCCCCCGGGCCCTTCTCGAAGACCTGGGTCGCCATCAGGGCGGAGGTCATCTGGAAGTTCATGCCGAACGTGCCGGCGAAGAACACCGCCACCAGGATCAGCTTGAGGTCGGGACGGCTGCGGACATATCGGATGCCGTCGCGGATCATCCCCTTGCCGCGCGGCGCGCGCACGACGGGGGCGAGCTCGTTGGTGCGCATCAGCTGCAGCGCGCCGATCACGGCGAGGTAGCTGACCGCGTTGACCAGGATCACCAGGCCGGTGGCGCGGACACCGGAGCCGAACGCCGCGATCAGGAATCCCGAGAGCGCCGGACCGACGACGCGGGCCAGGTTGAACGACGCCGAGTTGAGGCCCACCGCGTTGGAGAGGTCGTCGCGGTCGACCATCTCGCTCACGAACGCCTGCCGTGCGGGCGCGTCGAACGCGGCGCCGACGCCGAACGTGAACGCGACGGTGTAGACCATCCAGGGCTCGACAACACCGGTGACGGCAAGCACCCCGAGCAGGAGGCCGCTCATGCCGAGCCAGGCCTGGGTCACCTGCAGCAGCCGGCGCTTGGGGAAGCGGTCGGCGACGAGACCGGCGTACGGCGAGAGCAGCAGGATCGGCAGGAACTGGAGGCCGGTCGTGATGCCGAGCGCCGTGCTGGCGCTGGCGGCGCTGCCGTGGTGGAGCTGGAGTACCAGCCAGTCCTGGGCGACCCGCTGCATCCAGGTGCCGGTGTTCGAGACCACGCCGCCCATGGCGTAGAGCCGGTAGTTGCGGTTGCGGAGGGATCGGAAAGTGGGGCTCATCGCTTGCCGGAGCCTCTTGGGGTCACCGCCGGGGCGGGAGCGAAGCGAGTGCTCTGGTGGGGTGCGGAGGGCGAGCGCAGCGACTGGTCGGGTCGGGTGTTCAAGCGGAGGTGGCCAGCCTTTCCAGGATCGGTGCCGCCTCACGGAGGACGGCGCGTTCGTCAGGTGTGAGCTCCCGCAGTCGTTGGGCCAGCCAGTGGTCACGGCGGCGGCGGTCGGCGAGGACGATCGCCGTACCGCGCTCGGTCAGGCTGACCAGGACGAGGCGCTTGTCGGTGTCGTCGGCTCGTCGTACGACATAGCCGTCGTCGGCCAGGCAGTTGATCGTGCGCGTCATCGAGGGCGGCCGCACGCGCTCGTGCTCGGCGAGCTGCCCGACCGTGCACTCGCGCTTGCGGTAGAGCGCTCCGAGCACGGTCATCTGGCCGATGCTCAGCTCGTTGTCGGGGTGCCTCTCGTTGGCCAAGCGCCGCCGTAGCCGCATGACCGACAGCCGGAGCTCGGCCGCGAGGCCGGTGTCCGTGCGAGCGGAGCTTTCGATCGTGGGAGCCATGTACTTAGCCTAACTCATTACCTATGCTAAGTATTTCCCGCGCGGGCCGCTGTGCGGGAGCGGCGGAGTCCACCCGGGGGCACCCGGCAGCTAGTCCCGGTAGCCGCGAGACTCGGGTTAGATTTGTGTTGTGTCCATGCCCGACGAGCAGCCGAAGACCCACGAGATCGGCAAGCGCACCTACGTCGTGGCCGACGTCGAACCACTCGACGTCGACGGCACCCGCACGGTCGCGGTCGGCACCGCGCTGTGGCTATTGGGCTTCTTGGTGCTGCTGCCGTTCTACGGCCGGCTCGAGCAGGACGACCACGTGTGGTGGATATGGACCTGCCTCGCCGGCTTCGGCCTCGGGCTGTTCGGCTGGGACCACTGCCGACGCCGCCGGCGCGCCAGGTTGGCCCGTCTTGGGGATAAGTCGGCGCCGGGGACGCGTGCGGCGGGCTGAGGTGCGTGGTGGCTGCCGTTTGCCGTGGCCGTTTGCCGTTGTCGTTGTCGTCGAATTCCCAAGGTATCTAGGGGATTCCTGATCGACCGGCTCAGACTCTTCCCAATCCGGTCTGACGCTTCCAGCGGTGTACATACCCCGGGAGGTGACAGAAGACATTGGGAGGTTCGGGACGACGCCCGGCTTGCCCGAAAAATTCCTAGATACCTTGGGAATTCTTCCTCCCCAAAGAGCCCCTCAGAACTCCTCGAGATCGTCCCGGCTGATCGTGTCGAAGCTCGGGTCGGGCACCGGCTGAGGCAGCTGCTTCTTGCGCAGCTGGGCCTCGGAGTGGGCCCCACAGCCGTGGCCGTGGGCGACGACCCGGCCGTCGTCGTTGGCGTACTCGTTGGCGCACACCCCGAAGGTCAGAGACAGCGGGCCGGACAGCCGGACCAGGAACCCGCACGACGCGCAGGCGTGCGGAGCCTGCTGGGAGAGCGGCGACTCGGGACCCTGGTCGCTCTCGAACCAGCGGTCGGCGGCTAGCTCGCGGCCCTCCAGCGACAGCACCCGGGCGCGGCCGAGGCCGAGCTCGTCGGAGACCTCGCGGAGCAGTCGGCCGTCGACGGCCTCGGCCAGGATGTCGTCGGAGGCGTCGTCGCCCGGGTCGCCGGCGAGGTACGCCGGCACCAGCCTCGGGTCGTCCTCGTCGGTCGGCAGGATGTCGCCCGGCGACAGGTCGCCCGGCTGGATCCGCTCGCGGTAGGGCACCCAGGTCGGAGCGGTGATCGCAGCCTCACCCGGGAGCAGCACGACCTCGTCGATCGTCACCCCGTCGAAGCCCTCGGCGTGCGCCACCGTGACCGCCCAGCGCCAGCCGGGGTATCCGGCCTGTGTGCAGTCGAAGTACTGCGTGACGGCGTGACTGCCCTCGCTCACGAAGCCCTGCGGGTCGCCCACCACCTCGGCGCCCACCTGCTCCACGAGCGCCGCGCGTGCCTCGTCGACGGCGCGGGCCAGGATCGGGTCCGCGCCGGCGAGCGAGTCGCTCCCGGACGTGCCTGGGTGGTCGGCGGTGCTGATCACGGCGGGAAGTCTACGTGAGCGCCCGATCGTTCCGGACGGATCCTGGGCGCGGTGGGTGAGACCGGCATGGCGCCGTACGACTTGGCAGGATGGTGTCGTGGACCCCGCGACTGCCCCGCACCCCGACCGGGGCCAGCCGGACGCGTCCGGGCCGGACGACGAGACCGCCCCCGGGCGAGGTCGCCGCGCGCTCCGGGCGACCGGCCGGGGCGTCGCCGCGACCGGTCGCGCGAGCAAGCGTGCCGCCTCTTCCACGCTCCGCCGGGCGCGCCGGGCCTCGCACGCCGAGGGGGCCGGCGGCTCCGGGCTCGCCCGGCTGATCGAGCTCCACGCGTTCAACGCCGCCGGTGACGCGGCGGTCGCGATCTCCCTGGCGGGCACGATCTTCTTCGCCGACCCCGGTGGCGCCCGGGGGCCGGTCGCGCTATTCCTGACCTTGACCATGCTCCCGTTCTCGGTCGTGGCGCCGCTGATCGGGCCGTTCCTCGACCGGTTCTCGCACGGTCGCCGCTGGGCGATCGGAGGCACCTTCGCGGTTCGGGGCCTGTGCTGCCTGGTGGCGGCCGACGCGGTCGCCTCCGGCTCCTTGCTGTTGTACCCCGCCGTGCTCGGCTGCCTGGTCTGCTCCAAGGCGTACGGCGTCGCCCGGGCGGCCACGGTCCCGCGGCTGATGCCCGCCGACCTGACCCTGGTCAAGGCCAACAGCCGGATCTCCCTGGCCGGCATCGTCGGAGCCGCCGTGTCCGGCCCGCTGGCGGTCGGGGCGGCGTACTTCGGCGGCGAGTGGTCGCTGCGCTACGCGTTCCTGGTGTTCGCCGCCGGCACGATCCTGGCGATCCTGCTCCCGGCCGCCGCCGACGCCAGCGCCGGGGAGCAGCAGGTGACCCTGACCAACGCCAAGCAGCGGTTCCAGCTGCCCGGCACGATCGTGTTCGCGCTGCGCTGCAACGCCGGGCTGCGGATGCTCTCCGGCTTCCTCACCATGTACATGGCGTTCCTGCTCACCCAGCACCCGCTGCCCGGCTTCGAGGACAGGCGCACCCTGCTGCTGGCCCTCGTGATCGGCGCGGCCGGACTCGGCAACGCCGTCGGCATCGGCCTGGGCAGCCTGCTGCGCAAGGTCAACCCGGTGCTCACGATCGTGTTCGCGCTGCTGGTCGACGCGGCGATGGTACTGGTCTGCGCGGTGTTCTACGGACTGGTGACCGCGGTGCTCCTGAGCCTGACCGCCGGTGTCGCCCAGGCGCTCGGCAAGGTCTCACTCGACTCGCTGATCCAGCGCGACGTCCCCGAACACGTCCGTACGTCGGGCTTCGCACGCTCCGAGACGCTGCTCCAGCTGTCCTGGGTCGTCGGCGGCTTCATCGGCATCGCGCTGCCGCTGGTGCCCGCGCTCGGTCTGGGCGTGCTGGCCGCGCTGATGATCCTGTGGACGGGGTTCGTCGTGCTCAACCGGCCGCCGGCGGCCATCGCGTCGGGCTGACCACGCGCGGGAACCGGCGAGGCCGGTCGCGGGTCGGCTCAGAGCTCCAGCTCATCGGCCAGGCCGCGCAGGAGCTTCGCGGTCGGCTTCGCGGTCCGCGCCTCGGGATGGCGGCCATGACGGTAGGTCTGCTCGACGCCTTCGAGCAGCCGGATCAGGTCCTCGACGATCCTGACCATGTCCTCGGGCTTCTTGCGGTGGGCGGCGCGCTGGTTCGCCGCGACCGACGGAGCCGACTCCAGGACGCGCACCTGCAGCGCCTGGTCGCCGCGGCGGCCCTGGGCGATCCCGAACTCGACCCGGGCGCCCGGCTTGAGCGAGGGCATCCCGGACGGCAGCGCGGAGGCGTTGACGTAGACGTCGGCGCCCTCCTCGCGAGAGAGGAAGCCGAAGCCCTTCTCCGCGTCGTACCACTTGACCTTTCCGGTGGGCACAGCAGACCTCTTCGCGTTCTGGTGGGGTAGGCCCCGGGGCCGGGGCGGCGCACCATCGTACGCCGGGGCCGGCGCCGGGTCACACACCCTTATCGGAAGCGGTCCGGGTCGTCCAGGAGCTCGTTCATCGCGCCCGAGCGGAACCCCAGCGGATCGACCTCCGCGTCCGCGAACCCGGCCTCTCGCACCGCGCGCAGGGTCGCCTCGTCAACGCGGCCGACGAGGTCCCGGTCGACCTCGACCCGGGCGCAGTCGCCGAGGTCACGCACCCGCACGTTGCGGACCTCGGGCAGCCGCTCCCGTACGACGGCCTCCGCGCGCTCGACCCGCGCCAGCCGGTGCGGCGTGATCTCCACCCCGTAGGCGATCCGGGAGCTCAGGCAGGCCGCGGCCGGCTTGTCCCAGGTGGGCAGGTCCCAGGCACGTGCGGCGGCGCGCACCTGGTCCTTGGTCAGGCCGGCGTCGAGGAGCGGCGTCACCGCCCCGCGCTCGGCCGCCGCCCGGATGCCGGGCCGGAACCCGGCCCGCGCGTCGTCGGCGTTGGTGCCGGTGGCGACCGCGTCGTACCCGTGGGTGGCGGCCAGCGGGCCGAGCACATCGAGCAGCTCGGCCTTGCAGAACGCACACCGGTCACCGTCGTTGACGCGGTAGCCCTCCCGCGCCAGCTCGTCGGTCTCGGGCGTGAAGACCGCGACGCCGAGGTCGCGGGCGAACGCCAGCGCCGGCTCACGCTCCGACATCGGCAAAGAACCGGAGTAGGCCGTCGCCGCGGCGACCCGGTCGGGACCAAGGGTGCGCGCCGCCGCGGCCAGCAGGAACGCGCTGTCGGCGCCACCCGAGAACGCCACCATCAGGGTGCGGTGCCGACGCAGCTCGGTGTCGAGCGCGGCCAGCCGGGTCCGCAGGAGGTGGCCCTCGAGCCAGGCGGGAAACTCCGTCAGGTCCCGGAGCACGACGTGCGTCCCGGCCGCCCGGAGCTCGTCCTCGGTGCACCCGCCGGTCAGCACGGAAACGCTGGTGATCCCGGCCGCGAGCGCTCCCTCGACGTCGTGCACGTGGTCGCCCACGTAGACGCTCGCGCCCTGCGCCCGGAGCACGTCGCCCTTGCCTGCGCCCCAGACCTCGCCCGCGAGGTGGTCCACGTCGAAGGCGAGGTGGTCGACGTGGAGCTGCGCGTTGCGCGTGTACTTGCCGGTCACGAGCAGCACCCGCCCGTGCGCCCGTCGTACGGCAGCGATCGCGTCGTGCGCGCCGGCGAACGCCGGCGTCGGCAGCACGGCGTGGTCGGGGTAGATCTCCCGGAACCGGTCGGTGGCCGGCGTGACCTGGTCCTCCGGCATGTGGTCGCGCAACAGGTGGCCCAGTGGGGGTCCGAGTCGGGAGGTCATGGTCTCGGTCGGGAACGTGATCCCGAGCTCCGCCCCCAGCACCTCCAGCGTCGCCGCGAACCCGCCGACCGTGTCGATCAGCGTCATGTCCAGGTCGAACCCGACCACCAGCTGATCTGCCACGTCACCAGCGTACGAAGGGCCGACCGCGGCTGCGACAGTGGTCCACATGTCCGGCACCTGGTGGCACGTGGCGCTCGCAGTGCTGGTCGCGATGACGGCGGTCTGGCTGGTCTTCGTGGTGGCGCTGCTGCTGGTGCGGCCGCGGGGCGGGCTGCTCCGCGAGAGCCTGCGGATCCTGCCGGACCTGGTACGGCTGCTGACCCGGCTGGCGCGCGACCCGGACCTGCCGCGCGGGGTTCGAGTACGACTGGGACTGTTGCTCGGCTACCTCGCGCTGCCGGTCGACCTGGTGCCGGACTTCGTGCCGGTGCTCGGGTACACCGACGACGCGATCGTAGTGGTCCTTGCGCTGCGCTCCGTCGTACGTCGGGTCGGCGTGGAGCCGCTGCGCGCACTGGCCGGGCACCGAGGACGGCTTCACCACGCTCTGCCGGCTTGCCCGCCTCCCTGACTCCAGGACCCCCGAACCCGGATAGTCCCGGCCGAACGGCACGGGTTCCGGACCCCGGGACGTGCGGTTCGGTCGGGACTATCCGAGCCGCGAGCCAGAACCCTCAGGGCAGCCGCGCCTTCACCACCCGGTCGAGCACCTCGAGCGGCAACGAGCCGGATTCGAGCACGGCGGAGTGGAACTTCTTCACCGTGAACCCTTCCCCCTGGCGCTGCTCGGCCTCGCGGCGCATCCGCTGGATCTCCAGCCGTCCGATCATGTACGACGTGGCCTGCCCGGGCGAGACCACGTAACGGTCGATCTCGGGGCGCACCACGCCCTCCGAGAGCGGGGTGTTCGCGAGCATGTAGTCGACCGCCTGCTGACGGCTCCAGCCGAGGCCGTGCAGGCCGGTGTCCACGACCAGCCGGGTGGCGCGCATCGAGTCGGCGGCGAGCATGCCGATCCGGTCGACCTGCGTTGCGTAGAGGCCCATCTCGTCGCTGAGCCGTTCGGAGTAGAGCCCCCAGCCCTCGGCGTACGCCGAGTTGTGGACGTGCCGGCGGAAGGTCGGCACCGAGTCCGGCAGCTCGCCGGCGATGGCGAGCTGGAGGTGGTGGCCGGGGATGCCCTCGTGGAACGCCATCGCCTCCAGCTCGAAGGTTCCCCACGACGACGGGTCGTCGATGTTCACGAAGAAGGTGCCACCGCGGCTCCCGTCCTCGGCCGGCGGGAAGTAGAACGCTTTGGCGCCGGTCAGCGTGCCCTCGACGGCGCACGGGGCCTTGGGTACCACCTCGAACCAGTCGCCCATCGCCGCCGACGCCCGAGCCATCGCCACCCTCGAGGCTTCCACGAGCTCGTCGCCGGTCGTGAAGTGCAGGGCCGGGTCGGTGCGCATCTTCTCGAAGATCTCGCCGAGGTCGTCGGTGCCGACCGTCTCCGGTCCGAGCGCGCGGTACTCCTCGGCGAGCGCGGCGACCTGCGCCAGCCCGACGTCGTGGATGTCCTGGGCGCTGCGTCGTGTGGTCGTGAAGTAGCGGAGGGTGCGCTCGTACGCGTCTGCTCCGCCCTCCAGCCAGTGCAGCCCGCAGTGCTCGTCGGACCGGGCGTTCGGGAGGACGACGTCACGGAGCACGTCGCGGTACTCCGCCATGCCGGGTCGAACGGACTTCTCGATCACCGACGCGAGGGTGGCCCGCCAGGTGACGACGTCGAGGCCTTCGGGTGCGCGCAGTGCCTCGAGCAGGGGGTCGTCCTCGACCTCGCCGGCGATGATGGCGTCGAGCTGCGCGACCGTGTCCCTGACCGCGAACGCCGCCGGGGTGCGCCCGGCGTCGACGCCGTCACGGTGCCTCTCGGCGAGGTCGCGGTAGTGCTGGCCGACGCCCTCGAGCGTGCCGGCCATCGCCGCGGCGACCTCGGCGGTGGGCAGCCGCAGCATCCCGAGGATCAACGGCATCGATGCTTGGATGCCGAAGATCGGGTCGGCCCCCAGCTCGGTCAGCCGGGCCTCCAGCAGGTCGGCCCGCGCAGTCGCGTTGGCGACCAGCACCAGCCGGGTGATCTGCTGCTGCTCGTCGAGGGACCCCGGGTCGATGGCCTCGGCCCGCCGGGCCAGGTCACGCTCGGTCGCGATGACCCGGTCCTCCGCCGCACGCGAGGCGTCCTCGAACCGTCCCTGCTCGGGGTAGTGGCCCAGCAGGTGTGCCTCGGTCGGGTTGTCGGTGAGGTACGCCGCCCAGTACTCGTCAGCCAGTGTCTCGATCGTGTCGGTCACCCGTGCTCCTCGTCGTTGAGTCCCAGCTGCTTGGCGGATCGCTCCCGCATCTCCACCTTCCGGATCTTGCCCGTCACCGTCATCGGGAAGTCGTCGACCACCAGCACGTAGCGGGGGATCTTGTAGTGGGCGAGCTTGCCATTGGCGAACGCACGCACCGCGTCGGCGTCGAGCGGGTCGACCCCGGACTTCATCTTCACCCAGGCGCACAGCTCCTCGCCGTACTTCTGGTCGGGGACGCCGATCACCTGCACGTCGGCGATGTCGGGGTGCGTATAGAGGAACTCCTCGATCTCGCGTGGGTAGATGTTCTCGCCGCCGCGGATCACCATGTCCTTGATCCGGCCGACGATGTTGCAGTAGCCGTCCTCGCGCATCTCGGCGAGGTCGCCGGTGTGCATCCAGCCGTCCTTGTCGATCGCCTCGTGTGTCTTCTCGTCGTCCTCCCAGTAGCCGAGCATCACCGAGTAGCCACGGGTGCAGAACTCCCCCGTCTGGCCGCGCTCCACGGTCTCGCCGGTCGCGGGGTCGACCACCTTGATCTCGACGTGTGGGTGCACCCGGCCGATGGTGGCGGTACGCCGGTCGAGGTCGTCGTCGGCGCGGGTCTGGCAGGAGACCGGCGAGGTCTCGGTCATCCCGTAGGCGATCGACACCTCGGCCATGTTCATGTCGTTGATGCAGTGCTTCATCACCTCGACCGGGCAGATCGACCCCGCCATGATCCCGGTGCGCAGCCGCGAGAAGTCCGCCTCCGCGAAGGTCGGGTCGTTCTGCATCGCGATGAACATGGTGGGCACGCCGTACAGCGCCGTGCACCGCTCCTGGGTGACGGCCTGCAGCGTCGCCGCCGGGTCGAAGCCGGCGGCCGGGATCACCATCGTGGCGCCGTGGCTGGTGCAGCCGAGGTTGGCCATCACCATGCCGAAGCAGTGGTAGAAGGGCACCGGGATGCAGAGCCGGTCCTGGTCGGTCAGGTTGATCGTCTCGGTCGTGAAGTAGCCGTTGTTGAGGATGTTGCGGTGCGACAGCGTCGCGCCCTTCGGGTAGCCGGTGGTTCCCGACGTGTACTGGATGTTGATCGCGTCGCCCGGCCGCAGCGTCGCCATCCGCTCGGCGACGGCGTCGTCCGGCACCCCCTCGCCGTCGGCGAGCAGCGCGGCCCAGTCGTCGGTGCCGATGTAGACGACCCGCTCGAGGACGTCACCGGTGATCGAGCCTGTCGAGATCGTCTCATTGACCATCTCGCGGTAGTTCGAGGTCTTGAACTCGACCGCCGAGATCAGCATCTTCAGCCCGGACTGGTTGACCGCGTAGGACAACTCGTGGGTGCGGTACGACGGGTTGACGTTGACCAGGATCGCGCCGACCTTCGCGGCGGCGTACTGGGAGATCGTCCACTCGGCACAGTTCGGTGCCCAGACCCCCACCCGGTCGCGCGTGGCGATGCCGGCGCCGATCAGACCGCGTGCAAGCGCGTCGACGTCGCGGTTGAGCTCGTCGTACGTCCAGCGCCGTCCGGTGGCGAACTCCACCAGCGCCTCGTTGCCGCCGTACACGGCCACGGTCCGCTCGAAGTTCGCCCCGATCGTCTCGTCGAGGAGGTCGGGCGTGGTCTCTCCGGCGGCGTACGACTCGGTCATGGGAGCGAACGTACGCCCCCGGACTCGGCCCCGGTACTGGTCAGACGGCCGGGCGGAACACCTGGAACTGGACGCCGTTGCCATACGCCGTGCTCTCGGCGAGGGTGAGCTTGACCTTGTCCGCGGCGTCGGTCGGGAACAGTGTCCGGCCGCTGCCGAGGATCACCGGGAACACCAGCAGCCGCATCTCGTCGACCAGACCGGCTGCCAGCAGGCCCTGGGTCAGCAGGAGGCTGCCGTGGACGAAGATCGGGCCGCCCTCCCCCGCCTTCAGGTCAGCGACCTCGTCCAGCGACGAGAGCACAGTGGTGTTGTTCCACTCCGGGTCGCTGACGGTGCTCGACACGACGTACTTGGGCATCGCGTTGTAGCCCGCGAAGTAGTCCATCGTCGGCCAGACCGGTGAGAACGCGTCGTAGGAACGGCCCCCCATGAGCATCGCCGTGGCCTCCTCCTGCTCCCGGCCCTTGTTCTCGTACACCGCCGGGTCCGCCTCGACGTCTAGCGTCCAGCCGCTGTGCCGGTAGCCGGGCTCCCCGCCGGGCGCCTCCGCGACGCCGTCGAGGGACACGAAGTGGGTGGTGATCAGGGTGCGCATCGGAATGCCTTTCGTCGGGTTGCGGTTCACCCCCACCACGAACGGCGGAGGCCGGATACGACAGCTCGTCGGACACCTTCTCCGGGATCGGCCTCACGAGGAGTCCATGCTCTCCCGGTTGACCAGGAAGACGCCCAACACGACCAGCGCCGAGCCGAGCAGCAGCGACGCCCCGAGGCGCTCCCCGAGCAGCACCGCGCCGATGAGCAGCGAGACCAGCGGCACGAAGAAGATGTACGCCGCCGCGCGGCTGGCCGCACCGGCCGCGACCAGCCTGAACCAGAGCGCCCACGCGAGCGCCGTACCGATCAGCGAGGCGTAGCCGAGCGCCAGCGCGAACCTGGGCGTCCAGTCGATCGCGACGCCCTCGGTGATCCCGCCGAACGCCGTGAGCAGGACCCCGCCGGCGAGGAACGAGATCGCGACCGCCCAGATCGGGTCGACCCGCTCGGACTCCCGCTTGAAGGCGATCGTGCCGAGGGACCACAGCAGAGCCGCCGCGACCGCGAGCCCGATCCCGAGCCCCGACACGTGTCCGTGGACGGCGCCCACGCTGACCACCACGATGCCGCCGAACCCGAGCCCGAGCCCGAGCAGCTTGAGCGCCGTCAGCGGTTCGCCGAGCAGCGGCGCGGCGAGCACCCCGGTGAGCACGGGCTGGAGGTAGATCAGCACCGCGGCCAGACCGGACGGAAGGTGCTGGATCGCGAGCGTCTGCAGGTAGAAGAAGCCGACGACATTGAGCAGCGTGATCAGCGCATAGCCCCCCAGGTGCGCCCGGATACCGGTCGGCCGGCCGCGGGTGGCGGCGAGCACCGCGACCGCGAGTCCGCCGATGACCGATCGGAGACCGACGAACATGATCGGGGACGAGGACTCCAGCCCGACCTTGATCGCCGCGAACGTCGACCCCCACGCCAGGATCAGGATGACGGTGAGCAGCAGCCTGCGGTCCGAGCGCATGCGGCCCACTATGGCGGGTGAGGGGGTGTGGGCCAGGGCTGGATACCACGGGACCGTGGTATCCAGCCACTTCCCTAGCGCTACAGCCGTGGGGAAGTTACCGGGTACCACGGGACCGTGGTATCCGGCCGGCCCCCCACACCGAGGTCACGCGGCGGTCCAGCCGCCGTCCATCAGGTGCGAGCTACCGGTGATCGAGTCGGTGCCTGGCCCGCACAGCATCGCGACCACCTGCGCCACCTCCTCGGGGTCGACGAGGCGCTTCACCGGCGAGCGCGCGAGCAGCACTTCGTCGACCACGTCGTCCTCGGAGATGCCGTGGGTGCGGGCCTGGTCGGCGATCTGGCCCTCGACCAACGGGGTGCGCACGTAGCCGGGGCACACCGTGTTGCTGGTCACTCCCTTCCCGGCGCCCTCGAGCGCGAGCACCTTCGACAGCCCCTCGAGGCCGTGCTTGGCGCTCACGTAGGCCGACTTGTACGGCGAGGCGCGGTGGCCGTGCACCGACGAGACATGGACCAGCCGGCCCCAGCCCGCGTCGTACATCCCGGGGAGCACCGCCCGCGCCAGCCGGAACGGCGCGAGCAACATCACCCGGTGGATCAGCTCGAACCGGGCCGGGTCGAACTCCTCGACCGGGGCCACGTGCTGGAGCCCGGCGTTGTTGACGAGGATGTCGATCCCGCGCGACCCGAGGTCGAGCGCGTCGATCGCGTCGCCCTCGGACAGGTCGGCGGTCAGGTGCTCACCGCCCACCTCGTCCGCGACCTGACGGGCGCCGGCATCGTCGCGATCCAGCACCAGCACCCGAGCGCCGTCGGCGGCCAGACGCTGGGCGACCGCGCGGCCGATGCCGCTGGCGCCCCCGGTGACCAGGGCGGTGTGGTGGGACAACAGACCAGACGAAGGCATGGCCGCGACGCTATCGCGGCCCGGGGTCACATCGGCCAGCGCGTCATGCGTCGCGCTTCGCGAACAACACGTACGACGCCGCCATCAGCGCCACCGCGACGCCACCGAACACGAGTGCCCCGCCCACCGCGGACATCGGCTCGCCGAACGTCGAGCTGGCGTCGTTCAGCACGTCGACCATCCGGCGCTGGGCGGCGAAAGGCAGGAACCGCAGAACGTCCTGGTGGTCGCGCAGCCCGGGCACCAGCTGGAAGAACACGTTGAACAGCGACTCGATCAGCAACGGCCACAAGAAGATCGTGACCAGGGCGAAGGCCTGGGAGCGGGTCAGCGCCGTGAACGCCATCGCCAGCCAGGTGAGCAGCACCGTGGAGAGCGTCTGCCAGGCGATCACCGACCAGGTCTCGCCGTCGAAGACGGTCACCCAGCGGTGCAGGTACACCAGCCCGATCAGACCGGACATCAGCATCGCGACCAGCGAGACGACGGCGACCCACACCGCGACCACGACGTACTTGGCCGTCCAGAGCGCCTGCCGCGAGTTGAGCGCGGTGAGGGAGGCCCGGATCATGCCGTGCCGGTACTCGTGGCCCCACGCGAAGATCCCGATCATCGCGACCAGGAAACCGACCAGGCTGGGGATCGCTCCGGAGGCCGCGAACTGCGTGACCAGGAACGGTCCGAACCCCTCGACGTCGTCCGCGGATGCGCCGTTGCGGGAGAAGTCGTGGTGGCCGACCCAGCCGAGCAGGACGGAGATCAGCAGGGCGACGCCGAGCGCCGAACCGGTCAGCCACCAGGTTGAGCGGATGGTGCGGATCCGGGTCCACTCGTAACGCAGTGCGTCGTTCATTCGGGGCCCCCGCGGAATCGTGGAGCGCCAGCGGATCGATTTCGTGGGGTGATCATTCCCGAGCCCACCCCGTCGGGCCCTGCGGGTGTGGGACGACCGCCGCCTGGAACTCCTCATCGCCCTCCGTGGCGGCCAGGAACGCCTCCTCGAGCGTCGCCGTCTGAGGCGCCAGGCGGTGCAGTCGGATCCGGTGGTCGAACGCCAGGTCGCCGATCTCCCGCGCGTCGAGGCCGGTGACGACCACCTCGCCCTCCGGGCCGGTCTCGACGGTGACGCCCTCCCGGCCAGCGAGCAGCGCGCGGAGCTCGGGGACCTGGGGCGTGTGCACGAGCACCGACTTGTGGCTGGCCCCCTCGATGAAGGAGCTGACCGGACCGCTCGAGATCATCCGGCCGCGTCCGATCACGACCAGCTCGTCGGCGAGCAGCGCCATCTCGGAGAGCAGGTGGCTGGAGACGAACACCGAGCGCCCTTCCCCTGCGAGCGCCTTGAGGAACTGCCGCATCCACTGGATGCCCTGCGGGTCGAGCCCGTTGGCCGGCTCGTCGAGAATCAGGGTGTGCGGGTCGCCGAGCAGGGCGCCCGCGAGGCCGAGCCGCTGGCCCATGCCCATCGAGAACGTCTTCGGCTTGTTGCCCGCGACCTCGGTGAGGCCTACCAGCCGAAGCACCTCGTCGACCCGGCTGGTCGGGAGCCCATTGGCGGCGGCCAGCATCCGAAGGTGGTTGCGGGCCTTGCGGGTCGGGTGGAACGGCTTCGCCTCCAGCAGCGCCCCGACGTGGCGCATCGGCTGCCGCAGCGCTGAGAACGGCTGCCCGTCGAACGTCGTGCTCCCGGCCCCGTTGTCCAGCTGGAGCATCAGCCGCATCGTGGTCGACTTGCCGGCCCCGTTGGGACCGAGGAACCCGGTCACGCTGCCCGGACGCACCTCGAACGAGAGGTCCCGCACGGCCGGTTTGCCGTCGTACGCCTTCGCGAGTCCCCGCGCCTCGATCAGTGCCATGAGGGGGATCCTGCCAGTCGCGGAGGGATAGTCCCGGCCAGAAGGCACTTCCAGGCGCGAAGATCTCGTGCAGAACGGTCGGGACTATCCGGCCCCGTAGAATTCGCCGGATGCCCACCTCCGCCCCGCGCACCCTCGCCGACCAGTTCCGCGGCTGGTCCGACGAGCAGCTCTCCGCGCTGCTCGACGCGCGCCCCGACCTGAGCGTGCCGGCGCCCCAGGACTCCTCGCAGCTGGCTGCGCGGGTGGCGACCCGGCCGTCGGTGATCCGCGCGCTCGACACGCTGTCGGTGCTCGACCTCGCGGTGCTCGAGGCGGCGCTGCACCTGGCGCCGGTCGGTGTCGACGGGCTGGCCCGGGTGGTCAACGCGGCAACTGCATCCGTGGACGGCGCCGTCGAGCGCCTGCTCCGGCTGGCTCTCCTCTGGGGTACGCCGGAGGAGCTGCGGCCGGTCACCGTGCTCGCCGAGGTGCTCGCCTCGCCCCGCGGACCGGAGCCGGTGCAGGTGCCCGGCCTGCTCACCGGCCTGCTCGCCGGCGCCCGGGCCCTGCTCGACCACCTCGACGAGCGCGACGCCGACGGCCGCACCGAGTCGCTGACCGAGCCCGTGCAGCAGCTGGTCGCGCGCCGGCTGGTGGTGGTGCATGACGACCGGCGGCACATCACCGTGCCGTGGTCGGTGCGGGTCGCCCTGCGCGGAGGACGTTCGACGCGCGAGCCGGTGGACGTCGTACCTCCCCTTGTCACGAGCGAGCGCGACGCGGCCCTCGTCGACCGTGCGGCCGCGGGCGCGGCCTTCGAGCTGGTGCGCCGGGTGGAGCTGCTGCTCGACCACTGGGGCACGCATCCCCCAGCCGTGCTGCGTGCCGGCGGACTCGGCGTGCGCGACCTGCGGGCGACCGCCGTGCACCTGCACGTGGAGCCCGGGCTGGCGGGTCTGATCGTGGAGACCGCACACGCGGCGGGACTCCTGGCGCCCGGTTCGGCCGACGACATCGACCCGGGTTGGCTGCCGACCGACGCCTACGACGCGTGGCTGGCCCGCCCAGTGGCCGAACGCTGGGCCGCCCTCGCCGTCGCCTGGCTGGGCAACCCCCGGCTGAGTGGCCTGGTCGGCGGACGAGACGAGGCGGACCGGCCGGTCAACGCGCTGTCCCCCGAGCTCGAACGAGTGTGGCTCCCCGCCACCCGGCGGGCCGTGCTCGACGAGCTGGTCGACGCGGAGGGCGTGCTGGCCGCCGGCACCGGACCGGCGTCGTTGCTGGCCCGGCTCCGCTGGCGCAGCCCGAGACGGCCCGCGAACCGCGAGCGCGCGGTCGGGTGGGCGCTCGACGAGGCCGCGCACCTGGGCGTGACCGGGCTCGGCGGCGTCTCGTCGTATGCGCGCGCGCTGCTGCGGGGCGAGTCGCCGGTCCCGCTGCTCGCGCCGCTGCTGCCTTCCCCGGTCGACCACGTCCTGGTTCAGGCCGACCTCACCGCGGTCGCGCCCGGTCCGCTCGAGGCCGACCTGGCCCGTCGGCTCTCGCTGCTTGCCGACGTGGAGTCGCGGGGCGGGGCCACTGTCTACCGGTTCGGGGCCGGGAGCGTGCGGCGCGCCTTCGACGCCGGCTGGTCCGCGGTCGAGATCAAGGACTTCCTGCGCGCCTCGTCGCGCACGCCGGTGCCGCAGTCGCTGGACTACCTCGTCGACGACGTCTCGCGGCGCTTCGGCACCGTGCGGGCGGGCGTCGCGGAGTCGTTCCTGCGCAGTGACGACGAGACCGCGCTTACGTCGCTGATGCACGACCCGGCGGCGGAGTCGCTTCGGCTGCGTCGGATCGCGCCGACGGTCGTCGTCTCCGACGTGCCGCTCCACGTGCTGCTGCCGCGGCTGCGGGACATCGGCGCCGCGCCGGTGGTCGAGTCAGCGGACGGCACCGTGCAGGTCGCCCGGCCCGACGTGTTCCGGTCGCGCTCGCCCCGCGGACGCGGTGGCGCCGGCCGCGACCTGGCCCGACGTACCGCCCGCACGGCCGCGCTCGTGGCTGGCATCCGCTCCGGCGACCGGGTGGCCGCGGCCCGGCCGGCTGGACTGGCGGCGTCCTCCCCCGGGGACGTGCTCACGCTGCTGCGCGGCGCCACGGAGACCGACGCCGAGGTGCTGATCGGCTACGTCGACAACCACGGCACCCGGGTCGAGCGGGTGGTGCGCCCGATGCGCGTGGAGGGCGGCCAGCTGGTCGCGCACGACGACCGCGACCACGAGGTGCGGCAGTTCGCCGTCCACCGGATCAGCGTGGCCCGGCTCGTGTGAGGGTCAGCGCTTCGCGCGGACGGCCTGCAGGGCGAGCGCGATCCCGACCAGCGCGACGACCGGGCCGACGATCGCCCAGAGGGCGACCCCGCTCATCGCGCCGCCCCCGATCCAGCCCATGCCCTGCCCGAACCAGACGCCGCCGATGAGGACCAGGGCGACGCCGAGCCAGAAGCGGGGGCTGTTCATGGGGCGAGCGTATCCGGCGGCTGAATTCCCAAGGTATCTAGGAAGGCTGGCGCATCCAGTGGCGTACACACCCCTGGATGATCCGCCAAGAAACACAGATACCTTGGGAATTCGCCCCCACCCATAGACTCAGCAGGTGAACGACGGCCCCCTCATCGTCCAGTCGGACAAGACCCTCCTCCTCGAGGTGGACCACCCCCAGGCAGCGGAAGCCCGCAAGGCGATCGCGCCGTTCGCGGAGCTGGAGCGCTCGCCGGAGCACATCCACACCTACCGGCTCACGCCGCTCGGCCTCTGGAACGCCCGGGCGGCGGGGCACGACGCGGAGCAGGTGGTCGACGCGCTGCTCGCGCACAGCCGGTACGCCGTTCCCCACGCCCTGCTGGTGGACGTCGCCGAGACGATGGCGCGCTACGGCCGGCTCCGGCTCGACAGGCACCCGGTCCACGGGTTGGTGCTCTCCTCCAACGACCGGCCGGTGTTCGAGGAGGTCACGCGCAGCAAGAAGGTCGCGGGCATGCTCGGCGTCCGGATCGACGCCGACTCGGTGGCGGTCCACCCGAGCGAGCGCGGCAACCTCAAGCAGGCGCTGCTCAAGCTGGGCTGGCCGGCCGAGGACTGGGCGGGATACGTCGACGGGGAGGCGCACGCGATCGCGCTCGACCAGACCGACTGGACGCTGCGCGAGTACCAGAAGGAGGCCGCGCAGTCGTTCTGGGACGGCGGCTCCGGGGTCGTGGTGCTCCCCTGCGGCGCCGGCAAGACCCTGGTCGGCGCGGCCGCGATGGCGCTGGCGCAGTCGACCACGCTGATCCTGGTCACCAACACCGTCAGCGCCCGCCAGTGGAAGCACGAGCTGGTCAAGCGCACCTCGCTCACCGAGGACGAGATCGGGGAGTACTCCGGCGCCCGCAAGGAGGTCCGTCCGGTCACGATCGCGACCTACCAGGTGCTCACCACCCGCCGGAAGGGCGTCTACACCCACCTCGACCTGCTCGACGCCCGTGACTGGGGCCTCATCGTGTACGACGAGGTGCACCTGCTGCCGGCGCCGATCTTCCGGATGACCGCCAACCTCCAGGCCCGCCGCCGGATCGGACTGACCGCGACCCTGGTCCGCGAGGACGGTCGTGAGGGTGACGTCTTCAGCCTGATCGGCCCGAAGCGCTACGACACGCCCTGGAAGGACATCGAGGCCCAGGGCTGGATCGCTCCCGCCGACTGTGTCGAGGTGCGGGTGACCCTGCCCGAGGGCGAGCGACTGGCCTATGCGACGGCCGAGCCCGAGGAGCGCTACCGGCTGGCGAGCTGCACCCTCTCCAAGACCAAGGTCGCCGAACAGCTCGTGGAGCGGCACCGCGGCGAGCGGACGCTCGTGATCGGCCAGTACCTCGAACAGCTCGACGAGCTCGCCGACCACCTCGGCGCCCCGGTGATCAAGGGCGAGACCCCGGTCAGGGAGCGCGAGCGGCTGTTCCAGGCCTTCCGCACCGGCGAGATCGAGCTCCTGGTCGTCTCCAAGGTCGCCAACTTCTCCGTCGACCTGCCCGAGGCCGCGGTCGCGATCCAGGTCTCCGGGAGCTTCGGCTCCCGTCAGGAGGAGGCCCAGCGGCTGGGCCGGCTGCTGCGCCCCAAGACCGACGGCCGGACCGCGCGCTTCTACGCGGTCGTCTCCCGCGACACCGTCGACGCCGACTTCGCGCAGAACCGACAGCGCTTCCTGGCCGAGCAGGGCTACGCCTACCGGATCATCGACGCCGATGACCTGGACCGGCTTGACGTCTAGCCCAACCGCTCCACGAGGATTGTCCAGGCCGCGGATCGGGCACACGTCCTCCAATCCGGCCGCCCCGCGGCTCCGAACCACGCCAGACGAGGTCCTCCGACCCGATACCGACGACGCCCGAGGGGAGCACGATGACCGGCATCCGGCCTGTTCCCGACGAGTCGGCGGCGTCCCCCACCACGCGCAGCAGCGAGAACCAGACGTTCTCCGAGCTCCTGCAACGCGCCGGGCGAGGAGACGAGGAGGCCTTCGCCGACTTGTACGACGCCGTCGCCTCCCGGCTCCACGGGTTGGTGCTCCGCGTCGTCCGCGACCCGGCCCAGGCAGAGGAGGTGACCCAGGAGGCGATGGTGGAGATCTGGCGGCAGTCGGCCCGGTTCGACCCCGCGCTGGGCTCGCCGCTGTCGTGGCTGATGACGATCGCCCACCGCCGCGCCGTCGACCGGGTCCGCTCCGCCGAGGCCACGAGCCGTCGTGACACGTCGTACCACCAGCGGAACCGGGTCACCGAGCACGACAGCACCGCCGAGGAGGCCACGCAGAACCTGGAGGCCCGCCGCGTGCGTCAGGCCCTGCGCAGCCTCACCGACACCCAGCGCGGCGCGCTGGAGCTCGCCTACTTCGGCGGGTACACCCACAACGAGGTGTCCACCATGCTTGGCATACCGCTGGGCACTGCCAAGACCCGGATCCGAGACGGGCTCATCCGGCTCCGTGACACGCTGGGAGTCGACTCATGAGTGACATGCATCCTCTGTCCGGTGCGTACGCTGTCGACGCCCTCGACGACATCGAGCGCGCCCGCTTCGAACGCCACCTTGCCGAGTGCCCCGACTGCACCGCCGAGGTCGCCAGCCTCCGCGAGGCCGCGGCGATGCTCACCCACTCCGTGGAAACCGGTCCCAGTGCCGACCTGCGGGCGAAGGTGCTCGCCGAGATCTCGACCGTGCGACCGCTGCCCCCGCGGGCCCCGACGCAGGAAGCCGTTCACCGACATGCCCGTCGACTTCCCCGCCTGCTGGCGGCCGCGGTCGCCGCAGTGGTCCTCGCCGCAGGCGTCGGGCTGACCGCCTGGCATCCCTGGGACCGCAACCAGCCCGGCCAGTCGTCGGTCGCCGCCCAGGTGATGGACGCACCGGACTCCAGGCGGCAGACCATCAAGATCGCCGGAGGAGGCAGCGCCACCGTGGTGCACTCCCGCTCCCTGGGCAAGGCGGTTCTGATCACCAAGGACATGCCGAAGGCGCCGTCGGACAAGGTCTACGAGCTGTGGCTGCAGGACTCGGAGGGAGCGATGAACCCGGCCGGTCTGATGACCGGTGGCCGCACCCACCAGACCGTGGTGCTGCGGGGCAACGCCGGTGAGTCCACGGGTGTGGGGATCACGGTCGAGCCGGCTGGCGGGTCGAAGAGCCCCACCACCGATCCGTTCGCCCTCTTCGACTTCCGGAAGTCAGTATGAACACCCCACGCCCCCGCAATCCGGCAGGTCGCTCCGCTGGCGCTCCACGATTCCGCGGGGACCCCGCATGAGCGCTCCGACGCGCCGCGTGGCCGTTGTCGGCAGTGGAGTCTCCGGGCTGGTCGCCGGGTGGGTCCTCGCCCGCGACAGCCACGTGACGCTCTACGAGGCCGACGACCGGCTCGGCGGCCACGCCGACACCCACGATGTCCAGGTTGGCGAACGCACGGTCGCCGTCGACACCGGTTTCATCGTGCACAACGAGCGCACCTACCCGACGTTGCTGCGGCTGTTCGCCGAGCTCGGCATCCCGACGCAGGAGTCCGACATGAGCATGTCGGTGCGCGACGAGGAGAGCGGCCTTGAGTGGGCCGGCGCCCTCGGCGCCTCCGGCCTGTTCCCGACGAGGGCGAACCTCCGCAACCCGCGGTACCTGCGGATGCTCACCGAGATCCCCCGCTTCCACCGGATGGCAAGGAAGCTCCTGGCCACTCCCGAGGTCTCGACCCGCTCGACCCGCTCGACCACCGATCTTGACGAGACGCTCGCACAGTTCCTCGAGCGAGGCCGGTTCACCGACTTCTTCGTCACCTACTTCATGACGCCGCTGGTCTCTGCGGTCTGGTCGACCGATCCGGACCACGCCCTGGACTACCCCGCCCGCTACCTGTTCCGGTTCCTTGAGCACCACGGCATGCTCACGGTCTTCGGGTCGCCCACGTGGCGCACCGTCACCGGCGGCTCGCGCGAGTACGTCAGGCTGGTGGCCAAGAACCTGCACGCCGTGCGGCTATCGTCGCCGGTCTCGGAGATCCGCGAGCACGCGGACGGCGTCGACGTCACCGACCCGTCCGGCACGGCGACGTACGACGCCGTCGTGGTCGCCACCCACCCCGACCAGGCGCTGGCGATGCTCGCCGAGCCCACGCCGCTGCACCGCGAGGTGCTCGGCGCGATCCGCTACCAGCCCAACGTCGCGCAGCTGCACACCGACGAGCGGCTGCTGCCGCGGACCGAGGCCGCCCGCGCCTCCTGGAACTACCAGCGCCGCGACGACGGCCGGGTGCTGGTCACATACGACATGACCCGGCTGCAGAGACTGGATCTCGACAAGCTCGATCACCGGGAGGCGCCGCTCGATCACCGGGAGGCGC
>Ga0207708_10000416_pt1 | contig 33357 bp, 31 predicted proteins | sample KBSK5101metaG_FD_184340 | JGI IMG/M metagenome (GOLD analysis project Ga0207708, IMG submission 184340) | Corn, switchgrass and miscanthus rhizosphere microbial communities from Kellogg Biological Station, Michigan, USA - KBS K5-10-1 metaG... | ecosystem: Host-associated > Plants > Roots >... | reverse complement strand
TTGAGGTCGCCAAAGCCGGAACGCTTCCATCCGCCGAAGGTGTAGTAGGAAAGCGGCACAGGGATCGCGAAGTTCACTCCCACCATGCCGACATTGACGCGGTTGGTGAAATCGCGCGCGGTATCGCCGTCGCGGGTGAAGATGGCGACGCCGTTGCCGTAGTCGTGCTCGGAGGGAAGCTTCAGCGCCTCCTCGTAGTTCTTGGCGCGCACCACCGAAAGCACCGGGCCGAAAATCTCCTCCTTGTAGATGCGCATGTCCGGCGTCACCTCGTCGAACAGGCAGCCGCCCATGAAGAAGCCCTTCTCGTAGCCCTGCAGCTTGAAGCCGCGGCCGTCGACCTTCAGCTTGGCGCCTTCCTTGAGGCCGAGATCGACATAGCTCTTCACCTTGTCGACCTGCGCCTTGGTGACCATCGGCCCGTAATCGGCCTGCGGATCACTCGAAGGCCCGACTTTCAGGCTCTCCACGCGCGGGATCAGCTTCTCCACCAGCAGGTCCGCAGTCTTCTGGCCAACCGGTACCGCCACCGAGATCGCCATACAGCGCTCGCCGGCCGAGCCGTAGCCCGCGCCGATGAGCGCGTCGACGGCCTGGTCCATGTCGGCGTCCGGCATCACCACCATGTGGTTCTTCGCGCCGCCGAAACACTGGACCCGTTTTCCGTGCGCGCAGCCGGTGCTGTAGATGTATTCCGCTATCGCGGACGAGCCCACGAAGCCGATCGCGCTGATGCGCGGGTCGGTGAGCAATGTGTCGACCGCTTCCTTGTCGCCGTTGACGACGTTGAGCACGCCGGCGGGCAGCCCGGCTTCGACCAGGAGCTCGGCCAGCCGCATCGGCACCGAGGGGTCGCGCTCGGACGGCTTGAGGATGAACGCGTTGCCGCAGGCGAGCGCGGGCGCGAACTTCCACATTGGAATCATGGCGGGGAAGTTGAACGGCGTGATCCCGGCCACCACCCCGAGCGGCTGGCGCAGCGAGAACAGGTCGATGCCAGGGCCCGCGCTGTCGCTGAACTCGCCTTTGAGCAGATGCGGAATGCCGCAGGCGAACTCGACCACCTCGAGCCCGCGCTGGATGTCGCCCTTGGAATCGGCGAAGGTCTTGCCGTGCTCGGAGGAGAGCAGCCGGGCAAGGCTGTCGAACTCCTTCTGCACCAGCTCGAGAAACTTGAACATCACCCGCGCGCGCCGTTGCGGGTTGGTCGCGGCCCAGGCCGGCTGCGCCGCTTCGGCGTTGGCGATCGCGTGCTCCATATCCGCTTTGCTGGCGAAGGCCACCTTCGCTTGCACCTCGCCGGTATTGGGGTCGAAGACGTCGCCGCTGCGGCCGGAGCTGCCCGCCACGGTCTTGCCGCCGATGAAATGGCCGATCTCGCGCATGGGTATTCTCCCTCGGCTCCGCGCTCGCATCGAGCAGCCGGTGCTTGTTTTGTCTTGATCACTATCCTCGTTTCGTCACGCGCCCGGGCTTGACCGGGCATCCATCGAAAAAGCGGCCCCTGTTCGAGATGGACGGACTGCCGATCGCGACCGGCAACGATCACGGATAGTGCCAACGACCTCGGTATCAGATAGCGCAGGTTGCGGCGCGCGGGAAGCCTCGCGAAAGCTGTCGATGATCCGCCATGTTGAAGCCGTGCGGGTGCACGCGCAACGTGTCGCCATCGGGCTGTCTTGGCGATCCTGTCGTTATGTTGTAGCGATCGAGGCCGGAACGGGCTCGAACCCGTGCGGCAGGCTCTTGCCAAAAATCAAAGGGATGGATGCGCGAGAATGAGAATTCGGGACACGCTGTTCGCATCTCTGGTGTTGCTCGCGCCGACCTTGGCCAGCGCGCAAAGCTGGCCGACCAAGCCGGTGCATATCCTCGTTTCATCCGGAGCGGGAGGCACCGCCGATATTCTCGCCCGCATGGTCGGCGAACGGCTCGCGCCGGTGCTCGGACAGCCGGTCATCGTCGAGAACCGCCCTGGGGCCGGCGGACACCTGGGCGCGGGACTGGTCGCACGCGCACAGCCTGACGGCTATACGCTGTTGATGAGCGGCAGCCCGACTCATTCCGTGGGACCGCATCTGTTCAAGCGCCTGACCTACGAGCCCATGCGCGATGTCCCGCCCGTCGCGATGATAGCGGTCGCGCCGAACCTGCTGGTGGCGAAGTCGTCGCTCCCGGTCAAATCGCTTGCCGATCTGATTGCGCTCGCGCGCGAGAAACCCGGTCAACTGACCTATTCATCGGCGGGCAACGGAACCTCCGGACACCTCGCCGCCGAGTTGCTCAAAAGCACGGCGCGGATCGACATGCGCCATGTGCCCTACAAGAGCGGTCCCGAAGCCGTGACCGGCGTGCTCACCGGCGACGTCGATTTCATATTCTTCACCGTCCCTGCCGTGTTGCCGCAGGTGGAGGCGGGCAAGCTTCGCGCCCTTGCCATCACCAGTCTCGCGCGCAGCGAGCTGGTACCGGATGTTCCCACGGTTGCGGGGGCGGAATTTCCGGGCTTCGAGGTTCTGGGGTGGTACGCCCTGTTCGCGCCGCGCGAAACCCCGAAGCCGGTCGTCGCGAAGCTCAGCGCTGAGGTCGAGAAGATCGTCCGTTCGCCCGATATCCACGACAAGCTGCTCCAGCTTGGAGCGGAGCCGAGATACATGAGCCCCGAGCAGGTCATCGCGTTTGTCGCGGTCGAGTCGCCCAAGTGGGGACAGTTGATCCGGGAGTCGGGAGCGAGCGCCGATTGAGAACAACCGGAGCCGTGTGCCCCATGCGTCTCGCCGAGCACGCGCTGCATTGCTACCGGTTGCGCTACGAGCGGCCGGTACGATGGAGCGACATCGTCGAAGAGGCGGCGCCGTTCGTGCTCCTGCGCCTGCAGAGCGACACCGGATTCGCGGGCGTTGCCGAGATTACGGTGAAGCCGACCTGGTGCGGCGTCACCGCCCGCAGCCTGGTGACGACGATCGAAGAGATTTTTCTGCCCCTGCTGCGGACGATGGATCTGGATGATCCGGTCGAGGTGCGCGCGCGGCTCGACCGCATTCCCGAGAACCAGGCGGCAAAGACGCTGATCGACAACGCCTGCTGGGATCTCCATGCCGCCTGCCACGGCCAGGCCTTGTGGCGGCGTTGGGGAGGATCGGGTCGGGTCGAGCTCTCGTGGGCGCTCACGCGGCAGGCGCCGCACGCAATGGCTGCCGAGGCGGCCGCCATGGTGGCCCGTCACGGCTTTCGGACGCTCAAGGTCAAAGGCGGCCAGAGCCTCGAGGTCGACGTCGCCGGCATGCGAGAGATCCGTTCTGCCGTGGGGGACGGGGTTCGCCTGTATGTCGACGCCAACGGTGCTTACTCCGCGGACCAGGCAGCCGATTATTCCCGCGCGATGGCGGACGCCGGCGCCGTGATGGTCGAGGATCCCTGCGCGCTCGTTCCCGACGCCGGGTTCCGAAAGCTGCAACAGGAATGTCCGGTACCGGTGCTCGTCGACTTCGGCTGCACCTCGCTGCGCGATGCCGGCTTGTTTATCGCTCAGGAGGCGAGGGCGCTCAGCATCAAACCCGGACGGTTCGGGCTCTCGACCGCACGCGGGATGGAAGAGCTTGCGCGACGGTCCGGCTGCGCGTGCGTGGTCGGTCTCATGGGCGAAAGCGCGCTCGGGACGTTGGCCGCCTTGCAATTCGCCGCGGCATTGCCCGATCCCGCATTGCCCGCCGAGGTCTCCTGGTTTCTGGCGATGACCGAGCAAGTCACCACGGTGATGCCCAAGATTGTTGATGGCGCCGTTGACCTTCCCGACGTGCCATCACTCGCATCGCTGGTGGAGTGGTCGGCCCTGGACGGGCTCGTCGCATGAGTTGCGCCGGCCCGGTTGATTTCCCATTGCTTGCCCCGCTCCGCGAGGGCTTCGGCCGCGTCTCTGACCTAGCCGGCCGGGTCGGCTGCTGCAGGCAGCGTGAAGCTGAAGCGCGCGCCGCCGAAGGCAGACTCGTTGTCCGCCCGGATTTGTCCGCCATGTGCTTCGATGATGGATCGGGAAATGGGAAGTCCCATCCCCATGCCACCGTCGTTGGTCGTGAAAAAACGCTCAAAAAGCTGCGTGAGATGATCCGACTTGATGCCCGGACCGCTATCTTCCAGCGTGCAGCATAGGGTATTTCGGCCAGTGAGCATGGTTCGAATCGCGAGCTGGCGACGTCCCGTTGCCGCGTGCGCCATCGCCTGCACCGCATTGATCCCCAGATTCACAACCACTTGCTGAAGCTGGATACGGTCGCCGAGCACGGGAGGAAGTGCGGGCGCCAGGTCAAGGGAAACGGCGACCTCCTTCGACTGGAATTCGTGGCGCAGGAACATCATCGACTCCTCGATAATGTCATGAAGCGACAGCGCGGTCGGTTGGGGCACGCGGCCTCCCATCATCGCGCGGATCCGCGCGATGATGTCGCCGGCACGTTGTCCGTCGTCTACGATCGACCGAATGGACTCGCGAGCCTCAGCGAGTTCCGGCTCGGCTCGATTGAGCCAGCGCAGCGCCGCCTCGCCGTTCGTTACCACCGCGGCGAGTGGCTGATTCACCTCGTGCGCGACCAAGGCGGTAAGTTCTCCCAGCATCGAAATGCGGGAGGCGTGTGCGAAGTTCGCCTGCAGTTGTTGAAGTGCCGCCTGCGCACGAGCGCGCTCGGTGATGTCGATGAAGCTGACAAGGCTGATTTCGAGCTCGTCGGCCCGTCCGAGTCGCGCACTTGTGCAAAGAACGTCGATGACGCGCCCGTCCAGGGTCGCGACTTTGGTCTCTTCCTGGAAGATCCGCTCGCCACGGAATCGGGTTTCCAGACCTCGCTGGAATGCCTCCGGACTGACGCTCCAATAGCGCGTTAACGAGCCCGCCAACTCGCTCGCATCGCGAGCTCCGAACATCTGGACCGAGCGATCATTGACCTCGTTCACGACCAGCGCGTCCATGGCGCGATGGAGGAAATCGGGGTTCCGGCCCAGATAGGCACTCAGATCCGTCACGCCTTGCGCCCGCAGCTCCCTGAACAGCTTCGCCAGCTCGCGTGCGTCGAGCTGGAACATGGCGATCGGCATATGATGAAAAAGATGGCGATAGCGCTGCTCGCTGTCGCGCATTGCTTCTTCCGCGCTCTTGCGCGCAGTAACGTCCATGATCGCGCCCATGAACTGCAGGTCGCCCGGCTCGTCCTTTACGGGGTGGGCCACGACATGAAGATGCTTCACCGAGCCGTCCGGCATCAGCAGGCGATGCTCGAAATCGAAATCCTGGCGATCGCGCTTTGCACGGTCGATGACTTGCCGCGTGACCGCGAGGTCGTCCGGATGCACACGTTGCAGCACCAGCTCGATCGTCGGCACGCTTAGAGGGTCGTAGCCAAAAATCCGAAAGGTCTCCTCGGACCAGAAGATCCGCCCGCTCGACAGGTTCCAGCCGAAGCTGCCGGTCTGGCTCAATTGCTGTGCTTCGGCGAGGTAGGTGTCCTGCGTCCGACGCAGGGCACTCTCCGCGCGCTTGCGCACCGTCATATCGTCGTTGGTCTCGAGTGTCCGGAGGGGTCGCCCCGACTCGTCGCGCTGCAGCGACCAGCGGCTCGCGACCGAAACTTTCGTTCCGTCGCTTTTGATGTGGAGCAACTCGCCTTCCCAGCGGCCGTCGCGCAGGAGCGTTGCGGTGATTTGCTCAAGCGGCGCGGGAAAGACCGTCTGCAACAGCTGATGCGCGATCCTGCCGACCGCGTGTTCGCTTTTCCAACCATAGAGGTCCTCGGCGCCCCGGTTCCAGTACGTGATCACGTCGTTCATGTCGCGGATGAGAACCGAATCGTGCGTGAGATTGAGGAGCTGGGCCTGCTCGCCGTGGGTCCGGGCGAGCCTTTGGATCCGCCGCACCAGCCCCGTCACCACGAGTGAAGTGATCAGGAATGCGGTCAGCATCGCGAGATCGGAGGCGGCGGCGACGTGGAAGACGTAGAGCGGTTCGACGAAGAAAAAGTTGAGACACGCTACGGCGATGACGGAGAACAGCGCCGACGAAATGAAGCTGTCCATCAGCGACAGCAGAACGATGATGATCAGATAGACGAAGGATGTGGCCGCGGCATTCAACCCGAGCTGAAAGCATATCCAGGTCGCGCATGCCAGGGCGACGGTGCCGGCGAGCCAGAGCGCGGCCAAATGGCAGGAGCGACTGATGAGGGTTCGCTTCATGTGCGAAAAATGATGCTCGGATGCCGCAAACCTGCCAGCGATCGGCGACAGTGTCGACTCCTACGAAATATCTAGGGCGTCTGCGTGCCCGCAGCGTTCACAACCTGACTGAGGACGTGGCGCCGTGCTGCCTGGGGACGGAGGCTGCGCGCGGCTGCAGGCCGCTCGGCATCGGACATCTCCTCGGCTCTGTGGTCGATTCCGCTTCTGCGCTCGACCTGGGCGGTGTCCCATGCCAGTTTCGCCAATATGAACAATCGTCCTGCGATTGATCCTGCCGCCATCCTGTTCAAAGGGGTCGGCACATGGGGTGCCATCGCTGTTGCCGTCGCGGGCATGGCGCCCACGATGGCGATGAACCTGAACCCGCAGGAGCCGGCCGAGCATGTCGGCCGCGTGGTTCCTCTCGTCTTCTTGCTGTCGACGGTGGTCGTGCTGCTGGTGGCATGGTGCTTCGCGCGCCTGGCCCACGAGCATCCCAATGCCGGCTCCGCCTATGGGTTCGTGGCGGCGATCCTGGGTCCCCGCGCCGGGCTGGTTGCCGGCTGGACGTTGCTCGGGACCTATCTCTGCTTTGCCATCGTCGGCCTCGGGGCGTTCGGTCTGTTCGGCGCCAACCTCCTGCAGCGCCTTGATCTCTGGCGCGATGCGTCCAGCCTCGGCTTGACGGTGCTGGCCGCCGTAGTGCTGGCGCCGCTGAGCATCGTTCCTGCGCGTCGCGCCGGCCTGGTGCTGATCATTCTCGAAGGCGTTGCCGTCGTTGCCATGGTGCTGATGGCTTGCGCGGTGCTGCTGCTGGTGGCGCAGGGACATGGACCGCAAAACGATGCCCCGCTGCGGGATCTCCTGGTTCCCGCGGCGGGCGTCGGAGGCTCGGCTATCGCCATGGGGCTTTCGTTCGGGCTGCTGTCGTTCGCAGGCTTCGAGCAGGTCGCAACCTTGGGTGAGGAAGTCACGAAGTCCAGGTTCACGATCCCGCGCGTGCTGATCGGAACGGTCCTCGGCGCCGGAATCGTTTTCACGCTCGTGACGGCGGCCGAGACGCTGGGGTTCGGCACCGATCGGGCCGGCCTCGCGCGCTTCACCACGTCGACCTCGCTGCTGGCGGATCTGTCGGCGCGCTATTTCGGCGGCTGGTCCGGTGATCTGTTCGACGGGCTGGCCATCTGTTCCGCTTTGGGAGGCGCATTGGCGTCGATCGTGGCGGCCTCGCGCATTCTTTTTGCGCTGTCGAGGGATTTGTTGCCGTCGAGCCCGATGGCGCGGGTGTCGGCGGCCAGCGGCACGCCCCGCGACGCCGCGGTCTGTGTCCTGCTGGCGACGATCGTCGGATATCTCGCGATGCGCGTTGGCTTTCGAGCCTCGGGATCGGATGCGTTCTTCTGGGGCTCCACGCTCGGCGCGCTCGCCCTGCTGGTCGCCTATCTGCTCGTGGTCGTCAGCGCCGCCGGCGCGCTCATGCGTCCATCGGGGCAGGGCACGCGATGGCTGCTGTTCATTCCCGCGCTTGCCGCGGTGGCGATCGCCTACACCCTCTGGGTGAACGTCTATCCGCCGCAGCCCGGCGCGTATCGGGTGATTCCTTGGATTGTGCTCGCCTGGTGCTGCGTACCCCTGATCGCGACGTTGCTTCATCCTCGGTTGCTCGACCTGGTTACCTCCGGTTGCCTGGCCGTGAGCGCCCGCATGAAGCAGGATTGACGTCCCAGCCTCGCCCCGCGACTGTGCGCCGCGCACTGCTGCTTTATTAAGCGGCTGCTTTCCGCAATAATTTGGCGTCTCATCCGGCCTTCATCGCCGTGAGGCGGCCAGAGCCTGGCGTGAGCATGAGGAGTGTGGCGATGACGGGCTTGGCGCTTTGGACGAGAAGCGGTCCCAGGGTCTGGTTGTCCCTGGCCGTCGCCGCCGCATCCATTCTTGCGCTGGTTCCGCTGCCAACCCGCGCAATGAGCGAGGACGACGTTTTTCAACAAGCGGTCAACTACATTTTCACCGGACGCATAGATCTGAAGGACGGCCCCGAAATCGTGGACCCGAAGGCCTGTATCGTCGTGCTCCCCGAACCTGATCTCAACAGATATGCCAGGTATTATTTGAACCGGTTCAAGATGGATGTATCCCGCATCAGCAAAAAATATGCCGGCCGGCAGGTTCTTTACGAACTGGAGGTCGAAGGCGATGACACCATTCTGGAGTATCTCAAAGCCGATAAGAAGACGGTGAATTTCGGGTTCAAGTCTGCGCACATTGCGCTGCCGGGGAATATCGAGCGCACGGAAAAGGCGCTGCATCTTGTTTTTTCCGAGCACTGCAAGGCCGACCAGCCGAAGTTGCCGTTCTAGCGGCAACGCTTCGCATCACTAGACGAGATGCTTCCTGATGCGAGCGCTGAGCATGTCGATCGCGACAACCGTTGCGACGACAATGATGACCTGCGCGGCCGTCTCGGCGTATTGGAAGCTGCGGATGCTTTCGTAAAGTGTCTGACCGATTCCCCTCGCCCCCACGATGCCGAGCGTCGTTGCGGAGCGCACTGATGTTCGTCGTTGCGGTCGGTCTCGGTCCCTTCGCCGGCGTCGTTGCGATTTTCGTTCACAATCTCGGTGTGTTCGAAACTCTTTGCCGAAGCGGTCGAATCAATCACGCGAGTTGCAAGAAGTCGTATTCGGCGTCGTGATGCCGCTGTGGAGCTCGCTCACGCTCTACCGGCTCGAGACCAATGTAATTCGCCGCCGCCTTCACCACCGTCCGCCCAGATACTCTTCCACGCAGGCCGGCGACGCCTTGGCATAGGTGCCGCGGCGGCTGACCACGGCGCCAGTGAGGCGGCGCAGCGCGAGCGCCATCTCGGCCGCCTTCGCCGCCACGGCGATGCCGCTGAGCACCAGCGCGCCGTCGATCACGAACGGGCATTCGCGCGCGAACAGCAGCATGGGCAGGCCGCCGGCCGGAATGATGACCTCCGCGCCCTGCGCCACCAGCGGACGAACCTGCTCGATGAAATTGGCGCGGACCTGCGTGTAGCTCGCCTCGTCGGTGAAGGCGCGCATGAAGCCGGGCAGGTCGATATGGATCGCGCGCACGCCCGCGAAGCGCTGATCGAGCCCGTGCGCGTGGACCTGGCGCTCGTGCCAATCAATGAATACCGGATCGATGGTCACCAGTCCGAACCGCCGCCCCATGCTCAGCGCTGCCAGCAGGTTGGCTTCGCCCAATCCGACCACGGGGATGTCGAGGGTGCCGCGGATTTCCAAGAGGCCGGGTTCCTGGAAGTGTCCGACGACGAAGCCGTCATAGCCCGCGCGCTCGGCTTCGAGTGCGTTGCGGATCGCCTGCGCGGCGCAGCGGAATTCCGTCAGCGGATGGAAAAGGTGGTCGGGTGGGTCGAGCCCGTGCACCTCGAATTTGATGCCGGGCGACGCGCAGGCGTCGAGCAGCGCTTGCAAGCGCTTGATGTAGGGCGCCTGCTCGACCGGATGCACGAAGCTCTGATACCACAGCCGGGCGGGACCAGACGGTTCAGCCATTCATGTGTCTCCACTCAGGAATGATGTGCGTGCGCGAAGCGGCGCCAGCCGTTTCCGAGACTGGCGGCTCGTCCGCTCGGTCGTTGAACTCAATATCCGCGGGGAGGGAGAATAAATCTACATGCGCCAGCGCGCGTCGGGGTCTTCCTCGGGAACGACCAGCGCTTCGATCTCGACGAACGCGTCTGCGCCGATCTCGACGGGTCGCGGCGGTGCCTCGAAACCGACCTTCCACAGGCGCAGTTCGTAACGGCCCTTCGGCAGCGCGATCTCCGCAAGTCCGGACGCGCCGGTCGTGCCGCGGTAGGCGCCGAGCCGCAGCTCCACGTCCGGAATCGGCTCGGCGGTTGCCTGCTCGATCACCCGCACGCTGAGCACATGCTCGGGTGGGCGGACGACCGCGACGCTGAACGAGGTGTTGGCGCCGTCATGCGGCAGGTTCAGCTCGGACGCCTCGAATCGCGCCGACCACGTCACCATCCCTTCGGTCCGTGGAGCCTTCAGTTGGATATCGGTCCAGTAGAGTGCTCCGGTGTCCTGGAGTGGCGCGTCGCTCAGTACGCCCCGCCCGGCGATGTCACCCGTTTCGGTGCAAACCTCGATCGCGCCCCCCGCGAGTGCCACGCCGGCCGTCGATTTCGCGCCGGCCTTGATGACAAAGCGCGTGCCCGCGACGACAGGGGAGGGTACATCCCAAACCGCCAGGCTGGTTGCCTGCGGCGTCACGCATACGGGTACGTCGAGCACGGCTTGCGCATAATGCGTGCCCGCGATCTCGTGCGGGGACAATGTGAACCGGAACACGTGCACGCCGAGGTGAGGTGGTGCCGCGAGCGTGATTGCTGCCGTTTCGCTCACGCCGTCGGCGTGCAGGGCAAATACGTGCGTTGCCGTCCGGCCATCGGGCGCGGTGACGGCGATCGCCATTCCGGTGCGGTCGCGCCCGTCCGGGCACGATGCGCGCGCCATGATCGCCCGGGCATCGCCAGCCGGAACTTCGAGCGGCAGCGGCTCGCTCACCGTCAAGTGAACGAGCGCGCCGCCGGACTCCTCCGTCATCAGCGCGCGCCCGACGTCTCGGCGATCTGGCGGCGAGCCGCGTGGCGACCGGCGATCCGCCCGAACACGATACAGCGCGTCAGCCCGTGCTGGGCGAAGCCGCCCTGCGATTCGCCCGCGCAGTAGAGGCCAGGGATGACCTCGCCGCGGATGTCGATCACCTGCGAGTCGGTGTTGGTACGGATGCCGGTCAGCGTGTCGTGCAGGATCGGCGTGGTCCATGCCGCATAGAACGGCGGCTTTTCGATCTTGTAGAGCGGCGTCGGCTTCTTGAAGTCCGCGTCTGCGCCGGCCGCGACGAATCCGTTGTAGCGGTTGACGGTTTCCTGCAGCGCCGCGCCCGAGATCGGCGCCTTCTGGTAAGGGTTCTTGATGCTAGCGGCAAGCTCCGGGATGGTGTCGGCGCTGAAGAAATAGCCGTCACGGTCGACGTGCGGCGGCTCCGGCTTCCATTTCTCGCGGGTGACAGCGTCAGCGTCGAAGATCGCCCAGATCGGGCCGCCGCCGTTGAGCTTGGTCTTGTCGCCGCTATACGCCATCGCGGCGTGAAAGAACCCGTGCGAGCCGTCGGTCTCGTCCCAGAAGCGCTTGCCGTTCTGATTGACGAAAATCATGTTCTGCCAGTCGCGCACGGTCAGCCCGGTGGCGCGCGCCTGCTGGAACATCGGGCTGTCAGGCTCGTAGACCAGCGACGAGTAGCCCCAGCGGCATCCGATGTGCCGCGTCTTGGTGATCTGTGCCGCCTCATCGACGGTCTGGTTGGCGGTCGACCAGAGCGATGCCCCGATGTCCATCGCGGCCAGTTCGCCGTCGGCGCCCTGGTGGACATAAGGCGAGCACGCCTGCTGGTATTCCTCCGTCAGCCGCGGATCGAAGATGCGGCGGAAGTTGACGTTGCCGGTATGGCCGCCGGTCGCGATGATCACACCCTTGCGCGCCTGGATGTTCACCGGGTTGCTGCCAGCGATGGTGACGATACCGAGCACGCGACCCGCATTGTGCTTCTCGCGCACGATCGAGGTCATCTTGTGCTTGAGGAAGATCTGCACGCCCTTCTTGCGCGCGCTCTCCTCCATGCGCCGTACCAGGCCCGAGCCGTTGCGGCCGCGCCGCGGCGCGTAGACCTGGCTCGGGATGTGCCACTCCTTGGTGACGAAGATGCGGTCCACGGTCGATGCGTCGGGAGAGCGGATCGGCTTCTCGATGAACTCGACGCCGTTCTCGATGAGAAAGTCGTAGGTCGGCACGTTCTCGTCGGCGAATACGCGGATCAAGTCGCGGTCGGCGTACCGGCTCTCCGAGTGATCGAACCGCACCCAGTCGTTGAACAGCATGTCGGGCGTGTCCTTGATGCCGAGCTTCTGCTGCAAGGCATGGCCGCCACCGACCTGCACGCGGCCGCCGCTCAGGATCCCGCGCCCGCCGATGTCGAAATTCTCATCCACGATGATGACCGATGCGCCGTTGTCGCGCGCGGTGATCGCCGCCGGCAGGCCCGCGACGCCCGCGCCGATCACGACCACGTCGGCCGCGTAGTCCCATTTGATGCTGCCGTTGCCGTTCTGCGCGGTGGCCTCGTGCGCGCCCGTTCCGGCGATCGCGACCACGCCCACGCCGGCGGCTGCGCCGCGCGCGAGGAAATTGCGCCGGTTGACCTCAGCTTTGCCGGACGCGCGTGTTGGCTTGCTCATCCCTTGACCTCCCGAATGCCGATTTTGGCTATCTTGCTTGATGACGATGACGGTAGTGTCCGCCTTCCGGAATTGCGAATCAAGGCGTTGCCGGCGCCTGCAGGGGGTAGGGGATGTGGAAGGCATCGGCGATCTGCGGAATACTTGCGGCGGCCGGGGCGACGATGTTCTCGCTGTCCGCGCGGGCAGATCATAGCTGCGATGCGCTCGGCGAAGCGGGCTGGTCAACGATTCCGTCGCACGAGGTCGTCAACGTCGTGGACGGGCCGCCCTACCAGGCTGGCGGCGACTGGTTCGTCGACCGCACAACGACGGTGCTGCCACTGTGCAACTATATCAACGCCGCCGGCAATTACAGTCTGCGCTCATACTCGCTCAGTCCCGAGGACAAGACCGAGCGAGTGATGATCTGCCGGGGTAACGCGGCCGTCGCCCCTTATGCGGGACCGTGTCCGCCGAAGTAGTCGGGTGGATCGACATGAGGTGGCCGTTATCTCGGCGGCGAGCCCTTCACCGGTGTCGCCGCCAAGTATTGGTCGAGCCGGGCCAGCGTCTGCTCGCCACCCTCGACCGCCCCGAACTTCACGCTGGCTTCGCGTGCCTCGACACTGGCGAACACCACCTGCAACGTCACCTTGGTCTTGCACCCCTGCGCGACGAATGTCACCGTGGAACGGAAGCTGTGTGAGGGCGGGTCATTGTCGTCATCGTGGTCGTAGACCAGGCGCTCCGGCTTCACGATCTCCCGGTAGACGATCCTGTTCGGATAGTCGGTGCCGTCAGGTCCGTGCATGATGAATCGCCAGACCCCGCCCACGCGCACATCCATCGCATGAATGGTCGTGGTGAAGCCGTTCGGTCCCCACCATTGCCTGATCTGATCTGCCTCGGTCCACGCCTGCCAAACGAGTTCGCGCGGCGCGTTGACCGTGCGCTCGATCACGATCTCTCGATCCGCGGTGCTTGCATCACTTGTGGCCATGGCGTTTTCCTTTCTGCCGAGCTTTTTGGACGGTTTGGAGATGGGCATCCAGACGGTCGAAGCGCTCCTCCCAAAGCCGGCTGAATTCGTCGATCCAGATCGCGACCCCCTTCAGCCGCGCGGCCTCGAGCCGGCAGGGCCGGAATTGCGCCGAACGCCCGCGCGAAATGACGCCGGCCTTCTCCAGCACCTTGAGGTGCTTCGAGATCGCTGGCTGGCTCAGATCGAACGGTTCACAGAGTTCCGTGACCGATGCCTCGCCCAGCGCCAGCCGGGCGACGATCGCGCGACGGGTGGGATCGGCGAGCGCGGAGAGGATTGCGGTGAGGGAGTCTGTTGCCACCGTAAATATCCAATCAGTTATATAACTAAATGGTCATATACGGGGGAGCGGGACATGTCAACGCCGGCAGGCTCGGCGGAGCTTACGGCGTTCATCTCGCGCCTGTCGTAGAAGCCTATTGCCGCAACCGAGGTATGTTCGCTCGTGTCGGCGGCCGCCGTCACCCTCGCTTCGTTCGTCTATGCTGGTCGATCATGTTGATCGCCCGCCGCGCCGACAGAACCGCGCCCTCCTGCCAGGCGCCGAGCTGGCTGAGATGTTCGCCGGCGAAATAGAACGGGCCATCCGGCTGGTTGAGCAACGCGTAGGCGTTCTCCTGGCCTGGCTGCCAGCGCGCGGCGATGCCGAGGCTGTGCGGCACCTTGCTCCAGGCGATCGCCATTGGCTTTTCGAGCTCGCGGCCGCGGCCGGGATGCAGACCCTCGATCGCCGCGCGCGTCAGCTCGAACTGCTCGCGTAGCGGCCGTGCCGCCAACTCGTCGGCATCCGCACGCACCGAATAGGCGCCGAGCAGGATTCCCTTGGGCGAGAACAAGCGGTCGCTCGGATACCACACCAGGTTGGAGGGACCCGCCGTCCATGAAATCCCTCCGTAGATGTGGGCGTCCGTTTCCCAGAACCGGCGCGACTGCCACGCAACCTTGACGGCGTTGCCGTAGGTGACATCGGTCATCGCGGCGCGGTACGGGGAGGCAAAATCGCAGTCGATCTTCTGCAGGACCTGGAGCGGGATGGTGACGATGCAATAGGCGGCGTCGAGCGCATCGCGCTTGCCCGTCCGTTTGTCGACGAACACGACGCTCGCGCCGGTATCCGTGCGCCGGATGGCGGTGACCTCGCACCCGAGCCGCACAACGGGGCCGAGCTTGTCCGCGAACGCGGTCGCAATGCGATCCATGCCGCCGACCGGCTGGAACATGGTGGCCTGCTGGGTGAAGTTTTCCTCGAACATCATCTCGCCCCACATGTCGGCGTCGAGCAGCACGCTCAACGGCACCGGATCGCGCCGTACGCCGGCTTCCCCCGCCGGCCCCGGCAAGACCTTGTAGCCCGCGCGGGTCGAGCCTTCGTAGACGAGGTCGGGCGAGAGGTCGCCGTAGTGCCGCAGGAACGCGAGCATCCGCTCCTTGTCGTGTGTGGTGAGTTCCTGGTCGAGGGCACCGCGGTTGATCGCCTTGCCGAGCAGCTGTGAGATTTCGCCGCGCGTGTCGTTGATTGCTTGGCGCAGCTCGATCGGCCTGCCGTCATTGGCCGACGGATTGTGCAGCAATGCGCCGCGGTTGGTATTGACCTCGACCTCGAGCGCGACGCCGAGCTCGTTGCAGTAACCGAGCATGGCCTGATGATGGCTGGGAAGCCGCGCCGCCCCCGCGTTCCAGTAGAGCCCCTCGTCGAACTCGCAGACCTGGCGGGAGCCGTCGGTCATGTCGAGTTTCGCGCCGCCCCGGATGGTCCAGTTGCGCCCGCCGACGCGATCGCGGGCTTCGAGCACCGTGCAGTCGTATCCGGCCTTACCGAGCTCATAGGCCGCGGACAGCCCGGCGATGCCGGCGCCGAGAATGACGACCTTGGTGCCGTGACGGCTGCCCGGCTCGAGCGCGAGCGGTTCGGCGAGGGCGGCGGTGCCCAGAAGTCCCATCGCCTGCATGGTGAGATAGGTGGCGCGATAGCCTCCGGCCTGCGCCACCTTGCGCAGGAATTCCCGACGGGTGCCGCTCATCTCGACCTCGCGCTTCTGCTGTCGGTCACCCGAGGGACTATTCGACTTCCACGATCATCTCGACTTCGATCGGCGCGTTGCCCGGAAGTCCCGCCATGCCCACGGCGGAGCGGGCGTGCTTGCCGATCGCTTCACCGAAGACCTCGACCATCAGGTCGGAAAATCCGTTTACCACCTTGGGCTGGTCGGAGAAGCCGTCGGCGGAATTGACCATGCCGAGCACCTTGACGACGCGCTTGACGCGGTCGAGCGAACCGAGCGCGGTCCTTATCTTGCCGAGCATGATGAGCCCGGTTTGCCGGGCCGACTCGTAGCCCTGCTCGATGGTGAGGTCCTTGCCGACCTTGCCCTTGAGCGGCCATTGCCCGCCCGGCGTATTGCCGGAGAGGAACAGCAATTTGCCGGCCTGGACGGAGTTGACGAAGTTGGCCGCCGGAGCCTGGTCCGCCGGCAACGTGATGTTCAATTGCTTCAGCCGCGCTTCCGCGCCGCTGCCTTGCGCCAGGGCCGTGCCCGCCGCCGTCAGAACAAAAATGGCAACGCCTGCGATGCTCAATGCGGTTCTCATGTCATCACTCCTCGTCTCGACCGATCGACCGATGCAAAATCAATGCCGACGGATTGTCGCGGCACCTTGCGCCGCACGGTACGATCGCGCAACAACCGGAATGCGACCGCCGCGTTGAAAGATGCTCTGCCGATGGCAATCTCGGCGGCCTTCTCCAGCGCGGCGGTCGTCTTTTCGTCCGCGCGCCCCCTGAGCGGTATCGCCCACCTGGTTCGCCCTGAAATCGGCTTCGTCAATGTCCAAACTTCATCTCGCCACCCGCCACCGCACCCTGCGCATGCTCGCGGCTGTGCCGTACCTGCTGCTGCCGCGTTCGGTTCTCGCCGCCGCGCCGCCGCGCCGGTGGACGATCACCGGCAGGCGGGTCGAGGAATTCGACAGCCTTGACGCGGCGATGCAACGATTGCTGCAGCGGTGCGCGCGGGCTCGCTTGCCGTTGCCCGCCAAGGCAAGCTCTTGTTCGCGCGCGCCTACACCTGGGCCGAGCCGGACTACCCCGGCACGCAAGCGGATAGTCCGTTTCGCGTCGCGAGCGTGAGCAAGGCGTTCACCGCGGCGGTGATCTACCAGCTGCTACAGGCAAAGAAGCTTGAATTGAGCCAGCCGGTATTTCCCTGGCTCGGTCTCGACCGGGCCGCCCTTCCAGGCCAGACCGTCGATCCGCGCCTCGCGACCATCACCGTCCAGCAATTGATCAATCACAGGGGAGGGTGGAATTCGCGTGCGGCGAACTTCGATCCGGTTTTCTCGATGCGGCGTATCGCCCGCAGGCTTGGCCTTCGGGTCGGGCCGTCGAGTCGGGACATCGCGCGCTTCATGGTCGGCGAGCCGTTGCAGTTCACCCCAGGGACGCAAGAGCGCTATTCGAATTTCGGCTACGTCGTGCTCGGACTGGTCGCCGAGAAGGCCGGGGCATCGGCATTTCACGACCTGGTGCGCGATCAGGTCGCGGCGCCACTCGGGATCGACAGGGTTTTCCGTGCCCGGACCCGCAGGGATCAACGCCTGCCTGGTGAAGGCTTCTATGATCAGCCCGGCACCGGCCTGACACCCGAATTCCCCGATCGCGAGGTGCGCGCGCCGCTTCCCTACGGTGGTGAGGGCTGGCTGACCGAGAGCATGACCGCGGGCGGAGGACTTGCCGCCAGCGCCGGCGCTGTCGCACGCATGATCGGTCATTACGCGGTGTGGGGCCTGGGTCTGCGGCGCGCGCCAACCAGAACTGGGCGCGCAGCGGCGCCATGGCAGGCACCAGCAGCCTTGCGATATCGCGGCCGGACGGACTCGACCTCTGCTTCGTCGTGAACACCCGCAATTTTGGCGGCGCCAAGGCGATGGGTGAAACGTCGAACGATATCAATCGGGCCCTGGACTCAGCGCGCGATTCCCCGGCCGCGCCTTAGCGATGTTGCGCAACGAATCCTAGATGGTCCCGTGCCCGAGGCATCATCGCGCCTGCGCACGCGGTACCGGCTGCCGCGCCGGCGGGACGGCGTCGGCGAATGCCGGCATCACCTCGGCGGCGAACAGCCGCATGGATTTCTGCGCCTCGCGCACGTCGAGCGCGCCGAAATTGATCTGCAGGGAGGCATGCTCGAACTTGCCGATCGCGCCGCTCACGCGGGCGATGATGTCCCTGATTTCGTCGGGGGTGCCGACCCATGCGCCGCCGGCTTCGATCTGACCGTCGAGGGTGAACGAGCGCAGCCTGCGCATCGAGGTATCGTAATCGCGATAGTCCTTGGAGGTCGTGCCGCGCGACCAGTCGCCGGCCGCCTCATTGAGTGCGCGGAAATATTCCTCGAACGGCGGGCGCGCGATCTCGCGCGCGAGACCGCCGTCCTGGTGGCAGAACATGTGGAAGGCGACCATCACCTCGCCGTCGCCGGGATGGCCGGCATCGCGCCAGGACTTGCGGTAAAGCTCGAGCAACGGGCCGATCGGGCCGATCGGGATCGCCATCAGCGAATAGCCTTTGCGGCCCGCGAATTCGAACGATTCGGGTGTCTGCGTCGCCGCGATGTAGAATTTGGGACGCGGCGTCTGCGTCGGCCGCGGCAGCGACGTCACATTCTCGAACGAATGAAAATCGCCGCGATGGGTGGCATTCTCCTGCGTCAGCAGGAGCTCGATCTGCTCGAGGCCTTCGCGGAAGCGCGCCTGCGACTCATCGGGCGAAATGCCGAAACGCCGGAACTCGTGCAGCAGGAACGCGCGCGCGAACCCGACGTCGAGCCGCCCGCCCGAAATGCCGTCGAGCATCGCGATCTCGCCCGCGAGCTTGAACGGATGATTGAACACCGGCAGCACCGCCCCGGTGACGAGGCGCATCGTCTTCGTGCGCTGCGACATGGCGGTGAGGAAGACGATGGGATTAGGGCTGTAGCCGCCATAGCGCGTGAAGTAGTGCTCGACGGTGCGCGCGTGCCGGAACCCCAACGTCTCGGCTTCCTCCACGATCGCCAGCGATTCCGCATAATAGTCGGCGGCGCTCTTGTCGGTGTGGTCGATGGCGGGGAAAAACTGCACACCGAACTGCATGTGGCGCCGCGCTCCCGTGTCCGCTCGTAGATCTTCGCCTGCGATGATGGGAATAGCGGCACTATAGGGCCGGGCATGTGCCAGTCAATCGAAGGCGGCCCTGGTGCGGGCCGCGATTGACAGCATACGGACGTAATCTAGACTCCGATGCCATCGATCGTTGCCGAGATGAGGAAAGGTTGGCCGCCATGTCCGCCGCCCCGCAAGATATCAGCGACGTCCGCAAGGCATGGAAGGAGGCCAATCTCGCGCCGCTCTGGGAAAGCGCGAAGGCGCATCGCCCGCCGCCGCCGCCCGATGCCGGTTATCTGTGGTCGTGGGACAAGATCCGGCCGCTGATCACCGCGGCCATCAAGGTCGCTTCGCCGGAGGCGGTTGAACGGCGCGTGCTTCAACTCGTGCCGCCAATTCCCAAGTGCCAGGACGAGCAGCAGACCTCGCGCACGCTCGCCGCCAACATCCAGATCCTGTTGCCGGGCGAGAAGGCGCGGCCGCATCGCCACACCATGAATGCGCTGCGGTTCGTGCTCGAAGGATCTGGCGCGTCCACGATCGTCGATGGCAAACCCTGCCCGATGGAGGAAGGCGACCTGATCCTCACTCCGGCCTGGACCTGGCACGAGCACGTCCACCAGGGCAGCGGCCCGATCATCTGGCTCGATGCCCTCGACGTGCCGTTCCAGCAATATATGGGCACCGGCGCATTCCAGCCCGGGCCGATCGCCGAGATGCCGGAGACTGTCGCCGACGCCGCCTTCGCGGTCGCCAATGTCGTACCCGATACCAGCTATGCGACCAGGGACTACTCGCCGGTGTTCCGGTATCCCTATGCGAGCACGGCGGCCGCGGTGGCCGCCGCGCCGCCCGCGCGCGACGGCTCGCGGCGCGTGCGCTACGTCAACCCGCTCACCGGCGGCCCGGGGATGGCGATGATGGACTGCTTCCTGGTGCAGCTCGATGGCGGTGCCGCCACGCTTCCGTTCCGCACCACGGCGAACTCGGTGTGCTGCGTGGTGGAAGGCTCCGGCGAGAGCCAGATCGGCAACGAGACGATCCGGTGGCGCAAGCGCGACATCTTCACCTTGCCCCAAGGCAACCGGATCGTGCACCAGGCCGCAGGCGGCACTGCGCGGCTGTTTCAGGTGTCCGACCGCGACATGTATGCCCGGCTCGGGCTGCTCAAGGAAGAATACGGGAATATTGCCGCCTGACGGCCCCGATCGGTGCGTGTGAGCGCGGTACCTCCGGACTCTGCTCGGCACGCATGCGGAACTTGTTGTGCAGGAGCATGTTGCTTGCGGGTGAGGGGTGATATAAGCCGCCCCTCTCTTGGCCGCGCGCCGGACCGATCCTGCCCCGATGGCTCATGTAGCGAACGAAAAGTCCGCGTCCGGCGTGGCCCATGTGCCGAGCCATGGCGTGTCACATGACAAGACGAGCCTGTGGGCGATGGCCCTGGGCAGCGTCGGCGTCGTCTATGGCGATATCGGCACCAGCCCGCTCTATGCGTTCCGCGTCGCGGTGGTGGCCGCGACCGAATCCGGCCCGGTGACCCGTACCGTCGTGCTCGGCGTGCTCTCGCTGATCCTGTGGTCGCTGATTATCGTGGTCACCCTGAAATACGTTGTCCTGCTGCTGCGGGCGGACAACAACGGCGAGGGCGGCACGCTGTCGCTCACCGCGCTGGCGACGCGCGCGCTCGGGCGGCGCACCGCGCTCGTCTTTTTGCTGGGCGTCGTCGGCGCTTCCATGTTCCTGGGAGACGCCGTCATCACGCCGGCGATTTCCGTGCTGTCGGCGGTGGAAGGGCTGAAGCTGGTCACGCCCGCCTTCGACCACTACGTCGTGCCGTTCACCATCGTGGTCCTGATCGCGCTGTTCGCCGCGCAGAGCCGCGGCACCGCGCGGGTGGCGAGCTTCTTCGCCCCGGTCATGGTGGTCTGGTTCGTCGCGATCGCGGCGGCGGGGCTGCTGCACATTCGCGACGATCCGGGGGTGATCGCCGCCATCAACCCGATCTACGCCCTGACGTTTCTGTTCTATCACGGCGATATCGGGCTGGTGACGCTTGGCCTCGTCTTCCTCGTCGTCACCGGCGGCGAGGCGCTCTATGCCGACCTCGGCCATTTCGGACGCAAGCCGATCCGGAGGGCCTGGTTCGGTCTGGTGTTGCCGTCGCTGCTGCTCAACTATTTCGGCCAGGGCGCCAAGGTGCTCGCGGACCCGGCCGCGATCGAAAACCCGTTCTATCGGCTCGTGCCCGACATTCTGCTGCTGCCCATGGTCGTGCTAGCGACCGCCGCCACGGTGATCGCGAGCCAGGCCGTGATCACCGGCGCCTATTCGCTGGTGCATCAGGCCATCCAGCTCGGCCTGTTGCCGCGGCTTGCGATCCTGCACACATCGGCGTCGCAGGCGGGACAGATCTACATTCCCCGCGTCACCGGGATGCTGCTGATCGGGGTCCTGCTGCTGGTCGGCGTGTTCCGCAGTTCGGAGGCGCTCGCCTCCGCCTACGGCATCGCGGTCGCCACCACGATGGTGGTCGATGGGGTGCTGGCGTTCATCGTGATCTGGAAGCTGTGGCATTGGCCGCTATGGCGGACGATCGCGGTGGTTGCACCACTTATCCTCGTCGATGTCGTGTTCTTCTCCGCCAACCTGCTCAAGCTGTTCGAAGGCGCATGGGTGCCGATCCTGTTCGGCGCGTCGATGGTGCTGATCATTCTGACCTGGCGGCGCGGCACCAACATCCTTGCTCAGAAGACCCGGCGCAGCGAAGTGCCGCTCGATACCTTGCTGGGGAGCCTGGAGAAGCATCCGCCGCACACCGTGCCAGGCACGGCGGTATTTCTCACCAGCCAGCCGGAATTCGCGCCGACAGCGCTGCTGCACAATCTCAAGCACAACAAGGTGCTGCACGACCACAACGTCATCCTCACCATCATCACGACCGACACTCCGCGCGTGACGGACGAGGAGCGGGTGCGGATCACGGCGCGCTCGCCGCGCTTCAGCCTGTTGGCGCTCAAGTTCGGTTACATGGAATCGCCGAATGTCCCGAAGGCGCTGGCCATCGCCCGCAAGCACGGGTGGCAGTTCGACATCATGTCGACCTCGTTCTTTCTGTCGCGCCGCGCGCTCAAACCGGCGGCGCATTCCGGCATGCCGCGGTGGCAGGATCATCTGTTCATCGGGCTGGCGAAGTCGGCGAGCGACGCCACGGACTTCTTCCAGATCCCCACCGGGCGGGTGGTCGAGGTCGGCACCCAGGTCACGGTGTGAATCCCGCCGGCAGGAAAATCGGTGGATAGCTCTCTTGATTCCGGCGCCGTGACGCGCGACTTCTGTCGCGTAGCGGCGCCGCCACGCCGGAACGAGGAGTAGTCCGATGTCCGCTCAGCTTGGCCGAGATAACGTGCGCGATCTGGGCCCGGAAGAGGTCGCGCGCGGCCTGGCCGAGGGCAAAATCCTGCTGGTCGATGTCCGCGAGCCGAACGAGACCGAGGTCGAGCGCTATCCCGACGCCTTCTATCTTCCCATGTCGGAGTTCGACCCGGCCGCGATCCCCGATCCGCAGGGCCGGCAGGTCGTCTTCGCCTGCCGTTCGGGTAATCGCTCCGTCACCGCGTCGCTGATCGCGCAGAGCGCGGGCCTGCCCTTCGATAGCCATCTCGCCGGCGGCATGAAGGCGTGGAAGGAGCTCGGTCTGCCGACCGAGAGCTAAGGCGTGCCGCTGACACTTGCTTCGATTGGCTGTCAATCCGGGGCGCCGCGCGGTGGCGTGCCTGCAATCCATATCCGCAACCGCTGATGATCATCTTCCCTTGAGAGGGTACCATCCATGCGCCGACCGATCTGTCTCGCCCTTTTTGCCGCGTTGGCGGTCATCACGCCTGCTGCTGCGCAGACCAAATCGGAGCGGATCGTCAACGTCTACAACTGGACCGACTATATTGCTCCGAACGTGATGGAGGAGTTCACCAAGGAGACCGGGATCAAGGCCCGCTACGACACCTTCGATTCCAACGACACGCTGGAGACCAAGCTGCTGGCCGGCAAGTCCGGCTATGATGTGGTGGTGCCCACGGCCTATTTCCTCGAGCGCCAGATCAAGGCCGGCGTTTTCCAGAAGCTAGACAAGGCCAAGCTGCCGAACCTGGTCAACATGTGGCCGGAGATCACGCAGCGCCTGGCCAGCTACGACCCCGGCAACGCGTATGCCGTCAACTACATGTGGGGCACGATCGGGATCGGCTACAACGTCAAGAAGGCGCGCGAGGCGTTGGGCGGGGACGGCAAGATCGACAGCTGGGACATCGTCTTCAAGCCGGAGAATCTGGCCAAGTTCAAGGACTGCGGCGTCTACATGCTCGACTCGTCCGACGATATGCTGGCCGCCGCGCTGCATTATCTCGGGCTCGATCCGAACACCGCGAAGGAGGCCGATCTGCAGAAGGCGGCCGATCTCATGACCAAGATCAGGCCTTCCGTGCGCAGGTTTCACTCTTCGGAGTATGTCAATCTGCTGGCGTCCGGAGAAATCTGCCTCGTGGTGGGATTCTCCGGCGATATCAAGCAGGCGCAAAAGCGCGCTCAGGAAGCCAAGAACGGCGTCGATATCGCCTACGCGATCCCGCGCGAAGGGACGCAGCTATGGTTCGACAACCTCGCCATTCCGCGCGACGCCAAAAACGGGCCCGAAGCGCTCGCCTTCATCAATTATCTGCAGAAGCCGGAAGTCGCGGCGAAGAACTCGAATTTCATCTTCTATGCCAACGGCAATCTGGCGAGCCAGAAATTCATCGACAAGTCGATCCTGGATGACAAGTCCATCTATCCGGACGACGCGGAGATGAAGCGGCTTTACACCATCGCTGCCCATGATCCGAAGACGCAGCGGCTGATGAACCGGATGTGGACCAGGATCAAGACCGGAAAGTAGCGGCTGTCAGCGCCAGCGCCGGTGCACCCACAGCCACTGCTCCGGGTGCTCGCGCACCCAGTCTTCGACCACCGACGTGACCGCCTGCATGGTGCCCGCGATGTCGACCTTGCCGTCGGCGTCGCGCCGCGGCTCGATCGCCTCGGTAAGGTCGACGCGAAAGCGCCGCTTGTCCGGCAGGCGCACGACCCGCGTGCCGTGAATGGGGCAGTCGATGTGACGCGCGAGCCGGGCGATGAACGGATTGGCCTTGCAGGTACGGCCGAAGAAGGTCACGTCGACCCCGTTGACGTAATGCTGGTCGACGAGCATGGCAACGTGGCCGCCGGCCTCGAGCACGCGCAGCAGCTTGAGCGGCGCATCGAGACCGGTCGGAACCAAGGTGCCCATGCTGTCCTTGCGGATCTGGATGATGGCGTCGCTCACCGCGCCGATATTGGGCCGCCGGTAGAGCACGGTGGTGTCCAGCCGGTATTTGCTCGCCACCAGCGCCGGCAGCTCCCAGTTGGCGAGATGGGCGGCGAAGATCAGCGCCGGCTTGCCGTCGTCGCGCAGGTGCTTGAACCGCTCGTAGACCGCTTGCGTATAGAGCATGTCGCCCTGGTCGTGCGGATCGGGTTCGAACATCTGCAGGCGATCGATATGGGCGAATTCGGCGGCGACGCGGCCGAGATTGTCCCAGACCGCCTGCAGAATCTCCTCGATCTCGGCTGAAGACTTTTCCGGAAATGCAGCCGCGAGGTTGGCGCGGCCGATCTCGTGCTCCTTGAGCCGCGGTCCGAGCCTGCGCATGAAGCCGCCGGCGAAGTCGGACATGCCGGTGCGGCTGGTGGCGCGGATCGCCCGCAACATGCCGACGGCCAGGAGACCGAGCGTGGCGTCGGCAGCGGCCTTGACCTGTTGCCCGGCGCGATCAGCTCTCGACGTGGTCATGGATGGCGCTCGCGGCGGCGCGTCAAAACGAGACGACGATCTTACCGAACACCTGCCGGCTTTCGAGCCGCGCCAGCCCGCGCTCGAACTCGGCGAGCGGAACCTCGGTGTCGATCACCGGCAGGAGGCCGTCCGCCATCTTGGCCAGGCTTTCGCGGATATTGCGCATCGAGGCGCCGAACGAACCAATGATGCGGTACTGCTGCTGGAAAAGCTGCATCAGATTGATGGTCGTCGTCGGTCCTGACGTGGAACCGCAGGTGACCAGCCGGCCGCCGCGCTTGAGGCAAAGGAGAGATCCGTTGAAAGTCTCGGCGCCGACGTGCTCGAACACCACGTCGACGCCCTTCTTGGCGGTGATCTTGCGCACGGCGCCTTCGAACCGGTCGGTGCGGTAATTGATGACGTGAGCGGCGCCCAGCGCCTTGGCCTTTTCCGCCTTGGCGTCGTCGCCGACCGTGGTGATGACGGTGCAGCCGATCGCCTTCGCCATCATGATCGCGACCGAGCCGATCCCGGAGCCGCCGGCGTGCACCAGTACGGTTTCGCCCGGCTCGAGCCTGGCGTTGTCGAACAGCATGTGCTGTACCGTCGCAAAGGCGATCGGCGCGCAGGCGGCATCGCGCAACGACACCCCCGCGGGCACCGGCATCACCAGGCGCGCCGGCATGTTGACGAGATCGCGGGCGAAGCCATCGATGTGGAAGCCCATGATGCCGCCGACGTTCTCGCACAGATTGTCGCGGCCCTCGCGGCAGGCCTTGCAGGTGCCGCAGGTCAAGGCCCCGTACATCACCACGCCGTCGCCCGGCTTGAATCCGGCCGTGCCTGGACCGACCGCGGCGATCTCGCCGGCGGCCTCGACGCCGACCACGACCGGCATCTTGCGCTTGGCAAAGGCCATGCCGCGATAGCCCCAGAGGTCGAGATGATTGAGCGCCACCGCCTTGACCCGGATCTGCACCTCGCCCGCGGCCGGCGCGGCAGGAGGGGGGATGTCGGTCAGCTCAAGCTTGCGATCGGCAAGGAGGGTAAGTGCCCGCATGCGTCACGCGGGCTCGCGGCTCATCACCAGCGACACGTTCTGTCCGCCGAAACCGAACGAATTCGACAGCGCATGGCGGACCTTGGCATCGCGGGCGGTGTTCGGCACGACATCGAGCGGTATCGCCGGATCCGGGACGTTGTAGTTGATGGTGGGCGGCAAGCGCTGATGCTCCAGCGTCAACAGCGTGAACACGGTCTCGACCGCGCCGGCTGCCGACAGCGTGTGCCCGATCATCGACTTGTTCGAGGAAATCGGAATCGATTTGGCCCGCTCTCCAAACACCGTCGCAACGCCGAGATATTCCATCTTGTCGTTCTCGGGGGTGCCGGTGCCATGCGGGTTGATGTAGTCGATGTCCTCGGGCAAGAGCCCGGCATCCTCGACGGCGCGGCGGATGCATCCGATGATCGGCTTGCCGTCGGGGCTCGAGCGGGTGCGGTGGAACGAGTCCGCCATCTCGCCGCAGCCGGCGAGAACGCCGAGGATGTTCGCGCCGCGCGCGACGGCGGAATCGTAGCTCTCGAGCACGAGCGCGGCGGCGCCTTCGGCCATGACGAAGCCGTCGCGGTTCTTGGCAAACGGCTTTGCCGCCGACTCCGGCGGATTGTTCGATGTCGAGAGCGCGGACAACAGCGAGAAGCGGATCAATGCCTCCGGATTAACCGAGCCGTCGGTGCCGATGCAGAGCGCGGCCTCGGCTTCGCCGCGGCGGATCGCCTCGACGCCGAGCTGGATCGCGCTCGCGCCCGAGGCACAGGCGGTGGACACCGAAATGGGCGAGCCCTTGGTGCCGAACTGGTCGGCAAGATGCTCGGCGACCGAGCCGAACAGGCAGCGCTCATGGATGGCGTGGAAGCGGCCCGAGGCGCTCGCGCGCAGGAGGTCGTCGTATCCGACCGCGTCGTTGGCGCCGGACGCGGCCGCCAGCACGTCGCGATGCGGCCACTCGATCTCCACCGGCGCGACCGCCAGGAACAGTGGACCGGGGAAGTCGCCTTTGCGCCCGATGCCAGCCTCGGTGATCGCCTCCTCGGCGACCATCGCCGCCATGCGCTCGCCGAGGTCGGTCGAGCAGAAAGGCTCGACCGGAATGAAATCGACCGAGCCGGCGATCGTGGTCTTGAGGCCTTCGTTGGCAAAACGGGTGATGCGGTGGATGCCGGATTCGCCGGCGGTGAGCTTGGCCCAGTTGTCGGCCTTGCCCGCGCCCAGAGAGGTGATCACGCCCATGCCGGTGACCACCACGATCGGACGCCCGTTCTTGTCGTGCGAAGATGCCATGTCAGCCCTCCTTCACCTCACGGCCTCGACCAGGGCCATGCCTTCGCCGCGCCAATGGCCGACGGCGGTGACGGCGACCTGGTCGAGCGGACCTTCATACGCCCGTTCGATCCCGGACGAATCGAAGGGCGGGAACAACTTTTCGCGACCGAGCGCGAGGCAGGCAAGCGCGATGTTCATGGCGAATTGCGGCTCGAAACCATGGCCGAGATCGCTGCCGGTCGCGCGCACCGGTACGTCCGGCATGGTCTGGAGCCAGGCGCGCTCTTCGTTGGTTGCCGGCTCAGCGCCGCTGGCGCCCGAGATCACCGCGATGCGCCCGCTCTTGGGCGGCGGCGCCAGCCGTTGCCACATCCGCGCCAAGGCCGCCGTGACAGCGCCGGCGGGCCGGCTCGAGCGCTCCGACATGACACTCGACAGCCGTGCCAACGGCATGGCGCCGCGCGCCTCGGCATGGCTGCGCGCCTCCAGCACGAGGAAGGCGCCGAGCGACCCGAGCACCATTCCGTACTTGCGTTCCCACACCGGCTGGAACGCGCCGCGCAACATATGTCCGCCGGCATCGTAGAGCAGCAGCAGGTCCTCGCGCTCGCCGTTGTGCGAGCCGCCCACCAGCGCGAGATCGCTCTGTCCGCCGGCGATGCGCGCAAGCGCGATGCGCACCGCGTCCACGCCGGCCGACTCCTCGCCCATGAACGTACGCGACGAACCGGTGACGCCATGCACGATCGAAATATTGCCGGCGAGCAGATTGGAGAGCTGTGCCAGGAACAATGTCGGCCGCAGATCGCTCATCAGGCGTTCGTTGAGAAAGGCTTCGGGGTTCGCGGCCTTGGACTTGTTAGTGAGGATATTGCCGTCGACCGCGATGTCGCGCTCGCCGCCGCCCGCGGCGACCACCATGTCCATCTGCGCGAGCAGTTCGGCGTTGCCTTTCACTCCCGCATCCGCGAGCGCGAGCCCGGCGGCGTAGGTGCCGATCCGCTGCCAGGCTTCCATCTGGCGCTGGTCGCCCTTTTTGGGGATTTGCAGGTCGAGATTGACCGGCGCGAGCGGATGGACGAGATGGGGAGCAAAGGTCTCGGCGTCGACGTTGAGGCGTCGCGCCGTGAGAGCTTCCCAATGCGCCTCGGCGCCTTCGCCGAGGCAGGACACGATGCCGATACCGGTGATCCACGCTTCGCGCGGCGCATCAGCCATGGGCCGGCGCTCCCCTCGGAAATTCGAGGATTGCGGCCATCTTCTCCATGCTCGCGCGGAATTCGGGGTTGGGAAACTCGACCAGCCGGAAGGTGATCTCGGCATTGCAGGCGAGCTTGCCGTCGCAGCGGATGTCGGCCTTGGTGACGGCGTAGCCGGAGCCTTCGTGCAGCAGCTTGGCCGAGAGCGAGAGATTCTGACCTGGCGTGATGAACGTGCGCAGCTTGGCTTCCTTCAGCGCGGCGAAGAACGGCATGCGCGTGAAGTTGGTGACGGCAATGACGAGCCAGCCGGAGGTCTGCGCCATGGCCTCGATCAGCAGCACGCCGGGCATCAGCGGATAGCCGGGGAAATGTCCCTCGAAGATGGTCGATTCGGCCGGGACCCGCGCCTCGGCGCGAATGGTCTGCTGCGCAAGATCAAGCTCGGCGATGCGGTCGATGAGCTGAAAGTACTCGAGACGCATGCGGGCGCGTCAGGCACCCTTGGCAGCGACGAGCTCGTCGATGCGGGTGCACAGGTTGTTCAACTGAAAATATTGCTCAGTCGTCGCCTTCCCGTCGTTGACCTCTTGCGTCCACTGCTCGAGCGGCATCTTGATCCCGAACGCCTTGTCGATCGCGAATGCGATGTCGAGGAAATCCAGGCTGTCGATGCCGAGATCGTTAATGGCGTGGCTTTCCGGCTTGATCGTCTCACGGGGAATGTCGCAGGTCTCGGAGATGATATTGGCCACGGTGTCAAAAGTCGAAGGCATCAGTAAATCCCTGATCGGCCACGCATTTCGGCGACCGCGATGACGTGTTTGCGATGGCGGGTCGGATCGCCCCGGAGCGGCCCATCTCCCCCGCGAGAGGTCGGGTGCCCGTATAGCGAAGACATAGCGCAAGTTCAATGGCAGCGCTCAAAGGCGAAAGCCTCGACGGCAGAAGACATTAGGCGTCCCCCGGGGTGATCAACGGCCGCGCACGTGAGATAATCGGCAGATCGGAGAACGCCAAAACGGCGGGCAGGGGCGATCGGGCCGCTGCCAACGATAAAAAGGGAGGTTCGTTCATGACGATTCGATGTGCTCTGGCCGCCGGCCTTATCGCCACCTGCGCGCTGCCGTCGCAGGCGCAGGTCATCACCCAAAGGGACGTCGGGGTGCGCATGGGATTGGCAGTCGCCGTCGGCGCCCTCGACCAGTGCGAAAAGGATGGCAACAGCGTTTCGGTTGCCGTGGTCGATCGCGCCGGCCGGCTTCGGGTGTTCCTGCAGTCTGACCAGGCCAATCCCCATAACCTCGAGCTTGCCCGCCGCAAGGCTTACACGGCGCGGACTTTTGGCCGCACCAGCGCCGAATGGGCGAAGCGAACCACCGAAATGCCCGAGCTCGCTGCCCAGCGTGAGCTTGCCGATGTGATCGCGCTGCGGGGCGGGGTTCCAATCAAGGTGGGTAACGAGACGATTGGCGCCGTGGGCGTGAGCGGTTCGAGCTCGGAAGGCGACGAGAAATGCGCCATGGCCGGCCTCGCCAAGGTTGCCGACCAATTGAAATAAGCGAGCCCGAAGCCTGCGACGCTCGCGCCGGACCTCGGGCGCGGGCGGGTGCGGCGTCGTGCCTTCGTCAGATCATCCGCGACCGGAGCCACGCGGTCACGACCTCGGCGACGATGACCACCACGAAGATGACGAACAGCACCAGCCCAGCCTGGTCCCAATAAAGATTGGAGAGGGCGGTATCGAGCGCCATGCCGAGGCCGCCGCCGCCGACGAGACCGAGCACGGCCGATTCGCGCACGTTGATGTCCCAGCGGAACATCGAGATCGAGAAGAACGCCGGCTTCACCTGCGGCCAATAGCCCTTGAGCAAAATAGCGAGCGGGGAAGCCCCGGTCGCGACCAGCGCCTCGATCGGGCCGGGCTTGGCCTCTTCGATCGCTTCCGAGAGGAACTTGCCGGTGAAACCGATCGAATGCATGGCGATCGCCATCGTGCCGGCGAGCGCGCCGGGACCGAACACGGCGACGAAGAACAGCGCCCAGATCATTGCATGCACCGATCGGGTCGCAACCAGGATGAACCGGCCGATGGTGTTGAGAATGATCGAGCGCGTGATGTTGCGGGCAACCATGAGCGCGACGAGGCTTGCCATCGCGACCGCGAGAATCGTGCCGAGCGTCGCGGTGTGCAGGGTCTCCAGCAGCGCCGCATTCACCACCTTCGGGTACCATGCCCAGTCGATCGGCCACATGCGGGCGAACAGATCGACAGTCTGTTGCGGCGCGTCGTAGAGGAACTCCGGGATGATCTCGATGCTGCGCAGCGACCACACGATGGCGATCAGCACCACGACATAGAAGGCGGAACGCATCACCCGCTCGGCGGGCGTGAAGCGTTGCCAACGGCGCAGGGATGCGCCAGCCGGCCCGGGAGCGATCGGGGCGCTCATTGGAACAGCCTGCGCATCCAGCCGGACAGGATCTCGCCGACCATGACGATGGCGATGATGGCAAGCACGATGGTCAGCACAAAATCGTAGTCGAAGCGCTGAAACGCGGTGAACAGCGTGGCGCCGATGCCGCCGCCGCCGACCAGCCCGACGAGCGCCGAATTGCGCAGGTTGGAATCCAGTTGATAGGCAGAGAATCCGATGAAGCGCGGCATCACCTGCGGCAGCACACCCATGATCACCAGCGACAGGAAGGGAGCGCCCGTCGCCCGCACCGCCTCGACCTGCGGCATGGACATTTCCTCGACGGCCTCGGCCACGAGCTTGGAAAGGAATCCCAGCGAGGCGACGATCAGGGCCAGCATGCCGGCGAGCGCGCCGAAGCCGACCGCCTTCACGAACAGGATTGCGATGATCACGGGGTGAAAGGTGCGGAACAGCGCGATCATTGCGCGCGCGGCCCATGCCAGCGGCAACGGCGACAGGTTGCGCGCGGCCATGAGCCCGAGCGGGAGCGATAGCAGCACACCAACCACCGTCGCGATGATGGCGATCTGGAGGCTCTCGAGCATGCCGCTGTAGAGCAGCTCGAGCTTGTCGTGGGCGAAGTTGGGCGGAAACATCCGGGAGATGAAGCGGGCGCCGTGTCCGAAGCCCGCCACGAAGCGCGCCCAGGTCATGTCGAGGACCGAGCACGCGTAAACGACGTATAGGGCGAGGGCAGCCAACGCGATCCGTGCCGGCCAGTTCGGCGGAAAGGCGACGCGTCGGGCCGCGGCTGAAGGCTCAGTCATGACGCGGTAGGCGCAGTCTGTGTGCGCGGGTCTCGCCGGTACGGCAATCGAGTCGCTTCGGACTCACTGCAGCCATCCTTCGCCGCCGTAGATCTGCAGCAGATGTTCATTCTGCAGCGCCTGCGGCGGACCATCGAATACGATCTCGCCCTTCGACATGCCGATGATGCGGTCGGCGAAGCGCCGGGCCAGATCCACATTGTGGATGTTGACGATCGCGGGGATGCCGCGCTCACCGGTGCGGCGCGCGATCAGCTCCATGATCTCGACCGAGGTCTTGGGATCGAGCGAAGAGGTGGGCTCGTCCGCGAGCACGAGCTCCGGCTCCTGCATCAACGCGCGCGCAATGCCGACACGCTGGCGTTGCCCGCCGGAGAGTTGGTCGGCGCGCTGGGTGGCGAAGTCACCCAGGCCGACGGCGTCGAGCAGGTGAAAGGCGCGATCCACGTCACGGGCGGGAAACTTGCGCAGCCACGCCCGCCACACCGCCACGTAGCCGAGCCGTCCGCACAGCACGTTCTCGATCACCGAGAGCCGCTCGACCAGATTGTATTCCTGGAACACCATGCCCATGCGGCGGCGCGCTAGGCGCAACTCGCGGCCGCCGAGCCGGACCATGTCATGGCCGCGAAAGTGGATCTCACCCGCGGTGGGATCGACCAGGCGGTTGATGCACCGAACGAGCGTCGATTTGCCGGTCCCGGACGGGCCGATGATCGCGGTCATGCCGCGCCCTTCGACGGTGAGCGAGACGTCCTTGAGCACCGGCTGTCCGCGGCGATACTCCTTGCGCAGATTGCGAATGACGAGGGCGCGGTCCACGTCATCCGCCGCGGGCTTGAGCGGTGTCGATACGTCCATGGCCCGCATGCCTTCGCAGGCTACTACTGCTTCGGCGCCGCCTGCTCTTGCTGCTTCTTTGCCAGCGCCTCGGCCTCGCGCTTTGCTTCCGCCTCGAAGGCCGCCTTGTTGTAGGGCGTGCCGGACCCTTCGGCGATCTCGCGCACCACTTTCCAGGCGTCCTTGTAGGTGATCGGGAAGAAGCGATCGTCGCCGTTGAATTCCTTGCGCATCTAGGGCGGGAAGTCGAAGGCAAAGAAGCAGGCGCGGATTTTCTTGGAGAGATCCGGATGGAGATCGTGCGCGTGGGCAAAGGACGAGGTCGGGAAAAGCGGACTCGTGAAAATGATGCGGAAGTCATCCGCCTTCAGCGTTCCACGCGTGATCATCCGCTCGAACACGTCGGAAGCGACGCCAGCCATGTCATAGTCGCCGGACGCGACGCCGAGCGCCGACTTGTCGTGCCCGCCGGACATCAGCGGCTTGTAGTCCTCGTTGGGCTTGAGGCCCTCCGAGGGATAAAGCACGAGCGGCGCGAGATGGCCTGAATTCGACGACGGCGATGTGTGCGCGACGCGCTTGCCCTTCAAATCGGCGAGCTTCTGGTAGGGGCTGTCCTTCTTGACGATGGACAGGAGATGGTAGCCATGCGGTCCCTTTTCAGTGCCCTTGGCGGCGAACGGAACCGCTCCCGCCATATTGACGGCGAATCCCGTCGGTCCGGTCGAGAAGCCCGCGACGTGGAGGCGGCCCGAGCGCATCGCCTCGATCTCGGCCGAGTTTGATTGCACCGGGTAGTAGACTACCCGTTTGCCGGTGCACTGAGCCAGGAAATCGGTGAGCGGCTTGAACACGTTCTGATAGACCGCCGGGTCCTCCACCGGGGTGTAGGCGAATACGAGCGTGGAAGGATCGCGCAGTTTTTTCGGATCGGTCGGCACATCGGCGACCAGGTCGTTGTTCTCGTCGCAATAGAGCGTGTCGAGCTGCCCGCGATTCTTGCATTCCTGTGCCATCGCGGTCGCGCCGCCGGCGACCATCCACACAACCATCGCAGCGAGGCTTGCCCACGCAAACCAGCGGGACGCATCGATCATTTGCTCCTCCCCACGCGGGGTCATCCCGCGCGCTGATTTTCTGCGCCAGACGATACGCGCCGTGCTTCGTGCCGGCAACGGCATGAAACTTTAAAACCTTGGGAACCGAATGGGGGTGCTGCCGATTATTGC
>Ga0207708_10000415_pt1 | contig 33470 bp, 31 predicted proteins | sample KBSK5101metaG_FD_184340 | JGI IMG/M metagenome (GOLD analysis project Ga0207708, IMG submission 184340) | Corn, switchgrass and miscanthus rhizosphere microbial communities from Kellogg Biological Station, Michigan, USA - KBS K5-10-1 metaG... | ecosystem: Host-associated > Plants > Roots >... | reverse complement strand
CCTTCAGCGACAGGCCCTTCATCTCGACCGTGCCGGTGCTGACCATCGCGACGGCGCCGTCGAGCGTGACCCGGGCGCCGTCGAGGGTGATGTCGCCGGTCGCGACGAAGCTGCGCGTGCTCTGCTCGCTGTCGAGGTCGATCATCGTCGGCGCGACCTCCCCCTGCGGCACGTCGACCCGGCTGACCAGGTCGTCGACGCCGTGGCCGGGGCCGTTGAGCCAGGTGGCCGCGGCGACGACCGTGCTGGTGGTGAACAGCAGCGCCACCCAGGCCGCCGTGGCGAGCAGGACCGAGGCCCCCGCTCCGCGCCACGCCTTGTCCTCGGGCCGACGAGGAAACGGCGAAGCTCGAGCAGGACTGGAGCAACGTCGAGCTCTGGTGGAGCGACGAGCGTTGCGTGCCGCCTGACGACGATCTGTCGAACTACGCGCTCGCGAAACGCACACTGCTCGACAGCCTTGGCTCGGCCCCCCGAGTCCACCGGATCAAAGGCGAGCTCGGCAAGGAGCGCGCGGCAGCCGACTACGAGCGCGAGCTCGGCGACACGGTGTTCGACCTCGCGCTCCTCGGGATCGGGCCTGACGGCCACGTCGCGTCACTGTTCCCGAATGCGCCGACGCTGCAGGAGCGAGGACGCGTCCTACCTGCGGAACCTGGGCTCGAGCCGTTCGTCGATCGCGTCACTCTGTCCATCCCGGCACTAAGTAGCGCTCGCGAGATCATCTTCGCACTCGGCGGCGCCGAGAAGGCGGACGCAGCGCGCCGGGCATTCGTCGAGGGACCGAGCCCCAAGACCCCCGCCAGCCTCGTTCGGGCCACCAACGGGAGCACAACTGCAATCCTCGATCGCGCTGCTGCAGCCAAGTTGTCCCCTTGACACACCGCCTTCTATATGTAGAACTGCGCCGGGGCAGACGAAGGGCGGGTCTACGTGCAAGACGGAACGCTAGTACTCGACAAGCCTGAGCAGCTCAAGGCGCTCGGACATCCGTTGCGGGTGCGCGTCCTCGAGATGCTCGGCCAGGAAGGGGACTGGCAGCTCACGAACCGCGAGCTCGCGCAACGTCTCGGCGTCGACCCCGGTCACCTCCACTTCCATGTCCGCATGCTGCTGAAGGCAGGACTGATCGAGCTCGCCGACGCCAACGGCCGTGGACGCGAGAAGCCTTATCGCGCAGTCGCAAAGGTCTTCCGCATCGCGCCGGAGCTGCTCGCGGCCGGAGGCGCGAGCGACATCCAGGCGGCGATGATCGACCAGGTGCAGCGCGCGCACGGCCTCTACTCGGGGGACGGCACCTTCCGCAGCGCGCAGCTCGAGGTGAAGCTCAGCATCGAGGCTGCGGTCACGCTGATGGGGGAGTTCCTCGATTCAGCCCGAGAAGGCGAGGACGACGATGCCGACAAGATCGTCCTCACCGTGTTCGCGCATCCGCCAGCGAACAAGGATTAGGCAAGAGCGGCGAGCTGAGCTCCGCGGCCATGTTGCGGCGGCCTGCGAGTCGCTGCAGGACGATCACCGTGTCCGCGACGGGAAGATCCTCGAGATAGTCCTCGCGCGCCTCGAACGATTCGAGGACCGTCTCGACCGCTTCGACGTAACCGGCCGGATCCTCAGCCGCGATGAACGCCAGCGCATCGCCGACCGCGGCCGGAAAGTCGTCTCGCGTGCGCAGCATGTCAGCGAGTATGCGCGCGTCCTCGTCACGGGCGAGCACGAGTAGCGCAAGGGTCGCTGCGTACTTCCCGATCGGCGAATCGGCCTCCGCCGCACCCTGCTCGAGGGTCCAGCGTGCATCGGCTTCCGCAGAGCTCCAGTCGTCGGCGAGGAGCCGCGCCTTGACGATCGCGATCGGCCGTCCCCAGCTGTCCGGGGGCGCGAGCTCGAAGCTCTCGCGGTAGCGGTCGACCGCTTTCGCGAACCATTCGCCGGCGGAGCCCGTATTGCCGTTCATGAGCTCCGACAGGCCTACCCCCGAAGCGGCGTTCCCCATGCGTGCGAGCTGGCGCTGGCGAACATCCTGATCGTCGGCGGCCGGCAGTCGCTCCTCCCCGTCCAGGTAGCGTTCCTGTTCCCGACGCACGTGCTGCTCCCAGGCCGGCACCGTCAGAGCTTATGAAAACGTCCTTCTACGATCTTCCACTTCTCGCTGCGCCCGGCAAGGTCTTCACGCCGCGGCCTTCAACCGAGCGCCTGGTCGATGAGGCTCTCGAGCGGATCGACGGCGTGCCGATGCGCGTCGCCGACGTCGGCACCGGTACCGGGGCAGTCGCGATCGCCCTGGCGGTCAACCGGCCGCACCTCGAGGTGTGGGCGACCGACACGAGCCCGGCTGCCGTCGAGCTGGCACGTGAGAACGCGCGCCTCCACAGCGTCGAGGACCGTGTCCACGTCCTGCAGGGCGATCTCCTCGAGCCGATCGCGCATCCCGTCGAGCTGATCGTCGCGAACCTTCCGTATCTGCCGGACGAGCTGCATGACCCGCTCTACGACGGAGAGCCGCCCGACGCGGTGTACGCACCCGGCGACGGGCTCGGGCCGTACCGCAGCCTCCTCGACGCCTGCCGTGATGGCAAGCTCGAGACCGGCGGCACGCTGCTGATTCAGTTTCACCAGAATCCGCTCGTAGCGAACTGCTGGCAGCTCGAGGACCTGCGCGAGCAGCTGGAATCCTCGGCGTACACTCGCTAGCGATGCAGCGTCGGGAGGTCGTGTTCGTCGACGGCGTGCGGACGGCGTTCGGCCGGGCCGGGCCGCAGGGCATGTTCTGGAAGACGCGAGCCGACGACATGGCGGTCAAGGTCGTGCGCGAGTTGCTGCGCAGAAACCCTGAGATTCCGCCCGAGCGAATCGGTGACGTCATCTATGCGGCGACCGCACAGGTCGGTGATCAGGGCCTGACGCTCGGCCGCGACGTCGCGCTGCTCGCGGGATTGCCGCAGACGGTGCCGGGCTTCGCGATCGACCGGATGTGCGCCGGTGCGCTCACTGCCGTCACGGCGGGCGCGGGTGAGATCGCGTACGGCGCCGCCGATATCGTCCTCGCCGGCGGAGTGGAGCACATGGGCCACCACCCGATGGGCGACGATGTCGACTTCAATCCGCGCTTCGTCGCAGAACGACTCGTCGACCCCACCGCGGTGACGATGGGCTCAACGGCGGAGAACCTGCACGATCGCTTTCCGCAGATCACGAAGGACGATGCGGATGCATTCGCGGTGCGCTCGCAGCAGCGCGCGACCGCGGCCTGGTCGAACGGCGTCATGCGCGACACGGTCGTGCCGATGAGCGTCTTCACCGAAGACGGCTGGCAGATCGCCGAGCGCGACGAGTTCCTCAGGCCCGACACCACGCTCGAGGCGCTCGCCTCACTGCGCACGCCGTTTCGGGCAGGTGGCCGCGTCACCGCCGGAAACTCCGCAGGCCTGACCGACGGCGCCACAGCGTGCTTCCTCGCAGCCGAGGAGACCGCCGCCGAGCTTGGGCTCGAGCCGAAGATGCGACTCGTCGGCTTCGCCTTTGCGGGCGTCGAGCCGGAGCTGATGGGCATCGGACCGATTCCGGCGACGAAGCGCGTGCTCGAGCGAGCCGGCCTCACGCTCGACGACGTCGGCCTCTTCGAGCTGAACGAGCCCTTCGCCGTTCAGGTGCTCACTTGGTGTGACGGCCTCGGCGTCGACCCCGAGGACGCGCGCCTCAACCCGTACGGCGGCGCGATCGCGTGCGGGCATCCGCTCGCAGCGACTGGCGTGAGGCTGATGGCACAGCTCGCATACGGCTTCGGCGAGCGTCCGGACGTGCGCTACGGGCTGACAGGCTTGTGCGTCGGCATGGGCATGGGCGCTGCCCTCTTGTGGGAGAACCATGGCGCCCGTCACTGAGTTCAAGCTCGTGCGTGCGGGCGACTTCGCGCTCGTCACGATCGACAACGGCGAGGACTGGACGAAGCCGACGTTCTTCGGCGAGCAGGCGCTCGAGTCGCTCGACCGGTTGCTGGGAGAGCTCGAAGGCGCCGATTACCGTGCTGCGGTGATCACCGGCAAGCCGTTCTTCTTCGCCGCGGGTGCCGACATCACCGAGTTCCCCGACATCACCCGTGACCGTGCGATCGAAGGCGCACGGGCAGGACATGAGCTGTTCGGGCGCCTGCGCGCGCTTCCGTTCCCGACCGTTGCGGCGATCAACGGTGCCTGTCTCGGCGGTGGCGTCGAGCTGGCGCTGCACTGCACCGCGCGCACGGTGTCGACTGCGGTCCGCCACTTCGCCTTTCCCGAGGTCTTCCTCGGCCTCTTTCCCGCGTGGGGCGGCACACAGCTCCTGCCGCGGCTCGTCGGGCCGGAGACGGCGATCAAGGTGATCGTCTCGAACCCGCTGCGCCAGAACCGCATGCTCACCGGTTCGCAGGTGGCCGAGCTCGGGATCGCCGATCGGCTTCTCGAGCCGGTGGAGTTCGTCGACGAATCGCTCGTGTTCGCAAGCGAGCTTGCGGCGCAGCCCCTCGAGCGGCCGGCGCCGGACTGGTCCGAAGCGGAAACGCTGTTTCGTCGTGCTCGCACCAACGTCGACGACACCGTCCACGGCGCAGCGCCGGCTCCGTACACCGCACTCGACCTGATCGAGGGCGCAGAGACCTGGACCGTCGAAGAGGGCTACAGCCGGGAGCGCGACGCAATCGGCGAACTTCTGCCCGGCCCGCAGGCCCAGGCATCGATCTATGCATTCGGGCTCGTCGAGCAGCGGGCGAAGAAACACCCGGCTCGACCGACCGTCACGCCGGTGAGAGTCGCCAAGGTCGGCGTCGTCGGCGCGGGGCTGATGGCACGCCAGATCGCGACCCTGTTCCTGCGCCGGCTCGAGCTACCGATTGTGATTCGAGATGTGAAGCAGCAGATCGTCGACGAAGCGCTCGCTGACATCAGGGCGGAAGTCGACGGCCAGGTCGCCAAGGGCCGCTACGACGAGGGGAAAGGACGGTTCCTCGCGTCGCTCGTCTCCGGCAGGACCGACTACGAAGGCTTCGCCGACTGCGACCTCGTGCTCGAAGCGGTGTTCGAGGAGCTCGAGCTCAAGAAACAGGTCTTCGCAGAGCTCGAAGAGGTTGTCGGCGACGAATGTGTCCTCGCGACGAACACGTCAGCGCTCTCGATCACGGACATGGCAGCCGACCTGCGCCATCCGGAACGCGTGGTCGGCATGCATTTCTTCAACCCGGTTGCACTGATGCCGCTGCTCGAAGTGGTGCGCGCGGCCGACACGAACGATGTCGCGCTCGCAACGGTGTGGGACATCGGCGAGAAGCTGCGAAAGCGGCCGATCCTCGTCAACGACGCCCCGGGCTTCGTCGTCAACCGCATATTGACGCGGATGACGCGCGTGATCATGGACGCCGTCGAGCACGGGACACCAGTCGACGAGGTGGACGAGGCGGTCATGTCTCTGGGGATGCCGATGGCTCCGTCCGTGCTTCTGCAGATGGTCGGCCCGCGCGTCGCCAACCACGTACTGGAACGGATGCACGATGCGTTTCCCGAGCGGTTCCCGCTCTCCCCCGCACTGGCCGCCCTCGCGGACGGCGGCGAGCCGGTCATCGTCGACGACTCACCGCGCACGCGGGAGCAGATCGTGGAGGACGTGCTCGACGCCGTCGCGGACGAGATCCACCTGTTGCTCGAGGAAGGGGTGGTCGCAGAGGCCGCCGACGTCGACCAGGGGCTCCTCCTAGGCGCCGGCTGGCCCTTCTTTCTCGGCGGGATCACGAAGCACCTCGACCAGACAGGCAGGTCCGAGCGGCTGTTCGGTACTACATTTGCTGGGATGCACACGGGAGCACCGGTCTAAATGGCCCACGACGACTGGCGCGTCCGCGTCGAGCTACCGGACGAGAGCGGCGCCGACGACTTCCTCGACCGGCTGGGACTGAGGCAGAGTGAGGCCGACGAACTGGCGGACGAGCTGCGCGCCCATCGGCTCGCAGTGTCGCAGGACAGCAACACGATCTTCGTGTACGCCTCGACGGGCATGCAGGCCGAGCAGGCTTCACGCGTCATCGAGAGCGAGCTGAACGACCAGGGCCTGACCCCGTCCCGGTTCGTCACCGAGCGCTGGCTGCACGACGACGAGCGCTGGGACGACGAGCCCGATCGGCCTGACGTCGAGGAGGAGCTGCTGGAGCGGGGCTACGCGCCCTGGGAGGTCCGAGTCGAGGCCGAAACCCGCCAAGAGGCCGCCGACCTGGCCGACCAGCTCCGGAGCGAGGGCTACGACGTCTCTCGCACGTTCACGTACGTCATCGCGGGCGCTGGGAGCCGCGAGGAGGCTGTCGAGCTGGCCAAACGAGTCCACGGCGAGGTCGAGCCTGGCGGCGAGCTGGTGTACGAGGTGCAGCCCCAGAACCCCTTTGCCGTCTTCGGGGGTCTCGCCGGCTAGCCTCTCGACCGATATACTGGTTGAACGACGCCCGCCTTGGGGATTCGCGGGGTCGCCTTTTCTTACAAGCTGCAGCGCCTCAAGACGCTGCGTCCATGCAGGAGATCACAGAGCAGCCGACTACAGCGTCGGAGGCGACGGACGGCTTGACAGCCGACGCCCTCCGAGCCGAAGCCTGGGCAGGCGAGCCCTTCCTCCGGGAGGGTGAAGACGCCGCCAAGGTCCTCGCGCCCGGCACTTCCCGCCGGCGCGCCCTCGACGACGCCCTCAAGGAGATCGAGGGAGGACGCCGTGCGCCATCATCTGCGTGGAAGGTCGAGTACGGCCTCATGCTCGGCCTCGAGCGCGTGCTCGCCGAGGAGAAGCCGCACCTCGCATCCGGGACGGAGCTGCGGCGTCATCAGGTCGACGCGCTGGCCGGAATGCTCACGGAGCTGATCGCCGCGCACGAGCGGGAGGCCGAACTGAACGGCAACGGCGCTGCGGCCGAGGTCGCCGAAGGCGAGCCTGACCTGGAAGAGGAGGACGAGCCTGCCGACGAGTCGAGCGAGGACGTCGTCGACGAAGAGGTGGAGGAGGAGACCTACACAGGCCCGGATCCCGGCGCTGTACGCCGTTACCGGTTCCGTCACCCGACCGCATCCGGCAAGACGATCGCCGCAGCGGGCTTCGTCGAGGCTGCACGCACCCTCGGGGTGCTGATCCTCACGCACCGCCGCCTGCTTGTCTCGCAGTTCCAACGTGACCTCACCGACGAAGGCTACGGGGAACGCTTCGCGCCCGCGGTCGAACGTGGTAAGGAGCCGCTGACCGATACGAGCCCGCTGACGATCCAAACGTACGCATGGTTCGCACGTCACCAGGAGACCATCTCGCGCGAGACGTACCAGCTCGTCATCTGCGACGAGGCACACACGGCACTCGGCGAGAAGACGAGCGCCGCCATCCGTGCGTTCCCGGAGCCGCTCTACATCGGCATGACCGCGACCGAGCAGCTGATCGCGAAGCAGGTCTCGGATGTGTTCCCCGCGTCGGTCGACGACTTGCCGCTGCAGGACGCCGCGCGTCGCGGACTGATCGCACCGCTACGCGACCTGCGCGTGCCGCCGGTCGCCGCGATCAACCAGGTGCCGATCGTCGGCGGCGACTTCGACCAGGAGATCCTCGCGAAGACGCTCGATCACCAGGCACTCAACCAGGCGGCTGCATCGCTCTACCGTGAACGGTTCGACAACACGCCCGGCATCGTCTACGCCGCCGGCGTCGACCATGCCTACAACCTCGCGAAGGAATTCCGCGCGGTCGGGCTCAAGGCCGAAGCGGTGTCCGGCCGAACGCCGCCCGTTCGGCTGGCGGAAACGCTCGCCGCCTACGAGCGTGGAGAGATCAACGTCCTCATCAACGCCATGCTGCTCGCGGAAGGGTGGAACTCCCCGCGCGCGACGGTCTGCATGCACCTTGCGCCGACAGCCTCGCGGCGTGTGTACCAGCAGCGAATCGGCCGCATCATGCGCACGCATCCCCGCAAGGAAGCGGGCATCGTCGTCGACTTCGTCCCGAAGGCTGCGACGCACAACGAGCGCGTCGTCTCGCTGCATTCGCTGCTCGACGCAGACTTCTATCGCGAAGGGGCACGGGTTACTCCCGCTCCGCGCCGGCGCGTGCAACGCCGTGCGCGGCGCAAGCTGACGCCGGCACCGTGGCTCGTCCCGGTCACACCCGACGTCAGGCGCCGGCTCGCCGTGATTACCCGCGAATGGCAGCGCGTCGACCCGAAGTACCTGGACGAGGACGAGCAGCGCTACTGGGCGACGATCGCCGGCCGTCAGATTCGATTCGACGAACGGGCGGCGTTCGTCGAGAAGCTGACCGCGCGCGGTGCCTCGAAGGCCTGCCTCGAACAGTTCCTCGCAACCTGCGCCGCGGAGAACCCCAACCGGCGGCTGCGCATGATCGCACTGTCCGACCGAGTTTCGATGACGGTCGAGCGCGCGGACTTCGACGATCTCGTCACGCTCGTGACCCAGGCGCCCACGTGGGAGAAGGACCGCATGGGCGGGGTGCGCGTCCTGCTGCGCGCGATCGCGGAAGGAAAGGCCAATGCGCCCGACCAGATCCTGGCCCGCTGGACGTGGCGCCTGGCACGCGCGTCCCGGAAGCTGCAGGACCGGCGCGCGAGTGCGGAGTTCCCGGAGGCAAAGCGGCTCCTCGGAGCGCTCGCCAACTCGCGAGGACACCGGCACGAGGAGAACGCCGCCAAGCTCGTGAACGCTTCGCTCGAGCTGCCGATCGCCGTCGGAGCCGCGCTGCTCGCTTCCGCCGAGGGCTATACGCCCCGCGCCACGCAGCTGATCGAGGCGGCGCGCGAGCGACTCGGCACGGTGCAGGAAACGGCCGGGGCTCTGGCCGAGAATCTCCCGCAGCCGAAGCTCACGTCCGGACGCTCACGGCGACGGAAGCGGCGCAAGCGCAAGAAGAGCGGCACACAGCCGCAAAACCAACAGAACCAACAGAACCAGCAGCAGGCTCAGCAGGCACAAGAGGGGCGGCAGCAGGAGCAGCCCGCGGAGGCGAAGAAGCCGAAGCCGCGGGCCAGGAAGAAACCTGCCCCCAAGGCAGCTGAGCAGGCACCGGCTGAAACGCCGGCGGCCTAGGACCGACTACACAGAATGCTCATCCTCGTCCCGATCGCGTTCGCGGCGGGCGTGATCACGGCGTTCACGCCCTGCATCCTCCCGGTCCTGCCGATCGTCCTCGTCGGCGGCGTAGGAGGTGCAACGAAACGACGCCCTTATGCCATCGCAGCTGGGCTCGTCACGACGTTCACCGCCTTCCTGCTCGCCGGCGCCTGGCTCTGGAGCCTGATCGGAGTCAGCCCGAAGCACCAGATCAAGATCGGCGCGGTTCTCCTCCTCGTGCTCGCCGTGATCCTCGTCGTGCCGAAGGCGGGCGAGCTCGTCGAGCGGCCGTTTGCGTTCCTCACCCGCCGGCGTGCCGGCGACCTCGGCGGGGGCTTTCTGCTCGGGGCCAGCCTCGGCCTCGTGTTCATTCCCTGCGGCGGGCCCGTGCTTGCGACGCTGACGGCGAACGCCGCCACGAATCGCGTCGGCGCCTGGATCGTCGTGATCGCGATCGCCTACGCTCTCGGCGCCGCCCTGCCGATGTTCGCGATCGCACGAGGCAGCCGCGGCCTCGTCTCACGGTTTCGCCAGCATGCGCAGGCCGTTCGTGTGACCGGTGGAGTGCTGATGGCGGTAGCCGCGCTGGTGATCTACCAGGGCTGGGCGGAGAGCCTTCAGACGAAGGTTCCCGGCTACGCGAACTGGGTGCAGAGCGCGATCGAAGGAAACTCGGCGGCGCAGAGCGGGCTCGACCGTCTGGGAGGGCGGAGTAAGCAAGTGTTCGACACCGGTGGAGAGCAGCTCGCGTCCCGCATCGAGAAGGTGCCCTTGAAGAACTACGGCTCCGCACCGGACGTCCACGAGGTGTCCGCGTGGATCAACACGAAACCGCTCAGCCTTCCCGAGCTCCGCGGCAAGGTCGTGCTTGTCGACTTCTGGACCTACTCGTGCATCAACTGCCTGCGCACGCTTCCGTATCTGAAGGCCTGGGACATGCGCTACCGCTCGAAGGGCCTGGTCATCCTCGGCGTGCATACGCCCGAGTTCTCGTTCGAACACGATCTCGGCAACGTGCGCTCCGCCGTCAAGCGGCTCGGCATTCGCTATCCGGTCGCGCTCGACAACGCGTACGGCACCTGGAGGGCGTACGGCAACAACTACTGGCCGGCCGACTACCTCGTCGACCAGGACGGACATGTCCGGGACGTGCACTTCGGTGAGGGCGACTACGCGCAAACGGAAAGCGACATCCGTCTGCTACTCGCAGCGGGCAAGAATGAGCATCTGCCCAAGGCAGGGCGCGACACCGACCTCACGCCGAAAGAGCTGCGGACGCCGGAGTCCTACCTCGGCTACCTGCGCATCGGGAACTACGCGGGCTCGCCGCTCCACACCGACCAGACGGCGGCGTACACCTTCCCGGCGTCGCTGACGCAGGACTCGTTCGCGTATGCGGGCCGGTGGCGCGTCGAAGGCGAGCGAATCGTCTCGGCTGCCGACGCACGCCTGCGGCTGCACTTCCAGGCGCGGTCGGTGCACCTCGTGCTCGGCGGGCACGGCCACGTCGTGGTCAGACTGAACGGGAAGCTCCAGCAGACCGTGCCGATCGACGGCGACCGGCTCTACACACTCTTGACGCAACCACAGGCGAAGGACGGCCTGCTCGACCTGCAGTTCACTCCGGGCCTCTCGGCCTACGCGTTTACGTTCGGCTAGAGCTAGGGCTGCTCGGAGGGGCCCTCGCGCTCGGGCCCGCCGTTGCCACGCTCGCGGTCGCGCAGGAACCGCGTCAGCTCTGCTGCGAGGGAATCACCGGAGGGAAGCTGCTGCTCGTCGTCCAGCAGCTCGGCGCGCTCCTCGAGCTCCTCGACGTACGCGGCCGTCTCGTCGTCCGAAGCAACCGCCTCGCTCACCTGTTCGCTGTAGCGCTCCGACGCCTCCTCGAGCTCGGCGATATCGATGCTCACACCGAGGATGTCGCTCAGTCTCTGGGTGAGCGCGAGCGCGGCACGCGGGCTCGGTGCGAGCGAGACGTAGTGCGGGACTGCGGCCCAGAGGCTGACGGACGGGATGTTCGCCCGGTTGCAGGCGTCGTGCAGGATCCCGACGATTCCCGTCGGGCCCTCGTAGCGTGAACGCTGCAGGCCGAGCCGCTCGATCAGGTCCGGATCGGTCGCACCGCCCGTCACCGGCGAAGGCCGAGTGTGCGGCACGTCGGCGAGCAACGAGCCGAGGGTGATCATCATCTCGACGCCGAGATCCCGCGCGAGATCGACGATCATCCCCGTGAAGGTCTTCCAGCGGAGGTTCGGCTCGATGCCGAGCAGGAGGACTGCGTCCCGGTCGAGGCCGGGAATCGGCGCGTGGTAGAAGGCGTTCTCCGGCCACTCGATGTGCCGGGTCTGCCCCTCGACGAGCGAAACGTGCGGGCGGGTCGCCTGGAAGTCGTAGAAGTTCTCGGGCTCGATCTCCGCGAAACGGTCCGCCTCCCAGACCTTGGCGAGGTAGCCGCCCGCCAGCGACGCGCCCTGGCCCCCATCGTTCCAGCCACGGAATGCGGCGATCAGAACCGGCTCGCGCAGATTCGGCCGATCGGTGATGCGAAGTTCGTCAGCGATGCGCGAAGTCTACGTTCGGTCTGAAGAAGAGCGTCGCGAGGGCGACCGTGCCGATCCAGACCGTCGCGGCGAGAAAGACGTGTAGCAGCACGAGCCCCCAGGGGAGATGGGTGCGCCACTGCAGCTCCCCCAGCCCCATCTGGACGAGGAGCAGCACGAAGACGCCGACGCCGAACGCGAAGAGCCGAGGTGCGTTTTCCCGTCGCGCGGCGAGATAGCCGAGGCTGAACAGGAACGTGAGCAGGAAGATCCCCACGATTATGGCGTGCGCGTAGACGACCGGCTGCAGGCGTCCGAGCCGGTCGATCTTGTCCGCGGCGCCTCCGCCCGAATGCGGTCCCGCGGCGGTCGCGAGCGAACCACTGATGATGAGGACGAATCCGGCGACGACGAACGCGAGGCCGAGCCGGCGCAGCTCCAGCGGAACGAGCGGCTCCGTGCGGCCGACGACCGCCGAGCGCACCTCGAGCGCAAGCACTGTCGCAGCGGCGAGGAGCGCGATCGACAGCAGCAGGTGCAACATCACGATCGGCCAGCGCAGATCGCTCGCGATCGCCAGCAAGCCGATCGGCGCCTGCGCGAGAGTGCCGAGAAAGATTCCGAGCGCAAGCCGTGGTGCCCAGCGGGGGAGTCCCGACGTGCGGCGAACCGCGAGCCACACGAGCAACGTGAGCGCGATCGTGATCGCCCCGACCAGACGGTTGCCGAACTCGACAAAGGCGTGAGCATTCTTCGCGGGAAGCGGATGCCCCTCTTCGCAGCCGGGCCAGTGGCGACAGCCGAGGCCGCTGTCGGTCAATCGCACCGCCGCGCCGGTGCCGATGATCAGCCAGAGCGCGGCGAGTTGGGCGACCACGAACGGAAAGATCTGCGCAGGGCTGAGGACGATCGCCCGGAGCCGAGCGAGCGCCGTGGGCTGGGCGTTCACGGCTCCGAGTTTAGTGACGCGTCACAGCGGGTCGAGGATCGACGGATAGCCGTCGGCGCCGTCGAACGGCGTCGGCCTCGAGCCTAGGAAGAGCGGCCGGTCGGCAGCGTTCAGAAGCACCGGCATCATGTCCGGGCCGCGCAGGTGGCCGAAGATCCCGTTGGCGCAACTCGACTCGCCGAACTCGCTCACGCGGTCTGCGCGAACTCCCGGTCCGGCGACGACGAAGGGGACCGGGTCGCCCGAATGGATGACGTCCGGGAAGGCTGGAGTCGCGTGATCGCCGGTGATGCACACGATGGCACGATCTACCGGCAGATCGCGGACGACGCCGTCGAGCGTCTCGATCATCGCTCGCTTCTGGTTCGGGTCCTTCGTGTGTCCTGCTGCATCCGCGCTCTTGACATGACAGAACACGAACGTGTCACCGGCGTCGAGGCGTTCGTGGGCGAGCTCGATCCGACCGCGCAGATCGGCGGCGGCGTCGTCCGTCTCGGGCTCTTCACGTGTGTCGAGCCCGACGGCCGTTCCAAGGCCGCGTAGGAACGCCGAGCTCGCAACGAACGTCCCGCGCAGCCCGTGGCGCTCTTCGAAAGTGGGCACGTCACGCGGGCGGCCCCACCACTTCAACGTGACGACGTTGAAGCGTTCGCCCTCGAGGCGACGTATCACCTCGCGGCTCCACGCCTCCGCCGCCCGTGCAGTCCGCTCCGCCTCGGGTACGAGCGCCTGTGGGCGCAGGACGGGATGCCGGTCGCGGAAGAACGCGTCGCTGTCCGTGACTCGCTCATCCGCGGCCCCGGAGACGCGCAGGATCGCCTCACCGCGCCAGACATGCTCCAGCGAGAAGGTGAGGCCGTCGATCGTGATGCCGTCACACGCGCGAACGAGCCGCTTCGCCTCGTCTGCGTCGCGGTCCGGATCGGGGCGTCCGGTCAACCACCAGCCGTCTGCGCGCCGCTCCGCCGGCCGCAGCGCTGCATAGGCAAAGACCTGCTTGGCGTCCACGTCATGCCCACGCCCGAGGGCCTCGAAGACGGCACGCCCGGGAAACTCGTCGGGCCGGTAACCGAACATCGACCAGTGCGCCACCTCGCTCGAAGGCGCGCGACCGGGGCCGATCGCGTAGAGAACACCGTTCGATCCCGACGCGCACAGCCGGTCGAGGTTGGGCGTGCGCGCAGCCTCGAGACCGCTCAGGCCCCCCAGCGACTCATGGGCGCGGTCGGCGAGACCATCGAGGAGCAGGACGACGATCGGGTGCACTCAGGCCGGTATTCGCTGCAGGGAGCGGATCACCCGTACGACGCCGGCGGGAACGAGCGCTTCCCACTCGCCGCCCGAGCGGAGAGCGTCGCGCACGTCCGTTCCGGACAGCTGCTTCTCGGCGCCCTCGTCGAGGATGACGACCTCGTACCCGGCCTCGCGCATGCGCTCGAGCTTCGTGCCGCCCCATTCGGAGAACAGACGGAGGTACTGCGTCACGCGCGCCGGCACGTAGGCGTTCCAGAGCTCTGGTTCGTTGACGGGAAACGGGATCACGTGCGCGAGGATTCCCTCGTCCTTCGCGACCGCCTCGATCATCAGCAGGCGCTCGACGTAAGTGAACGGGTTCGACTCGGGGAGGTGACGCAGTGGGTCGGTCGCTTCTTCCTTGATGCGTTGCGGATCGGGGTTCGTGATCCCGACGAACACCTCGTCGGATCGCTCGGCTGCGCCGCGCAGGTATTCGAGATGTCCGTTGTGGAAGGGCTGAAAGCGCCCGTGAATCATCCCCGAGCTCACTCGACGATGACTCCGGCGCCCTCCTCGACGCGGCCGATCCTCCGGATGAACAGCCGGCGGCCCGCGAATTCCGCCTCGAGTGCTGCGCCCCGCTCGGCCGGGAGCGACACGAGCAGCCCGCCGGCGGTCTGCGGGTCGTAGCCGAGTGCCACGAGAGTCTCCGGCAACCCCTCCATCGTGAGGTGACGTTCGGCGAAGTCGCGGTTCCGCGGGTCTCCGCTCGTCCGCACCCCTTTCCGCGCGACGTCGAGTGCACCGTCGATCGCCGGGAAGCGCTCAGACTCGAGCCGGATGCAGACGCCGCTACGGTCGGCCACTTCGTGCGCATGGCCGAAGAGCCCGAAGCCCGTTACGTCGGTGACGGCGTTCGGCTCGAGGCCGCGCAGAACATCGGCTGCATCCTTGTTGAGGGTCCTCATCCAGCGGATCGCACGCTCGAGCTGCATGTCGCCCGCATAACCCTTCTTGTACCCGGTCATGATCAGCCCGGTTCCGAGCGGCTTCGTGATGAAGACGGCGTCGCCCGGCCGCGCCCCGTTCTTCGGCCAGATCCCGTCGGGCCGCACGGTGCCGACCACGGCCAGCCCGTATTTCGGCTCCGCGTCACGAATCGTGTGACCACCCGCGAGCAAGCCGCCTGCCGCACGTACCTGCTGGTCCGCAGCCGCGAAGACCTCGGCGAGCATCTCCATCGGCAACTCTTCGGGGAACGCCGCGATCGACAGTGCGAGGAGCGGCGTACCCCCCATCGCGAAGACGTCGTTGAGCGCGTTCGTCGCGGCGATCGCACCGTAGTCGCCGGGGTCGTCGACAACCGGTGGAAAGAAGTCCAGCGTGAAGATGAGCGCGCGCTCGTCGTCGAGGCGATACACCGCGGCGTCGTCCGCCGGCGCGAGGCCGACCAACAGGTTCTCCGCCTCGGCGGGGACGAAACCGGCGAGCAGCTGCTCGAGGCGTGCCGCCGAATACTTGGCGGCACAGCCCCCGCACGATGCAAGATCTGTGAGCTTGACGCGTCCTGTTTCGGTGTTCAAAGGAAGCCCTCCCGAAGGGTGAACCGCGAAATGTAGGGGTCTCCGAGCTTTTCGTCTACAGACTGACGGCGGTTCACCTTGTTACGTCGGGGTGACCCTGGGTATTCCCGCTCCAGGAAATAGGCGGCGACGCTGAGCGCCGCCGCCGTTCAGGGGAGAGGAGGAGCCTTTCGGTTCCCCCCGCGCCCGGAGTTCTTCGCCCTCGGCGTGGCACCTTCCGACTTGCAAAGATGGGTCCGTGGCCAGGGCCGCGCTCGTCACCGGGGGCTCGTCGGGGATCGGCCTCGCGATCGCCACCATGTTGCGACGAGAAGGCTTCGAGGTGACGCTCGCCGCCCGGACGAAGACGAAGGTCGAGGCCGCGGCCTCCGAGCTCGGCGCGCACGCTGTCACCGCGGACGTCGCGAAGGAGGAGGACTGCCGCCGAATGGTCGACGAGCACCGTGAGCGGCACGGTCGGCTCGACGTGCTCGTCAACTCCGCAGGGGTCGGCGTCGCCGGCGCGATCGACGAGCTCGAGCCGAGGAAGATCGACCTCCAGCTCGACGTCAACCTACGCGGGACGATGCTCGTCACGGCCGCCGCGCTGCCGCTTCTGCGCGAGAGGAGCGGGCTGGTCGTCAACATCGCCTCGATTGCAGGAACCGGCCCGTCTCCCCAGCTGCCGGTCTATGGGGCGGCGAAGGCTGGGATGATCCAGTTCACGAACACGCTGAACCGCGCCGAAGAGCAGCACGGCGTGCGCGCGACTGCGCTCAGCCCCGGCTTCGTCGACACGCCGATGACGGACTGGGCGCCCGTCCCGCCCGAGCAGATGATCCGTCCGGAGGATTGCGCAGAAGTGGTGCACGCGCTGCTACGTCTGAGCCGGTACGCAAGACTGCCGCACGTCGTGATCGAGCGTGTCGCCGCCGGAGGATTCGGTGCGTAACTAGTCTTGGAAACGCGTCGGCTTCACGCGCTGGCGCGCGAGAAAGCTGTCGAGCGCCGCACGGTGGACGCGAAGGACGCGTCCTACACGCACCGCATCCAAGCGCCCGTCGTGAATCAGCCGCCGGATCGTTTCCGGATGGACGCCTAGCTGATCGGCGACTTCCCGCACGCTCACGAGAGCCGAGGGATCTTCATTCGTTGACGACACCATCCGCATCAACCCTTGCACGTTCTTCGAACACGCGCATGGGCCATCTGGGTCAATCGACGCCTCCTGCGGCCTAGCGTAAGAAACGCCGAATCGCATTCTCGAGCTCTCCCGTCGAGACCGAGCCCTCGAACTTCGCCTTGATGCGGCCGTCACGGCCGACGAGAAACGTCCACGGCTCCGACGGAAGCCGCCATTGGCGCACCCACCGGTTCTGCCCTTGACGCGGGTCGTTGTCCTTGTAGATCTCGACGTGGATGAAGCGGATTCCCGAGCCTTCGAAACGACGCCGCTCGTGCTCGACGACGTCGACGACCGGCCCGCAGGTGCGGCTCTCGCAGTAGCGCGGCGTCGCGAACGTCACGACGAAAGGAGCGTGGGCAGCAAGAGATTCGGCGATCGAGTAGCGGAGCAGTCCGCGATCGGGAGGAACACGCGTTGTGAGCTTCGCGGTCTTACCGCCGGAGCTCGCAAGCGTGGGCGTGCGCGACGGGTAGGCGCGGTCGCCGACGGCAGGACTCGCCGAACGGTCCCTCACGGCGATGTCGTGGATGCCGCCGATCGCAACCTTCCCGATCGGCCGGGCAAGCACGTAGTACTTCCCGGCCGCAGCCACCCGCACGTGTGCCACGTACAACGCGGGCACGTCCGCGCCGGTCGAGACGCCGGGCACTCCGACCGGCTCGAGCTTTGCAACGGTCTCCTGAAATGGCTTCGCGCTCAGAGAGCGCGCAATCCAGAACCGCGCCGTCGGCGGAGCGATCACACGGCCGCGGTTGTCGACGACGAGAAACGAGACGCGCATGTCGCCGGGGGAGTAATCGTTCGTGCCCAGAATCAACGCCACAGCCTGTCCGGAGCTCTTCCAGAGTCCTTCCAGTGATCCCGTCCGAGCCGCGCCCTGCTCGGAACTGCTCGTCGATGAGCCACAGCCTGCCGTCAGCGCGGCAAACGCGAGAACGGCGAGCAAAGCGCGCACGCTTCCACTCTAGATCTCCCCGCCGTCGTGAGCGCCGAGGGGCATCCGCGCGAGGGCCGGCAGCATTGCAGCGGCGATGAGAATCGCGAAAACCGCGAAATACATCAGGCGAGCTTTGGACACGTGGTCACCTCCTTTCGGAGCGTTGGGTTAGAAGCGGACGTCTTGCAGGGCGTCGGCGGCCTGGCGGTAGAGCCGAGCGGCTGCCCGGTCGTCCCCGCGTCGTGTCGCAAGGTCCCCCTGGGCGACCCACGCAGAAGCGCGATGGCTCCCCGAAGAGAGCTGGTCGTATGCGCGTTCACCCGCCGCGAAGGCCTCTTCGGCCTCGTCGAGGCGATCCTGCTCGAGCAACGCGCGGCCCAGAACGAGCTGCGCGTTGCCGATCTCGCTGACCTCGTCGACCCGGTCGCCGAGCAGCCGAAGCGCGTAGCGCGCTTGCTCCTCTGCGAGCGAGACGTCACCTGTTCGGAGGTGGACCTGGGCGATGCCGTTCACCGCGTGCGCCGCCTCGGCGTCGTTGCCGACTTCGAGGGCGATGCGGACTGCGTCCTTCAGGAAGTCCACCGCTTCCTCCGGGTGACCGAGCAGGAAGTTGATTCCACCGAGGTTGTTCAGCAGCCGGCCGAGATTGCCGCGATCGGAGAGCTCCTCGTACGCGGACTTCGCCCGCTCGGCGTACGAGCGCGCGAGCACCCAGTGGCCCTCGCGATCGGCGATGATTGACGCCTGAAAATAGACGTCTGCCGCGGTGCGCTTGTCGTTCAGCCCTTCGGCGAGCTCGAGCGCGCGCTCGACGTCCTCCCGCGCGGCCTCGAGGTCGCGGCGGCGGCGGTAGCAGCGTGAGCGCCACGCAAGGATGTTCGAGCGCAGCTGGTCCGACGGGATCTCGGAGCGCTCCGCGAGCTTGAGCCCTTCGTCGAACAACCCGATCGCCGTCTGAATGCTGTTCAGCTTGTAGCGCGCGACACCGAGCCGGAAGAGGACGTCTGCACGCTCGACGTCGGAGAACGTCGTGCGTTCGGTGAGCGCTCGGGCGCGCTCGAGCAACGCGATCGCCTCGCGAACTTCGCCGGCGCGCATTCGCAAGGTCGCCTCGCCTGAAAGGGCACGCGCCTCGAGCTCGGGCAGGCCGGTGGCCAGCACGGCGGCGCGGATCTTCTCGAACTCCTCGAGAGCCTCGTCGTTTCGACGCGCCTCCACCAAGGCGTCGGCGCGGGCAAGAGCGGCGTCGACCCGGCCGCGCTCGTCAGCGGAGATGCCGTTCGCGAGGAAGCCTGCGTCGACACCGAGCCGCTCCGCGAGCCAGACGATCGTCTCGGGCGTCGGACGGGTCTTCCCACGCTCGATCTGGCTGACGTATTCCTTCGAGAAGCGGTCGCCCGCGAGGTCGGTCTGAGTCAGCGCTGCGGCGACACGAAGCTGGCGTAGGCGCTCGCCGAGCCGAAGCCCGGCCTGAGCGGCGGAGGCTCGCTGCTGCTGCTGACGAATGGCGGTCGAGTCAGACAAGTGCTGCGTAGTAGTACGTCATGCTTCACCCAACTTCAACCTGTCCCTTCGGGCATCCCCCGAAAAGGTCATGTTTGGGCCTAAAACCGGTCAAGCAAGCCTAACTCAAATCACTTGACCGAGCTACTTGACAGGCTCGAGGAACGCTCCTAGAGTGAGGCAATCTTGCAACCGAGCCAGACGCCAGGGTCGGCTGCAGGAGGCGCTTCACCAGGTGGACTCCAACCGGGGCGTGGCTGGGCCGCAGAGCCAAGTCTCGGAGAGACCGCCACAAAGGGCGGAGTCGCCTAACAGGAATCGACCCCCGGAGCCGCAGCCGGGGGTCTTCCTCTTTCTAGGGCTCGTCGGCGAGAGCGACGCCGATTGATTCCGCCGCGCCTTCGCGGCGCGGCAGCGGGCGCACCGTCAGAACCGAGATGATCGCACCCACGAGGACGAGCGCCGCGCCGACGTGAACCGCTCGGTGATAGCCGACCACGAACTGGTCACTCCACAGCGGACTCGTCGGCAGAACGCTGACGCTCGTGGCGACGAGCGCGCCCATGATCGCGACCCCGAGCGATCCGCCGACCTGGCGCATGCTGTTGATCACCGCCGAGCCCACGCCGGCCTGCGCGACCGGAACGGAGCCCATCGCCGCAGCCGTCGTCGGCGCCATCGTGACCGCCATCCCGACGCCGCCCACGAGCAGGGCAGGAAGGATGTTCCAGAAGGATGAGCTCGCGTCGAGCGTCCCGAAGAGCAGGAGCGAGATCGCGAGCAGGGTCATCCCCGCTCCCATCAGCCATCGTGCGCCGACCCGGTCCGAGAAGCTGCCTGCGGCCGGAGCGACGAGGATGATCAGAACGGTCATCGGCAGGAACGTCGCGCCGGTCTCGATCGCGCTGTAGCCGAGGACGCGCTGCAGGAAGAGCGAGTTGTAGAAGAAGATTCCGAAGAGCGCGAGCCCGACGAACAGCATCGCGGCGTTGGCCCCGGCGAACGTCGGATTCTTGAACAGTGCGAGGTCGAGCATCGGCAGACGCTGGTGCAGTTCGAGCAGGACGAACATGGTCAGCGACACCACTGCGATCGCGAACAAGGTGAGGACGCGTGTCGATGTCCAGGCGTGATCGTTCGTCTCGATCAGACCGTAGGTGAGGGCGAAGAGACCGACCCCCGAGGTGATCAGGCCGGGTAAGTCGAGTCTCTGCTCCTTCGACGTGTCCTTCGTCTCGTCGATGAAGAGCCGCGCCGCGATCACGCCGAGCACACCGATGGGAATGTTGATGAAGAAGATCCAGCTCCAGTTGACCTTCTCCGTCAACAGTCCGCCGACGATGGGGCCGATCGCCAGCGCAAGCGCGGAGACCCCCGCCCAGATGCCGATCGCAGTTCCTCGCTGCCGCGGCGGGAAGGTCGCGGTGATGATCGACAGCGTTGCCGGATTCATCAGCGCGGCGCCAACACCCTGCACGGTGCGCGCAGCGATGAGCGAGCTCGCCCCGCCTGCGAGGCCGCACCACAGTGAGGCACCGGTGAAGACGACGAGGCCTGCGATGAAGATCGCCCGCCGCCCGAGCATGTCGGCGAGCTTCCCGCCGGTGAGAAGGAGCACGCCGAACGTGAGAGCGTAGGCGTTCACGACCCACTCGAGCTCCGAGATGCTGATGCCGAGGTCCTGCTGGATCGACGGCAGTGCCACGTTCACGACCGTGTTGTCGAGCATGATCATGAACAGCCCGACCGCGACTGCGACGAGTGTCCACCACTTGCGGTTCTCGGGCGTGAACAGTCGAGCACGCATCTCTGAGAGGTTAGAGCACGCTCCCCGGCCGACGTCGGGCTGCTACCCGTACGCTTCGCGCGTGTCCGACTTCATCTGGAGCCCGACCGCCGAGGACGTCGAGAGCGCGAACCTGACAAGGCTCGCACGCAAGCTCGGCGTCGAAGGATACGAGGACCTCCACCGCGTCTCCATCGAGGAGCCGGAGCGCTTCTGGCCCGCCCTGATCGAGGATCTCGGCCTCGAGTTCTCGGAGCCGTGGGAGCAGGTGGTGGACACCTCTCGCGGCGAAGAGTGGGCAACCTGGTTCACCGGTGGGAAGCTCAATCTCGCCTGGAACTGCGTCCACAAGTGGGCGGCCGGCGAGCTCGCCGAGGAGCAGGCGGCGATCTGGCACGGCGAGGACGGCTCACGGACGTCGCTGACCTGGAGCGAGCTGTCCGACGAGGTCTTTCGCCTGGCCGAAGGGCTCGCGTCGATCGGCATCGGTCCCGGAGACGCCGTCGGGATCTTCCTGCCGATGTCGCCGCAGGTCGCAATCGCATCACACGCGTGCGCGCATCTCGGCGCAGTGCAGGTGCCGGTCTTCTCGGGCTTCGCTCCGCCTGCGATCGCCGCGCGGCTGGCCGATGCGAAGGCGAAGGCGCTGATCACGGCGGACGGCTCGCTTCGCCGCGGACAGATCGTGCCGATGAAACAGATCGCGGACGAGGCCCTCGAATCGTCACCGACCGTGACGCACACGGTCGTCTGGCGCCGGCTCGGGCTGGACGACCTCCCGATGACGATCGGTCGCGACCGCTTCTGGGACGAGCTCACAGAGAAGACCTCGGGGGATCTGCCCGCGAAGCAGGTCGACTCCGAGCATCCCTACCTGCTCGCGTACACCTCGGGAACGACCGGCAAGCCGAAGGGGGCGCTACACGTCCAGGGCGGTTTCCTCGTCTCGATAGCACGCGAGGTTGCGTACCAGACGAACGTCAAGCCGGGCGATCGCATCCATTTCGCCACGGACATGGGTTGGATCATGGGACCGTGGACAGTCGTCGGCGGCGGCGCCTGCGGCGCGACGGTCGTCTACGCGGAGGGCGCGCCGGACTTTCCGGCGGACCGGATCTGGAAGCTGGTCGAGTCCGAGCGCGTCACGATGCTCGGCGTCTCGCCGACCCTCGTGCGCGCGCTCATCCCAAAGGGCGATCCCGAGTCGGACATGTCCTCGCTGAAGGCGATGTGCACGACCGGCGAGCCGTGGAACAAGGATCCGTACCGCTGGCTCTTCGACAAGGTCGGGGGCGGCACGACGCCGATCGTGAACTGCTCCGGCGGCACCGAGGTCGGCGCCTGCTTTCTCACGACGTGCGTCACCGAGCCGATCAAGCCGGTCGCGCTCGGCTTTCCTGCGCTCGGTCAGGACATGGACGTGTACGGCCCGAACGGCACGCCTGTGCGCGGCGAAGTCGGCGAGCTCGTCTGCAAACGGCCGTGGCCGGGAATGACGCGCGGCATCTGGGGTGACGACGAGCGTTACCTCGACGCCTACTGGCGGCGCTTTCCCGGAGTCTGGACGCACGGCGACTGGGCGTCGATCGACGAGGACGGTTACTGGTACCTGCACGGACGCTCCGACGACACGCTCAACATCGCCGGCAAGCGCATCGGTCCGGCCGAGCTCGAGTCGGCGGCCGTCGGTCACGGCGGCGTCGCCGAAGCGGCGGCGATCGGCGTCCCCCACGACGTGAAAGGCGAGGTCGCGTGGATCTTCTGCGTGCTGAAGCCAGGCACCGAAGCGACCCCGGCCTGCGCGCTCGAGATCTCGACCGCGGTCACCGACGAGCTCGGAAAAGCGTTCAGGCCCGAGCGGATCGTGTTCGTGTCAGCCCTCCCGAAGACCCGGAGCGCCAAGATCGTGCGCCGGGCCGTGCGGGCCCGGGTTTTGGGCAAGGAGCAGGGAGATCTCTCCTCGCTGGAGAACCCGGAGGCCCTCGACGAGATCGGCGAAGCCGCCGGCCGGGCCTAGCTTTATACTTTTCGGCGAATACGCGTACGAAATACGAGCCTGAATGTAAATTTGGCGGAGGAGAGCGCTTGATTTCCGCCAAACGGGCATCTAGTTGGTCGACCCGGTTATGGGAGTCGCCGTATCCCTCACCGCGATCGTGCTTGGCTTGGCCGCACCGACGGGAGCCGTTCGACAAGCGAACGATTCCGCAGCGCTGGCAGCCGTAGCGTCAGCGTGCGGCGGTGCAACGACTGCCGCCGGGGACGAGCACTCGCGACTCGAGGCGATGTACTGCGGCATCAACATCGTGCGCCGGAGCTACGGACTGCATGTGGTCAGAGGGAGCAAGCCCCTGAATCGCTCCTCGATCCTGAAAGCGGACGCAGTTCGGCGGTGCGGCTTCTCGCATACGCCCTGCGGCATGTCGTTCACACGCACCTTTCAGAAGGCCGGGTATCTGCCGGCCCGGGCCTACGGCGAGAACCTGGCCTGGGGTCAAGGAGAGCTCGGCTCGCCGGTGCACACCCTGCAGCTGTGGCTGAACTCGCCGCCGCATCGCAAGAACCTCCTCGGGACCAGCTGGCGCGACCTCGGGATCGCTTACGAGCGCGGCCACATGTTCGGCCGAGACGGCGTGGCCCTCTGGGTCCTGCAGCTCGGCCGGCGTCACTAAGTTTTCGCCTCAGAGTCGCAAACAGCTAGACTGAGGCCGTGCGGCTGGCATTGGCCCAGATCAACCCCGTCGTCGGCGATCTCGACGGGAACCGCGAGCTCATCCTCGAACGCCTCTCCGAGGCCAGGTCGAACTCCGCCGACCTCGTCGTCTTCCCGGAGCTGGCCGTCACCGGGTACCCGCCCGAGGACCTCCTGCTCCGGCCCGGATTCATCCGTGCGGCCGAGGAATCGGTCGACCAGATCGCACTCGAGACGCGCGGCACGACAGTCCTCATCGGGGCGCCGCACTTCGACCGGGATCTCTACAACGCGTGCTACGTCCTCTCGGGCGGTGAGGTCAAGGCGATCTACAGGAAGCGCTTCCTCCCGAACTACGGCGTCTTCGACGAGGACCGGTACTTCGCACCCGGTCGAGACCTCGTCCTCCTCGAGCACGGTAAGACGCTGATCGGCCCGACCGTCTGCGAGGACATGTGGCAGCCCGGGCCACCCGCGACGGATCTTGCGCTCGCCGGCGCGGAGCTGCTCGTCAACATCTCCGCCTCGCCGTTCTACGTGGGCCGCGACCGTGAGCGAGAGGAGATGTTCGTCACACGCGCGCGCGACAACTCGTGCTTCGTCGCGTTCTGCAACGCCGTGGGCGGACAGGACGAGCTGATCTTCGACGGGCACTCCGTCGTCATCGACGACGAAGGCAAGGTGATCGCACGCGCACCCGGTTTCGAAGAGGCCCTGCTGTTCGCCGACATCGAGCCGCAGGAAGTGATCGGCCGGCGGCTGCGTGACGTTCGGCGCCGCGCCCTTGCGCGCGATCGCGAGACGATCCCGCCGGTGAACGTCATCCACATCGGCTCGCGCGGCCTTTCTCAGAACGGGAGCAAGGTCACGGTCGAAGTCGCGCCGTTCGTGGACGAGCTGGAGCAGATGCGAGGCGCCCTCGAGCTCGGGCTCCGCGACTACGTGAGCAAGAACGGCTTTCGCGAGGTCGTCGTCGGCGTCTCCGGCGGAATCGATTCCGCCGTGACTGCGGCACTCGCCGCGGATGCCCTCGGGCCCGAGCGCGTTCATTGCGTGTCGATGCCTTCCCGGTATTCGTCGGAAGAGACGCGGTCCGACGCACGACGGCTCGCCGACAACCTCGGCTGTCCGTTCAGAGAGATTCCGATCGGCGCGATCGTCGACGGATTCGACGACGCGCTCGCGGGCGCGTTCGAGGGACGCGAGCCCGATCTCGCAGAGGAGAACATCCAGGCCCGTGCACGCGGCGTGCTGCTCATGGCTCTCTCGAACAAGTTCGGCTGGATGCTGGTTGCGACCGGCAACAAGTCCGAGCTCTCGGTCGGCTACGCGACGCTCTACGGCGACATGGCGGGCGGCTTCGCGCTGCTGAAGGACGTGTACAAGACCGATGTCTTCCGTCTCGCCCGCTACCTCAACGACCGTGCCGGGCGCGAGCTGATCCCGACGTCGATCATCGAGCGCGCCCCGAGCGCCGAGCTGCGTGACAACCAGCTGGACGAGGACTCGCTCCCGCCGTACCCGAAGCTCGACGAAGTGCTCGAGCAGTACGTCGAGCACGATCGCACGCTCGAGGAGCTCTCAGCGGACGGCTTCGACCGCGACGTCGTCGAGCGCGCTGTCTCGATGGTCGACCGTGCGGAGTACAAGCGCCGTCAGGCGCCCCCGGGCGTGAAGATCCACCCGAAGGCGTTCGGCCGCGATCGCAGAACGCCGATCACGAACCGCTGGCGCGGCTAGACGCGGCGGCGAGCTCACGAAACCAGCGCAGGCGCTCGTTCCAGGGCACCGCAGCGTTCGCCGGCGAAGTCGACGGCAGCACGAAGAGCTCGGTGTCGCCGAGCTTGCGCTCCTGCACGCCCAGCTCGGGCCGCTTGCCGAACGTGCCCCGGTACGCCTCCTTGCCGACGAAGCCGATCCAGGCCGGCCGCAGCTCGCTTGCAATTCCCGCGAGCCGGTCGGCTGCTCCCTCAAAGTCCGCCTTGCGCAGATCCCCCGAGCCCGGAGTGGTGCGGGGTGCGGCGTTCGTGACGCCGACCCCGTACGCGGGAAGCTCGAACTGCTCGGCAGGCTCGAGCAGCCGCGGCGTGAACCCGGCGGCGTGCAGGAGCCGCCAGAAGTCGTTCCGCGGATTGGCGAAGTGCGCCGCTGCAGCCGCGGAGACGCGCCCCGGGTTGATGCCGCAGAAAAGCACCCGCAGCCCGGGCGCCAGAACGTCGGGGATGGCCGACTTAGGCGGCTTCGGGCTCGGCGAGCTCGGCGGGGTCACGCGCTTCGAGGAACTCCTCGAAGCGGACCCGCAAGGCCTCGCCTTCGATCCCGAGCTCGCGGCGTGCACGACGCGGCTCGAGTCTCACGATCCGGACGGTCTCGTCCCAACCGCCATAACACCGGGCATAACATTCGGCCTCGCTGAGCGGCCGCAGTCTTCGCATGGCCAAACAGTACGCCGCCGTCCGGACGGTTCCTCCGCATCCCAGGGCAGGATAGGACTGTGGCAACCGGGGCGAAAGAATTCCGCTACGCCGTCGCGCTCGATCGTGCGGGCCGGGTCACGGCCAACGGACACGCGCCGCTCGACCTCGACCCGGCGTGGACGCCGGAGCACCTGGTTCTCGCCGGCCTGGTGCGCTGCACGCTACAGAGCCTGCGGTTCCACTCCGACCGCGAGGGCATCGACTTCGTCGCGAGCGCAAACGTCTCGGGGATGGTGACAAAGCGCCCCGACGACGGGCGTTACGCATTCGTCGACCTCGACGTCGAGCTCGATCTCGAGCTCGAGCCTGTGCCGCCGGGCGATGAGCTCGCCGCGCTGCTGGCGAAGGCCGAGCGAGACTGCTTCATCGGCGCGTCGCTGAAGCCCTCACCGCGCTACCGCTGGCGCGTGAACGGAACGCCGCTCTAGCTTCGCTCGAGCGGCGACATGGTCAAGCCGTAGTCGCGTAGCTGCTGCCAGTAGTGCTCGGCGACTTCCTTGTGCCCTGACCAGACGATCGCGCGGCCGCTCGAGTGGATCCGGTCGGCAAACCGCAGGCCCTGGTCGTACGACACCTCGGGCAGCGTCGACGCGAGCGCGCTCGCGACGCCCTGGAAGGTGTTGTGGTTGTCGTTCAGCACGATGACGTTCCACGGCGCGCCGAGACCGGTGCCCGTTCCCTGGTCGATGCGCTCTTTGGTCGCCGGGGCCATGGGCCAATCGTAGTAACGTCTCGAACGGTGTCCACCGTCACCTTCGACGTCGAAGCCGTCCGCGCACGGTACTCGGCCCTTCGCCAGCCGCTCGCCTTCTTCGACGGCCCCGGCGGCACCCAGGTGCCGGACGACGTCATCGACGCCGTTTCGCGCTACTACCGCGAGTCGAATGCCAACGTGAGCGGCCCGTACGAGACGAGCCGCCGCACGGAGGCCCTCGTGACCCAGGCGCGTCTCACCGCCGGAGAGTTCCTCGGGTGCACTCCGGACGAGGCCATCTTCGGCGCGAACATGACGACGCTCGCATTCGCGCTCACGCGCACCGCCGGCCGCGAGTGGCGCGCAGGCGACGAGATCATCGTCACCAAGCTCGACCACGATGCGAACGTCTCGCCCTGGCTCGAGCTGGCCCACGACAAGCAGCTCGAGGTCCGCTTCGTCGAGATCAACGACGACACGACACTCGATCTCGCAAATCTGGAGCGGCAGCTGAGCGACCGCACGCGAGTCGTCGCTTTCCCCGTTGCGTCGAACGCAGTCGGGACGCTCTCAGACGTCCGCCGCATCGTCGAGCTTGCGCACGATGCCGGCGCGCTTGCGTGGGCCGACGCAGTCCACTACGGGCCGCATGGGCCGATCGACGTCGGGGACTGGGGTGTCGACGTCTTGATCTGCTCGCCCTACAAGTTCTTCGGCCCCCACCTCGGCCTCGCCTTCGGGAGCGCGGAGCTGCTCGAGAGCTGGCGTCCCTACAAGGTCCGGCCGGCGTCAGCCACGCCGCTCGGCCACCGCTTCGAGACGGGAACGCTCCCGCACGAACTGCTCGCGGGCTTCGTCGCCGCCGTGGAGTACATCGAGTCGATCGGGTGGGAGTCGATCCAGACACACGAACGCACGCTCGGCGAGCGCTTTCTCGCCGGTCTCCCGGACAAGGTGAAGCTCTACGGGCTCCCGACGATGGAAGGCCGCGTTGCCACCTTCGCCTTCAACGTCGACGGCGTGCCGACGCGCGAGGCCGCCACGCGGCTGGGCGACGCCGGCTTCGCGGTCTGGCAGGGGAACTACTACGCGGTCGAGGTGATGAAGCGCCTCGGCCTCGAAGACAGCGGCGGAGCCGTTCGAGCCGGCATCGTGCATTACAACACTGCGGACGAAGTCGACGGCCTGCTGGCCGCGGTCTCCGCGCTCTAGCGGGCGCCGGCCCAGCGCGACTCTGCGCTGGCCCGGGCGAAGCTGCGTGCCGCCCGCTCGTCCACCGTCAGCACGATCGGGCCGTGGACGATCAGGTGCTTGTCGGCACGCTCCTTGAGCAGATCGTTGTAGAAGCCGTGCACGAGCCACTCGCGCCCAGGCGCAACCGCCGTGCGCATGCGCAGCCGCACGAGCCCGGGTGCGAGCTCGTCGACCTCGTGGATGACGGGACGCTGGACGAACGTCGTGGGCCCCACCGGCAAGATCGATGACACGTGCTCGATGAGCACCTCGGCCGCCTCGCGGTTGCTGGCCACCAGCTCGACGTCGAACTCCTTGAGCCCGCCGGGCAACACCCGAACCGCGGGAATCTGCGAGTTGTGGATGTTGATCACCTCGCCGTCGAGTGAGCGGAGCTTCGTCCGGCGGAGCGAGACCTCCTCGACAATGCCCTGCAGCTCCATCGTCGGGATCGCGATCGTGTCGCCGACGGAGTACCACTTCTCCGTGAACATGCTGAAGCCGGCGATGATGTCGACGAGAACGCGTTGGGCCGAGAACGCGACGAGGATCAGCACGAACGATGCGCCGGCGATCGTGCTCAGCCGGTCGAGTCCTCCGGTCAGCTGGGCGGCGGCGAAGACGACGGCCAGCGCGAAGGCGATGTAGGCGATGCCCGTCCGGATGACGCCCACGGTCGTCTCGCGGCGCTTCAGCTCGATGATCTTCGCCCGGAGGTCGCCGGTGGGGGCGTAGTGCCTCCGGTCGTACCAGGTCAGCCCTCTGCGCGCGATGAGGGCGCTCAGGCGCGACACGGCCCAGGCGGCCGCGAACAGGAAGAGGATGGTGAGGGCGGTGAGCATCTGTTACAACCTTTCGTTGAATCCAAGGTATCGACAGGGTTCTCACTGTCACAAGCCCCGCTCCGAATTCTTTACCGCGACTTAACCTCAATGACCCCCGTCGAGCTCCTCCAGCGTCTGATCCGGTTCGACACGACGAACCCGCCCGGCAACGAAGCGGAGTGCGTCGAGTTCGTGCGCAGCCTGCTCGGAGAGGCTGGGGTCGAGAGCCGGCTCTATGCAAAAGATCCGGCTCGCCCGAATCTCGTCGCACGTCTCGACGGCAAGGGACAGAGCCGGCCGCTCCTCCTCCAGGGTCACGTCGACGTCGTCACGACCACTGGCCAGGCCTGGGCACGACCCCCGTTCGGGGGCGATCTGGTCGCGGGGGAAGTTTGGGGACGCGGCGCCGTCGACATGAAGGGCGCCGTCGCGATGTACGTCTCGGCGTTCCTGCGTGCTGCGCGAGGCGAGCTCGAGCTGCCGGGCGACGTGGTTCTCGTCGTCCTCAGCGACGAGGAGAACGGCGGCGACTACGGCGCGAAGTTCCTCGTCGAGGAGCATCCCGAGCTCTTTACCGGCATCCGGCATGCCCTTGGAGAGGCGGGTGGGATCTCCCAGGAGATCGCGGGCAAGCGCTTCTACCCGATCCAGCTCGGCGAGAAGCAGATCTGCTGGCTGAAGGCGACGGTGCGCGGCCGCGGGGGCCACGGGGCGATGATCCACCGCGACGGGACGATGGCTCGGCTCGCGCAGATGCTGCGTGACCTCGACCGCAAGCCGCTCCCGATCCACGTCACGCCGATCGTCCGCGACATGATCGAGGCGATCGCCGCGGAGCTGCCGCGGCCGAAGCGAGAGTTGATGCTGACGCTGCTCAAGCCGGGCGTCGCCGGTCGTGTGCTCCCCCGCCTCGGGCCGAAGCTCCGCCCGATCGAGACGCTCCTCCGCAACACCGTCAACGCGACGATCGTCCGCGGCGGGGAGAAGGTGAACGTCATTCCGGCAGAGATCGAGCTGGAGCTGGACGGCCGCCTCCTTCCCGGCTTCACGCCCGATCAGCTGATCGCGGAGCTCCACGGGATCATCGGCGACGACATCGAGGTCGAGCTCGTTCGGTACGACCCGGGTCCGGCTGAGCCCGACCTCGGCCTCTTCGAGATGCTCAGCGGGGTGTTGCGGGAGCTCGATCCCGAAGGGATTCCGATGCCGCTGCTCCAGGGCGGCGTGACGGACGGCCGCTTCTTCTCCCAACTCGGCATCCAGACGTACGGCTTCATGCCGATGCGACTCCCGGAGGAGTTTCCGGTCCTCGAGGTCGTCCACGCCGCCGACGAGCGCGTGCCTGCGGCGGCCATCGAGTTCGGGACGGAGGCGGTCTCCCGCGCGTTGCAGCGTTTCTGAGGAACGCCGCAGGGATGTTCCCCCTCGGTAGCATCGCGGCGGTGAGCACATTCAACCTCGAACGGCTCGACAATGGGCTGCGGATCCTGACCGCCCCGATGGACTCTGCGCAGTCGGTGACATGCGCGATCATGCTCGCGGCCGGGTCGCGCTACGAGACCCCCGACACGAACGGCATCGCGCACTTCGCGGAGCATATGTTCTTCAAGGGGACGGAACGGCGGCCGACCGCGCGCGACATCTCCATGGAGATCGACGCGATCGGCGGCGAGTTCAACGCTTTCACGGGCAAGGAGTACACGGGGTACTACGTCAAGTGCGCCGCGGAGTCGCGCGACATCGCGCTCGACGTCCTCGTGGACATGCTCCGGCACTCCAAGTTCGACCCCGACGAGATCGAGCGCGAGAAAGGCGTGATCGTCGAGGAGATGAACATGTACTACGACACGCCGCGCGACTTCATCGGCGGCGTGTACGAGGAGCTCCTCTATGGCGACCAGCCGCTCGGCTGGGACATCATCGGCCGCAAGGAGACGATCCGGAACGCCAACCGCGACACTTTCAATGGGTACGTCGACCACTGGTACAGGCCCTCCCGCATGGTCCTCGGCGTCGGTGGGAAGATCGGCGACGACCTGCACGAGCGCGCGGAGGAGCTGCTCGGCGACATGGCGGAGGCCGAGACCGGCCGGCCGGATCCGGTCAAGGTGGAACAAGACGACCACCCGCGCGTCAAGGTGCACACGAAGGCCTCGGACCAGGCGCACATCTGCCTCGGCGTCCATAGCTACCCGCTCGATCATCCGGACCGCTACGTGTTGCAAGTGCTCTCAACCGTGCTCGGCGGCGGTATGTCGTCACGCCTGTTCACCGAGGTTCGCGAGCGCCGCGGCCTCGCGTATTACGTCTACGGACTCAACCACAGCTACACCGACGCAGGATCTCTCTACGCGCAGGCGGGAGTGGACATCAACCGCATCGACGACGCGGTATCCACAGTGGCAGGCGAGTTGCACAAGATCGCGACCGAGCCCGTTCCTTCAGACGAGCTCGAGAAGGCGAAGAGCTTCGCGAAGGGACGGTTCGTCCTGCAGCTCGAAACGTCGCAGGGACTGATCATGTTCGGTCTGCGCCGCCAAGTTTTGGAGTCAAGGACGCCCGACCCGGAGGAGATCCTCGAGGCGATCGGCAAGGTGACCGTCGAGGACGTCAGTCGCGTCGCGCAGGACGTGATCGGGAAACAGGGTGTGAATCTCGCGGTGATCGGGCCGTTCGACGATCCCGCGCGCTTCGAGAAGCTGCTCGCCTAGCCGGTCAGTCCTCGCGGCTGTCGGTCGTCGCGCGATCCCTGATCTCCTCGACGACCGCGGGATCGGCAAGTGTGGTCGTGTCACCGAGGGTCCGCTTCTCGGCGACGTCACGCAGCAGACGCCGCATGATCTTGCCGCTCCGCGTCTTAGGCAACTCGGGCGTGAACACGATGTTCGCCGGCTTCGCGATCGGCCCGATCTTCTTGCCGACGTGGTTACGCAGTTCCTCCAGCATCTCGAGTGAGCCTTCCTCGCCGCCCTTCAGGGTGACGTAGGCGACGATCGCCTGACCTGTTCGCTCGTCGGCCCGGCCGCAGACAGCGGCTTCGGCGACCTTCTGGTGATCGACGAGCGCGCTCTCGACCTCGATCGTCGAGATGCGATGCCCGGAGATGTTCATGACGTCGTCGACGCGCCCGAGGAGCCAGTAGTCGCCGTCCTCGTCGATGCGCGCGCCGTCACCGGCGAAGTAGACGTCCTCGTACTTCGACCAGTACGTGTCGCGGAAGCGCTGGTCATCCTTGTAGATCCCGCGCAGCATCGCCGGCCACGGACGCTTCAGCACGAGGTAGCCGCCGCCGCCCGGGCCGACCTCCTCGCCGCTCTCGCTGAAGACCGCCGGCGAGATACCGGGGAACGGCTTCGTCGCGGAGCCCGGCTTCGTCGTCGTGACACCGGGAAGCGGCGTGATCATGATCATTCCCGTCTCCGTCTGCCACCAGGTGTCGACGATCGGCGTGCGGTTTCCGCCGATGTGCTCGCGGTACCAGATCCACGCCTCGGGATTGATCGGCTCGCCGACGCTGCCGAGGAGCCGCAGCGACGACAGGTCATGCCGAGCGGCGTGTTCGGGTCCCCACTTCATGTGCGAACGGATCGCCGTCGGCGCGGTGTAGAGGATGTCGACCTTGTAGCGCTCGATGATCTCCCACCAGCGCTCCGCATTCGGATAGTTCGGAACCCCCTCGTAGATCACGCCGGTCGTCGCATTCGCCAGCGGGCCGTAGACGATGTAGCTATGGCCTGTGACCCAACCGACGTCGGCCGCGCACCAGTACACCGAGTCGGGCTTGATGTCGAAGATGTAGTCGTGCGTCGTCGTGACGCCGACGAGGTACCCCGCGGTCGTGTGCACGATTCCCTTGGGCTTCGCGGTCGTCCCTGACGTATAGAGCAGGTAGAGGAGATCCTCCGCGTCCATCGACTCACATGGAGCGGAGGCGGGGTCGTCGCTCTTGCCCTCCGTGAGCTCGTGCCACCAGACGTCGCGCGTTTCGTCGAAGGCGACCTCGTCGCCGGTGCGGCGGTGGACGACGACCTTCCGCACCTTGGGTGACTGAGCGACGGCTTCGTCCGCGTTGCGTTTGAGCGGCACCTTCTTGCCAGCGCGCCATCCCTCGTCCTGCGTGATCAGGAGCTCGCACTCCATGTCGTTGAGCCGGTCCGACAGCGCCTCGGACGAGAAGCCGCCGAACACGACTGTGTGCGGCGCACCGAGGCGCGCGCACGCCAGCATGGCGACCGGGAGCTCGGGGACCATGCTCATGTAGATCCCGACCGGCGTCCCCTTCCTCACGCCGAGCTCCTTGAGCGCGTTCGCGAAGCGGACGACGTCGCGCTGCAAGTCGGCGAACGTGATCGTGCGCCGCTCGTCCTCCGGCTCGCCTTCCCAGTAGTACGCGACCTTGTCGCCCTTCCCGGCGTCGACATGTCGGTCGACGCAGTTGAAGCAGACGTTCAGCTTGCCGCCGAGGTACCACTTGGCATACGGGGGCTCCCACTCGTAGAGCTTGGAGAAGGGCTCGAACCAGGTGACGCGCTCGCGGCCCTCCGTCTCCCAGAACTCCTCCCAGTCGCGCTCGTAGATGCCGGGTTGGGCGTTCGCGTGGCGCGCGAAGTCGGGATCCGGTTCGTACCGACGCTCCTCGAGGAGCATCGTGTCGATGGTGTTACTCACGGAGCGAGGTCATACGGGTAATCCGTGATCACCTCGTAGCCGTCCTTCGTGACGAGGACGAGGTCCTCGAGACGGAGGC
>Ga0207708_10000410_pt1 | contig 33781 bp, 30 predicted proteins | sample KBSK5101metaG_FD_184340 | JGI IMG/M metagenome (GOLD analysis project Ga0207708, IMG submission 184340) | Corn, switchgrass and miscanthus rhizosphere microbial communities from Kellogg Biological Station, Michigan, USA - KBS K5-10-1 metaG... | ecosystem: Host-associated > Plants > Roots >... | reverse complement strand
GGCCCACAACCGCGGGGTCTTCGTGCGGGTGCCCGGGCTCGACACCACGGCGTCGTACGACGTGCGCTGGGAGGGTCCGGTAGACCTCGCCTGGACGAGCATGTCCTCGCCGCTGCCGTCCGCGGGCCCGACCGACGGCACGCCGGTGACCGGCCGGGTGCTCGGCAGCCGCGGCTTCTGGGTGCCGCGCCGCCGGCCGGAGACGGTCACGCTCGTGCACCTGACTCGTCTTTGACCGGAGTGGTCTCGACAAGCTCGACCACCGTACTGTCGGCAACGTGACGGACCCGACCTTCGCCTACTCCGACCTGCTCCCGATCGGCCCCGACGAGACCCCCTACCGGCTGGTGTCGACCGCGGGGGTTTCGACGTTCGAGGCAGATGGCCAGACGTTCCTGCGGGTCACGCCCGAGGCGATCCGGCAGCTGACGTCCGAGGCGATGCACGACATCGCGCACTACCTGCGCCCGGCCCACCTGGCCCAGCTCCGCCGGATCATCGACGATCCGGAGGCCTCCGGGAACGACCGCTTCGTCGCCCTCGACCTCCTCAAGAACGTCAACATCTCCGCCGGCGGCGTGCTGCCCATGTGCCAGGACACCGGCACCGCGATCGTGATGGGCAAGAAGTCCGAGGGTGTGCTCACGGGCGGCGACGACGGCGAGGCGATCAGCCGTGGTGTGTACGACGCGTACACGAAGCTCAACCTGCGCTACTCCCAGCTCGCGCCGGTGACGATGTGGGAGGAGAAGAACACCGGCACCAACCTGCCGGCGCAGATCGAGATCTACTCGACCCCGCAGTCGTCGGGGAAGCCCGAGTACAAGTTCCTGTTCATGGCCAAGGGCGGCGGGTCGGCGAACAAGTCGTTCCTGTTCCAGGAGACCAAGGCGGTGCTCAACCCCAAGCGGATGCTGGAGTTCCTCGACGAGAAGATCCGCTCGCTGGGCACGGCCGCGTGCCCGCCGTACCACCTGGCGGTGGTGATCGGGGGCACCAGCGCGGAGTTCGCCCTCAAGACGGCCAAGTACGCCTCCGCGCACTACCTGGACCACCTCCCGACCGAGGGATCCCTTGCTGCACACGGGTTCCGCGACGTCGAGCTCGAGGGCGAGGTGTTCAAGCTGACCCAGTCGTTCGGGATCGGCGCACAGTTCGGCGGCAAGTACTTCTGCCACGACGTCCGCGTCGTACGCCTTCCCCGACACGGCGCGTCCTGCCCGGTCGCGATCGCGGTGTCCTGCTCGGCCGACCGGCAGGCGCTCGGCAAGATCACCGCCGAGGGCGTCTTCCTCGAGCAGCTCGAGACCGACCCCGCGAAGTACCTGCCGGCGACCGCTGCGACGCAGCCCACCGACGAGGACGACGTGGTCAGGATCGACCTCCGACGGTCGATGGAGGAGATCCTCGCCGAGCTGTCGAAGCACCCGGTGAAGACGCGGCTCTCGCTCACCGGCCCTCTGGTGGTCGCCCGCGACATCGCGCACGCCAAGATCAAGGAACGCCTCGACGCCGGTGAGGAGATGCCGGCGTACCTGAAGGACCATGCCGTCTACTACGCCGGCCCGGCGAAGACGCCCGAGGGCTACGCGTCCGGGTCGTTCGGTCCGACCACGGCCGGCCGGATGGACTCCTACGTCGAGCAGTTCCAGGCCGCGGGTGGCTCCAAGGTGATGCTGGCCAAGGGCAACCGCTCGAAGGTGGTGACCGAGGCCTGCAACACGCACGGCGGCTTCTACCTCGGCTCGATCGGCGGGCCGGCCGCCCGCCTCGCGCAGGACTGCATCAAGTCCGTCGACGTGCTCGAGTACGAGGAGCTCGGCATGGAGGCCGTCTGGAAGATCGAGGTCCAGGACTTCCCCGCGTTCATCGTGGTGGATGACAAGGGCAACGACTTCTTCACCGACCCGTCCGGCGCGGTCACCGTGCCGATCACGGGCCTCCGGGTCCGCTCGCGCGAGCGCTGACGGCCCCAACCGGTGGTCGCCCACCGCCACGAGGGGCGATAGTCCCGACCGGATGACACGTTCTGGGTGCCAGGAAACGCGCCGGGCGGCCGGGACTATCCGGCGCTGCCCCAGACGACCCGGGATGGCGCAACTCAACTGACTGACTATATAGTTAGCGAATGGCCTCGATCCGCGAGACGCTTCCGGGGGCGGCGTACCACTCCGACACGACGTGGCAGACCGACCGCGAACGGGTCTTCTTCCGCAACTGGGTCTACGTCGGCCGCGCCGAGCGGGTGCCGCGGCCGGGGTCGTGGCTGCGCGTCGAGATCGCCGAGGAGAGCGTCCTCCTCGTGCGCGGCAAGGACCACGCGCTCCGGGGCTTCTACAACGTGTGCCGCCACCGCGGCTCGCAGCTCTGCGACGAGGAGAGCGGCGAGGTGCGCAGCCACCTCCGCTGTCCGTACCACGCGTGGGGCTACGCCCTCGACGGCACGCTCGTGACCACGCCGATGATCGAGCGCGACGAGATCGACCGGCCGGGCACGTCGCTGTGGCCGGTGCGCGTCGACGTGTGGGAGGGCTTCGTCTTCGTCAACCTCTCGCGCGAGGAGCCCGCTCCGTTGCTTGAGGCGCTGGCCGACCAGCAGGACGACGTGCTGGGGCTGGCCAGGGTTGGGCTGTCGGAGCTGCGGATCGGCCACGTGTCGACGATCGACGTGCAGGCGAACTGGAAGATCGTGCTCGAGAACTACAACGAGTGCCTCCACTGCCCGACGATCCACCCGGAGCTGATGGCCGTGGTGCCGGCATACCGCAAGGGCAGCGTGCACGAGAGCGGGCGCCGGGACGGCGGGGTGACGCTGGCCGACGGCCGCACCACCGTGGCGCTCGACCCGCGACTGCGGCTCCCGCTGCTGCCCGGCCTCAAGGGGCAGGACGGTCCGTCGGCGTACTTCGGCGCCGGGGTCTACCCGACCATGTTCCTCGACGTCGACGGCTCGACCGCGCTCGCGACGGCGGTCTTCCCGACCGGCCCGCGCAGCTGCCGGCTGGTGACCGAGTACCTGTTCAGTCCCGAGGCCCTCGACGACCCCGAGTTCGACCCGACGCCGGTGATCGAGTTCAACGAGCTGGTCACGCGCCAGGACAACGCGGCCTGCGAGCGGGTGCAGCGCGGGGTCACCTCACGCGCCTTCGACCACGGCGTCTTCCCGGCGAAGGACGCCTGGGTCCACGCGTTCGACGAGCGCTACCGGCGCGACGTCGAGTCCTGACCCGACGCTACCGGTACGGCGCGCGCGTCGAGGGCGAGCGCCCCGCTGGGCGTCGCCAGCACCGGGTTGACCTCGAGCTCAGCGAGCTCCGGATGGGCCGCGGCGACCGCGGACACCCGTGCCACCAGGTCTGCGAGCGCGTCGAGGTCGACCGGTGCGCGGCCCCGGGCCCCGGCGAGCAGCGGCGCGCCGCGCAACGAGGTGAGCAGGGTCCGCGCGCCGTCGCTCGAGACCGGAGCGAGCGCGACCGCGGTGTCGCCGAGCACCTCGGCGAAGACCCCCCCGAGCCCGACCATGACCACCGGTCCGAATCGGGGGTCGCGGAGGCAGCCAACGATCAGCTCGACGCCGCCGTCGAGGTCGGCCATCACCTCGACCGAGACAGCGGGCGGGGCGAGGCGCGCCACCAGGTCGAGATAGGCGTCCTCCGCCGCCGTGGCGTCCGGCAGCCCGAGGACGACGCCGCCCGCGTCGGACTTGTGCAGGCTGCCGACGACCTTGAGCACGACCGGGAACGACATCTCCGGCTCGGCGAGCGCCCTCCGGAGGGCGTCGAGGTGGTGCACCACCCGGGAAGGCACGAAGCCGACGCCTGCGCCGGCGAGCAGCGCCCGCACGGCGTCGTACGACGTGTCGGCGAGTGGCGTGGCCGGGGAAGGAACCGGCTCGGGTTCGGGCGCCGGGCGCGTCACCAGAGCGGCCAGCACGTCGCAGGCGCGGTCGATGTCGCGGTGCACCGGGATCGCGGCGTCGACCAGGACCCGGGCGCTCGGGCTGCCGGGGAAGATCGTCTGCACGACGACCGGCTTGTTCGACCCGGTCGCGGCCGCCCCGATCATGCGCGAGGCCTCCATCTCGGGCCGGGTCAGGTTCGTCGTCCCTGTGGAGTAGCCACCGAAGTAGCCGGTGAGCAGCACCGCGTCGACCTCCTCCGCCGCCAGCAGCGCAGCCACCCCGCGCGCGTAGGCCAGCGGGTCTCGGTCACCTGCGCCGGCGAGGTCGACCGGGTTGGTGACGGTGGACCCCTCCCCCAGCACAGCACGCAGCGCAGCGCGCGCCGACTCACCGAGAACGGGGGTCTCCAGACCGACCGAGGCGAGCGTGTCGGCGGCGATCGCGCCGTGGCCGCCGCCGTCAGTGAGCACCGCCACGCGGCCGGATCTCATCCGACGGTCGGCGAGCAGCGCGGCCAGCAGGTCGGCCATCTGCGTAGGGTTGTCCACCCGGTGGATGCCGGCGGCCACACACGCCGCGTCGACCACGTGCGAGGCCGAGGTCAGCGCTCCGGTGTGAGACGCGGCCCCGCGCACCGCCGCCTCCGAGCGTCCGGGCGCGAGCAGGACGACCGGCTTCCCGGCGTCGACGAGGGCGCGCGCGGCGGCCACGAAGGCCCGGCCGTCGACCACGTCCTCGGCGTACAGCGCGACGGCCCGGGTGCCCGCATGGGTGACGCAGGACTCCATCAGGTCGACCACGCTCACGTCGGCCTGGTTGCCGACAGACACGAACCGTGCGACACCCAGGCCCCGGTCCTCGAGCAGTGCGGCCAGGTCGAGCACGATGTTTCCGCTCTGGCTGAGCACCGTCACGTCGCCCGGTGGCAGCAGGGCGTGGGTGAGCTGGAGGCTGGTGCCGGTGTCGACCAGGCCGATGCAGTTCGGCCCGACCAGCACGACGCCGGCAGCCCGGGCGATCCGCAGCACCTCCTGCTCCGTCCGCACCCCGTCCGCACCGGTCTCTGACAGCCCGGCGGTGATCACCACCAGCGTCCGGGCGCCGGCCTCGACCGCGTCGCGCACCGCGTCGACGAGACCGGCCGAGGGCACGCAGACCACTACCAGGTCGACCGCGGCACCGTCGGCCCGAGCCGCCACCAGGGTGGGGTACGACGGGCGGCCGAGCAGCTCGCGAGCGGCGCGGTTGACCAGCGTCACCGGCCTGTCGCCGCTGGACTCGAGCGCCCGGCGGGCCAGGATGTGGCCCCACTTCGACGGGTCGTCGCTGGCTCCGACGACCGCGATCGAGGACGGGTCGAAGAGTGCCTCCAGCGGCTGCCTCAGCGGCTGTTGGAGTGCGGTGTCGACCCGGGGTCCGCTCGCGACCTGCGACCCTTGACGCCTCATCGTGACGAGCATAACATCACTGACTGACTGAACAGTCAATAACGTTCGCTGATCGGCTCCGCGAAGGGACAACCGATGACCAGCAGCGCTCCGGCCGGCAGACCGCAGGACGGGCCGGGACGACCTCCCAACCAGCGTGACCTGGCCGCCGCCGAGGCCCGCGACCGGATCCTGGCAGCGGCCGCCGAGTGCATCGTCCGTGACGGCCTCGCGAAGGTCCGGATGGCTGGCATCGCGCGTGAGGCCGGGGTGTCCGCGGGGCTGCTCCACTACCACTTCGACACCAAGGAACAGCTCTTCGCCGAGGTGCTCACCTACTCCCACCGGCTCTCGAGCGTGCTCAACCAGCAGCTGCTGCAGCACGCCGGCAGCGACGCCCCACATCGGCTCTCGGCCTTCCTCGACCGGTGCCTGCCCAGCGACGACGGTCTCGCGCACGAGTGGCTGCTCTGGCAGGAGCTCGACCTGCTCTGCCTCCGGAAGCCGGAGCTCGCGAAGGTCGGGGCCGACCTCTACGAGGACCTCTACTCCTCGGTGGCCGCGATCATCACCGACGGGATCGGGACCGGCCACTTCACCACCGACCTCCCGCCGCGCATGGTCGCGGAGACCGCGGTCGCGCTCTGCGACGGGCTCGGCGCCCGGGTGCTGGCCAACGACCCCAACCTGACCCTCGCTGACGCCCGCGCCACCCTCGCCGCCACGGTCGGCACCCTCGTCGGCCACGACGGGCCGCTGCCGGCCGGGGTCGGCACGTTGACAGGAGCACGCACATGACCGGAGCCGTCCCGAGCGCCACCCGGCGCAGCCTGCTGAAGGGCGGCCTCGCCGCCGGCGCCGTCGCCGGCTTCGCCGGCTGCGGCTACGTGCCGAGCAAGACGAAGCCCACCGAGTCCCCGTTGCCGAAGTCCGCGAAGTCCCGTGTCGACGGCGACCTCGTCTACTTCAACTGGGCCGACTACCTCGACCCGGGGGTGCTCAAGGGCTTCCAGGAGGAGTACGGCGTCAAGGTGATCGAGTCCAACTTCGACTCGATGGAGGGCATGTACGCCAAGATCAACGCCGGCAACCAGTACGACATCACGTTCCCGATCGCCAAGTGGGTCGCGAAGATGCGCCGCGAGGGAAAGCTCCGGGCGATCGACAAGGACCAGCTCTCCAACGCCGAGCAGGTGTACTACTCGGGCTCCTACTTCAACGACCCCTGGTACGACGCGAAGTCGGCCGTCTCCGTGCCGTTCACCGTGTACAAGACCGGGGTCGGCTGGCGCACCGACAAGATCGACGCGATGACCGGCAGCTGGAACGACCTGTGGAACGAGCAGGGCGCCGGCCACATCTTCACCCTCGACGACCAGGACGAGGCACTGGCGATGGCCGCGCTGCTGCTCGGGTACGACGTGAACACGGCCAAGGCGTCCGAGCTCGACGAGATCAAGAAGCTGCTGATCAGCCAGAAGAAGTACCTCCGCGGGTACTCCTCCGACGACGTCAACAACATGAGCGGCGGTGACGCCTGGATCCACCACATGTGGAGCGGCGACTTCCTCTACGTGCGCGAGGCGCTGGCGAAGAAGAAGACCGACTACGACTTCGAGGCGCCGAAGGAGGGGACGCCGATCAACTCCGACGCCTACGCGATCCCGGCCAACGCCAAGCACCCCGGCACCGCGATGCTCTTCATCGACTGGCTGCTGCGGCCGGAGAACGCGGTGAAGAACATCCAGTACCTCTACTACCCGTTCCCGGTGAAGGACGCGGTCGCCGCGTTCAACGACCTCGCCAAGGACGTGCCCGACGCGGACCTCGACGTGAAGGACCTCGAGAACCCCGACGTCTTCCGGTTGCTGCCCGCCGACCAGGTCCAGGCGCGGGCCGCCGTCTGGACCGAGGTCAAGGCCAGCTGAGGTGACCGCAGGGCTGGTCGAGCGGTCGCGGGGGCGCAGCGCACCCCGCCGCTCCTCGCAGCGCACCCGCCTCTGGGGCTGGCTGCTCATGGTGCCCACCGCCTGGATGGTGGCGTTCTTCGTCTCCAGCATGCTGGTCGTGGTGCTGCTGTCGTTCGGGCACACGCAGGCCGACGGCCAGCCCGTTTTCGGCACCACGCCGGCGAACTTCGCCGCCCTGTGGGACCCCGTCTACCTCGAGCTCTTCCTGCGCTCGCTCGGCTACGCGCTCGCGACCGTCGTGCTCTCGGTGGCCGTCGCCTACCCCGTCGCCTACGCGATCGCCCTGCACGGGGGTCGCTACAAGAACGCGCTGATCGCCGCGATCGTGGTGCCGTTCTTCGCCAGCTACCTGATCCGGATGTACGCCTGGAAGGCGCTGCTCTCCGACGAGGGCCTGGTCAACAGCGGCCTCCGCAAGACCGGGCTCAGCGACGGGATCGCGTTCCTCAACACGCCCTGGGCCGTGGTCGGCGGGCTGGTCTACGGCTTCGTGGTCTTCATGATCCTGCCCGTCTACGCCTCGCTCGAGCGCATGGACGTCTCCCTGATCGAGGCCGGCAAGGACCTCTACCACGGGCCGCTGCGCACGTTCGTGACCGTCACGATCCCGGCCACGCGCGCAGGGCTGTACGGCGGGATGCTGCTGGTGTTCCTGCCCGCGCTCGGCGACTTCGTGAGCGCGCAGCTGCTCGGCGGCCCGCGCACGTACATGATCGGCAACCTGATCCAGCAGCAGTTCGCCGAGGGCCAGAACTGGCCGCTGGGCTCTGCGATGACCGTGGCGATGATGGGTGCGCTGACCCTGCTGATGGTGGTCTACCTACGTGCCACGACCACCCGCACCAGGGAGCACTCGTGAGCGCCGGCCGGCTGGAGCGCAAGCCGTTCCTCGCGGTCGCGGTCACCGTCGCGTTCTTCGCCTGGCTCTACCTGCCGATCGTCGCCGTGGCCCTGTTCAGCTTCAACTCCGCGAAGTCGCTGTCGGTGTTCTCCGGCTTCAGCACCCGGTGGTACTCCGACTTCTTCAGCAACAGCGCGCTGCTCGAGTCTCTCAGCGCGAGCCTGCGGATCGCGACCGTCGCGGCGCTCGGCTCGCTCGTCCTCGGCACCATGCTCGCCCTCGGCCTGGAGCGGATCACGTCCCGACCGGCCCGCGCGGTCGGCGCGGTGACCCTGATGCCGCTGGTCACCCCGGAGATCGTCACCGGCGTGGCCGCGCTGCTGCTCTTCACCGGTGTCGGCCTCAAGCTGTCGCTGAGCACCGTGACGCTCGCGGAGATCACGTTCTCGATCGCCTACGTGACCGTGATCGTGCGCGGGCGGCTGGGCAGCATGTCCCCCGAGGTTGAGGAGGCCGCCCGCGACCTCGGCTGCACCCCGTGGCAGGCGCTGCGGCTGGTCACTCTCCCCGCGCTCTTCCCCGCACTGCTCGGGTCCGGGCTGCTGGTCTTCGCGCTGGTCTTCGACGACTTCGTGCTCGCGTTCTTCACGACCGGTGTCGACCCGCAGCCGCTGCCGGTGCGGATCTACTCCTCGATCCGGTTCGGCATCTCACCGGCGATCAACGCGGTCGGCACCCTGATGCTGCTGGTCTCGGGACTGCTGATCGTGGCGGCGCTGCTGCTCCCGCGCCTGTTCAACCGCAAGACGTCCAGCCTGGACCTGATCACCGGAGGCGAACGCCGATGACCACCCCCGTGACCCCAGCGGAGACGCGCGCCGTCGCCGTACCTCCTGCGGCGAGCTCCGCGGTGTCGCTCCGTGGACTCACCAAGGAGTTCGGCGGCACCCGGGTCGTGGACCGCATCGACCTCGACGTCGCGGCCGGCGAGTTCTTCTCCCTGCTCGGGCCCTCCGGCTGCGGCAAGACCACCACGCTCCGGATGATCGCCGGCTTCAACGACCCCACCTCCGGCACCGTGCTGGTGGGTGGTGAGGACGTCACCAGCACGCCGCCGCACAAGCGCGACGTCAACACGGTCTTCCAGAGCTACGCGCTCTTCGAGCACCTCGACGTGCGCGGCAACGTCGGCTTCGGCCTGCGGCGCAAGGGCGTCGACCGATCCACCATCGACCAGCGGGTGAGCGAGATGCTCGAGCTGGTGGAGCTCGGCCCGCGCGCGAAGGACCGCCCCGCCCAGCTCTCCGGCGGCCAGCGGCAGCGCGTCGCCCTGGCCCGCGCGCTGATCAACCGGCCGAAGGTGCTGCTCCTCGACGAGCCGCTCGCGGCGCTCGACCTCAAGCTCCGGCGGGCGATGCAGGTCGAGCTGAAGACGATCCAGCGCGAGGTCGGGATCACGTTCCTGTTCGTCACCCACGACCAGGACGAGGCGCTCAGCATGAGCGACCGGGTCGCGATCATGAACGACGGGGTGATCGAGCAGTGCGGCACCCCCGAGGACGTCTACGAGAACCCGACCTCGGTCTTCGCCGCCAGCTTCATCGGCACCAGCAACCTGATGCAGGGCACGTACGCCGGCGGCGAGGTGCGCGTCGCGCCCGGGCTGGCGGTCCCGGTGCCCGGCCTCACGGGATCGGCCGAAGGCGACCGGCTGAGCGTCGCGATCCGGCCGGAGAAGATCTGGATGAGCGACTTCGCGCCGTCGATGGTGCAGGTGCCGGGCACGATCGTGTCCACCAGCTACCACGGAGCGACCACGCAGTACCTGGTCTCGGTGGCCACCGGCATCACGCTGACGGTGCTGGAGCAGAACCTCCCCCGGATGCGCGCCGACGACCGCTGGGCCCCCGGCGACCGGGTGCGGATCGGCTGGCACCCCGAGCACGCCGTCGTGCTGCGATGAGCGCCACGCCCATGAGGTCCGACGTCGTGGTCGTCGGCGCCGGGCTGGCCGGTCTCAGCGCAGCCCGCGACCTGGCCGCCGGCGGAGCGTCTGTGACCGTGCTCGAGGCCCGCGGCCGCGTCGGCGGTCGGGTGGAGCAGGTGCCGCTTCCCGACGGGCGCCTTGTGCAGCTCGGCGGCGAGGTCGTGGGCACCGGCCACACCGCCTATCTCGATCTGGTCGCGGAGCTCGGCCTCACCGTGGTGCCGTCGTACGTCGCGGAGCCGGGCGAGATCACCCGTCACGTGCCCGGCTCGGTCGACGTCGGCGACTGGCCGTCGTGGACCACGGACGCCGACCGCGCGTCCGCCGAGAAAGTCGAGGACGCCCTGGCCCAGGTCGTGCGCGGGATCGACCCCGGCAACGTGCACGCGCACCCCGAGCTGCGACGGCTCGACCGGCTCAGCGTCGGCGACTGGCTGCGCGAGGTCGGTGCGACCCCGGCCGTGATCCGGCTCAAGGAGCTCGCCGCGCTCGGCCTCGCGGACGGGTCGGTCGAGCGCACCAGCCTGTTCGCGTACGCGCGCAAGATCGCGGTAGGCGGCGGTGACGGCTCCTACGACTACGAGGTCTGGGAGAACCAGCGCGTGGCCGAGGGGTCTGCCACGGTCGCGCTCAGGATGGCCGACGAGCTGTCCCACGTGCGGCTGTCCACGCCCGTCGCCGAGATCGCGGTGACCGGGTCCGGCGTGCGCGTGCGTGCCCAATCGGGCGAGCTGTTCCAGGCCGACGCCGTAGTGCTCGCAGTCCCCGCCGGCCCGGCCCGCGACCTCGCGATCACCGGCGTCAGCGAGGCCCGGCTCACCTCGCTGCGCCGGCAGCGGCACGCGTGGGCGGCCAAGTTCGTGGCGGCGTACGACGAGCCGTTCTGGCGGGCCACCGGGCAGAACGCGCTCTCGGAGTGCGAGGGCGTGATCGGCTCGACCTGGCCGCAGCAGGAGGGCGTGCTGTCCGCGCTGGTGCCGCCCGAGCGCTACGCGGCGTTTGCGGCGACCGAGCCGGGGACGCGCACCCGCGAGGCGCTGTCGGACATCGCGGCGCTCTACGGACCTCGCGCGAACAGCCCGCTCGCCACCTGGACCCGGCTCTGGGGCACCGACCCGTGGACCCAGGGCTACGTGACGAACTGGCGGCCCGGCGACGTGGAGGCGGTCGGGCCGCTGCATGGCACCCACGAGCCCCCGTTCTACGTCTGCGGCTCCGACCAGTGGGTCGCCGGCTACATGGAAGGCGCGGTCCGCACCGGGCGGGCCGCGGCCGCAGCCGCACTGCACCAGGAGGCACCCTGATGGACTTCGGACTGACCGACGAGCAGCGAAGCATCGTGCAGGTGACCCGCGCCTTCGTCGAGCGCGAGCTCTACCCGCACGAGGAGGAGGTCGAGCAGACCGGCGTCCTCCGCCCCGCACTCCGCGACGAGATCGCACAGAAGGCGATCCGGGCCGGGCTGTACGCCGCCAACATGCCCGACGAGGTCGGCGGCGCCGGGCTCGACACGGTGACGTGGGTGCTGTTCGAGAAGGAGCTCGGCCGGGCCAACTACGCGCTGCACTCGGCCGTGGGCAGGCCCTCGAACATCCTGCTCGCCGGCACGGACGCGCAGAAGGAGAGGTACCTCCTCCCCTGTGTCCGCGGCGAGCGGCGCGACTGCATGGCGATGACCGAGCCCGGCGCGGGCTCCGACCTGCGCGGGATGCGCACGAAGGCAACCCGCGACGGTGACGGCTGGCGGATCAAGGGCACCAAGCACTTCATCAGCCACGCCGACGAGTCCGACTTCGTGATCATGTACGCCCGCACCGACGACACCCCCGACGGCAAGGCGATCTCGACCTTCCTCGTCGACTTCGACACCCCGGGCGTGGAGGTGCACGACGGTTACCGGAACGTCTCGCACCGCGGCTACACCAACTCGATCATCGACTTCGACTGCCACGTGCCCGGCGACGCGTTGCTCGGCGAGGAGGGCACCGGCTTCGACCTGGCCGGCACGTGGCTCGGCAGCACGCGGCTGCAGGTCGCGGCCAGCTGTCTCGGTCGCGCGGAGCGGGCACTCGACCTCGCCGTACGCCATGCCGCGGAACGGGAGCAGTTCGGCCAGAAGATCGGGCGGTTCCAGGGCATCTCCTTCAAGCTCGCCGACATGGCGGTCGAGCTGAAGGCCGCCGAGCTGATGACGCTCGAGGCCGCGTGGAAGTACGACGAGGGCCTGGCCACCGACTCAGACATCGCGATGGCGAAGCTGAAGGCGACCGAGATGCTGGCGATGGTGGCCGACGAGGCGATCCAGATCCACGGTGGGATGGGGCTGATGGACGAGCTGCCGCTGGAGCGGATCTGGCGCGACGCACGGATCGAGCGGATCTGGGACGGTACGTCGGAGATCCAGCGGCACATCATCTCGCGGGCGCTGCTGCGCCCGCTCGGAGCCTGAGAGGTGAGCGAGGCCATGCCCGACAGCCCAGTGCGCACGCGGCGCGAAGGAGCGATCCTGGAGGTGACGCTCGACCGGCCCAAGGCCAACGCGATCGACCTGTCGACCAGCCGGCTGATGGGCGAGGTCTTCGCGCGCTTCCGCGACGATGACGCGCTACGGGTGGCGGTGCTTCGCACCGCCGGCGACAAGTTCTTCAGTGCCGGCTGGGACCTCAAGGCCGCGGCCGCGGGCGACGCGGTCGATGGAGACTACGGCGTGGGCGGGTTCGGTGGACTCCAGGAGCTGGCGGGGCTGGACAAGCCGGTGATCGCGGCCGTGCACGGGCTGGCGATGGGCGGTGGCTTCGAGCTGGCGCTGTCCTGCGACCTGATCTACGCCTCGGCCGCCACCCAGTTCGGGCTGCCGGAGATCAACGCCGGGACGCTCGCCGACGCGGCCACGATCAAGCTGCCGAAGCGGATGCCCTACCACGTGGCGATGGAGCTGCTCCTGACCGGGCGCTGGATGGATGCCGCCGAGGCGTGCCGTTGGGGCGTCGTCAACGAGGTCCTGGATCACGAGGACGCGCTGATGGCGCGGGTGTGGGAGGTGGCCCGGCTGCTGGAGTCGGGGCCACCGCTGGTGTTCGCCGCGATCAAGGAGACCGCCCGGGTGGCGGAGGCCAAGCCGTTCCAGGAGGTGCTGGACCTGGTGACCAGCCGCAGCCTGCCGACCGTCGACGCGCTCTACGGATCCGAGGACGGGCTGGAGGGCTTCAAGGCGTTCGCCGAGAAACGCGCTCCGGTGTGGAAGGGGCGCTGACCGGTCCGGCTCCGCCGTTGGGCGAGGATGGACCCATGGAGTACGTCGAGGTGGCTCGGGCCGACGACGCGCGGGGGGAGCTCGTGCTGCGGCGGCGTACCGACGACAACGCGGTCGACGTCCTCGAGCTGAGGGTCAACGGGGTCTTCGTGATGGACACGCTGGAGACCAGCACCGAGCACGCGCTGGCCGAAGTGGCGCTCGCGCAGGTGGCCGACCCGCGCAACGTGCTGGTGGGCGGCCTCGGACTCGGCTACACCATGCATGCGGTGCTCGAGGACGTGCGGGTAGAGAAGGTTGTCGTGGTCGAGATCGAGGGAGCGCTGATCGACTGGATGCGCGACGGCACCGTGCCGCACGGCCCGGAGTACCTCGCCGACGCGCGGCTGAGAATCGTCAACCTCGACGTGGCGATGGCGGTCGAGGAGCTGATCCCGGGCGGCTACGACCTGGTGCTGCTCGACGTCGACAACGGTCCGGGCCACCTGGTGCACGACAGCAACGCCCGGCTCTACGGGCACGACTTCCTGGCCGCCGTCCGAGGTGCGCTGGCGCCGGAGGGTGCCCTCGCGATCTGGTCGGCCGACGAGTCGCCGGACCTCGAGGCCGCGATGCGTGACGTGTACGGCGACGTGTCCGCGCTGACCTACGACGTCGACCTCCAGGGTCGACCGGAGCACTACTGGCTCTACGTCGCGTCTAACGTGGCTCCATGAGAACCACCACGATGAGAATCACCCAATGAGCGGGGACTACCGCGTCGAGCACGACAGCATGGGCGAGGTCCGCGTGCCGAAGGACGCGCTCTGGCGGGCGCAGACCCAGCGGGCGGTCGAGAACTTCCCGATCTCGGGCACCCCGATCGAGCCTGCGCTGATCAGCGCGATGGCCCGGGTCAAGGCTGCGGCCGCGACCGCCAACGAGCAGCTCAAGGTCCTCACATCCGAGCAGGCACAGGCGATCCGTGACGCCGCGGCCACGATCGTGGAGGGTCAGCACGTCGACGCGTTCCCGATCGACGTCTTCCAGACCGGCTCCGGCACCTCGTCCAACATGAACATGAACGAGGTGCTCGCCACTCTCGCCGCGCAGGCCGGGGTCGACATCCACCCCAACGACCAGGTCAACGCCAGCCAGTCCAGCAACGACACCTTCCCGACCTCGATCCACGTGGCCGCCGCGGTCGCGGCAACCAGCGACCTGGTGCCGGCGCTGGAACAGCTCGCGTCGTCGCTGGAGGCCAAGGCCACCGAGTTCCACGACCTCGTGAAGTCCGGCCGCACGCACCTGATGGACGCCACCCCGGTGGCGCTCGGCCAGGAGTTCGGCGGCTACGCGGCCGTCGTGCGACGCGGGATCGAGCGGCTCGAGGCCACCCTCCCCCGGGTCCTCGAGCTGCCCCTCGGCGGCACCGCGGTCGGCACCGGCATCAACACGCCCGACGGCTTCGCGGAGCGCGCGATCACGGCTCTCGCCGACGACACCGGGCTGGCGTTCACCGAGGCCCGCAACCACTTCGAGGCGCAGGGCGGCCGCGACGGCCTGGTCGAGCTGAGCGGCCAGCTCCGCACCATCGCGGTCGGTCTCACCAAGATCTGCAACGACCTGCGCTGGATGGGCAGCGGCCCGACCGCCGGCCTCGGCGAGATCGCGCTCCCCGACCTGCAGCCGGGCTCGAGCATCATGCCCGGCAAGGTCAACCCGGTGCTCCCCGAGGCCACCCTGATGGTGTGCGCCCAGGTGATCGGCAACGACGTCACCGTCACCACGGCCGGCGCCAGCGGCATCTTCGAGCTCAACGTGATGATGCCGGTGATCGCCCGCAACGTGCTGGAGTCCACCCGGATGCTCGCGAACGCCTCGCGCCTGCTTGCGTCCCGCTGCGTCGACGGGATCACCGCTCACGAGGACCGGATGCGGGCCTATGCCGAGTCCTCCCCGTCGATCGTCACCCCCCTCAACTCCGCGATCGGCTACGAGGAGGCAGCCAAGGTCGCCAAGCAGGCGCTCAAGGACGGCACCACGATCCGCGAGACCGTCATCGCGATGGGCTTCGTCGAGCGCGGCGACCTCACCGAGGAGCAGCTCGACGCTGCGCTCGATGTCGATGCGATGACACGCAAGGACTGACGCAGGTCGTCCGTCGCCGGCCGCAGGGCGAAGCAGCTATGCCGCCGTTCACGGAGCCCGAACCCCTCCAGCGCCCAGCCAGCAGACGTTTCCACTGCACCTGACAACCCGGACCTCGGTTCGCTTCGCGGGTCCGCCTCGACCGGCCTGACGCGGCCACGAACGGTGAAGGTGAGATCCCAGTAGCCCGACACGCGGCCGGTCGGCGGGGGATGACCGAACCCCGGGGGTGGGGCTGACCGCACGGCATGCGACGCGAACGTGTCGGTCACCGCTACCACTCGTGCGCCAGGCCCCCTCGTCGGTGGTCGCGAAGCGCGGTGTGCTGGAGGCATCCGCAAACGCAGCGAGAGGCGAGACAATGGACCGGATCATCGAGGAAGAGAGCGGCACCTTCACACCCCGGGCCGTGCACCCGCACAACGGCTACTACGCCGGCGACTTCTCCTCGGTTCCGTTCCGGCAGCCCGACCTGCGCACCCTGCTCGCGCTCGGCCGAGGAGCGACGGGACATTCACCCCGAACTCAGGCATGAGCGGGCGGTCAGGGTCATCCAGGCGATGGCGACATACGCTCCCCATGTGATCAACGGCAGTCACTTCATCCTGTTCAGCGACGATCCGGAAGCCGATCGCGCATTCTTCGCAGACGTCCTCGGGCAACCGCATGTCGACGCCGGTGGCGGATGGTTGATCTTCAAGATCCCACCGGCGGAACTGGCCGTGCACCCGGCCGACCGTCCGGCCGGGCACGAGCTGTATTTCATGTGCGACGACCTGGAAGCCACCGTGAGTGACCTGCAGGCCAAGGGCGTCGAGTTCGTCGAGGACGTATCCGAAGAGCGGTGGGGGAGGCTCACCCGTTTCCGGTTGCCCGGTGGCGGCGGGGTCGGACTGTACGAGCCGCGCCATCCACTCGCGACTGACCTGTGAGCAGTCCAGCCGCACCGTTCTGAACCAGACCGGTCACCGCGCGCACCTCCTTCCCGAGGAACAGAACACCGCGAGACCGACGCGGCCGGGACGGCCGTCGAGGACCTCCCTTGGTCGCCCGCGCCTCGGCGGCTCGCGACGCTACATGAGCAAGACATGACGGCCGCATGAGTTGTCGTTCACATAGCTCAGTCCTGGCTCCGATCCGTTGTCCACTCGCCTCAGTCGGGTGCCATGGGGGCTCCCTGACGTTGTCGCCAGGTGCGGCGGAATGGCGGGAGGCAGGAATCATGAGAAGCAAGTGGAACAGGCGTCCGATCACGGCGCTGGTGGGGGCGACGGCGCTGCTCCTATCAGGGCTCGCGGCCAACACGACTATCGCGCTGACGGCAACACCTGCGGCCGCGGCGAGCGCGCCGACCTCGGCGACCGACGAGACCAAGATCCCGCACTACTTCGGGCCCAGCCCGAACTGGGCGAACAGTCCCCTGACCATGGCCACGGCGGACGTGAAGATCGCCGGCGCCGGCAAGGGCGCTACAGCGATCGCCCAGGTCGACCCGAGCACGGGCGGCATCACGAAGATCGACGTCACCTCACCGGGCCACGACTACGCAGCCGACACCACCGTGACCGTCGAGGGCGCCGCCGGCACCCCGGCCACGGCGTCCGCGACCATCACGACCACCGGCGGCGTCGTCGCCGCGACGGTCGACAATGGCGGCTCGGGCTATGCCAAGTTCAAGGTCGACGTCACCGGTGGCGGAGGGACCGGCGCGTCGATGACACCCTCGGGAGGCGTCGACGCGGTCAAGCTCGCCGACGGCGGCTCCGGCTACACCATGCCGACCGTGAGCTTCGACCTGCCCGACGACCCCGACGGCACCATCGCCACGGGCCATGTGGAGCCGGCTGACCTGACCGCCGAGGGCGTGGTCAGCAAGGTCACGATCGACCGCCCGGGCTCCGGTTACGCGACGCCGCCGGCCGTTCACATCTACAACGGCACGCCGTACGACCCGATCTCCGGCAACACGCCGGCCCAGGCCAGTACCACCCTGCAGCTCATCGGCCTCACGGTCACCGACCCCGGCTCCGGCTACACCTCGACGCCGGTCGTTGATGTCACTGACCCGACTGGGACCGGCACTGGTGCGACGGTCTCCGTCACGACCGACGTGGGCGCGATCTCGGGCATCACCGTCGACTCGCCGGGTGACGGCTACCTGACCAAGGGCATCAAGAAGTTCCAGGACTCCCTGCCGATGCCCTGCAACCCCGGCGTCACCGGCACCGGCTGCCCGGATGTCCCGCAGAACGCCGACCCGACCATGGCCGACAAGTTCGTGCCGCTCGCCGTACCTGAGTCGCAGACCTACAGCGGCGAGCAAGCCGACCAGTACGTCATCGGCCTGGTGCAGTACCGCACCCGGTTCAGCTCGGACCTGCCGCCCACCCTGGTGCGCGGCTACGTCCAGCTCTCGACACCGGACACCCCTGGCCAGAAGGTCCCGCTGTACAACGAGCTGCTCAACGGCGACCGGCAAGCGCTGCCCTACACGGGCGTGACGTCGCCGCAGTGGCTCGGCCCGATCATCGCGGCAACGAAGGACCGCCCGGTGCGGATCGTGTTCCGCAACCTGCTGCCGACCAACGCCGACGGCGACCTGTTCCTGCCGACAGACAGCTCCATGATGGGCTCCGGCATGGCCCCGATGAAGGGCATGGCGGACCCGACCGACCAGAACTCGGTGCTCGACGAGGTCCGCAACCCGAGGTGCAGCCAGTCCCCCAAGGACGCGATGTGCTTCAAGGACAACCGTGCGACCCTGCACCTGCACGGTGGGATCACCCCGTGGATCAGCGACGGCACCCCGCACCAATGGATCACGCCCGCCGGGGAGAAGACTGACTGGCCGCAGGGCGTCAGCGTCCAGAACGTCCCCGACATGCCCGACCCGAACGGCGGCGCGGAGGTCTGCGCAGCCAAGGACGACGGCTGCTCGACGTTCTACTACAGCAACCAGCAGAGCGCGCGGCTGATGTTCTACCACGATCACTCGTGGGGCATCACCAGACTCAACGTGTACGCCGGTGAGGCCGCTGGATACACCATCACCGACGACACCGAGAAGAAGCTCGTCAACAGTGGTGCTCTCCCGGGCGCCGACGACACCCTGCCGCTGATCGTGCAGGACCGCACGTTCACCCCCGACGACGCCCAGCTCAAGCTGCAGGACCCCACCTGGGACACCGCGCGCTGGGGCACCAAGGGTGGCTTCTGGTACCACCACGTGTACATGCCGGCACAGAACCCCGGCGACCCCTCGGGGATGAGCGCCTACGGCCGCTGGATGTACGGGGCCTGGTTCTGGCCACCGGCCAGCGGGACGAAGTACGGACCGATCCCCAACCCGTACTACGACCCCGGCTGCAAGCTCGACGACCCGGCCACGTGGCAGTACCAGACCGATCCGTTCTGCGAGCCGGAGCAGATTCCGGGGACGCCGAACATCAGCGCGGGCATGGAGCAGTTCAACGACACCCCCATCGTCAACGGGGTCGCCTACCCGAAGCTCGCGCTCCAGCCCAAGAGCTACCGGCTGCGCATGTTGAACGCGGCCAACGACCGGTTCTTCAACTTCCAGTGGTACACCGCCGATCCGAACCAGGGCGACGGCACCACGGAGGTCGCCCTCAAGCCGGGCGAGCTCGCGGCCGCACAGACCGACCCGACGGTGTCACCGACCCCGCTGGGTGCCGGCAACGATGCCGCCGGCCCCGACTGGGTGCAGGTCGCCTCCGAGGGCGGATTCCTGCCCAAGCCGGCCGTCATCGACGGCCAGCAGCCCACCACGTGGATCACCGACCCGACACGCTTCGACGTGGGCAACGTCGACCAGCACTCGCTGCTGCTTGCGCCCGCGGAGCGCGCCGACGTGGTCGTGGACTTCTCGAAGTTCGCCGGCAAGACACTGATCCTCTACAACGACGCTCCTGCCGCGTTCCCGGCGCGAGTGCCGCAGTACGACTACTACACCGGCGCCCCGGACCTGAGCCCGACTGGCGCCCCGACCATCCACGCCGGCTACGGCCCCAACACGCGCACCGTCATGCAGGTGAAGATCGCGGACGCCGCTCCGGCGGCGGCCTTCGACCTGCCGAAGCTGCAGGCGGCGTTCAACCACAAGGCAGACGGCAGTGGGGTCTTCGAGGCCGGCCAGCACCCGGTCATCGTGGGCCAGGCGGCGTACAACTCCGCCTACGGCGCCTCCTTCGCCGCCAGCAGCAACTGCAACGCGAAGGGGTCTTCCCTGCAGAAGTGCGACGGCCTGGTCCGTGTGAACGACACCGGAACGTTCGGCTTCAACACGCTGCGGTCTCCTGCCAGCAAGGTCTCCATGCAGATGGAGCCCAAGGCGATCCACGACGAGATGAACAGCTCGACGTTCGACGAGTTCGGCCGGATGCAGGCCAATCTGGGCGTCGAGGCACAACCACCGACACCCGGTGGGCAGAACGTCACGCTCTACCCGTACGTCAACCCGCAGACGGAGCTGATCGACGGGACGAACCTGCCTTCCGCTGACGTCAAGGTGACGCCGATCGCGGACACGAAGGATGGGAGCCAGATCTGGCGGTTCACCCACAACGGGGTGGACACGCACCCGATCCACTTCCACCTCTTCGACGTGCAGGTGCTCAACCGGGTGACGTGGGACAACATCGTCAAGCCACCCGACGCCAACGAGCTCGGCTGGAAGGACACGGTGCGGATGAGCCCGTTGGAGGACACGATCGTCGCGCTCCGACCGGTCGTCCCGAAGACGCCGTTCGAGGTCCCGAACTCGGTGCGTCGGCTCAACCCGATGATGCCGGACGGGTCGACTGCGATGTTCAACAACGTGGACCCGCAGGGCAACCCGGTCGCTGGCATCGCCAACGATCTGGTCAACTTCGGGTGGGAGTACGTGTACCACTGCCACATCCTCAGCCACGAGGAGATGGACATGATGCGTCCGGTCAGCCTGGCGGTGCCGGCGCGCAAGCCGACGGGACTGGTCTCATCGATCGTGGGCACGGGCAACAACCGCAGGTTCCGGCTCACGTGGAACGACAACTCGATCACCGAGACGTCGTTCGTCCTCCAGCGCACGACCAACGGCACGGCCTGGACGGACGTCGGCACACTCACCTCACCGCTGGATGTGGCGAACACCCACGGCACCCGCTCGCTCACCGACGGCTCCTCGAACGTGTCGACGGCGTACAGGTACCGGGTGGTCGCGGTGAACGCCGTCGGCTACGGTGGCGCGTTCCCGAGCGTGTCGGCGAAGTCGTTGTCACCTGAGGTAGGGGTGAACGCCCCGGCAACGCCGAGCCAGCTCACAGCCACGCTGCAGGCCGGCCCGACGCGGGTTGCGTTGACCTGGCGTGACAACGCGAGCAACGAGACAGGGTTCGTCCTCGAGCGGTCGACCGACGGCGGCGCAACCTTCACTCGGCTCGCGCCGGTCCCGGCCCGCACCGGCACCGGGAACGTCACGTTCACCGACAACACCGTCACCCAGGGCGCCAGCTACGTCTACCGGGTCGCGGCGGAGAACGTCGCGGGGGTGTCCCCCTACACGGCACCCCTGACCGTGAAGGTGGACGCGCCGGCAGCACCGTCGAGCGTGACGGCGACGGCGTCCCGCCAGGGCTCCGGCGAGCGGGTCACGGCGAGCTGGAGCGGTGTCGCCGAAGCCACCGGCGGCTACCAGGTGCAGTGGAGCACGAGCCCGACGTTCGCCACGGTCTCGGGCTCCGGTACGACGGCTGCCGGGGTGACCACCTTCTCGACCGGCACCATCGCCCGGCTCACCTGGTACGTCCGGGTGCGGTCGGTCAACTCGCTCGGCTCCTCGGCCTGGGCCACGTCCCCCCCGGTGGCGCCGGCCGCGTGAGGTAAGCCCCCGACCTCGGAGAAGGGGCCGAGCGGCGGCGGCGGGAGGGCCGAAGGGCCCTGCCGCCGCCGTGCGCCGTCGTGTGGACTCGGTCTGAGCGGCGGCGGCAGCGCGCCAGGAACGTGACCCAGGGGGCCCGGGGTGGAGAGAAGATGAGCACCGTCATGGTCGTCGACGACCAGGAACGCATGCGGAGCATGCTGTGCCGACTGCTGGTCGCTGAGGGTCACGTCACCAAGTCGATCCCTGACGGAGAGACCGCGCTCGACCGGCTCGCCAGCGACGAGGTCGACCTGGTGCTCCTTGACCTGGTGCTGCCGGGCGCGAACGGACTCCAGGTGCTGATGCGGCTGCGCGACCGCGGGTTCCGGGCGCCGGTGATCGTTCTGTCCGCGGTCCCCGACGTCGCCGCCCGCGTCGACGCGCTCGACCTCGGCGCCGTGGACTTCGTGCCCAAGCCGTTCCACACGCCGGAGCTCATGGCACGGGTGCGACGCATCCTGGCCAATCATCCAACCGCGCCTGCTGTGGAGACCCGCTATCTCGAACACGGCGGGGTCCGGCTCGATCTGGACCGGCGCCGTGCGCTCTGGCGCGGCACCCAGGTGCTGCTCACCGAGCGCGAGTTCGAGCTGCTGGCGCACCTGATGCGCCGGCACGGACGCGTGTGTCGGCGCGCGGAGCTCTTCAACGACGTGTGGGGTCTGCCGTTCGAGCCCGGGACCAACGTGCTCGAGGTCTGCGTCCGGCGGCTGCGCAACAAGCTCCCCGAGGTGCCGATCGAGACGGTGCGCTCGGTCGGCTACTGCTTCACGGAGGACTGACCGGTGCTCACGGTCGCAGAACCAGACGTCGGGAATCCGGCCCGCGAAGAGCGGACCCGACAGGCCGCGACCTACTGGCTGTTCTGGCCTTGGGTCGTCCTGACCGTCGCCTGCCTCGGTCTCATGTGGGCGGCCCCGGGCGAGGAGGTCGTCCCGTTCCACCTCATCTGGATCGGATTCGCGCTCGCCTACGGCTTCGAGCCTTGGCCGGTCCCGATCACCTGCGTCGCCCTCGGGCTCGCGACGGTGTTCTCCGGCGCGATCCTGCTGGCGCGCGCCAGCCTCGGCATCATCGCATGGGAGGAGACCACCGAGATCCTGCTCATGGCCACCCTGGCCTGCCTCGTGCTATGGCACGTGCGACGAAGGCTGGCCGCGACGGCGGCCGTGACCCGCCTGGCCGATCACCAGGTCGCCGCGGCCAGGCAGCGCGAGCGGCTCGGCCGCCTGACCTCGCACGAGATGCGCACGCCGCTGACCATCGCCTCGGGGTACGTCGACCTGCTGCTCGCACATGAGGACCGTCGTGAGCAGTGCGACGATCTGCTGGTGGTCCGTGACGAGCTCGGCCGCCTGGTCCGCGCCGGCGACCGGCTGCTGCGCACGATCACGCTCGAGGACGAGCTGCCACAGGACGGCCTCGACCTGTCCGATCTGGTCGAGGAGACGGTGACGCGCTGGTCCGCGGTGGCGCACCGCACCTGGGTCAGCGACACGACCCGGGCCACCGGGGTGGCCTCCCGCGAGCGGCTGCGCGTCTGCCTGGACACCCTCATCGAGAACGCCGTCCGCTACACCGAGCCCGGCGGCACCATTCGCGTGTTTTGCTACCCGGACGAGCCAGGATCGATCTGCCTCGGTGTCGCCGACTCCGGTCCCGGTTTCTCTCCCGAACAAGCAGCACTCCTCAACGACCGGGAGTGCGCCGCCCACGCCGAAGGCGGATTGGGCATCGGTCCGAGCGGCCCCGGCGGTCAGACCGGCTACGGACTGGGCATCGTCCAGGAGATCATCACCGCGCGGCACGGAACGGTGCGCGCGGAACGCGCACCGGAGGGCGGCGCGCTCGTTCGCATGCTCCTGCCCGACGGGCTCGGCGGGCCGACGAGCAGGCGGCGACCAGCTGACCGCAGCTGAACACGCCGGGAACCTGGCTATGCGATCGGCGGCGACGCCACCGGAGGCTCGACCGTTGCTCAGCCCACGGACCCAGGTGACGGCTCCCCGCAGCCGTACACCGAAGGTTCCCTGGGGCCGCGGGACCCGGCGGCGAGGAATGCGGTTCCGAAGAACAGCTCGGTCCAGGAGAGATCGGCCAGTTCTTCTCGCATGGCTGCGCCAATCGCCTCCCACGGACGGCGCATCATCCACTCATCTATTGAGGCGAAAGGCCGCACACATGCGGTTCCGAGCTGCACCAGCCACCCTGGCGTGCGGTCGGGAACCTTGAGGTCCAGCACGACCCAGCGTCCGCCTCCGGAGAGGACGGCGGCGCCATGGGCGATGACCTCTGCGCATTCGGGCACCTGCGAGAGGGCGTAGGTCGACAGGATTGCGTCGACCTCGGTCGGGAAGTCGAAGTCGGCCGCATCGGCTTGCACAAGACTGATGTTGCTCCAGCCGTTCGTCTCCATCCGGCCCCGGGCCCGTTCGAGCATCGCGTCAGTCAGATCGACGCCGACGATCCGACCTTCCTGACCGATCACTTCCTCGATCAGCGCGAAGTTCAGACCTGTGCCGCAGGCGATCTCGATCACCCTGTCTCCTGCGCGAAGGCCGAGCGCTTGGACGGCCTGGAGTCGTTGTGCTCGTTGGGGGTAACCGGGCACGGGGTAGAGCCGGGAGGTGATGTCGTAGTGATGCGCCTTCTTTCGGTAGGTCCTGATCAGGTGCTCACGCCGACGGTCGGTCTGGCTCAACGAGTGCCCCCCGATCTCGGTAGCGTCGCGGTACAAGGCGCGCAAGGTCTCTAGGACCCCGCGGCTCCTCTCGTTGCATGCTCGACCTCAGTCTTGATCGAAGCCATCTCGCGATCGCTTACCCGCTGTATTCGGCTCTTGAGAGCGCGGCTGGGGACCGCGCACATGATGCCCGCGAGGTCGACCTCGATCCACATCTTGGCGTCGGTGTGCCGATCGTCCACGGGCTCGAGTTCCATTCCCCAGCGCGCCTCGGAGGAACCCATTGGCCCGGCGAACGCCAGGTACCGGGACGCCTCGACAGCGGTCACCTCCTGGCTTCGGCCGCGAGTCAACCCGAGAATCCCCTTCGCCCGCTGGTCCACCCGCGCGCCGGGCCGGAGCGGAGCTCCTCCGCGAACCCAGCATTCGAGCACCGTTGGCGCCCACTCCGGCCAGCGTTCGACGTCACAGACATACGCCCACACCTCACGGACGCTGCTGGCGATTCTCTTTCGGCTCTCGGTCCGGATTCTCATCGGCCGACTTCTTGAACCGTTCGTCCTCCGGATGCGAAGGCCGCGGTGCGAGCGGTCACCACCTGAACGTTGACGCGCGCGACGGCCAGGGCAACCAGAGCCGCCAGCACGGTCCGCATGACGTCCACGGCGACCTCCGTCCAGCAGAGCCTCTCGTTCGAGAGTACGTCGGGCACAAGGCTGACCCGGGACCCGCCACCCACCACGGAAGACGGGAGCCTCGGTAGGGTGGTCCGCATGGACACGGAGCCCATCCCGATCGCGTACGCCGCGCTGCAACACGGAACGCCTGTGCACACGAGCGATGGCCGCGAGTTCGGCACCGTCGCGGCTGTGCTCGTCGACGAACCGGTTGACGTCTTCGACGGGATCAACGTCGAGACTCCCCAGGGCACCAGGTTCGTCGACGCGGACCAGATCGGTCGGATCTTCACCACCTATGTGTGCACGACCTTGTCCTGGGACGAAACCGGGCACCTGCCCGACCCGCACTGAGGTCCGGGCGTCCGGTTCCCGCAGCACCGCCCGAAGCGAAGCTGCTCTCAACCGACGTTGAGCAGCTTCAGCACCCCAGCCGGGTCGTCGACCTCCTCGGCGGCGAGCAGGTCGCGCACCTTCCGCTCGTAGGCGGCCACGTCCTCCACCGCAAGGACCTCGCGACCCGCCCCTGGGGTGCCGCGCCGGAAGAAGGCGGCAGAGTCCTTGAGCACGCCGCGATGACCCGGCGCCCGTTCGGCGGCCGCGGCTCGCATGCTGGCAAAGGTCGCTCCGGCAACGAGCGACGGCCAAACCTGCGGGTCGAGCATGATGCCGAGCCGGTCGGCGAGCCAGCGCATCTGACCCTCGAGGTCGGCGACGAGCCCCTCGTAGCGCACCACAAGCACCCGTTCGCCGTCTGCTCGCGCCCACGCGTCGGCGGCGTGGTGGACAACCCCGGCCAGTGAGTCCATGGACAGGATGGGGTCGGCCTCGTCCGTGGTCCATCGAACGAGCCAGTCGGAAAGTGGCGGGCGGGGCGAGGGAGCCGAGGCGGTCCGGCCGGTCAGTTCTGCGATGCGCTGGCGATCAAGGTTGTCGCCCTGGTGGTAGAGCGAGACCGCCATGTCCAGTGGGTCGCGAACCACCACGACGTACGTCGCCCGGGGGTCGATGACCAGCCCGTCGAGCGGCGTGTGTGTCTTGACCACCCGCCGCCCCGGCTGGGCGTCCAGGCGCGAGAACAGCACCTCCTCCGGCTCGGTCAACCAGTCCACCCACGGCGAGAGCTGGCCCAGAGGCGCCGGCAGCGCGGGCGAACCATGCACCAACGAGAGACAGATCTGCTGCACCCAGGTCGTACCACTCTTGGAGCGGGTGCTCACCACGACGTCGCCCTCGCGGAACGGGAACCGACGCCACCGGTCACTGTCCTCCTCGGAGGACCGGTAGCGGCGGGGTGCAGTCACCCGGACTCCCTGCGTCGATCGGCGACGACTTCCACACCGTCCACCATGACGGCCCCTCGAAGCCGGAACCACCGATCGTCGCTACGCATCGCTACACCTGCCGCTCGCTGGCGCCGGAGGCTTGCTCACCGGCGAGGTTCTCGACAGGATCGACGAGGTGGTCCCACCCGCAACCGACGTCGGCGCACTCGACCGGGCCAACACGCCCCAGCCCTCCAGCTACCGCACCAGCGTCGCCGTCCGGCCACCGAGCGGTCCGCGGCCCGACCACCGACGCAAACGAACTGAGGAGGGACATCGTGGTGGATCCTGCCATCATCCTCGTCTCGGAGCACCACGCCGACATCCTCGTCGAGGAGTTCCAGAGCAGGTACCGGCGCGACTACGACCTGCGCACGGCGACCAACACTGCTCAAGCCGAGGAGGCCGCGCGCGAGATCGGCGACGCCGGAGGGCAGGTGGCGATGTTCGTCACCGACTCGAGGCTGCCCGACGTCGACCACATCTTCGAGGCGATCCATCGATGGCGCGTCGTGGTGCCCACCGCCCGCCGTGTGATCGCGGCGCACTGGGACTACTTCCTCGCAGATGGCCCGGGGCTTCGGATCGGCTTGGCCAAGGGCAAGTACGACGCATACTTGCTGATGCCGCGAGGCAAGCGCGACGAGGAGTTCCACAACGCGATCACCGACCTGCTCTCTGACTGGACGTCCACCGTCCCTCAGCCCGAGGTCGTCACGGCCAAGATCATTTCGCCGACCCGCGACTCGCTGACGATGGCGATCCGGGACTTCCTCGATCGGATGGGGATGCAGAACCGGGTCTGGCACCCTGACGCTCCCGAGCTCCAGGACTATCTGGACGGGATCCGCGAGCAGCTGGGCGTCGAGGACCTGCGCTGGCCCCTCGTCGTTGCGGCCAACCGGATGGCGATCCAGGCCACGAGCGTCCGCGACGTGGCGATCTCGATCAACGGCCGTCCCGGCGATTTCAAGATCGACGAGGTCGTCGACCTTGCGGTCGTCGGCGGCGGACCTTCCGGGTTGGCGGCGGCGGTCTACGGAGCCTCCGAAGGGCTCTCGGTCGTCGTCCTGGACGCCGAGGCGATCGGCGGCCAGGCCGGCACCAGCTCGATGATCCGCAACTACCTGGGCTTCCCTCGCGGCATCTCCGGAATGCGGCTGGCGCAACGCGCCCGCAACCAGGCGCTCCGCTTCGGTACGCAGTTCTTCACCGGCTGGGAAGTCACCGCGCTGGAGCCCGGCACGGAGGGCACCCCACACCTGCTTCGCACCGACGGTGGCGACCTCCGGGCCCGGACCGTCCTCATCTCGAGCGGCGTCACCTACCGCAGGCTCGGCGTTCCCCCGCTCGAGGACCTGGTCGGCTCCGGTGTCAGCTACGGCGCCGCGATGACCGCGGCCCGCGAGATGGAGGACCGCGACGTCGTCGTGGTGGGCGGCGGCAACTCCGCCGGCCAGGCGGCGCTACATCTGGCTCGGTTCGCGAGCACGGTGACGATCGTCGTCCGGCGGACAAGCATCGAGGAGACCATGTCGCAGTACCTCGTTGACGAGATCAGCTACAACGAGCGGATCGAGGTGCGGCCCTGCACCCGCGTGATCGACGGAGGCGGTGAGGATCAGCTCGAGTGGCTGTGCCTCGAGGACACCATCACCGGTGAACGCACCACCAAGCAAGCACAGGGACTGTTCCTGCTGCTCGGCGCCGAGCCGCGCTGCGACTGGCTTCCCCCGGAGCTGGCCCGCGACAAGAACAGCTTCGTCCTCACCGGCCGCGACGTCCCGCGCGACCAATGGGTCGAGGGGCGGCCCCCGGCCAACCTGGCCACCACGGTGGCTGGGATCTTCGCTGCCGGCGACGTCCGCTCGGGCTCGATGAAGCGGGTCGCCGCGGCGAGCGGTGAAGGGGCTTCGGTAGTGCCGCTTGTGCACGCCTACCTCGCCCCGACGCCCGAGGACGAAGTCGCCACCACCCCTGTCTCCTAGGCGGCGCTCAGAAGACGCCGCCGAGGATGACGAAGGCGGAGGCGGCGCCGAACAGTGCCCCGCCGTAGCAGATCACCGCGATCTGCCACGTCCATTTGAGCTGGAGCCCGTCGTACAGGGTGTAGCGGAACCGATGTGCGGCGTGCACGAGCATGACCGTGAACATCCCGAGCAGCACCAGGAACGTCAACGGGTTGTGCAGGATGTCGAAGAGGTGGGCGCGGGAGGGCGGGGTGATCAGGCCCAGCGGGAATGCGAGCGCGAAGAGGAACGCCAGCACCGGAAGGAACATCGCCGCGGTGACCCCGCCACCGCTGAACGTCAGCCACACAAGGGGTTCGATGCGCCGTCTGGTCATCGGGTCACCAACCACCAGACGAAGCCGGACACGAGCGCAAGTCCGGCGTACTGTCCTGCGATGATCTGCCAGCCCGGCACCGGCCGGCCGCCGACCCGGAGGTCCATCGCCTGGGGAGTGAGGCTGAACCAGGTGACGGTGTGGAGCACGATGAAGGCGAACGCGACCACGTTGATCGCGACGATCACCGGCGAGCCCGCCCAGTCGAGGAAGTCCGCGTACGCCGCGTCCCCCCGGTCGACCGCCCGCACGAGCAGCAGCAGGAACAGCACGTACCAGGCCACGAAGAGCGAGCTCAGCTCCCGCATCACGAACACGAAGTAGGTGCGTTTGCGCAGCCACCACCAGGTGGACATCGGTTGCCGCAGCGTGAGGTTCCCGCTCATCGCATCGCCCGGGGCAGGAGGAACGCCTTGACCGTCTGCTGGGCCGCCTTGAGCTTGTAGCGCTGGATGGCTCCGGCCGGGTCCACGTGCTTGGGGCACACGCGCGTGCACTCGCCGACGAACGTGCACCCCCACACGCCCTCGTGCTCGATGAGCACGTCGAGCCGTTCGCGGGCGCCGTGATCGCGGGAGTCCAGGTCGTAGCGCTCGGCCAGCGCGATCGCCGCCGGGCCCACGAAGTCCGGATCGAGCCCGTAGACCGGGCACGCCGCGTAGCAGAGCATGCAGTTGATGCACATGCTGAACTGCTTGTAGGCGTCGAGCTCCTCGGGGGTCTGCAGGTACTCCCCGTCGATCTCCGTGACGTCGTCGTCCCGGATGACCCACGGTTTCACTCGGGGGAGCTTCTCCATGAAGTCGGACATGTCGACGATCAGGTCGCGGGCGATCGGGAAGTTCGCCAACGGCTCCACCCTGATCGGGCCGGGTGCGTAGTCGCTGAGGAACGCACCGCAGGTCAGCCGGGGTTCGCCGTTGACGTTCATCCCGCAGCTGCCGCAGATCCCCATCCGGCACGACCACCGGAAGGCAAGCGTCTGGTCGATCTCGTTCTTGATGTGGTTGAGGCCGTCGAGGACCGTCCACTCCTTCCGCAGCGGGACTTCGTACTCCTGTGGTCCCGGTGGCATGGACCTGTCCGGCCGCCACCGGGTGACGCTCAGAGTGATCGTGCTTGCCATGGCTACCTCCCGTAGACCCGCTCGCCCGGAGGCCAGCGGGTGATCGTCACCGGCAGTTCGGAGACCCGGGGTGACCCGTCCGGGTCGCGCCCGACAAGGTGGTGGGTGAGGAACCTCGAGTCGTCGCGTGCGCGAAAGTCGGTGCGCTGGTGTGCGCCGCGCGACTCCTCCCGGCGAAGACCCGACGCGAGCATGCACTCGGCCACGTCGAGCATGTTGGCAAGCTCGAGCGCGGCAACCAGCTCGGTGTTGAAGCTGTGGCTGGTGTCCCAGATCCCGACCCGCGTCGAGCGTTCCTGAAGGTCCCGGAGCTGGTCCACGCCCGCCGCCATGTCGGGGCCGGTGCGGTAGATCCCGGCGGCGTCCTCCATCGTCGTCTGCATCTCGGTCCGGATGGTCGCGACGGACTCGGCCCCGGGCGGGGTGCCCAGAAGCCGCTCGAGCCGCCGGACCTCGTCCGACGCCTGGGCGGCGACGGCTGCGGGTACCGGCCCGGCACTCGAGGCGTACGACGCCGCCGCCCGCCCGGCACGTGCACCGAAGACCAGGCACTCCGGGAGGGAGTTGGAGCCGAGCCGGTTGGCGCCGTTGATGGACACGCACGCCGTCTCCCCCGCCGCGTACAGGCCGGCGAGGGGGGCCGCGCCGTCGATGTCCGTGTGGACCCCGCCCATCATGTAGTGCACGACGGGGCGCACCGGGATCAGCTCGGTCACGGGATCGATCCGCTCGTACTTCAGGCACAGCTCGCGCACGAAGGGCAGCTTGGTGTCGATCAGCTTCTCGCCGAGGTGGCGCAGGTCGAGGTGCACGATCGGCCCCCACTCCGAGTCCAGGGTGCGGCCCTTCTCGGCCTCGTGCACGAACGCCTGGGAGAGCCGGTCACGTGGGCCCAGCTCCATGCTGCGCAGCGTCGGCTCCGGCGTGGGGGTACCGAGGTCGTAGTCCTGGAGGTAGCGGTAGCCGTCCTTGTTGAGCAGCCAGCCGCCCTCGGCCCGGGTCGCCTCGGTGATCAGGATGCCGGTGAAGGGGAGCCCGGTCGGGTGGTACTGGACGAACTCCATGTCCTTCATCGGGGCACCGGCACGGTAGGCGAGGGCCATGCCGTCGCCGGTGTTGATGTTGGCGTTCGTGGTGAACGGGAAGACCTTGCCGCATCCGCCGGTGGCGAGTACCACGGCACGCGCGGTGATCGCCCGGATCCGGCCGCTCGCCAGCTCGACGGCGACGACTCCGTGAACCCGTCCGTCGTCGACCAGCAGGCGCGTGACGAACCACTCGTCGTACCGCTTCATCGCGGAGTACTTCAAGGACGTCTGGAACAACGAGTGCAGCATGTGGAAACCGGTCTTGTCGGCCGCGAACCAGGTGCGCATCCGCTTCATGCCGCCGAAGGCGCGCACCGCCACCCGGCCGTCTGGTTGCCGACTCCACGGGCATCCCCAGTGCTCGAGCTGCAGCAGCTCGCGCGGCGCCTCCTGCACGAAGGCCTCGATCGCGTCCTGGTCGCCCAGCCAGTCGCTGCCCGAGACCGTGTCGTAGGCGTGCTCGTCGAGGGTGTCTCCCTCCGCGATCGCGGCCGCGGCGCCGCCCTCGGCCGACACCGTGTGGCTGCGCATCGGGTAGACCTTCGAGACGACGGCCAGGTCGAGTCCCGGTTCGGTCTCTGCGATGGCGATGGCGGCGCGGAGGCCGGCCCCGCCGCCGCCGACGATCAGCACGTCGTGGTCGGCAACGACGGCGTCGTCACTCACCCCTGAATTCCTCGTCGACCAGCACCCTGCCGCGGTGGTTCACGATCTGCCGGTGAACGCTGCCGTCGTGGAACTCCTCGCGATGGCTCTGGCATCCGCAGGAGAACGTCACGTCCTCGGTGACCAGCCCCTGCAGGTCTTCGGTCGTCGTTCGCTCACCGTCGTGCAGACGCTTGCACGGCGCGAGCGCGGAGTCGAAAGCGTGTGACAGTCGTGGTCACAGAGCACCTCCTCACAGCAGGTCCCGGAGTCAAGGGTGCTCCTTCGAGCCGGGCTTTGGGAAGAGCGCGGCTGTCAGGACTGTCTGTAGACCGCGTCGGGGACGTCGGTGACGAACATGAACCCAGGTGCATGGGTGATCGCGAAAGGCGGCCTGGACGCCATCAGCGCAGCCTGCGGGGTCACCCCGCAGGCCCAGAACACCGGTACGTCGCCGGGCTGCGCCTCGACGGGGTCCCCGAAGTCGGGCCGTGCGAGATCGGCGATGCCGAGCGACTCCGGCGCACCCACGTGCACCGGAGCGCCGTGCACGCCGGGCATCCGAGCCGTCACCTGCACCGCAGTCACGACCTGCGCCGCCGGGACCGGTCGCATCGACACCACCAACGGCCCTGACAGCCGTCCAGCAGGTCGGCACTCGGAGCTCGTCCGGTACATCGAGACGTTGCGGTCCTGCTCGATGTTGCGGACCGGGACCCCGGCGTCGAGGAGCGCGGTCTCGAAGCTGAAGCTGCAGCCGATCAGGAAGCTCACCAGGTCGTCGGCCCAGAGGTCGGCCACGTCGGTGGGCTCGTCAACCAGCACCCCGTCTCGCCACACGCGGTAGCGGGGCAGGTCGGTGCGCAGGTCTGCGCCGGGCGCCAGGACGGTGGAGACCGCACCCGGCTCGGTCACGTCGAGCAACGGCACCGGCTGCGGGTTGCGCTGGCCGAAGAGAAGCATGTCGAACGCCCACTCCTTCGGCAGCACGACCAGGTTGGCCTGCGTGTAGCCGGGCGCCCAACCGGTCGTGGGTTGCGCCAGTCCCGACCGGAAGCGGTGCCGGGCCTCGGCGGGAGACGTCGCGATGCCCTCGATGGCCCCGTCCTCACCGACGGCTGCGGTCCTCGTCATGCCGCGTCGCCGCGCATCGCGTCGAGCAGCTCGGCCAACGAGTCCCGCAAGTACTCCTCGAGCTGCGTGGCCGCCTGCTCGAACTCGCCCGCCGTCAGCAGGTCCAGCAGCGCCCGGTTGCGGCCGACGTAGGTCTCGTGCAGCCGCTGCGGGCTCGCCACCGTGTGGAACGCCAGCCGCATCTCGGCCAACAGGCGCTCGGCGAGCTGGTCGGTCCTCGGGCTTCCGGCCAGTGCCACGAGGTCGCGATGGAACTGCATGTTGGCGGTGCCGACCGCCACCCAGTCACCCCGCCCGGAGGCCGCCTCACCTTCGGCGACGTCGTCGTACAGCCGCCGCAGGCCGTCCGGGTCGACGTGCGAGAGCGACCGGACCACGTCGCACTCGACGGTGCGCCGCAGCCGGTAGAGGTCGACCAGGTCGGCCTCGTCGAGCTCACGGACGAACACGCCGCGGTGCATCTCGTGGACCAGCAGGCCCTCGTGGGACAGCAGCCGAAACGCCTCGCGGAGCGTGTTGCGTGAGACGCGGAGGACCACGATCAGCTGCTCCTCGGGCAGGTGCGTCCGGGGTGGCAGGTCGCCCTCGGTGATCCGCCGGCGCAGTACGTCGGCCACCCGCTCCGCGGTGCTGCTGCGGTCGACGAGCCGGATGTCACCGGCGACCGTCTGCAGCCAGGACGTGCCGTGCACACCGATCGGGCCGGGGGTCTCTCCAAGGCGCGCCATGGGTCCATCATGCCCTCGCCCACGGTCGGAAGACAATGAATTGTTGAACGAACCCCTTGTGGGATTGTTGAACGATCGTTAGGTTGAAGTGATCCAAGGCACACCGCAGGCTCGATCGCGGCGCCTCGTCACCCGACAACCGGAGCGCGCATGTCGCACACCCCCATGGACCGTCCCGCACCCTCGCAGGGGGTCGTCCTCCCAGCCGACGGCACCGGCCCGGAGCCGGTGCCCGACCCCCAGCTGAGCGGACGCCGCAGGTTCCTTGGCGCCATGTTCCTGATGGCGACCTCGGCCATCGGCCCGGGCTTCATCACCCAGACAGTGGCGTTCACCGACGAGCTCGCGGCCGCCTTCGCGTTCGCCATCTTGGTGTCGATCCTCTTCGACATCGCGATCCAGCTGAACGTCTGGCGGGTGGTCGGGGTCTCCGGCAATGCGCGTGGCACGGCCATTTTCGACCGTGGTTAGGGTCGCGGGTCGGTCTGTCGAGGTTTTAAGGGAGGGGTCGGTCAGGATTCAGGAGGGTGAGTCGAAGCCTTGAATCTGCTGATAACCTCGCATAAGGGCAGCGAGGCGAAGGCCTCCGCCGAGTTCAAG
>Ga0207708_10000408_pt1 | contig 33914 bp, 30 predicted proteins | sample KBSK5101metaG_FD_184340 | JGI IMG/M metagenome (GOLD analysis project Ga0207708, IMG submission 184340) | Corn, switchgrass and miscanthus rhizosphere microbial communities from Kellogg Biological Station, Michigan, USA - KBS K5-10-1 metaG... | ecosystem: Host-associated > Plants > Roots >... | reverse complement strand
TACACCAACGACCAGGTGTTGACGGACGTGTATCACACCGACCTGCGACGCGCGCGCTCCGCGACAATGTCCATGATCCCCACCAAGACGGGGGCGGCGGCCGCCGTGGGCCTAGTGCTGCCGGAACTGAACGGCAAGCTCGACGGTTTTGCCATGCGCGTGCCGACCATCAACGTCTCCATTGTCGACCTTTGCTTCGTGGCAAAGCGCGCGACCAGCGTGGAGGAAGTCAACAACGCGGTGAAGCAGGCTTCCGAAAACGAGTTGAAGGGCATTCTTGAATACAACAAGGATCCGCTGGTGTCGGTGGACTTCAATCACAATCCATCGTCCTCCGTTTTCGACTCGACGCTGACCAAGGTTTCGGAAGGAACCCTGGTCAAGGTATGCTCGTGGTACGACAACGAATGGGGATTCAGCAATCGCATGCTCGATACCACCGTGGCGTTCGTCAACGCGAAGTAAACCAAAGCGATTCTTGCGGGGCACAGGCAGTTAACAGGCCGCGACACCGGGTTGATTTCCGTGCCCTGCGCGTTCCTGACTCTGGTACGAATTGATTTGCCATGACCATTCTGCGAATGACCGATCTCGAACTGCGCGGCAAGCGCGTATTTATTCGCGCCGACTTGAACGTGCCTCAGGACGATGCTGGAAAGATCACGGACGATTCTCGCATTCGTGCCTCCGTGCCGGCGATGCGGTCAGCCCTGAAGGCTGGCGCCGCGGTCATGGTGACTTCGCATCTGGGCCGGCCTGTTGAAGGCGAATTCAAACCGGAGGACTCGCTGGCGCCGATCGCCCAACGCTTGTCCGAATTGCTCGGCCTGCCGGTTCCGCTGAAGGCGAACTGGGTCGATGGAGTCGATGTCAAACCCGGCCAGATCGTGTTGCTGGAGAATTGCCGCTGCAACAAGGGCGAAAAGAAAAACGATGATGCTCTGGCCAGGAAAATGGCCGCCTTGTGCGATGTTTATGTGAACGACGCTTTCGGCACGGCTCATCGTGCGGAAGCGACGACGCATGGCATTGCCAAATATGCGCCGGTTGCGTGCGCGGGGCCGCTTCTGGCAGCGGAACTCGACGCCCTGGGCAAGGCATTGAGCCAGCCCAAGCGTCCGCTGGTGGCGATCGTCGCCGGTTCGAAGGTGTCGACCAAGCTCGTCATCCTCGGCGAGCTGGCAAAAAAAGTCGATCAACTGATCGTCGGCGGCGGCATCGCCAATACATTTATGTTGGCCGCGGGACTAGCCATCGGTAAATCGCTGGCGGAAGCCGATCTCGTCGGCGAAGCCCGCAGCATCATGGCCGCCCTGAAGGCAAAAGGCGGCGCTGTGCCCCTCCCGGTGGACGTGGTTTGTGCGAAGGAATTCTCCGCCGAAGCCAAGGGCACGGTGACAGACGCGAAGCATGTGGCGGCCGACGATCTGATCCTCGATATCGGGCCGAAGACCGCGGCGCAACTTGCAGCCATTATCGCCAAGGCCGGCACGATTCTCTGGAACGGCCCGGTCGGCGTATTCGAATTCGAGCGTTTCGGCGAAGGCACAAAGACCCTGGCGCATGCGATAGCGTCATCGAAGGCATTTTCGATAGCCGGCGGCGGAGACACCGTTGCGGCAATCGCGAAATACGGAATTGAAGACAAAATCGGTTACATCTCCACCGGTGGCGGTGCCTTCCTGGAATTCCTCGAAGGCAAGACGTTGCCTGCCGTGGAAATTCTCGAGACGCGCGCCGCACGCTAAGGCACAGGAATCCCCATGACGCAAAAGAGCACGAAAATCGTCGCTACCCTGGGACCGGCCTCAACCGACCGCAACGTTCTCACGCGCATGATTGCCGGAGGCGTCGACGTGGTGCGCATGAATTTCTCCCATGGCACCAAGGAAGAACATCTGGCCCGGGCAGAACTGGTGCGCGACGTTTCCCGTTCTCTGGAACGCACGGTAGGCATCATGTGCGATCTGCAGGGCCCGAAAATCCGCATCGGCAAATTCGAAACGGGCCGCATCACGCTGAACAATGGCGACACCTTTACGCTGGATGCGGACGTCCCGATCGGTGACCAGCACCAGGTCGGCCTCGACTACAAGGAATTGCCGCGCGATGTGGCTGCCGGCGCCGTGCTGCTGCTCGACGATGGAAGGTTGGTGCTCGATGTACAGAAGGTGCAGGGCAGCCGCATAACCACAACGGTGCGCGTCGGGGGCGTGTTGTCGAACAACAAAGGGATCAACCGCCAGGGCGGCGGACTCACGGCGCCGGCGCTGACCGCCAAAGACATGGAGGACATCAAGACCTCGGTTGCGATGAGAGCGGATTTTCTGGCGGTGTCCTTCCCCAAGAGCGGCGCCGACATGTACATGGCGAGGGAACTCATGCGCGCGGCCGGGGGACGTTCCATGCTGATCGCGAAAATGGAACGCACCGAAGCCATCGTCGCCATGGAAGAAATCATCGAATCCTGCGACGGCATCATGGTTGCGCGTGGAGATCTTGCCGTGGAAGTCGGCGATGCTTCGGTGCCCGCCCTGCAGAAGCGCATGATCCGCGCCGCGCGCGAGCGCAACAAACTGACCATTACGGCGACCCAGATGATGGAGTCGATGATCACCAGTCCGGTACCGACCCGCGCGGAAGTCTCCGACGTGGCGAATGCCGTGCTTGACGGCACGGACGCCGTGATGCTCTCGGCCGAGACGGCGAGCGGAAAATTCCCGGTTGAAACCGTCGAATCGATGGCGCGTATCTGTGTCGAAGCGGAGAAATCCGCCGACTTCACGCTTGACCGGGAATTCCTCAACAGGGTTTTTACCCGCGTCGACCAATCCATCGCCATGGCTGCGCTATTCACGGCTTACCACTTGAAGGTCAAGGCGATCGCCGCGTTGACACAATCGGGCTCGACGGCTCTTTGGATTTCCCGCCTCAACTGCGGCGTGCCGATTTACGCGTTGACGCCGGAAGTTTCGACGCGCTACCGGCTTAGCCTGTTCCGCGACGTCTTTCCGCTCATGATCAAATATATCGGCCACGACCGCGATCATCTGCTGCAGGAAGCGGAGGACCAGCTGGTCGCAGCCGGCCTCGTGCAAAAAGGCGATTTGATCGTGGTCACCTTTGGCGAGCCGATTGGTTCTCCGGGTGGAACCAATACGATGAAAATCGTGAAGGTTGGCGAAAGTCGCAAGCCATAACTCACTCACCCCCACCGGCCCGCGGGCCGGCTTCAAAACAATCACAAGCAGGAGTACGAATGCCGAACAAGACCGTCGCCGCCAAGAAGTCCTCTGCGCAGGTTGCCATCGTGATGGGTAGCACCAGCGACTGGGAGGTAATGCAGCATGCCGCGCGGCAGTTGAACGATTTTGGCGTGCCCTATGAGGCTCGCGCATTGTCCGCGCACCGCACGCCGCACCTGCTCGCCGACTTCGTCGAACAGCAGGTGTCCGGCGGGGCGAAGTGCTTTATTGCCGGCGCGGGCGGCGCGGCGCATCTTGCCGGCGTGGTTGCGGCGCTCACTACCTTGCCGGTGCTCGCGGTGCCGATTCCATCGAAACATCTCGGCGGTCTCGATTCCCTGCTCTCCATGGTGCAAATGCCCAAGGGCATTCCCGTAGCGACGTTCGCAATCGGCGATGCGGGCTCGGCGAACGCCGGCTTGTTTGCCGTGTCGATGCTGGCGTTGAGCGACGAAGGCCTTGCAAAAAAGCTGATTGCATTCCGCGCCAGGCAGGTTGATGCGGTCAAGGCTGCGAAACTGCCGGAATTATCCTGATTGATTCGGAACCATCGAAATGAGCAACCCCAAGCCCCTTCATGAAACCAGTCTGAAGTCGCTGAAGTTTCTGCACCGCGGGAAAGTGCGCGACCTCTACGAAATAGACGCCGATCGCATGCTGATCATCCAGACCGACCGGTTGTCCGCTTTTGATGTGATCTTGCCTGACCCGATCCCCGGGAAGGGTCATGTGCTGACGGCAATGTCGAATTTCTGGTTCGGCAAGCTTCGCCACGTGATTCCAAATCACCTGCTGGATGCTGCGCCGGAATCTGTGGTCGCGGCGGCGGAGCGCGAACAGGTCGAAGGCCGCGCCTTTGTGGTGCGCAAGCTTAAACCTCTGCCGATCGAGGCGATCGTGCGTGGCTATATCACAGGCTCGGGCTGGAAGGACTATCAGAAAACGCAAATGATCTGCGGCATCCCCTTGCCAGCGGGACTGAAGGAGGCGCAGCAACTGCCGCAGCCGCTGTTCACGCCGTCGACCAAAGCCGCGATTGGGGCGCACGACGAGAATATTTCTTTTGCCGAAATGGAAAAAATCATCGCGCCGGCCCTGGCCGCGCAGGTGCGCGACAAGACCATCCAGCTCTACTCGGAAGCCGCTGCTTACGCGGCCACGCGCGGCATCATCATCGCGGACACAAAGTTCGAGTTCGGCCAGGACAAAGCCGGAAAGCTATATCTGATCGACGAAGCCCTCACGCCGGACTCCTCGCGTTTCTGGCCGAGCGACCAGTATCGAGTGGGCTCCAATCCACCGTCGTTCGACAAGCAGTTCGTCCGCGACTGGCTCGAAGCGCAGAGATGGAACAAGAAGCCTCCTGCGCCCTCATTGCCCGCCGACGTGTTGCGCAAGACCGGCGAGAAATACGAAGAAGCACTCAGGCTTCTGACTGCGTGAACGACAAACGCGCCGACACGAAGGGTCACGAAGGAAAAACGAAGGTACACGAAGGAGAGCAAAGGCATGGGCGTTCAATATCACGTTGGGCAGGCTGCATAGGAACTCGAACCAGAATCCATTCATTTTTTCAATTCTCGATTTCCTTCGTGTTCCTTTCTTGTTTTTCCTTCGTGACCCTTCGTGTCAATGAGGTTGGTCTCAATTGGTAACGGAGCAGGAAATAGAGAAGGCGGCGGAAATACTTCGCAAGGGCGGACTGGTCGCCTTCCCGACCGAGACGGTATACGGATTGGGCGCCGATGCTTCGAATCAGGCGGCCGTCAGGAAAATCTTTGCCGCCAAGGGGCGGCCGCCGGATCACCCGGTGATCGTCCATGTCGCCGGCACCAGCGATTTGAAGCACTGGGCAGCGCAGGTTCCGAACTCCGCATGGGTATTAGCGGAGAGATTTTGGCCGGGTCCGCTTACGATGGTGTTGAAGCGTGCCGCGCATGTCAGTGATCTCGTCACCGGCGGCCAGGACACCGTGGGACTGCGGGTACCATCGCATCCCGTCGCGCAGCAATTGCTGAAAGCATTTGGCGCTGGGATCGCTGCGCCATCGGCCAACCGCTTCGGGCGCCTTTCACCGACGACCGCGCAGCACGTGCGCCAGGAACTCGGTGATGCAGTGGACCGCGTGCTCGACGGAGGCCCCTGCGAGGTGGGCATCGAATCGACCATCGTGGATCTCACGCGCGAAACGCCAGCCATACTGCGCCCGGGTCGCATCAGCGCCCAGCAGATTGCCGATGCATTGCTCGCTCCACTCGGCGAATCCGCTGGCGGGCGCCCGCGCGTGCCGGGCTCGCTGGAATCTCACTATTCGCCAAGCTTGCCGCTTAAGATCGTGCAGTCCGAGGACACCGACAATTATTTGGTTGCGCACTCCGGTACGCCAATTGCCGTGCTGTCGCGTCGCGGACGGCCGGTCAATTCGAAGGCCGCCTTGTGGCAGGTTGCACCCGAAATGCCGGATGACTATGCACGCCTGCTCTACGCCACGCTGCGTTGTCTCGACGAGTCTGGCTGCAGGATGATCGTGGTCGAGGCGTTGCCCGCCCTGCCGGAATGGATTGCGGTACACGATCGGTTGGGCCGGGCTGCGACACCGGACCCGATCGCGCTACCCAGCGCCGCGCCGCGCTAAAGAGCGGTATTCCAGACGGCTCAACTTCGATTCAAGAGTCGGCGCAATTCATCTTCGCCGAGCGGCCGCGGGTTTTTCACGCGCAGACTCTCATTCCATTCATCGGCGAAATCACGCTGCAGCCGCAGGTTGATTGCAGCGGTGACCAGCATGGCGATGAGCGCGCCCAGACTGGCGAAGGCCATGTCCTTGTGCGCGTCCCAGACATCGCCCTGAGTGCCGAGATAGGCCTGGCCAAGATCGCCACCGAAAATCGCCGCCGCGCCCCATTCGATCAATTCGTACAGCATGGAAGTGGACATCGTGACATCCAGCGGGAAGAAATACCCCCAGAAACCCTTTAACCGGATCACGCGCTGAAAAATTTCTCGTATCGGATAGGCCAGCAGAAGGCCGTAGCAAAAATGCACGACGCGATCGAAATTATTCCGCTGCCAGCCGAGCAGGCTGTTCAGTGAGTGCCCGGTCAATGATTCAAACCAGCTATCGTAGGGCACCTGAGCATAGGTGTAGTGCGCACCGATCAAATGCAACGACAGGAACAGGAAGATCAGAAAATACGAGATCCGCGAGAGCATGAGTTTGCGGTAACCCGCAAACATCGCTGCGACGAACAGGACGACCAGCACATTTTCCAGAAACCAGTCTTTGCGATCGTTCGGCGCAATGGCGAGCACGGCGAACTCGATGCCCAGCAGAATACAGAGCAGGAACAAAAAGCGCCGATGGGGCATTCGCAACAACATCGCCGTATGCGCGGGCGATCAGCAGGGCTATGCAAGCCTGACGCGCGCCGGACTGCCAACGGCTGCTTCGCCCGACTGCGACAAATAGTCCAATGCCGCGGCAACGCCCTCTTTGCGGATGGGGATGCCCGCGAGCTGCAATCCCATTTCAACGCCGCACAAGGTGCCCGCCAGGGTGAGATCGTTGAAAGCGCCGAGGTGGCCGATGCGGAAGATCTTTCCCTGCTGCTTGCCCAGCCCGGCGCCGAGCGACATGTCGAAACGCTCGAGAATGATTTGTCTTACCCGGTCCGCATCATGGCCGGCCGGCAACAGAACTGCGGTCAATGCATTGCTGTATTCCGCGGGATCCGCGCACAGAATTTCCAGTCCCCAGGCGCGCACGGCGCGACGCGTCGCTTCGCCATGCCGGGCATGACGGGCAAACACGTGCTCGAGCCCTTCTTCGAGCAACATGCGCAGCGCTTCGCGCAACCCGTAGAGAAGATTGGTCGCCGGGGTATAAGGAAAGAAACCGGATTTGTTCGGGCCGAGCATTTCATCCCAACTGAAGTAGCTGCGCGGCAGCTTCGCGCTCCTGGACGCTGCGACCGCTTTCTCGCTGATCGCGTTGAAGCTCAGTCCGGGTGGCAGCATCAACCCTTTCTGCGATCCGGCGACGGTAACGTCGACACCCCACTCGTCGTGGCGGTAGTCGATCGATCCTAGCGACGAGATCGTATCCACCAGCAGCAGCGCGGGATGTCCGGCGCTATCCAGCGCATCGCGCAGCGGCGGGATGCGGCTGACCACCCCGGTCGAGGTTTCGTTGTGGACAACGCACACCGCCTTGATCGAATGAGAGCGGTCCTCCGCCAACTTGCGCGCGATGGCTTGCACGTCAGCGCCATGGCGCCAGTCGCCCGGGATAAAGTCGATCGTGAGTCCGAGCCGAGTCGCCATCTTCTGCCACAGCGTCGCGAACTGCCCGGTCTCCGCCATCAACACGCGATCGCCGGCTGACAGGGTGTTGACCAGTGCCGCCTCCCAGGCGCCCGTGCCGGACGCCGGATAAATCACGACGGGTCCGGATGTCCGGAATACCAGCTTGATGCCATCCAGCACCTCGCGTCCGAGTTGGGCGAATTCCGGTCCGCGATGATCGATGGTGGGCTGGTCCATGGCGCGCAGCACGCGATCGGGTACGTTGGTGGGTCCGGGAATTTGCAGGAAATGTCGCCCGCTATGAAAGCTCATCGGGGTGGCCGCACTAAAGATAGAGAAAGGAGCCTACTGAAAATCCGTGGTCGTAACAAGCGCACAGGCCCTCGGGTATCATCTGCCGGATCATAAACCCACGGATTGCACCTAAGGCGTGAACGCTCCTGTAACACCCCTGCGGTTTCACCGCCCCAACGGGGCAGCGAGTTCACTCCAAAAGCGGCTGAGCGCCAACTTCGACGGCGATGTGCTGTTCGATGCATTTTCTCGCGGCCGTTATTCCACCGACGCGTCCATCTACCAGATCGATCCCATTGGCGTAGTCATCCCGCGTTCCGAAGAAGCTGCCCGGGTGGCGTTGCAAATAGCAGCGGAGCAAGAAGTGCCGATTCTGCCCCGGGGCGCGGGCACCTCGCAGTGCGGTCAGGCCGTCGGCGCGGCATTGATCATCGATTGCTCGAAATACCTCGATCAGATCATTCAGGTCGATGCCGACGCGCGCGAAGCCACGGTGCAGCCCGGAGTGGTGCTCGATCATCTGAACGCGCGCTTGCGGTCGGACAAACTGTGGTTTCCGGTCGACGTGTCGACTTCGGCCCAGGCGACCATCGGCGGCATGGCCGGCAACAATTCCTGCGGCTCACGCTCCATTCGCTATGGAAACATGGTGCACAACGTGCTCGGCGTGGACGCGTGGCTGAGCGGCGGCGATGAATTTCATTTTGGCCCCAGCAATCAACTTTCCGGCGCGCCTTCCGGCTATCGCGAGCTCGTGGCAAAGATCCATGCCATCGTGCGGCGCGAGGCCGCGGAAATCGACGCGCGCTGGCCCAACGTTCTGCGCCGGGTGCAGGGGTACAACCTGGACATGGTGCAGCCTGGCAGCGAGGCGCAGCCGCTCGCGCACAATCTTGCGCATCTGCTCGTCGGCTCGGAAGGCACGTTGGCATTTTCCAGGCGCATCCTCCTCAAGCTCTCGCCGATTCCGGCGCACAAGGTACTGGGCGTGGTGCATTTTCCAAGCTTCTACCAGGCGATGGATCTGACGAAGCATATCGTCACGCTGGATCCGGACGCGGTCGAACTGGTGGATCGGACCATGATCGATCTGGCGCGGGACAATGCGGCCTTTCGCGCGATCGTCGACCAGTTTCTGCAGGGAGAACCCGCGGCCATTCTGTTGGTGGAATTCACCGGCGAAAACAAGGATGCACTGATTTCAAGGCTCGCGCGGCTAGCCGAACTAATGGGTGATCTCGGCCTTCCCGGCAGCGTCGTGCAGGTCACGGACGCGGCGCTGCAGAAGGACATCTGGGAAGTGCGCAAGGCCGGACTCAACATCATGATGTCGATGAAAGGGGACGGTAAACCGGTGTCGTTCATCGAAGATTGCGCGGTGCCGCTGGAACACCTCGCCGAATATACCGACCGGCTCACCAAAGTTTTCGAGAAATACGGGACGCGGGGTACCTGGTATGCGCATGCGTCGGTGGGCACTCTGCACGTTCGTCCGGTACTAGACATGCGTCGCGACGGCGCGGAAAAAATGCGCGCCATCGCCGAAGAAGCCTGTGAACTGGTCAGGGAATTCAAAGGTGCTTTTTCCGGCGAACACGGCGATGGCCTGGTGCGCTCGGAGTGGATCGAGCCGATTCTCGGTTCGCGGTTGACGGCGGCACTCGCCCAAGTCAAGACGCTGCTGGATCCGAAAGGACTGATGAATCCGGGCAAGATCGTGCGGCCGACCCGCATGGATGATCGCAGCTTGTTCCGCTACACGCCCGGCTACCGGGTCGAGCACATCGATACCGCGCTCGACTGGTCGGCGTGGGGAGGCTTTGCGGGCGCGGTGGAGATGTGCAACAACAATGGCCATTGCCGCAAGTTCGACGCCGGCACGATGTGCCCCTCATTTCGCGCCACCAGCGACGAGCGGCATCTGACCCGCGGCCGTGCCAATACGCTCCGGCTGGCGATTTCCGGACAACTCGGTGCGGACGCGTTGGTATCCGACTCGATGCACGAGACGATGGACTTGTGCGTGGGCTGCAAGGGTTGCCGCCGCGAATGTCCCACGGGCGTGGATATGGCGCGCATGAAAATCGAGTTCCAGCACCAGTTCGGCAAACGCCATGGGCGGTCGCTGCGACAGAAACTGATCGCGTACCTGCCGCGCTATGCGCCCCTGGCATCGAAGCTGGCGCCACTGATGAATCTGCGCGACACCGTCCCGGGCCTGGCCTGGCTGACACAAACAATATTCGGCCTGAGCGCACGGCGCAGTTTGCCGAAGTGGCATGCTGCCTCCCCAGTGCGTACGGCCTCGTCGGCGACGAAGTCGCCCGTCGACGGTCAGCGCGCATCGGCCGCGCATCACGCGTCGGCGGACAAAAAAGTAGTGCTGTTCCTGGATACGTTCACCCGCTACTTTGAACCGGAGAATGCACAGGCGGCAATTGAAGTGCTGGAAGCAGCGGGCTACGCAGTCGAACTTGCCGATGGCGGGAACGGCCAGCGACCCTTGTGCTGCGGCAGAACTTTCCTCGCAGCCGGCATGGTCGACGAAGCGAAGGTCGAAGCGCGGCGCATGCTGGCGGCACTTCGGCCTCATCTGGAACGCGGCGTGCCGATCGTAGGCCTGGAACCCTCCTGCCTGCTGACATTGCGTGACGAATATCTGGCAATGGGTCTCGGCGACGAGGCTCTCCGGCTCGCCAAACATGCCGTGTTGTTCGAGGAGTTCATCGCGGCGCAAACGCAAATCGGCGCGCTGAGGCTCGATCTCATTCCACTCCCCGCCGGCAGGGCCTTGTTGCATGGACACTGCCACCAGAAGGCATTCGATACGATGCCCGCGGTGCGCAAGGTCCTGGGTATGATTCCAGGGTTGCAAGTGGACGCCGTGGAATCGAGCTGCTGCGGCATGGCCGGCAGCTTCGGCTACGAAGCAGAACACTACGATATCAGCATCGCAATGGCGGAATTGGCGCTTCTTCCCGCCGTGCGCAAGGCCAAGCCGGACACGATGCTCATTGCCGGCGGGACGAGTTGCCGTCACCAGATTTACGATGGATCCGGACGCAACGCGTGGCACGTGGCAAAGGTGTTGCAAATGGCGATCAGGAAATGACTGCGCAACGGACCGCAGCGGGAGAATCAATATTGAATGTGAAACTGAGACGTTTTCTGCTCTACTATTTGCCGTTGCTGGCGAATATAGGCCTGATCGCCTACCTGGTCTGGCAACTCAGTCTGGTTCCTTATTTTCAGCGTCAGGGCGAATTCCAGATTTTTTCCGTGCTTTACGCCGTCGGCGGCCTGGTCGTTGCCGTCTCGGGTATAACCGCTTTCATCCATGTAACCGCAAATGCGGGTGGCCCGCGCCTGCTGTTCGCGCTGGCGTTGGTCAACACAATCATTCCGACCGTTCTTGTTCTCGCCATGCTGCAGTTCCGCTGACAAGGAGCGAACCATGACCGACTCCAGATGGAAATATCACGGCGTGCGCGTAGTCCGGAGTTCGGAACTCGACACCAACACGGCACAAACGCCCGGAATGAATCGCGCTGCAGCGATTACTCATGCGCGCTGCGGAGCCGAGAAATTATGGGCCGGCGCGGTGGTGATCCACGCGAAGGCGAAAACCGGAGCCCATCATCATGGGCCGGTCGAAAGCGTGATTTATGTCGTGAGCGGCAAAGCGCGCATGCGCTGGGGAGATAACCTGGAATTCATGGCGGAGGCCGGGCCCGGCGATTTCATCCATGTGCCGCCGTTCGTGCCGCACCAGGAGATCAATGCATCCGACGACGAGCCGCTTTCCTGCGTGCTGGTGCGATCAGGACAGGAACCTGTGGTCGTGAATCTGGACATTCCAGCGGCCGAGAAACCGGAGCAAGTGCACTGGGTGGACAACATCCATCCCGCACCAAAATCCTAGCCCGGATATTTCATCAGGACGCGAATTAGGCCGTTTCGCTCGAAACTCGCCAAGTGCATCGTCGGCATCTTGAAGGATGTCAATGAATTTCCGGTTCGGGAATCGGCGCTGTTCCTTCTAGAAAATCGAAATCGCAACCCTTGTCCGCCTGCGAGACGTGCTGCGAAAAAATCTTGCCGTAGCCGCGAGCATATTTTTTTGCCTTTGGTTTCCAGGCAGCGCGGCGCTTGGCCAGTTCCTCGTCGCTGACTTTCAGGGTCAGTTTTCGTCCAGGCACATCCAGCTCGACAATGTCGCCCGTTCTCACCAACGCAAGCGGTCCGCCGATCCACGATTCTGGCGACACATGTAGCACGCAGGTGCCATAGCTGGTGCCGCTCATGCGCGCATCCGATATGCGCACCATATCGCGCACGCCCTGCTTCAATAATTTCTTCGGAATCGGCAACATGCCCCACTCGGGCATGCCCGGCCCGCCGAGGGGTCCCGCATTGCGCAGGATCAGCACCGAATTGGCGTCAACGTCGAGGTCGGCGCTGTCGATGCGCGCCGCCATGTCGTTGTAGTCGTCGAACACCATGGCGCGTCCGGCGTGCTTCAGCAGCTTCGGGTCCGCGGCGGTCGACTTGATGACGGCGCCATCTGGCGCGAGATTGCCGCGCAGCACGATCAGTCCGCCTTCCGGCTGCATCGGATTCTCGGGGGTGCGAATGACATCGTCGATGTAGATCTTCGATCCCGCGATGTTTTCGCCGAGCGTCTTGCCGGTACAGGTCAGCTCGTCGACGTCGAGCAGCTTGCGCATGCCTTCCAGCATCGCCGACAGGCCGCCGGCATAGTAAAAGTCTTCCATCAGGTACTTTCCCGATGGCCGCATGTTCACCAGATAAGGCGTTTTCTGTCCGATCTCCTCGAAACGTTCCAGCGGAATATCGATGCCGGCGCGCCCCGCCAACGCGATGACGTGAATCAGGCCGTTGGTCGAGCCGCCCAGCGCCATCAGCACGCGGATTGCATTGTCGAAGGACTTCCGCGTCAGGATGTCGCGCGGCTTCAGATCTTCCCAGACCATGTCGACAATGCGCCGGCCGGAGTAATCCGCCATGCGGCTGTGGTTCGAATCCACCGCGGGAATGGTCGCGGAATTCGGCAGGCTGAACCCCAGCACTTCGGCGACACTGGTCATGGTCGAGGCGGTGCCCATGGTCATGCAAGTGCCGGGGGAACGGGAAATGCCGTTTTCGATCTCGCGCCAGTCGCGTTCCGTGATGTTGCCGGCGCGCAATTCATCCCAGTATTTCCAAACGTCCGAGCCGGAACCGAGGGTTTTGCCCTGCCAGTTTCCGCGCAACATCGGACCCGCCGGCATGAAGATGGCGGGCAGGTTCATGCTGATGGCGCCCATCAGCAGCCCAGGTGTGGTCTTGTCGCAGCCCCCCATCAGTACGCAACCGTCCACCGGATAGGAGCGCAGCAATTCCTCGGTCTCCATCGCCAGGAAGTTGCGATACATCATGGTGGTCGGTTTCTGGAACACTTCGGCCAGTGCGATGGCGGGCATTTCCAGGGGGTAGCCGCCCGCCTGCCAGACCCCGCGCTTGACCTCTTCGGCGCGCTGCCTGAAATGCGAATGGCAGTTGTTGATATCGCTCCAGGTGTTGATGATGGCAATGACTGGCTTGCCCTTGTAGTCCTCGTGGGCAAAGCCCATTTGCAGCGTGCGCGAGCGATGCCCGAATGAACGCAGATCCTGCGCGCCATACCAGCGATGGCTGCGTAACCCCTCGGGTTTTTTCTTCTTATCCATGGGCCTCCCCGGCTTTTCAGTTGGTGTGAACTAGCGCCATGGAAGCGTACAACAGGCGCGGCGCGCGGCATAGGCGCGGGCGCAATAAGCGAAAGGGCAGCGGTAACTATTTACTGCGAGCGGGCGTAAGCCTGGCCATCAATTCGGACTCCGCATCGAGCCAATCCTGCTCGGGCGACCCGCCGGCAAAACCGCGTGCCTCCGCGCGAAAGTAAGCGGCGGCGGCGACCATTTGCCGCCACTCCATCGAATCAATGGTCGGCTTGGCAGGTTTGCGGGTGGTGGTTTTTCTCACCTGCGGCGGTGCGACCTTCTTCGCAATGGCTGCGGGCGGCGTTTTGCGGATGCTGGATTTGACGGAGTGTATGCCTGCCATGATGTGTTCCCCTTCTGGTCAATGTGCCGTGCGATACCGGCATCTGTCTCGATTCTGGAGCTTCGTCATTACATAGTTGTGTAGGCAATCGTAAGCGGCCAGCAAAATCAGGACCAGGCAGAAAAATTGGGTGGTTCGCGATTCGTAGTCTGGGGGCATGCGAGGGCGCGCGGTTTCCGTCACCCGGAGAGCTGCGAATCATGCACTCATACAGGGGGATATTTCACGCCCTTGCATCGTGGCGGTGCGCATCCCGCGCGGTTCATCTACCCACCACGTGCAAGATGGCTGAGAAAACTCTTCAAACGGTCGGATTGCGGGCTGCCGAATAGCTGCTGCGGTGTTCCCTGTTCGACGATGGCGCCCTGGTCCATGAACACGACGCGATGGGCCACTTCGCGCGCAAAGCGCATCTCATGCGTGACGACCAGCATGGTCATGCCGCTGCGCGCGAGGTCCGCCATCACGCTCAACACTTCGCCGACCAGTTCCGGATCGAGGGCGGATGTGGCCTCGTCGAACAACATGACTTTTGGCTCCATCGCAACCGCGCGCGCAATGGCAACCCGTTGCTGTTGACCTCCCGAGAGTTGTGCCGGGAATGCGCTGAGTTTGTCCTTTAGCCCTACCCGTTCCAGCCAGGCAGTTGCGTTTTGTCTTGCCTCGAGCGCGGACATTCTCCGCACCTCGCGCAAACCCAGCATCACGTTGTCCAGCGCCGTCATGTGCGGAAACAGATTGAAACTCTGGAAAACCATGCCGACATCGGCGCGCATGCGCGCAATCACCCTGTCGGGCAGCTTTGCAGGCCTTCCATTGCCGTCCCGGTAACCGACCAGTTCACCATCCACCAGGACTCGCCCGCCCTGGTAGTCCTCCAGAAAATTGATACAACGCAGAAGCGTAGTTTTGCCCGAGCCGCTGGGGCCGATGATGACGACGACTTCGCCCTGGTCGACCTGCAGGTCCACGCCGCGCAGAATTTCCGTCGTACCAAATCGCTTCGTCAGCCCCTGAAGCACGACGAGTCTATTCCGCGGATTCACCGCCTCAGGCATGGGCGAACCTGTTTTCCAGACGACGGCCCATGATGGAAAGCGTGAAATTGATCGCAAAGTACAGCGTCGCGGCCACGGCATAGAACAACAGCGCTTCGCGCGTGCGGCCGACGACCTGCTGGATTGCCATGGTGAGATCCACCACGCTGACCAGCGACACCAGCGAAGACGATTTCACGATCTCCACCGCGGTGTTGACCCACGCGGGCAGGATGCGGCGAAGGGCTTGCGGGACAATGACGTGGCGCAGGCGCTGGACGAAACTCAGGCCGATGGCTTTTCCCGCATCCACCTGACCGCGTGCAATGGATTCGACACCGCCACGAATGATCTCGGACACATGAGCGCCGCAAAACAGGGCCAGCGCCAGGACGCCGGCGAAGATGGCGGAGACCTGCAGACCGAGCGCCGGGAAGCCGTAGAAAATGGCGAATATCAGGACCAATTGAGGAATGCCCCGCAACGCGTCGACATAAATGCGGACCAGCCAGCGTAGAGGTCGGGCGCCATACAGGAGGGCCAGACCGCCCCCGATGCCAAACAGCGTTCCCAGCAGCAGTACTGCTACCGAGACCAGGATGGTGACCAGGAGCCCGCGCGCGATCAGCGGGAAGCTCGCGAGGACAAGCTCCATCATGTGACCATCGCAAAGCGGCGCTCGAGCCGCCGCAATAGACCCGCGATGGCATAGCACGCGGCGAGATACAGCAGGCCGACCACCAGATAAACTTCGATCACCCGCCAGGTATTGACGTTGATGCGAATTGCGCCATAGGTGAGTTCCGGAACCGCGATCGCCGACGCCAGCGACGTGTCTTTGAACAGGGCAATGAAGGTATTGCCCAACGCAGGCAGGGCAATGCGAAACATCAGCGGAAGCGTGATATGTCTCGCGACCTGCAGTCGCGTCATGCCGATGGCGCGGGCGGCCTCGGTTTGGCCTCTGCCGACGGCTTCGATGCCGGCACGGAAGACCTCCGTCAGATAGGCTCCCGAATAGAGCGCAAGCGATAGGACGAAAGACCAGATGTTATCCATCAGGCTGACGCCGAGAAGCGGCAGGCCGAAGTATACGAAGTAGATGATCAACAGCAGCGGGACATTGCGAACCAGCTCGACGTAGGCTGAGGCCACGATTTGCAAGGGGCGCGCGCCCTGGGTGCGGGCGAACGCCGCGGCAAGTCCGATCAGGCTGCCGATTGCGAGCGATACCGCGGCCATGGACAGGCCCAGCCCCAACCCTCTCAACAGCAAGTCGAAATTGTCGAAGACCGGACGCCAGTTGAACTGGTACATGGTGCCGGCCGGGCAGGAAGCTTACGAGTGGCGCACGCCGAATTCGACGGGAAATCCTACCGGCGGAGGGGCCAATTTCACGCCGAAATATTTTTCGAAACCACTCGCGTAGGCGTCGAACTCGACGCCGGTCATGCCTTCGTGCAGAACCGTATTGACGAAGTGCAACCACACCGGATCCCCTGGCCGCACCGCGGCTGCATACGTTTGCGGCGACCAGCCGTAGTTGCCAGCCTTGTACTTTTCCGGGTTTTGGCGCGCAAGCCAGCGCACTGTCGAATCATCGATCGCCGCCGCTTCAACCCGGCCGGAATCGAGCGCGAGCACCGCGTTCGCCACCGAGTCGAACTGCATGACTTCCGCCTGCGGGATCGCGACATGCACCAGGGACTCGGCGTAGACGTTCTGCAGGATCGAGACTTTGACTTTCTTGCCGCCCTTGGCCAGATCGTGCGCACCGCCATAGGGACTGTTCCGGTGCAACAAGGTGCCCACACCTTCGCGGTAGTAAGGGATCGAAAAGTCCACCAGTTGGGCACGTTGGGCAGTAACGGTCATGAACTGGAACACCACATCGACCTGACCGGTCTGCAGATTGGGGACGCGTGCATCGGATGCCTGACGCACGAACTGCACCTTTGCCGGATCGTCGAACAGACCTTTGGCCAGCAACCGTGCCATCTCGATGTCGAACCCTTGCAGGCTGCCTTTTTCGTCCTCGAAATGCCAGGGAGGATTGGTGCTGCCAGTACCCACGATTACCGTGCCGCGCTTGAGAACTTCATTGAGCTTGCTGGACGACGGCGCCGGGCCGGTAGCAGCCGGTCCGCATCCCGCGGCGGTGACCGCCACCACACCGGCCCCGAGGCTCACGGCCGTTGACTTCAGAAACCCCCGACGCGACGAATACCCCGACATGTCATCTCCCCTAGTGATCTGTTTGTCGAATGCCCGTTTGCTCCCGGACCGGAGGTTGTGAAGCCTAGGCGGCGCGCCCGGACTTTACCGTCGGAGACCTCAGGGCTTTTTCTTCTTGTACTCAGCCCACGCTGCCTCGAAACTCGTTTGCATCGTCTTGAAGGCCTCTTCAGCGCCCTTGCTGACCTGCATCCAGGCCGCCTGGCTGGCGTCGCGCGTTTCATTCAGGCGCTTGAGCGCCTCCTCGCGTTGCTTCTGCAGCTCCGCGATCTGCACTGCATAGCGCGTCTTCACGTTCGCCTGCGCTTTTTGTACTTCCACTTCCCACTTGGCCAGTTTTGCGTTCCAGTCATCGATCTGTTGCTTCATCCGCTCGATGTACTCGTCCCGGTTCATACGGCCTCCTTTCGCTGCGTCGCCGCCTGCGCCCGCATACACATGGTTCACGCCGCATGTTCGCGCCCCAAGATGTCCCTGTCAATGCGGCAACGCTTCGACTGTGAGCTGTAGCAGAAATGTGCCGGTGGTCAGCGCGGGAAGCGACACTTCAAGCGTGACGGCTTGCATGATTTTCTCGAAGCCGTCTTCCGACTGGGAAACGGTTTTGTGCGGTGCTGCACGGATGGTTGCCGGGGCGCCGCAAGTCAACACCACCCGCCCGTTCAACACCCCGTCTTCGAGAGTCAATGTGCTGATGCGGTCCCAGGTAAATCCTTGTCCAAATCCACCGGGAATTTTTCCGTCCACCACGTATCGGCCCAAAAAGCCATCGCAGCTTGGCATCGCCAAATTTATTTCGGTTTCAAACTTGGCAACCGCAGCGTCCAGTTTGTATTCGACGCAGAGACGGTTGCCCTCGACATAGACGGTCTTGGCGATGCCGTTCGCCGACATTTCGGCGCGTGTGCCGGCCACGCGGGGTCGGGCATAGCGTACCGTCTGCCCATTCTGGCGATCGATGAACAGAACGCGCGCCAGGGGATCGGCAATGAGGTCCTCGGGCGAGACGGGATGGCGGAAGTTGACGCGGTCGTGCGCGGACGCGATGCCTTCGCCGTGATGTTCGCTTTGCGAGGCGCGATGGTCGCGGATCTTGCGATAGTAATGCTCGGGCCGCCGCGCGAGGGTATCGCCGAAATTGTGGAAAAGCGCATACGCGTCCAACTCGTGCACGGCACCAAGGCCGTCATCGCGAATGACGGCCTGAAGAACCTCGTTGCCGAGGAAAAACTCGTCGCAACCGTCGAAATCGAGATCGATCGCCGGCCGGTCGCGCGAACCGGCCTCGTCGAGCAATGCTTCGAGTTCGACGAGCGCGCTCCACACGGCGCGGCGCAGATGCGGCAAATAGATGCCGCCGAACAAACCGTGCCAGTAGGCATCGTTGGCCTGCGCCAGATGCAGCAATTCGCGCATGCGCGGCTGAGCCTTGGCGCCGGTACCCGCGACGCGCGCCGACAGTTGCTGCATGCGCTTGTGCATCCAGTTCGCTTCGGCGTAGCGCGACATGAAATTGCGCCAGATGCCCCCGCGCAGGAACGGCTTGTTCTGCTCGTAACGTTGATGATCCTTCTCCTGTTTGACCAGGTCGGCAAAACGATCGGCGCGGTCGGCATTCAGCGTCCATTCGTTCATCTCGATGTACGAAGTCGTCGGCAGGTAAACCACGCCGCACGTGCGGTGGGCGCGATGAAACTCGCGATAGTGCAAAGGCTCGATCGACGCAGAGGCCAGCACCCCTTCGATGAATTGCTTAAGCCACTGCTTTTCGTAAACCCATTCGTAGGTCTCCGGCCAGATGCCCAGTTTCTCGATGTCGTCGAAATAGATGGCCGCCGCCGCGCCGTCCGCGGTGGCCAGCGACTCGAGGTATTGAATGGTTTCGGGCGCGGTCGAAAACGGGATGCGATAACGCAGCGCTTCCGAGATCGGAAACAAGTCGAGACGGTTACCGCTTTCTTCGGTCGAGAAATAACCGGTCAATTCGCCGACATGCTTTCCGGCGCACAGAAAATGGTAATCGTCGACCGTGACATAACGTATGCCGGAATCGGCAAGCGCGGAGGCGACGGACGATTCCCAGACCCGTTCGGTCAGCCATGCGCCGGTCGGCCGTTGGCCAAGCGATTTGTCGAGACGTTCCGACAACGTAGCTAATTGGGAACGGCGGTCGCGCTCCGGAATCGACGCCAGCACCGGTTCCGTATCACCGCCTCCGAACATTTCTATTTGGCCGCGCGCCACCATTTCGCGCAATTTCGCCATGTCTGCGGGAAATCGTTTCAGCAGCACATCGAGCAGCCAGCCGCTGAAATGCACGGCCAGTCTGAACTCGGGATAACGGTGAACGGTTTCCAGGAACGGCTTGTAGCAACGAGCATGAGCGTCGTCGATGACTTGCTCGAAATTTCCAGCCGGCTGGTGGGCATGCACACCGAAAAGCAGCGAAACTTTCTTGTTCATTGGATCGTTTTGTTCCTACGGTGCTCTCGTGCTGCTCGAACCAAATTGGATGCTGCGGGTGCTAGATCAGACACTGCGGCGCGGGCGGGCCCGTCAGGATGCACGACGCATCGCATTGGTGGCTTCCGAAGCGGCCTTGCCAAGACTGATGGGTACTTCGAGTTCGCCGGGCACGGGCAATTTCAGCAATGCGTACAGGTGGGCCAGTTTGCGGCGATAAAGTTCATCGAATGCCACGACCGATTCCGCCGGATTGTAATCACCGAACCACCAGCACCAATCGGAGGCTTCGCAATCGGCCAGCTGGCGGGTCGCCAACTGCAGTTCTGCTGCGCTCAGGCGGCCGCTGGCGGCAACTGCATCGAAGCTTTGTTTTGCTGCGCAAAGCAGATCCCACGCGCGGTTCTTGTCGGGACTGCCGATCCAGGTCGCGAGATTGCCATACACCCAGCTGCCCGCCACCAGAACCGGCAGGCTGGTCGCTTCGCGATTTTCATCGAGCAGTTGCGCAAAGGTCCTCGTTGCTATCCGGGGATGCTTCTCCAGTGCCGCATAGAGCTCGTCAAGGAAGTAGAAGCCGTTGTAAGGGTAATACTCCCAGGCATTCTCGCCATCCAGGATCACGCTGACGACCGGCGCCGTCGTGTCCGCCGCCTTTTGTTCGATGGCCTCCAGCGTTGCGATGAAATGCGCTGCCGCGTCATTGCCGTGCCATTTCGCATACTCGAAACCGATCAGGTCGGACAGGCGGTCATCGCGAAAGAAACAGGTGAGGAAAGATTTGGCGTCGCCGACGCGGTAGGGCTTGAAAAGATATTCCTCGCGTTCCAGCAAGGTGGCGCCGCTTCTCGATAGGCTGTGGGCGAGCACGCCCTCGCCACTGGCCATCCATTCGCAATTTGAGCGTGCCAGCAAATCGGCGAAATCGCGTGAAACGGCGCCCTCCGCGGGCCACATGCCGCGCGGCAAAGCGCCGAAGCGCCGGGCATGGCTCTGCTTCGCCGCATCCACGTGCGCCTGCGCGCGTTGGGCCCCCCCCGGATATTTTGGGTTGTGCGGCAACGGAGCGGCCGGGGCAGCTTCCCGCGCCGCTTCGAACGACAGCAGCAAAGGTCCGATCGGATGATATTCCGGCGTGGTGGTAAGTTCGATGCGACCCGCTTCGAACAATTTGCGATAGCGCGGAATGACATTGCGCACCTCCCGCCCGATGATCTCCAGCAAATTCATCCGGTCGCCGTGAGAGAAGCCACGCGCCTTGGCAATCAGAGCGGGCACGACGGCGTCATGACGGCGCACGGTCTCGCCCATCCACGCGATGTGATACCAGCTCAGGAGGTCGCCAAAATATTGGGCCGACAGATAGGCCGTGCCAGTGTCTTCCTGGCCTTGCGTCAGGCGGAAGAATTCAAGCAGCGTTTTGTAAGCCGGATAAGGATCGATCAGCTTTTCGACATTGGCTTTGAAACACGCGCGCAGGATGTGATCGCGCCCCGCCTGGTCGAGTTGTTGCAGATCCGGTTGCGCAAGCAGGCGCAGGAGCGGATCGCGAAAACGTCCAGTGGCGAACTGGTCGGCGTAATCTTCCAGCTGGTCGAGCAGCACGGGTGTGAAATTCAGGACCACGCGTATTCCCGGATGCGCTTCGAGGTGCGCCGCCATGTCGCTGTAATCCTTGATGGCGTGCAAATAGACCCAGGGCTGCACGAACTCTCTTGAAGCATGGTCGCGGAAATCCGGCTGGTGCATATGCCACAGGATCACCAGGTCGAGTTTTTTAGGGTCGTTCATGCAGGATCTACGCCGCTGTTCATGCGCGCTTTCTAACGTTGATGGAAAACTTCCTGACCGAGCATTTCAGGGGTGATCAGCGTCACGCCGCGCTCGGATACATGGAAGCGCCGGCGGTCTTCCTCGGCATTGAAACCAGCCGTGAGCCCTTCGGGCAGTACGCAACTCTTGTCCACGACGGTGCGTCGAAGCTTCACCTGCCGGTTCACCACGACGTCCGGCAGAATCACGGAATCCTCGATGCTGCCGTAGCTGTGCACGCGCACATTGGAAAACAGCAAAGAGCGTTTGACCGTGGTGCCGCTGATCAGGCAACCGCCGGATACAACCGAATCCACCGCTCCGCCGCGCCGGCCCTCGTCATCGAATACGAATTTGGCCGGGGGCAGTTGCTCCTGGTGTGTCCAGATCGGCCATTCCTTGTCGTACATGTTGAGATCCGGCGTGACCCTGGTCAGGTCCATGTTCGATTCCCAATAAGCATCCACCGTGCCCACGTCCCGCCAGTAAGCCGCTTTGTCCTGCTGGCCGACGCAACTGTCGTCAAAGCGCTGCGCGTACACCCGGTAACGCGGCACCATATGCGGGATGAGGTCCCTGCCAAAGTCATGGCTGGAGGCCGGCGTAATGGTGTCACGCGCCAGCTGTTCGTACAGGAATGGTGCATTGAAAACATAGATACCCATACTGGCGAGCGCTAGGTCCGGCTGGCCAGGTATGGACGGCGGGTCGGCCGGCTTTTCGATGAATTCGGTGACCCTCCAGTCGTCGTTGATGTGCATGACGCCGAACGCCGTGGCTTCCTCCCGTGGCACTTCCAGGCAGGCGACGGTCAAGTCTGCGTTCTTGGCGACGTGATAGGCCAGCAACTTGCCATAGTCCATCTTGTATATATGGTCGCCGGCCAGCACCAGGATATAGTCCGGACTATACGAGCGCAGGATGTCGAGATTCTGATACACCGCGTCCGCCGTGCCGAGGTACCAGTTCTCTTCGGTGGTTCGCTGCGACGCCGGCAGAATGTCGACGAACTCGTGGAAGCGGCCATCCAGGAAACTCCAGCCGCGCTGGATATGTCGGATCAGGCTGTGCGACTTGTACTGTGTGGCAATGCCGATGCGGCGGATGCCCGAATTCACGCAGTTCGACAAGGGGAAATCGACGATGCGGAATTTGCCACCGAACGGCACTGCCGGTTTTGCGCGCCAATCGGTCAGATTTTTCAGCCGGCTCCCGCGTCCGCCTGCCAGCACGAGCGCGTAGGTATTTTTGGTCAATATACTGACGAAGCGGACATTCAGGTCGGTATCGATCATGAAGGTTCCCTGAGGCAGACGTTGAACGATCGGGTCTTGCGACCCTGTAATCCGGGGGCAAGGCCCATGTCGCAGCGGGGGTTGGTCAGTTTCCCCTGTCCACGTGAAAGACAGTCCAGAACCGGAGCCCCCCTGCTTATAATAGGTGTGACGTCGCCCGGCGTCACGAATTCCCTGATTCCCTGATTTCCACTCTGAGCGCCCCACCCGCCACCAGATGATCGCAACTCTGCAAACCCCGACGGCCGAAGACCTGGACGCCCTGGTGGCCGCCCGCCACCACGATCCGTTCAGCCTGCTTGGCTTGCACCGAGTCGGGCGGGACTGGTCGCTGCGAGTATTCCGGCCTTACGCTGCGAGCGTTGCCGTGCGTTTGAAATCCGGGTTTGCGCCGATGAAACGCATCCACGCTCAGGGCGTGTTTGCATGGCAGGGGTCCGATCCCCCGCCACACCCGGTGCTCTTGCGGATCAGCGAAGCCGGTCGGGAATTCGAGACCTTCGATCCGTATTCGTTCGTGCCGGCCATCGGAGCCGATGATCTTTACCTGTTCAACGAGGGCCGTCTGGAGCAGGCCTATCGCGTACTGGGTAGCCGGCTCGAACAACGCGAGGGCGTGGAGGGCGTGCGCTTCGCCTGCTGGGCGCCGAACGCTTCCCGGGTCAGCGTTGTTGCCGAATTCAACCGCTGGGACGGGCGCGCGCATCCGATGTCGTCGCATGGGTTGAGCGGCGTGTGGGAGCTGTTCATTCCCGGCATCGATGCGGGCACGCTCTACAAGTACGAGATCCGCAACCGCGCCAGCGGGGAAATATTCGTCAAGACCGACCCCTACGCCCGTTTTCACGAGCTGCGTCCAGGTACGGCTGCGCAAGTCGTTGCCGAACGGCACATCTGGCGCGACGAAACGTGGATGACCGAGCGCTCCGGCTGGGATTGGCTTCATGCCCCGATCAACATCTATGAAGTTCATGCCGGATCATGGCGGCGACACCCCGACGGCCGCGCTTATACGTACGCCGAAATGGCGGAAAGCCTGATCCCGTATGTCATCGAGATGGGTTTCACGCATATCGAGCTGTTGCCTATTTCCGAACATCCACTGGACGAATCCTGGGGGTACCAGACTACGGGTTACTTTGCGGTGACCAGCCGCTTTGGCGACGTGGATGCATTCAAGTCCTTCGTCGATGCCTGCCATCAGGCAGGCATCGGCGTCATCCTCGACTGGGTGCCTGCGCATTTCCCGACTGATGCTTTTTCCCTTGCGCGCTTCGATGGCACCGCGCTATACGAACACGAAGATCCCCGGCTGGGATTCCACCAGGATTGGGGCACGCACATTTTCAATTACGGCCGCAAGGAGGTAAAAAGCTTCCTGCTGTCGAGCGCGCACTATTGGCTGGCGGAATGCCATCTTGACGGCTTGCGGGTCGATGCCGTTGCCTCGATGCTCTATCTCGATTATTCGCGCAAGGCAGGTGCCTGGATCCCCAACAAGTACGGCGGCCGGGAGAATCTTGACGCCATCGATTTCCTGCGCGAACTGAATGTAATGGTGCATCGCGATTTTCCCGGTGCGCTGACTTGCGCGGAGGAATCGACCGCGTGGCCGATGGTCTCGCGGCCTGTCTACCTGGGCGGGCTTGGGTTCTCGATGAAATGGAACATGGGCTGGATGAACGACACGCTGGCTTACATGAAGAACGATCCGGTGCACCGGCGCTTTCACCACAACCAGCTCACTTTCGGCCAGATTTACGCTTACAGCGAAAATTTTTTGCTGCCCCTGTCGCATGACGAAGTTGTCCACGGAAAAGGTTCGCTGGTGGGCAAGATGCCGGGGGATGCCTGGCAGAAGTTCGCCAACGTCAGATTGCTTCTCGCCTACCAGTTCGCGGCGTCCGGCAAGAAACTCACTTTCATGGGCAACGAGTTCGCGCAGGGACGAGAATGGCGAGCAGGTTCGGAACTCGACTGGGGATTGCTTGGCATCGATTGGCACCGCGGCGTGCAAACAATGATGCGTGATCTTTGCCGTCTCTACCGCGATGAGCCGGCACTACACGAACTGGATTTCGAGCCTGAGGGTTTCCGCTGGATTGATTGCAACGACTCCGACCAGTCGATTCTGTGTTTCGAACGCCGTGCGCGCAACGGGTCGCCGGTCGTGGTTGCGCTGAATTTCACGCCCGTACCGAGACACGGCTATCGCGTCGGCCTGCCGAAAGCTGGTGCGTGGCGCGAGGTGTTCAACAGCGATTCGGCGTTCTATGCGGGATCCAATTCCGGCAATGCCGGTATCATCCCTTCGCAACCCGTTCCCTGGATGGGGCACGACCAATCCGCCGACATCACCTTGCCTCCGCTGGGCGCGCTCATCCTGCGGTGCGAAGCGCCGTAAATTCCGTGCCCACAGGATACCGGGCTATGCCCATAAATATCGTGCCCGCGGGCACGTTATTTACATTCACGACGAGAAATGGCTGAGCCCCCGAAACTCAAGGTCCTGTTCGCGACTTCCGAAGTCGCGCCACTGATAAAAACCGGAGGCCTCGCCGACGTAAGTGCCGCCCTGCCTGTGGCGTTGAATGCGCTCGGCGTGGATGTCAGGGTTCTCGTACCGGGTTATCCGCAAGTCATGGAGGCACTCAAGACGCGAAGCCGTGCGGCCATATTGCCGGGACTGCCAGGAGTCCCCCCTGCGACGCTGGTCGCGTCGAAGCTTCCTTCCGGCCTGCCGTTGCTGGTGGTGGAATGTCCGATCTACGATCGCGCGGGCGGACCGTACCAGGATAACAGTGCAACCGATTGGCCGGATAACGACCTGCGCTTCGGCCTGTTCTCTTATGTCGGGGCGATACTGTCCACGCCCGTCTCGCCGTTCGCCTTGTGGAAACCGGATATCGTCCACTGCAACGATTGGCAGACGGGACTCCTTCCGGTCTATCTGAACTATGTAAATGGGCCGCGCGCGCGCACGCTCATGACCATTCACAATCTTGCATACCAGGGGATCTTTCCCGCCCAGACGGCCACCCGGCTGGGCCTTCCCCCGCAAGCGTTCACCATCGATGGCGTCGAATATTACGGCAGCACGTCGTTCCTCAAAGGCGGCCTCAATTTTGCCGATCGCATCACTACCGTAAGCCCGAGTTACGCCCTGGAGATCCAGAGCGAGCCATTGGGCATGGGACTCCAGGGCCTGCTTTCCCGGCGAAAGGATGCGCTGACTGGAATCTTGAATGGCATCGACATGGAGGCCTGGGATCCGGAGTCGGATCCCTACATCGAACGCTATTACGACGCGTCCAGATTGGCGTCGAAACAGGACAACAAACGCGCGCTGCAACTGCGCATGGGACTGCGCGACGAGCCGCACACGCCATTGTTCGGCGTGGTGGGCCGGCTGACCGACCAGAAGGGTCTCGACGTGCTGGCGGAAATAGCTGCCGAACTCATCGCGCTGCCGGCACAACTGGCCGTTCTTGGCTCAGGCGATCCGACATTACAGCGCCGGTTCCAGGAACTTGCGCAAAGTCACCCCGCACAGATCGCAACGCAAATCGGATTCGATGAAGGCTTATCACACCAGATCGAAGCCGGGGCCGACATATTTGTTATGCCCTCCCGTTTCGAGCCTTGCGGTCTGAATCAAATGTACAGCCAGCGTTACGGGACGCCGCCGCTTGTGCACGGCACCGGCGGGTTGCTCGATTCGGTGGTCGATTGCACACCGGCCACCCTGAAGGACCGCACGGCAACCGGTTTCGTTTTCACTCCACTCGATCGCGACACGCTGCTGGAACACTGCCGCCGGGCGATCGCCGCCTATGCCGATCAGCGCATCTGGCGGCAATTGCAGAAGACCGGCATGAAGATGGATTTCAGCTGGGAAGCGCGCGCGCAGCAATACCTGGATTTGTACCAGACGTTACTGGTTGGCTAGCCCGCGGCGCACTGGGGTAAAATGCCCGTTCTCGCTGAGGACCTGTTCCCCGGTCAGCGGCGCCAAAGAACTATTACTGTATGGAGGATGCTGAAATGATCGGTGATCGCATCGAAGTCAATATGGCGGGCGGGCTCGACATTACCTTGCCGCGGATGGTGCACGTGCGCCAGAAGTTCCAGACGAAGAAACTCGACAGCGTAACCAGGACGGTCGTCGAGCAATTCAAGCGTCCTGAGGTGCGGGCCAAGGTCAAACCGGGCATGACCATCGCTGTCGGCTGCGGTTCGCGCGGCATCAACAACATAGCCGAATGCGCGAAGGCGGTGGTCGCCGAACTCAAGGCGCTTGGCGCGAAGCCCTTCATCTTCCCGGCGATGGGCAGCCATGGCGGTGCTACCGCCGAAGGCCAGCGCGAAGTGCTGGAAGGCTACGGCATCACCGAGAGTTATGTCGGTTGTCCGGTCAAGTCCAGCATGGACGTCGTCGAACTGGGCAAGCTCGACGACGGCATGCCGGTCTACATGGACAAGCATGCTTCCGAAGCAGACGCCGTCGTCATCATTCCACGCGTCAAACCGCACACCAACTTCCGCGCACCGATCGAATCCGGCATTGTCAAGATGCTCACCATCGGCATGGGCAAGATCATCGGCGCCACCACATTGCACACCTATGGCATGGACATGTTCGGCGAACTGCTGCCGAAAACCGCGAAACTCATCCTCGCGAAGAAGAATATCCTGTTTGGCGTCGCCATGGTGGAAAACGCCGCGGACGAAACCGCGATCATCGAGATCGTTCCGTCGGAGCAGATTTTCGAGCGCGAGCCGGTGCTGCTCGCCAGAGCAAAGGAATTGATGCCGCGTCTGCAATTCGATGAGATCGACGTGTTGGTGGTGGAAAAAATCGGCAAGAACATTTCCGGTTCGGGTATGGACCCCAACATCACGGGACGCAACTGCCGCTTCATCGAATGGAACATGAAGCCGTTCGTGAAGAAAATCGCCGTGCTCGGCCTGACGCCGGAGACCCACGGCAATGCCTGTGGTATCGGCGGCGCGGATGTCACCACCATGAAGTTGTACAAGGAATTGGACGTCGCCAAGACCTACGCCAACATCATCACGTCGACCTATCTGGACGGCGGCGCGATTCCGATCATCATGAATACCGATGAAGATGCGATCCGGCTTGCAGTCAAGACCGTGGTCAGGGTCAAGCCGCAGGACACCAAGATCGTGCGCATCGCCACGACGCTCGAAATCATGGATATTCATGTTTCCGAGCCGATGTTGCCGATCATCAAGGCAAACCCTTCACAGTTCGAAATTGTCGGCAGTCCCGAAGCGTTCAAGTTCGACGCCAAGGGAAATCTCTATCCGATGCTCGGCAGGCAGCGGGAGCACGCGGCGGCCTAGTCGCCTCGGTTCCGGCTTTCTTCCGAATGCACATCCATCTCGACGCGGTCGGAGGCGTGGCGGGCGATATGTTCATCGCCGCCATGCTCGACGCGTTCCCGGATCTGCGTGGCGGGTTGCTCGCTGCGATCCGCGCCGCGGGCTTGCCGGCGGAAGTCCATGTCGGTTTCGCCGAGCATCAGGACCATGCGCTGACGGGCCTTCGCTTCCGCGTGATCGAACCGCGCGCCGCCGAACTGCTGGTCGCCGCGCATCATCATCCGCATACGCCGTTCGCCGATATCCGCGCCCACTTGCTCGGCTGCACGCTGCCGCCGGCGGTACGCGATCACGCGATTGCGATCTTCAGCGGTCTGGCCGAAGCAGAAGCGAAAGTGCACGGCAAGACCGTCGATACCGTCAGCTTTCATGAACTCGGCGAATGGGATTCGATTGCCGACATCGTCGGCGCCGCCTTTCTCATCGATGCGCTGGCTTCGACCGGCGTCGCGGCCACCTGGTCGGTAAGCAGCCTGCCGCTCGGCCGCGGCAGAGTCAAGACCGCGCACGGCATGCTGCCGATCCCGACTCCTGCGACCGTGCTGCTGCTCGAGGGATTTGAATTTGCCGACGACGGCCTCGAGGGCGAGCGGGTTACTCCGACAGGTGCCGCGATCCTGCGGCATCTTGGTTGCGCGCAAACGCCGGCGCGTCGCGCGCGCCGCCTGTTGCGCACCGGCATAGGTTTCGGCACCAGGACGTTTCCCGGAATCAGCAACGTCCTGCGCGTTCTCGCGTTCGAGGAAACCCGCGAACATCGCGGCAGCGACGAAGTCGCGCAAGTTCAGTTCGAAGTCGACGACCAGACACCCGAAGACCTTGCCATTGCGCTCGACAAGCTGCGTTCCCACCCCTCGGTGCTCGATGTGCTGCAAACGCCCGCATTCGGTAAAAAAGGCAGGCTGACGATGCATATCCAGTTGCTCGCCGAGGTCGCGGACCTGGAGGCCGTGTTTGATACCTGCTTTAGCGAAACCACGACCATCGGCCTGCGCTATCAGCTTTTGCAGCGCCGCAAACTCGCGCGCGCCAGCACGACCGTCGAAGCGGCTGGCCGGCAGGTACGAGTCAAGGTTGCCGAGCGTCCGGGTCGAAAGACGGCGAAAGTGGAAGCCGACGATCTGTTGAACGTCATCGGCGGGCGCGCAGAACGCGAACGGCTGCAGCGCGAAGCCGAGCAAGTCGTTCTGCGCAAGGACCGCACGTGAGCGATGTCATCCACACCCTGGTGAAACTGGAAGGTGTCCTGCTTGGCATCGGACCGGTGGCTGTCGCCGTCAGCGGCGGCGTGGACAGTCTGACTTTGGCCACAGTGGCTCATCGCACCCTGCCCGGTTCGGTCGAGATGTTTCATGCCGTATCTCCCGCCGTGCCGCGCGAGGCGAGCGATCGCGTGCGTGCGCTCGCGGCGGCCCAGGAATGGAGGCTCTCGGTGATCGATGCGGGGGAGTTTGCCGATGCCAACTATCGCAGCAATCCGGTGAACCGCTGTTTTTATTGCAAGACCAATTTGTATGGCGCCCTGGTGCCGCACACGGCATTGCCCATCGTCGCCGGAACCAATCTCGACGATCTCGGTGAGTATCGTCCGGGTCTGGATGCGGCGAAAAATCACGGCGTGCGCCATCCATTTGTCGAAGCCGGTATCGACAAGAAGACCGTGCGTGCCATTGCCGGCCATCTCGGTCTCGGTGACATTGCCGACCTTCCTTCGGCGCCCTGCCTGTCCAGCCGTATTGAAACCGGTATAGCGATCGATCCGGACATGCTCAGGCTGGTGCATGCGGCGGAATTGCTGGTATCGAAATCGCTCGCCCCGCGCACGGTGCGCTGCCGCGTGCGCGCCAAGGGCGTGGTGATCGAGCTAGACGAACAGAATCTCGCTGCGCTCGATGGCGAGGCACGAGACGTATTGAAAAATGATGTCGGCACGCTGTTCCGCGACGGCGGATTCGAATACCCGGTATCGCTTGCGCCCTATCGGACCGGCAGCGCCTTCCTCGTCCGCCTGCAACTCGATGCGGCTTGAACCCTTTGCCACAGAGGACACAGAGGTCACAGAGAAAATCAGATAACCGGATGCATCGAACTAGCCCCAATAATTTGACGGCTAATGTTTTTTGATTTTCTCTGTGCTCTCTGTGTCCTCTGTGGCTGAATTAGACTTATGACCTTGCATAAAGACGTGATGCTGGATTTTGCGAGAGACGCCCGCACCGGGCTGGAAGAGGCGGTGCTGTGCGCGTCGAAGTCCGTGGATCATCTCGCGGCGATCCTCGAACAGGTGCAGGAAAAGGGCCGGCACATGCTGCTTACGCGGCTGTTGCCGGAGCAGTATGCGGCGCTTTCGCCAAGCCATCGCGCAGCCGTCGATTACGATCCGATTTCACGAACGGGTTTTTTCGGCGGCGCGCATGAACTGCGTACCGAGACGCGGATTGCCGTCGTGGCCGCCGGGACTTCCGATGTGGCCGTCAGCCGCGAAGCTGCGCGCACGCTGCGTTTCTACGGCGAGCCGGCTGCGGAGATTGGGGATGTAGGCGTGGCCGGATTATGGCGCTTGCTTGAGAGAATCGAGGAAATCCGCAAGATGAAAGTAGTCATCGCGGTAGCCGGCATGGATGCGGCACTGCCCACGGTAATAGGCGGATTGGTGTCCAGCGTCGTGATCGGGGTCCCGACTTCCGTCGGCTATGGCGTGGCCAGCGGCGGCGAAACCGCACTGCGTGCAATGCTGGCGAGCTGTGCGCCCGGGCTGACAGTGACCAACATCGACAACGGCTATGGCGCCGCGTGCGCGGCCTTGCGCATTCTGCGCGCGCACTGATGACCACCGGCGAATAAAAAAGCCCGGCTGCGAGCCGGGCTTTTTCTTAGCGAGTTATTTCAGTTCGTTCTTCACCGCGTCGATCGCGGCCTGAGCACACATGCCGTCCTGCTCCGCGCTGGCGCCGGATACGCCGATCGCGCCAACTTGCTTGCCATCGGCAGTCATGATCGGCAGGCCACCTTCGAATGTCACGATGCCTGGCACAAACGCGATCCCCGGCACCTTGGTTGCCACCTCGCCGACCTGTTTGGTCGAGAAGGGAAGGCCTGCCGAAGTCGCTGCCTTGAGTTGCGCAATCTCGATACTCTTCTGAAAGGCGTCGTCCTGACGCAGGAAGAATTTGAGATTTCCGCCGGTATCGACGATGGCGATGTTCATCTTCCAGCCTTCCTGCTTTGCTTTTGCCTCGCATGCCGCGGCCATTTTCTTGGCCACATCCAGCGACAAAACCGGGCGCAGCTCCAACGCCATGGCTGAACTGGCCAGACTAGAGACCAACGTTGCGAGGCCGATAGAAACTAGAGTCTTCTTCATGGTTATTCCTCTCGAAAGGTATGTGAAACGGGAAGCGCGATGGGATCGCGTATTGAATTCTACTACCGCGGAGTTGACGCCTAGGTTACGAAAAGTTTCCCTTTGCATTGGCCCATTTGCCCACGGGAACGGGGACAAAGGCCGCAAGCCGTAGCAGCAGTGCGTCCACATCGCTATCGGCGATGACGAGGTCGCGATGGGCGGGGCGCAGAAACCCTTCGGCGACTGCATGATCGAGCATCGCCAGCAGCCTGTCGTAATAACCCGCGACATTCAGCAAACCGCTCGGTTTGCCGTGAATGCCCAGTTGCGACCAGGTAAGGATTTCAAAAAATTCGTCGAGTGTGCCGAAGCCACCCGGCAGCGCGATGAATGCATCGGACAGGTCGTTCATCAATGCCTTGCGCTCGTGCATCGTGTCGACGATTCTCAATTCGGTGACGCCGCGATGGGCGACTTCCTTTGCGACCAGCGACCGCGGAATCACGCCGATGACTTCGCCGCCCGCCTGCAACATCGAATCGGCAAGCTTGCCCATCAACCCCACGTTGCCGCCGCCGTACACCAACCCAAGAGCGCGGCCGGCAAGCGCGCGAGCCAATGCTTGCGCCGAGTTGCGGTAGTCCTCGCGCACTCCGGGATTGGAGCCGCAAAAAACACAGACGCGCTTCATCGGGGGTTCAAAACTCGGTCCACTCTTCCTCGCTGTAGTAAATCATCCGGCCGGGTTTCTGGATCGGACCATCTTCGATGGCATCATGGTCGAACGCCGGAGGTGGTTCATCCGGATGATCGCGCACGGAGCGCTTCTGCAGAACGAATGCGCTGACTGCGTGGATCGTGCGCGCAGGATCATTTGGTTCCGCGCGCAACATGGGCAACTCCGTCGCGACTCCGCCCGGATAAAGCAGAATTCCGGTTTTGTCCCCGACCTTGCACAATACCGCCCAATCCTGCTGTCCCGCGCGGAAGAACTGTCCATGGATGATGTTATGCCGCGCGTCCCATTTGAGGAATTTGGGGATGCGGCAGCCGAGCTTTTCGAGGTCGGCACGAATGGCAGGGGGAAGTTCGCGTGCCTGCTTTGGCTCAAGGTAGCGGAAGTCCGGCCAGTTCTTGCGGAATTCCTCCACAGTTGTCTGCGCCGCGACCGAGACGGGAAGTGCAAGCAGCAGCAGGCAAAACCATCGGCTGGATGTCACAGCGCATTTCCTCGGCAACCCGATGCCGGCAGTGTAAACCCTGCGCCGGCAATCAGCCGTGACCGCCGAGATAGGCGGCCCGCACTTGCTCGTTACCAAGCAATTCCTTGGGAGAGCCTTCGACTTTCATTTCGCCGGTTTCCAGCACGTACCCGCGATTCGCGACGGAGAGCGCCATGTTCGCGTTCTGTTCCACCAGAAGAATGGTGGTGCCGCGGCCATGGATCACGCGAATGGTGGCGAACAATTGCTGCACGATAACAGGAGCAAGTCCCAGGGAGGGTTCATCGAGCAGCAGTAATTTCGGCTTGGCCATGAGCCCGCGTGCCACGGCGAGCATCTGCTGCTGGCCGCCCGAGAGAGTCCACCCCAACGCATGCTCGAAAGGTTTGATGACGGGGAAGATATCGAACATCTCCGCGACCTCTTCATCCATCTGCTTTCTGGGCAAGCGGCCGCGATTCGACGTGCCGAGCATGATGTTCTCGCGCACCGTGAGGCCGGGAAAAATGCGCCGTCCTTCCGGCACGTGCGAAAGGCCGAGGCGCACGATTTTCTCCGTTGCCATGCCATGAATGGGTTGGCCGTCGAACCAGACTTCGCCGCTGGCCGGCCGCAGCAGCCCGGATATCGTGCGCAGGGTCGTGCTTTTGCCCGCGCCGTTGGCGCCGAGCAAAGTAACGACCTCACCCTGCTCGACGCGCAAACTCACGCTCTTGAGCGCCTGCACGCTGCCGTAGTAACTGGCGACATTCTTGAGCTCAAGCAGCGGCATTGCTGTCTCCCAGGTATGCTGCGATCACATCCGGATGCCGCAGCACTTCCTGCGGGGTGCCCTCCGCGATCTTCTTGCCGAAGTTCAGCACGGTGATGCGATCCGACACTTTTTCCACCAGACCCATGTCGTGATCGATCAGAAAAATAGTCAGGCCGTGGCCGCTGCGCAATTTTTTCAACAGGCCCACCAGTTCCATTTTTTCGGTCTGGTTCAATCCCGCGGCGGGTTCATCGAGCAACAGCAACTTCGGATGGCCGGCCAGGGCGCGTGCGATTTCGACCAGGCGTTGATGGCCATAAGGCAGGCTGCGCACGATGGCGTGGGCTTTGTCCTCGAGCCCGACGAACTGCAGCGCCGACATGGCGCGCCC
>Ga0207708_10000405_pt1 | contig 34072 bp, 50 predicted proteins | sample KBSK5101metaG_FD_184340 | JGI IMG/M metagenome (GOLD analysis project Ga0207708, IMG submission 184340) | Corn, switchgrass and miscanthus rhizosphere microbial communities from Kellogg Biological Station, Michigan, USA - KBS K5-10-1 metaG... | ecosystem: Host-associated > Plants > Roots >... | reverse complement strand
GGTAATGTGGCATCGGGTAATACTATTGTTTTAGCTGGTGCAAATGGTGGTGGTGGTCCAATAGCAAACTACTTTTTACCTGGTGATTTAATCTCAATTGCAGGTGTACATAGTGTTAATCCGCTATCCAGGAAATCAACTGGCCAAAACATGCAGTTTGTGATTACCGCACCTGCTTCATCTCTAGCTGGTGGTGCAATTACGATTCAAGTTTCTCCAACCATTATCAGTTCTACCTCATCCCCATTACAAAATGTTGATGTACCAGTGCCAACAGGTGCGGCTGTAACTGTGATTCCAAGCTATAACGTGAATGTTGCTTATCCTTCTCGTGCATTAGATATCGTATGCCCTCCTCTTTATAAACTTCAGGTTCCTTATGCATCGGTTGCAGTTGATCCTGAAACCGGTTTATCCCTTGCCGTCACTCAGACAGGTGATATTTTGGGTTATCAAAACTTGATGCGTATCGATATTTTATGCGGGTTTAAATGGCATCCACAGTATGCCGTCAAGTTATTATCTTAAGGAGAAGAATATGTTTAAAGATCGATATGATGGTAATCCAGGAAAAGAAGCAGCGATTGCAAATAAGCGTCACTCAAGGTTGGAAGCACAACATTCAGCAAAGGATGCCTTTGTCAAAAGTGAGCAAAGCAAAGTCCGTCAATATGCGGGCAGAAAGCCCGTTTTGGTTGGGGAGCTTATGGAATTTAATGCCAATATGCAAAATACTGGTGAATGGGCACAAGAATTTGGTAAACGCCTAACGTCTGGTATTGACCATATTGCATTCCCAGTAGATGGGCAAGGTGATGATTCCTAAATTTTTCGTCATAGGGAGGCAGGATGCCTCAAATAGCCAGGACGACAAATGATGTTATCATCAATGCGCTTTACCTCACGGGAGAGCTTGGCGTAGGAGAATCCCCAGACCCGTTTATGATTAGAACGGGTCTGGATATCTTAAATGAGCTTTTAGATTTTTACTCATCAGATAGCATCTATATTCCATTTTTGACGACCATTGATTTTAACTTTGTCGTTGGTAAAGATACGTATTCCATCTCTGATATGGTTCCTGCTGATATTAGGCAAGACCGTATCATTGATTTATCTTTTGCCAATTACTTTGTTCCGGCAAATGGTAATCCAGCCGGTGCTTTACCCATCTCATTTAGCTTTACGGCTGATAGTGTGACAAATTTATTAACATTATCATCAACGATATCATTTCCAACCAATACGCCAGTTACCATCTCAACGCCGCAAGGTGGCATTATTCCACAACCTTTTATTGCAGGGGTGACTTATTGGGTCATCAATGTATCGCCAACGACGATGTATCTTGCGGCATCATCACAAGATGCATTAGCCGGTAATTTTATAAATATATTAACCAATGGCACATCGCCTAATGTGGTGACCTCTTTTAATTTTCCAACCCAACCAGTAAATGCTTCATTGGTTTATCCCTTACGGATTATTAATAAAGCAACTTATTGGAATGTGGTTCGACAAAATAATCTGCTTGCCCGTCCTGGATTTATTTTTTTAGACAAACAAGCTGACGAGAGTTTTATCACGGTTTATCCTGTTCCCGATCAACCCTATGCAGCCAAGATTCAAGTCAAAGTCATGATTAATGATCTAGGCAATCAAGATTCATTGGGTGAACTTCCTCCCATGTATTACCGCTTATTAAAATATGGGATTGCACGAGAATTTATTGCTTATTATCCATCAGCCAATTGGCCGCAAACGAATGAAGAAGCTTATCAAGATACTTACGCAACAATTAAGAACGCAAATGAAACAGATCTAACATTAAGGCCATCTGTGACATTGACAGCACCAGAGCCATTCTACTGGCCAAACATATTGAGTTACTGATATGCAAATTCAGGATTATGAATTAGTTGGTAGCTATAATAACCAAAGGTTTCCGAATATTGATGCTGAACGTACCATCAATATGTTTGAGTACATAGATAAAAAAGGCAAGAAAACCAGATCTCTCATATCCACTTCAGGCATAGTAAATACCGATCTATCATTCCCAGGTACATCACCTACGGATGGTTTTCGTGCTGAATTTGTCTTGAATGATTTTGAATATATGGTGATTGGTGCAAATATTTATCGTCGTGATTTAAATAATGTCATCCTTCATCTAAATCCGTTAAATCCACTACCAACTAATGCTGGTTATGTTGGTATTGATGCAAATAACGCTCCAACTGGCCCGCAAATATTATTTGTTGATGGTCAAGTTGGCTGCATTTGGGATACGGGTTCAGATATTTTCACTTTCGATATTCGCACAAATGTTGATCCTGGATTTCCCATAGCACCGCTTGATGTTTGCTTTATTGATGGATTTTTGCTTGTTGCTAATGGCGGCAATGCAACGATTGGCACCAATACCTTTCAATTATCCGCTTTAAATAATGCCTATAGTTGGAGCGGTGTATCGATTGCTATCACGGGTTCTGCTGCAACTGATACCTTAACTTTAGCAACGGCCAATAGTTTTCCAACAGGCATGCCAATCCAATTTACTAATACAGGTGGCGGTACGTTACCAGCACCATTAGTTGTTGGCCAAACTTACTTTTCTATTTTTGTTGATAGTACGCACATACAAGTTGCACTGAATTTTTCTAATGCGGTTGCGAATATTGCCATTAATCTTACGACAAATGGCATTCCACCCATACAAGTTACAAATTTTGGACAATTACAACTTGGTGCCATTAACTCTCATCCTGGCTCAATTGTTGCATGTAGAACATTACACCGCAGAGTCTTTCTGTTTTCAAAGAATTATACGGAGGTGTGGGAGAATGCTGGCTTTGGTACAAACCTACCCTTACGGCGAAATAATGCGCTTCTAATGGAGTATGGAACGCCAGCCGTTGGTAGCATTGTCACAGGCTTTGATAAGATGGTCTTCTTATCCAATGACAAGGATGGATTAGGTTCTGTCATGGAAGTGATAGGAACTGAATCCATTCCTATCAGTAATCGCGCACTTGATTTTCAGTTAGCACAATATGCAGCGCTTAATCAAGTTGCTGATGCAAGAGGGATATTCATTAAAGAAAATGGCATTATTTTTTATCGCTTAAATTTTACGCAAGCTAATCATACTTTTGTCTATAATGTGACCTTAAGTGATCCTAGGGTTGAAGAAGGCAAACTCTGGCATGAGGAACAAGTTTTAAATGGCGATAGACATCCCGCACAAACCCATGGATTTTTCAACGGTAACAATTTCTACGGAAGCTATAACAGCCCAATACTTTATCAAGTATCTTCTTTATTTGTTACCAATGATGGCGAAACAATTCCCCGCATAAGAATTGGACGTCCGTATGTACCATCGACTTACAATCGTACAAGATGTGATCGATTTATGGTGGATATCATTCAAGGTCTTGCAGAAATTGAAAATTTTTCTGAAGAAATAGATTTATTAACGGAAGCGGGAGACATTATAACTACCGAAACGGATATTAATATCATTTTAGAATCAAGTGGCTTACCTCCTATCTTTAATCCTAATGAACATGTCATTTATTTATCCATCTCAAAAGATGGTGGCGTTACTTATAATTACCGGCAATCTGCAACAGTTGGTGCTGTTGGAAGAAGAACCCATCGTACGGTTTGGAGAAAGTTAGGCGTTATTCCAAGAGGTCAAGCATTTGTTCCCATGATTGAATTTTACGGACATATCTCATTTATCATTTTAGGGGCTGCTTGGGCCTTTGAGGTCATGCCAGAATGAGCAATCAAGTTGATCAACTACCTTATTATGATCCGCTTGTTAAAGGCGATAAAATGAGTGATATATGGATTGCTGCAATGTCAGCATTTATTGAGACATTGAATGGTTATTTATCGCAATATGGGATGTTTCTGCCGCAGCTTACGACTGATCAGAGAAACTCAATTCAATCGCCTGTCAATGGTCAGATCATATATAATACAACCTTAAATACCGCCCAATATTTCCAAAATGGAGTTTGGACGTCATTTTAATAGCACAAGGAATGTGGCTATGGCTTTCGATGCAAATACATTTGGTAGTGGCCTAGGAGGCTTTCTAGGCGGCTTATTTGGTGATTCTGGCAAACCTTATGAACAAGCCATGGATCAATACATGCAATTTGGCAACAAAGCGCAACAGTTTCAGAATCCTTTTCTACAAGCTGGAACAGGCGCAATTCCCCAATATCAACAGTGGTTATCTGGCATGCAAAATCCATCAGGTTTTATTAACAATTTGATGGGCAAATATCAAGAATCACCATGGGCTAGATATCAGCAACAACAAGCGATACGTGCCGGACAAAATGCAGGCTCAGCAAGTGGGCTTACTGGATCAACGCCAATGGCGCAGTTTATGCAGCAAAATGCCCGTAATATTAGTTCGCAAGATATGAATCAATGGTTACAAAATGTCTTAGGAATTAATAACCAATATGGCGCAGGACTTGGCGGATTGATTCAAGGCGGACAAACATCAGCAAATGCATTGACTAATCTTATGTCTCATCTTGGAGATATTATGGGAGAACAAGCTTATAACAAAAGTGCTGCATCGCAAAATGATTGGTGGAACATGTTAGGTGGTCTTGGTCAAATGGCTGGGCCTCTTTTAGGATTATTTGTATAGGATATTAATTATGGCTATCCCACCAGTTCAACCATTCTCTCAACAACCTGGCGGTGGCTTAGTGACTGCTATGCAAGGGATGAATGCATTATCAAGAAGTAATCTTGAGAATCAAATAAAAAGTGCCGAAGCACAATATGCACCATGGACACAATATGCAAATGCCTTATCAAAAATTGCTTATTCTCAATTTGTTGGCCCGCAAACACTAGCTGCATTAGTCAATGATCCAAAAATAAGAGGAATGTTAACTGAGGATCAATATAAAAATTTCTTAAATCAATTTTCTAATCAATTAGGATCAGGTAATGCAATTTCCCAAGTTCCAGTACCTAATCAACCATCATCTAGTGGATCAATTTTAGGAAATATTTTCAGTAGATTATTTGGATCATCAAATGTTCCATCTATGCAAAATTTACCAAGGCCTACTAATAATTTTGTTTCACCACAAATGACTTCTAATGCACCACAAACAACTGGTGATTATGGATTAATCAATAAAGCATCTCCAGAATTTGTTCAAAGTATCATAGATCATGGTAATCAAGGGTTAAATCAGAACCAACCTGCGCCAACTGTACCTGTTCTTCCATCAGTTTCTCAAGTTGGTACAAACTTATCAGGAACATCCCCATTATATGCTCGCGAATCTTCTAAATTACCAAAAGGTGTTATGGCGGCTGAAAATCCATCAGCAATTACGGCAGCTGGAGAAGCTGCACTAAAAACTGGCAGTGAAACTCAAGCAAAATTAATCCAAGATCAATGGAAAGCAAGGGAAGATGAAATTAGAGATCAGATGAGTGGCGCTCAGGAAATGGAAAGACAATTAAATAGATTGTCATTTTTAAGAGATAAATTGAGTTTATGGGAAAAAGGCCCAGGACTTGGTTCATTGCCAGGTATAAGTGATGCTGCACAAGAATATGATACGGTAACAAATAATTTAGTTGCGGCTAAATTAAAAGCTTGGCAATCATCTCGAATAACTAATATGGACATTGGTTTTGGACAAACCTTAAAACCAAGTCGTTACATGGGCGATACAGCATTTCAACATGAAAAAAATTATGAGTTAGGTCTATCATCCCGATTGCAGGAATCAGCAGAATTTAATGACATGGCAAAAAGAATCGGTCTTACACCAAATCAAGCAGATGCTATTTGGACAAGATATGCCAATGAAATGCCATTTTATGACCCCAAAACTGGAAAAGTATTGGATAAAAATTTAGGTATGTGGGAGCAATATTTAACACCAAAAAATATTCAAGAAACATTTAGTCCAAGTTATAGAAAAAAAATGAATGAATATAGAAAGAATATGGCTGGTGGAAATCCAAAAGAAGATAAAAAAATTGTAGAAAATTATAATGAAGGAAAAAAAGCACAGAATGAAAATTCTGTAGCAGAATGGCCAAAAAATAAAGATGCTATCAATGAAAAAGAAGTTGAAGGTAAAGTTCCACCAAAAAATACTAAATGGATGATAAGACCAGATGGCATGAAAGTTCCTGTGCATAAAAGCAATGTTGCAAGAGCCAAGCAATTAAATTATAGGGATGTATGATATGGGAAAAACTCGCTATCCTGATTTATCAATGCCAATCCCTACTTCTTTTTATCCTGATTTATCAGTTCCTATTTCTGAAGAAAATGTAACAACACCAAATTCTGCAGCACAGGAATTACAAAAAAAAGCAGAAGAACAAGGATATAAACCAGCTCCTAATACTGTACCGACTTTCCTTGGTAATTTACCTGATGTGACACAACCTGAAATTAATAAACAATTTTTTAAGGCGCCAAGTAAAGAAGACATTCAAAAAGGTGCTGCATCTATTTTGCCATTTGTTGCACCGGAAATTAAATCTATCCCATATTTAAGTAATGCGATATCAAAAATACCAGGATTATCTCCTATTGCGAATATGGCTGGTAGAATTGGATATGGAACGGCATTAAATTCTCTTTCTAATGCAATGATGGGACAAAATCCAAATGTACTTACTAATTTAGCGCTAAATACAGCGCTTGAAGCACCTTCACTTCTCTATCGAATTCCAAGAGGAATATCTCAAATATTTAATCCAAAAGATTATACAATCAATAAAATTAATCAGATAAGAAATGAAACAAAAGCAACTGAAAATGTGATGAATAAAATGTATGAACCTATTAATACTAAATATAATGAATTTAAAGTAGCTCTTAATCCAAAAGAATATTTATCATCTGTTGGCATTAAAAGACCTCTACTCTATGAAAATGCAAGGCAAAAATATGATGAATTTTTAAAAACTGGTAATTATAGAGATCTTCAAAATTTGCAAAGTCAAATTGGTAAAGATTGGGCGAGAATATCTCAATCACCCGCAACTGAAGGGAAAGCACAATTATTTAATCAATTTAGAAATACTTTAAAAGATAAAGTGAAGAATTTTTTATCAAGAGATCAAGAAGCATTAAATCAATATAATTTAGCTGATAAATATGCATCAAATGTGCATTATCCCTATTTAGCAACACCTACTCTTAGAAAAGTTTTCAAAGGTAAACAAGATATTGAACCTAATAAATTAGCAAAATCGATACAACTTGGAACTGAAAAAACAGTTGGTAAAGAATATAAAAATGTGATTCCTGAAGGTCATGCATTGCGTAATCATTTAAATGATTTAAATAGTCGTATTCATTTAGGTCAACTTGCGCAAATTGGAATGCCACTTGCTGCGGGTACTATTATAGGAAATATTTTTCATCCAGGATTATTAGGGGCAGGCGGTGGATTAGCATCAGGTTTATTAGGGGCAACGGTTTCTAAATTAGGAGGCGCACCCATTGCAAAACTTGCGCAAAATCCATTATTAGAAAATATTTTTAGGAAAACAGAACCCTATTATTATAAAGGTGGACGGGCACTTATTGGGAATTTAAATGAATAAAAGGACCTTACATGGCAATTACATTTTCTATTCAACCTAACCCGCATTGGGTCATCATTGATAATTTCTCAAAATTGCCTGCTGGGGCCGCTATTTATACTTATCGCAGTTTAGATCCCACCACTTTTAAACCAGCCTTTCAAGATGCAGCGGGTGCTATTCCTTATGGTCAACCGATTGTTGGTTTTGGTAATGGCACGATGCCGCCTATCTTTTGGGAATTTGATTCTAATAATCCGACAGATACTTATTATATTAGGGTTTATGATTCAGATGATCCACAAACTCAACAATTTCTTTGGGATTTTAATGGACTATCTGGTGCTGGTGGCGGTGGTGGTGGTGGAACAGTTATCACTGCAAATAATGTACAGAATTTTGTGATTAATGGTGTCTTTTATCGAAATATCGGCACAACAGCGGGTACTCCTTCTTTACCCACATCATTAACTTTAGCACCATCTAATAATGCAGGTTATGTGAATGATCCAGCAGATATCTTATTTGGGCCAACTGGGCCTGATATTATATTTGCTAAAAATAATACATCAGCCACAGATAGTATTGATTTTGTAGATTTTACTCCACTTGGTGTCAATTCTCTTTTACCTGATATCACTCCTGAGCAATTTCTTCGCTACACCTGTGGAGGAGCAGGTGCAGTTGAGACTTTTAAATATGTACAATTTCCAATTTCAAAAGGCGTGCAAAATTTATCTCAGCAAACCATGACGGTGAGATTATGGGCAAGATGCACAGGTGGAAATTCAAATATTACTGTTTCATGGCGACAATTTTATGGATCAGGTGGGGCACCATCAGCCGATCAAGTGGTTGTGATAAATACGATTAATTTGACTGCTAATTGGCAATTTTATCAAGTGACTGCACCTGTCCCTGATGCAACTGGAGCAACATTAGGAACATGTAGAAATGATGCATTATTTTTGCAGATTAATTTGCCATTGAATGCGATAACAACCATTGAATTGGTAAAACCATCTGCATATCTAGGCCAGATGGCACCCGTCACTGATTACGCAACGTTTGATATGATCAATGCGATTTCCGATACGGCGAGAACGGGTGATATTAGAACATCGCTTAATAATTTCACACCTTATGGTTGGGTGATTATGAATGATGGGACAATTGGTAATGCAGGATCAGTATCTGCTTTCACATCTAGAGCAAATATTGATACCTTTCCATTATTTGATTTGATATGGAATACCTTCCAGGGAAATCAGGGATTAGCACCCATGTTAGCACCTGGTTCAGTTGGGCCGATTATTCCATATGGTGCAAGTTCAGTGGCTGATTTTACAGCAAATAATCAAATTCTTTTAACCAGAACTGCTGGTCGATTACTTGCAGCCGTTGGTACGCCAACAGGTAATTCTGTTCCTGTAACAGGTGGGAGCAATACGGGTACGAACTGGGCAATTGGTCAGACGACTGGTAATGAACGTCATACTCAAGCGCCAAATGAAGTAGGTGCACATGTCCATCCTGCAGCATCAGGTAATTTTTATACCAATGCGGCAACCTCACTCATTGCAGCAGGGGTTAATTTTAATATATCAGCACAAGCAGTCACTGGCACAAATGCACCAAATAGTGTGCCCTTTAATGTTCAACAACCTGTTGTCTATTTAAATGTCTTCGTTAAGCTTTAATAGACTTTGAGTTATAATATTTACGTTTCGAAACACTTAAGTGATCACTTTTAAAAGGAATTATTCTCATGAGCTTTCAACAATATAATGTTTACGATGGGCTGACCGCCTGTCGTGTCGTTGCAACGGCTAATCAAACTGGAACTTATTTTAATGGCTCTCTAAATAATGGCGTTGGTGCAACATTTACTTATGCAACAGGTGTATTAACCATTGATAGCGTCGTCGTCGTATTAGGCGATAGCGTTGCATTAGTAGGTCAAACCAATGGGTGGGAAAATGGTATTTATATTTGCACCCAGACTGGTGCTGTTGGTGTTGCTGCCGTTCTTCAAAGACGTGCAGATTTCCAATGCATTGAACAATTAAAGATTGGCCAGTGGACGACAATTGGCGCAGGAACGGTATCTGCTGGATCTATGTTTGTTTTGGTTGAACCGTTGCCGGGTATTTTTGGTGTTGATGCAATCAGCTTTACGGCTGCAATCCCAGCAGGTTCTGGCACTGCATCAACGAAAGCTGCAACCAATAATGCACTTCCTGCTCTTGCATCAACTGCAGGCGCTGGTTTTACAATAAATCACATTGTTACAGCAGCAGATGCTGCTGGTTCTATTCAAGACAGTGGCATTCTCGCATCTAATATTGTAAGAAAAGATTCAACTAATACCATGGCAGCAGGTTCTAGTATTGTGCTTGCTAAAGTGAATGGTACTGAAGCTGCGAACGCCGTCACTGCAAGCGGTGTCGCTGGTGTGATTACAACATCTGCTTTGACTACCGCAGGTGGAGCAAATTATGCAATTACTTGGACAAATACATTTATTACAGCAACATCTGTGATTGGGTTGACCATACAAGGTGGAACCAATACGACACAAAATGTAAATTTCAAAGTAATTCCTGGCGCAGGAAGTGCCACGTTAACCATATACAATCTCACGGCTGCGACAGCTTTGAATGGTACTATTTTGATTGGTTATTCAGTACTTTAAAGTTATTTTATATTAAGGGAGAACATGATGTTCTCCCTGTTTTGATAAGGATATCAAAGCATGTCTTTACCTTTTGTCCAAATACAACCTCTTGATCCAAATTTGTACACTGCTCAAGTACGTGTACTGGGTGGCCCTGTTAGATATGGAACTGTTACCTATGATACGGGTTACACCAACTCACAAACACCGCCTGGTGTTTTGGAATTTGCTACATGGCTTTATGTTGGTACGACTGGCAGTTTGTCTTTTTTAACGTGGTACGGTGAAACAATAACATTGCCAAATATTGCAGCAGGTCTTTGGCATCCCCTAAAGAGCGTCAAGGTCTTTACTGCAGGCACAACAATTGCAGCGGCACAATTATTCTGGGGTAGTTGATGGGCTGGTATTTTGGAAGTATACCTATCATTATTTATCCTTTTTCTGGAGAAGTTCCACCGCCTCCGACTGGGTTTTTATTGATTACAGATTCAAGTGACTTTTTATTAAGCGATAACACACCACTTGAGACGGCAGGAGCTTGATATGTCAAAGACCTTAGCCCAAATATTTGCGATAAATCCAACAACCATCATCAATAACACCGATTTATTTTATCTCGTGCAATCGCCTTATACGCCAGGAACAGATGCGGCTATTAGCGGTGCATCCATGAAAGCAATCTTTGGTACAGGTGGTACTGTTAATCCTGGGCTTATTAATCAACTTGCCTATTATGCATCTGCTGGTAATACATTAAGTGGACTAGCTACGGCTAATAATGGCCTGCTTGTAACAAGTGCGATTGGTGCACCATCAATATTGGCAGGACCTGGAACAACTGGAAATGTGCTACAAAGTAATGCGGCAGCACCGCCTTCCTTTTCAACGGCTACTTATCCATCAGTTGCAACATCAACTGGTAGCTTTCTTTATGCGAATGGGACGAACTGGGTTGCAAGTACATCGTTGTGGCCTAATACTGTTGCACCTGTCGGTAAAATTATTCGATCAGATGGTACAACAAATACTTATACGACAACGATATATCCTGATCTCGTAACTCAAAATTCAATTCTCTATGGAAGTGCTTCCAATACTATTGGTTTACTTGCAACAGTTACAAGATCTGTTCTAACTGTTCCGTCAACTGGACTTCCTACTTATGTAACCTTAACTGATGGTCAATTAATTATAGGATCAACAGCGGGATCACCTGCTGCGGCCTCGTTGACGGCAGGTGCTGGAATTTCAATTACACCTGGAAGCAATTCCATAAGTATTGCAGCATCATCTGGTGCTGGATCACCTTTAACGACAAAAGGTGATATCTATACATTTTCAACTGTAAATGATCGTCTTCCTGTAGCAACTGGTGATGGTAAAGTTTTACAAGTATCATCAGGAGCATCAACTGGTCTTGCGTATTCAACTCCAACTTATCCAAGTGCAAGTGGTACATCAGGGAAATTTTTAATTTCTGATGGTACGAATAATATTTACAGTACTAGTACAATTCCAACTTCATCAGGAGCAACTGCTAATAAAGTATTGTTATCAGATGGAACGAATTATGTTTTATCAACGCCAACATTTCCTAATTCATCAGCTACTGCAGGAAAGATAATAATATCAGATGGTACAAATTGGATAGCTTCAACACCAACTTATCCGGCAGCGGCAGGAACATCAGGTAATGTATTAACCAGTGATGGTACTAATTGGTTATCTTCACCAGCAGCAGGCGTAACATTACTCACGACAAAAGGTGATTTATTCGGATTTTCTACTGTCAATGCTCGAGTTCCGGCTGTCGCTGGAAATGGGAAAGTATTACAAATTGATTCAACGGCTTCTGTTGGTCTTTCTTATTCAACACCGACATATCCAAGCGCAAGTGGTACAACAGGGAAAATATTGATATCAGATGGGACTAATAACGTTTATTCAACGCCAACTTATCCAAATTCAGCGTCAGGCACTGGAACAATATTACGTGCAGATGGTACGAATTGGGTTGCAACGACTGCGACTTATCCTGCGACTACGACCATTAATCAAATACTTTATTCAAGTGCTGCTAATGTTATTTCAGGTCTTGCAACGGCTAATAATGGTGTATTAGTCACAAATGGTACGGGTGTTCCAAGTATTGCAGCAGCCATTGCAGCAAGTAATTTATTACCATTAGGAACGAACACTGTCACAGCTATTGGTAGTACTACTTATGCGATGACAACCGCGACAGGTGGTACTGCAACTGTTACTGGGCTTGCCTTTCAACCTTCATTAGTCATATTTTTAGCATCTCCAGCATCTGGGGGATCAGTAGGATTTGATAATGGAACTGCTCATGTATATTATTCTTTTAATCCAACGTCACCAGCAGCGACTATTTCTACAAGTTTCTCTATTCGTTTAATTGTATCTACTGGGAATGATCAGCAAGGACTAATTAGTTCTTTTACTTCAGATGGATTTGTCATTACTTTTACTAAAACAGGAAGCCCGACAGGTACAGGAACCATTGCGTATTTAGCTTTTAAATAATTGACAAGGATGTAAGTATGACAGGTGTGAAAATTTCAGCGTTACCAGCAGTAGCAGGTGCTCAACTCACTGATTTTTTACCTGTGGTACAAAATGGTGTGACATCCAAAGAATCACTTTCCCAAGTGGCAGCATTGTTTAATTCTGGATCTGTTTTAACAGGATTTTTGCCTTTAACAGGTGGGACCATGTTAGGGCCATTAATCTTAAATGCAAATCCGACACTGCCATTAGGAGCTGCAACTAAACAATATGTCGATCAGTTTGCATCAGGGATTACCGTCATTTTATCTTGTTATGCAGGAACCACTGGTAATTTAAATGTGGTACAAGCAGGTGCTGGAATTGGTGCAACACTTACCGATAATTCAGGCACATTTGCAGCCTTTTCAACAGATGGTGTATCCCCTCCTTTAAACAGTCGTATCTTAGTTAAAAACCAAACATTGACTCAACATAATGGCATCTATGTTTTAACGACTAATGGCGATACTATTTCAATTCCCTATGTCTTAACGCGTGCTACGGATTACGATACTGCCCTACAAATCAAACCGGGTACCTTAGTTGCAGTTAATAATGGAACGATACTTGCAACGACCTCATGGCTTGAGACGGCAACGGTTGTGACAGTCGATACCGATCCTGTATTATTCTCACAATTTACCTTTGGGCCATCTTCATTTTTACTCGCAGCAAATAATTTATCTGATTTAACTAATGTCGCAGCAGCGCTTGTTAATTTAGGTTTAGGTGTGCCAACTGGCACAGGGAATGTAGTCAGGCAAACATCTCCTACATTAATTACACCAAATCTTGGTACCCCTAGTGCTGGCATTTTAACGAATTGCACGGGACTTCCATTAACTGGTCTTGCAACACCCGTTTCAAGCGGTACTTATGTTCCCGTGCTTACGAATGTTAGCAATATTACGGTGAGCACTAGTGCGCAATTTCAATATTTAAGAATAGGTAATGTTGTTACAGTTTCAGGTGTCATAGCAATAACTGCCACGACGCCTGGCACAGGCATAAATATTGGTATATCATTGCCAGTTGCTTCAAATATTGGCGCATTTACTAATTGTGCGGGGAGCTTTGGGCCGCCTAATGTAGCTACTTTTCGAGCTGGAGAAATAACAGGTGATTCAGCGAACAATAGAGCACAAGCTTTTTCATCATTAGCAGGTGATAGTGTAAATAGGAATTGGTCAATTATTTTTACTTATCTAATTATTTAAGGGATGAAAATGGACTTACAAGCAGAGATCAATAAATCAATTAATGAAATCAAATCTTATAAAGATCAAGTAGAAAATTTATCGGTAGAAAAATTAGCGCTTGATCGACAATATATAAAAAAATTACAAGAATGTGTCCAGCTAGAAGCAAATTGTATTAAATATGAAATTGAAATCGGTAAGTTAAAAGCTGAAGTTAATTCCTTAAAGACTTCGAATGAAACTATGCAAAACCAATTAAATGCTATTAAAGAAGGCCAAGAAAGAATGGCACTGGGAGATTAACGAAAATATATTTTTTTTGGTTTCATCTTTTTTGATTGTTGACCAAATTGCTTAGCAATATTTTTCACCATATCAATTCCCTTTTTTTCGATATGGCTGACATGTTTTATGATCTTGCCACTTTTTGGAACGAGTGTTCGTGATTTATTGATGATGAGTGTCATGGTAGTCCTTTAATTTATAAGTAGATTATTTTATCATAGTGTAAATCTTCCATCATCAATAAGGATATTGCAATGAAACATAAATCCCACCATCATAAACGCGCCCTACACCATATGGAGCAAGCCAAAAAACACCATGAGAAAGCCCATAGTCATATGGAAAAAGCATCCCATGAGAAAAAAGAAAAAAAGCTCATTGGAAAATTAAGCAAGATGCATGAGAAGAAAAAAGAAAAAAAACACCATAGTTATTAGGAATTTCAGGGCATCATTAGCTTAAGATTATGCCTTTCAAACATATGGTGGAAGATGACCGAGCTTATCTTAGAATTAGATCCAGCGGCAAATAAACTGGTTAATTATTTGATGATGCATTATGGAGTAAATAGCAAAGCGGATATTATCAAAAAGGGAATTGCATTATTAAGCTTAGCCGCTCATGTTGATAGTACGGAAGGTGAGCTTTTGGCAAGAAAAGGGGATAAAGAAACGAAAATCATTGTGACCTAATGCAGCCGCTATTTATGGGTAATAAGATCTTGGAAGATCTCTATCAAGTTAAGGACTTTAATTCACGCAAACTTGAATCATTTGAACTGATTGGCAAAATCACGGAAAGAGATAAATTTAGAGCAGCAAAACAAATCCTCCTTGGTCTTGCAATTTTATATGTATTGACAATTTTTGTTTATATTTACAAACCTGAAGATGGTAAGAAACTCTTAGATATTACTACCATCACATTCCCACCATTGGCTACCTTAATTCTTACTGCTTATTTCCGTGATAAATCTCATTGATAATTACATACTATACATAAGATGGCTTATCTATAGGATGAAATAAGTATTATTTATAGATTAATTAAGTGTATTATTCAGTTAAATATGTAGCATGCATCAATACGAAATAAAACATTCAGGTCAGCTCATCACTTCCCAATCATTAGCAATCAAATCTCTATAAGTAGGCATAAAGTTTGCTTCAATGGTCGAACAATATGCAAATTGATCACCATCTAAAAATATGAACTTATCCTTCCATAATTTATTGCTGACTTCTTTCTTATTCTTTAATTCTTCCAATGCTTCTAAAAAAGACAATTCTTTACTATCATCTCCTACCACAAACCAGCCATTGCTAATCAAAATACTTGCATCGGCAAAGAAGTTATTAAATTCAGTCTTGTAGGTTCTAATGGTTGCATCGTGTTCTTTGGTCGCTTCCACATAGCGCATGTGGTGCATCTTTTCCCATGATTTACGCCTGATCTTTTTGCCTTTCAACATTTCCTTATAAGCTTTTTCAAAGTTCATTAATTCACCTTAATGTTATTTTGATCTAAATAAAAAAAGCCGGCGGATAAACCGGCTGATATGATAAAGAATGATGAAAATGACTGTATATAACATCATTAGTATAACTTTATTCGACGCTAAAATGGAACGTCCGCATCAATATTGTTAACTTTTGAAGAAGGAAGCGGTGAGAAGCTTTCCACCTTTGAAACATTGTAATCCTTTACAATGTTCTTAGCTGGATAAAATCCGCCCGATGGATTTTCCCTTTTTTCTTGGGTTTCTATGTCCACACTTCCTTTTTTGCCCAAGCAATCAAATGCCCGTAACTCTCCAGTAGAATATTTATCCATGAGCTTAGTCACTTGACAGAAATGGATTAATTTATAGGCCATCTTCTCAAGCAAATAATCAAAGACTATGGTGCTTTTACCGCTTTCGTAATCCCATACGTTTAACATTAATTTGATCATTTCATTTCCAGATTTTGAAATTTCATCATTTGCCTCTACTACTTCAAATGAATACGTTCCATTCTCCAATAAATTTGATTGTTTCAATAGTTCTTCTGATGTTGGGGTAAAATTCATGCTGTTTCTCCTTTCATTTTAGCCTTGCTTTCCATATGGTTAATCAGTTTTAATATGATCTCTTCATTGATTTCGTCCAGAGTAGCGGCATTTGCCTTGTCCAGCCATTTCTGGACGATTTCATCTGGTTCTTTATAAAGCTCAATCAACATTTTAAGTCTACCAATCTGCTCCTTTGATGCTAGTTTTTCTGCTACTGCATCTCTTTCTAATACATCTTTTCCATAACGTTTTGCTATTTCTTGATAAGAAAATGGGAATGCTTCACCATCTGGGAATGTTTCAATACGGGATTTTTTTATTATTCCAATTCTATCAGCGCCACGTTTTTGTATTTCAAAAACTAAATCAAATAAATAATCCAACTTTTTATAGCAATCAAAAGTCTGGCCAAGCACGGATAAGTTATGTCCATATTCATTCTTGGCATGTGAGGTAATAATTACATTCATGTCCAAGCGCAATAATAAATTAAGCAAATGCTTCATCTGTTTATTAGCTTCACCATAATGCCTACCAAATTCTGTTCCATTTTTAAGCGCAGATTTATCTAGTAAGTCATTGTAGAGCATGGTCAAAGGATCAATGATTAAAGTTTTATATTCATGTTTTTCTGTTAATAATGCTTTGACTTCAGTGACAAGTTCATCAAAGTCTGATGTCTGAAAAACTACACCACCAGATTTTTGTAATTGTTTAATGTATTGATCGTTGGTGGCCCCTTTTTCTGTGTCGATTAAATATGGCCTTGGGAAGTTTATGGCTGCTGTTGTTTTCCCAGCACCTGCTCCACCATAAAACAATGCCTTTAATCTTTTTTGTATTGACTCTGGTTTTACTGCTCTTAGTTTCATAATATTTACCTCAAGTTAATTTAAGTTATGCACATTTAAGTGCTGCGAAATAAATCCTTGAGAGGCATATTGATATGCCTCTGTAGCATTTATCTAAGTATGACAATCAATATGACAAAACCATGTATCACAACATCCACCCTTTACCCAATTTGGATCTAACTCATCTCTTAATGTCTTATCACCGCAGCCTTCGCATATTATTATTTTGTCTTCCCATATCATTTGCTCAACATAATCAATGAATTGATCTTTTGATGTAATATGTTCACGATAGTTGTCGAATAAATATTTTTCTGCTGCAATCTCATCAAGGAAAAATACTGAATCATTACCATGTATTCCATAAACTATTTTATTCATGACTTAACTCCTATAGACCATCAGAAAATAATAATAAAAATATAGCTACTACCATTCCCAATAAAAATTCAGCAATGAAAAATAATGTAATAAATTCTAAAATCGTCGTTATTAAAGACATGGCTTAACTCCTATAATAAAATTCACCATTGTCTCTGTGCTGACAAAGCAACATTCCCATCTCTTGCATATCTTCGTGATAGACATTATCTAATTGCCAATCAATAAAGTGCTGCATTTCATCTTCATATTCTTTAATGGCTTCTGCTTCACGGGTTTTATTGGCAATGAAATACTCATAGTCATCAACGTGAATGAGATGGCTTAGGAATTGTTTTTTTTCAGGATATGGAAGGTCACTCACTGATAAATAACAACTGTCGGTTGAATAAGTTGCATATTCTCGAATGAGATTTGCGACAAATGATCTGAATAATCTATCCTTCAATTCTTTCTCTCCTTCCTTGGAGCAAAAAACTCTGTCTTGACTTTTAATTGTACGTTGTGCAATAGTTTTACTTATCATGTTATATCTCCTGTTGGGTAGATATGATCGTTGGGGGGAGTTGCGAGCTTCCCCTAACAACTGTTTAGGTTAAAATGTGCATTGCCCTTAAAATTCCTGTAGCTAAAGATCCGCCAAAAAATACGACAATTATCCCCACTATCCACATAAAATGTTTATCAACCTTGCTTTCTAATCTGTTTAGTGTTTGTACAACATTATCCATTGTAGCCTCAACTTTGCTTAACCTTGATTCAAATAATAGATCATATTTTGTTATGGCTAGCTGTTCTTCTTTTGTGGTCATTTCTTATCTCCTCAGTTAATGAACTCATTATATCGCGATATCTCTTTTTGTCAATATCTTTTTTTGTTCTTTTAAAAATAAATCTACGCCATGCCTTACAATATCTGCCATGCTTATTTTATTTACATGTGCAATATCACGCATTTCATTGTACATTTTGTTATCAAATCTAACAGGCAGTACGGTGAAATCTTGTTTATTCATTATCCTCTCCTTTTTAATTTTACTTTTATATAACAATATAATAACATATTATTTTACCCAATAATATCAAACAAGGACGAAACATATGAAAAATGATGAGAATTTTAAACAAGGCCGTTTAATTAAAAATATGAATAATTTTATTAAGAAAAAAATAGAATCAAAAGATACATTGGTTATTTTAGAAGAAAATCTTGATAAATGCCCTAATGATCATCTTGATTGCATTATGTTTATTATGAAATTAGGTCTAATGAAAGATCCACTTCAATGCAATTATGGCGTAATTATTTTTGATGAGGAAGAAAGTGAAAAACTAGATAAATTATTATCCTTGGATAAAATTAAAGTTTTTGTTTTCAAGATGTCAAAAAATAAAGGTACGCCAAATAAAATGTGGAGCATTTTATTGACTAAAGAAAGGACAAACGATTCTGAGTCTCAAGGTTCTAATAAAATATTTATTGGCGGCGAAGAATTAAGAAAATTTTGTGACAATAAAAATATTTATTATAAAACTATTTCAACAAAAACCGGATCATTATTATCTGGAACAACATTAATGTATCTAAAAGATCCAGGAGAAGATTGTCGTTTAGTATCAAATCAAAGGGATAATCAATGAAAGGTATAGCTAGAAGATAAAGTAGGATATTTTGTTCATGAAAAACATTAACAACAGAAATTGTGGATAAGTGGAGAATAGAATGAAATTTGAATGGGAATTGATTCATGGACAATTGAATAGCTAGAAGATAAAGACGATTATGTGTTAATTTAATGAAGCTCCAACGTTTTATTACTGTTTTTCGTTATATAGGAGGCACGAAGCCTCCCATATATACGTAAAATCCATTTAACTGTTTTAGTCAAGAACAAGTTTAAAGTATTTGTAGATATTTGCAAATACTTATTGTTCTTTAAGGTTTTTTTATGATCAACGCTTATTTTGATGGGATTTGTGATCCTAATCCAAATCTTACCGGCTCACTCACCTGCATTGGATTAATTGTTAAATTAGATATTGGTAAAGACGTAGAATTACTTCATCATTTTATTACCCCAACAAAAATCAATGGCATTGCCACTAATATTTCTGCTTATTATTTGAGCATCTTAAAGATATTTGATTTTATAATTAAAAGCAAAATGGAAAATGAAGAAATCATTGTCCAAGGATGTGCTGCTTTAATCATTAAACAAATGAAAGGTGAAAATAGCATAGGAGATGGGCATTACCGTCCTTTTGCTTGCGAACTTTTTGATCTTATTTCTTCCCTTAAAAATGTAGATTTCAAATGGATACCAAAGGATGAATTAAAAAGTATCATCTATGATCCGCGGTCATTTTCATGAATTACATCGATCATATTTATCATTCGATGGCAGCATCCGGCATTGAGTTTTGCGGTGAAATATTACCTATCATCAATAAATGGCAACGCTTTTATAGTTATCAAAAAGATCATGGAAATAAAGATGTTTTTGTTAAAATTTTAATACCAGGAAAGTTAGCTATATATGGTGATTGGAACTTATCTCAAGAAAATTTTATCTGGCGAGGTAATGAAGCAAAACTTTCAAAAGAAGAAATTTTACATTTACAAAAAATAAAAAAACAGAAAGAAGATGAAGAACAAAAAGCAATTAGTGAATGTATAGCTTTATGGAATAAAGCATCGATTGCTGATTATGATCATCCTTATATAGTAAGAAAAAAAATATATCCTTATTACATCAAGCAATTTAATTCCACTTTATTAATTCCTATCCGAAATTTAAATGGTGATTTATGTTCACTACAAGCCATTTATAAGAACGGAAATAAAAAAATTTATCCTGGCACTTCTTATCAAAATAAATTTCTATTTTTAGGCGATGAACTAACAGAGACGATACGTGTTGTTGAAGGTTATGCAACTGGAATGAGTGTTCATATGGCAACGGATGATTTAACTGTCGTTTCTTTTTCAGCCAATAATTTAAAGAATGTTGCGTTAATTATAAGGAAAAGATTTCCAAAGAAACATATCAATATTTGTTGTGATAATGACATGTTCAAAAGTGTGAACAAAGGAATTATTGAAGGATTAAAAGCAGCAAATGCCATTGATGCATCAATTAATTGTCCTTATTTTGAAATAGAAAAAATGAAATACGGTACTGATTATAACGATCTGCACGTTTTATTCGGAATGGAAGCATTACAAGGTCAACTTTATAGCTCATCTTTTAGGAATAATTATCATGCAAAATGAAAATGTGGATTCAAAAGTTTATGAAGAGATAAAAGAAAAAATAGTCATTGAAAAATTATCTGATGTAAAGATGAAAAAAATTGATTGGCTTTGGGAAAATATCATTGCTTATGGAAAGATAACTTTATTTGCCGGTGAACCTGGAATGGGAAAATCTCAAATATTGCTTTATATAGCCAGTATAATAAGCAATGGTGAAATGTTTCACCTTGAAAAAACAAAATGCGAACGAGGAAAAGTACTTCTTATCACAAATGAGGACAACGTTGAAGATACTATCAAGCCAAGATTATCCGTATTAAAAGCTAACATGAATAATATTCATAGTTTAAAAGGAATAAGAAAAACAGATAAAAAAGGAAATGAATATTATGATGTAATCTCACTTGTTGAACATTTATATTTATTAGAAGATCAGATCATAGAAGAAAAATATAAATTAATTGTCGTTGATCCAATCACTATGTACTTAGGATCAACTGATCAAAATCAGAATAAAGAAATCCGCACAGCATTGGGTATGTTACAAGCAGTTGCTGAACGTCACAAAACTGCAATGCTTATTAATAGCCATTTCGCCAAGCAAGGTAATGTCAAAAAAGCAGCCATTGATAGGATTATGGGCTCAGTTGGTTTTGCCGGTGCTGCCCGTATTATTTTTGGGATGATAAGAGATCCAGAAGATCAAAATAAGCGTTTATTTATGCCGATTAAAAACAATCTAGGGCCGGATGACTTTGGATATCAATATGTTTTATCACCACAACGCTTGATTAATGGAATTGGCGAGATAAAAACCTGCAAGATCGATTGGCTTGAAGGAAAAGTTGATAAAAAAATAGACGATATTATTAATACCGTGAAAGTTGAAAAGGATTCACCTGTTCTTGATAAAACCGTTGACTTTTTACTTCAAGAATTAAGATATGAAGGACAATTTTTGAGCGATCTGAGAAAAAAAGCACAGAGCCAAGGGATTAGTATGGATAGATTGTACAAAGCAAAAAAATTGCTCAATTTATACGAAGATGATTATACTGGACGCAAAAGATGGTACATTTCACCCTCTACGCCTGAGAAGTGACCGACAGACCGACAACCAAAAAAAAACCTTTGTAACTAAATGAATAATATAACGAATTATTTGTCGGTCACACACCGACAAACAGACCGACAGACCGACAAACATGTAAAAAAAATGATCAGTTCAAAAAGTGAACAGTTGTATATTATTTTTACACATTTGTCGGTCTGTCGGTGAGCAAACCGACAGCTAATATATAATATAAATATATAATATATATATATATTTTTTCTTGTCTGTCGGTGTCGCCCATCTCTAGCGACCGACAGATAGACTTGTACAAAATTTGAAATTGGATTATTCTGCATTTTATGGCTAATAGTTACTCAAAAGGACTTGAATATGATCAAAATAAACCCATTGCCAGAGCGCAAGGAACAGCAACTCATCGTGGAATGGGCAAGATACAAGCGTATTCCACTGGTACATATACCCAATGAAGGCAAAAGAATGCCACGAGAGGGCCTAAATTTGCTTAAGGCTGGACTTTCTCCTGGGTTCCCTGACCTACTAGTACCCATGGCTCATGGTGGCTATTTTGGGCTATTTTTGGAGGTTAAACGTAATCGCAAATATTCCGCCTCTGAAATGAAGACGCATACCTGGAAAAATCAATTAGCCTGGATAAATTATCTTAATAACAATGGATATTGTGCAAAAATTATCTATGGCGCGGGCGAAGGCGTCAAAGTGATTGAAAATTACCTAGCACTAATGCCAACATTGGCGCATGACGGTCAACTGCAAGGGAATTTATGAACAAAGATTTACTCTGCGATATCATGCCAATCATGGAAAAAGCAGCACCTATCATTTCAACGCTTCTTAACAATAATAAACTGTCAATTATTTTCGGATTACTGGGATTATTGGTAAATTGTAATCCAACTGATGAACAAGGAATGATTAAAAAACTTAAGGAAGATCCTGATTTATATGCTAAACTAGCTAATCTAGAACTCACACATTCATTATGGTTGAATCAATTATGAGCAATCCAGTCGGGAAACGACCTTGGATTCCAACAGCAGAGGATATTGAAAAAGCTGAATCTCTAGCTTCAAGAGGTATGGATCAGCAAGATATTGCTCATTGCTTAGGAATTGGCGTATCAACATATTACGATAAGAAAAATTCTTACCCAGAATTAGAGGATGCTATAAAAAGGGGTAAGGCAAAAGGTATTGCTCATGTTACTGAAAAATTAATAAATAACATCGATATTGGCAGTGTCCCTGCGCAGATATTTTACTTAAAAGCCCGAGCAAAATGGTCGGATAATGATTCTGGTGATGTTAATATGTTAAAAGAACTGGTCGTTCAGTTAATAGGAGCCAAAGGAAATGGCGAAGAAACCAAAGAATTGGATACAGGGCGCGATTAAGCATAAAGGTGCATTGCATCGAGAGTTACATGTCAAAGAAGGCGAAAAAATCCCAGCCAAAAAGATGCAAAAGGCCTTGCATTCAAGCAATCCTCGTATGAGACGACAAGCTACCCTGGCAAGAACTTTATCTGGATTAAGAAAATCTGGTTCTAAAAAAAAGGGAGCGTAAATCATGAGTCACGAATCTGAAATGAATCAAGATGTTTGTAATTTAGACATGGAAAAGGGATTACATCAAGATAAATTGTATTTAAATTACCCGCAAAAGTTCGTTCGTGCGCCATTATCACAACATCCTAGTAAATCACCTGAACATGGTAAGCATTGTGATCCCAAAAGAATTATGCATGAATGTGGCATGTAGATTCCGATAACACCCATTCTCGGAAGCAAATAAGTGAGGACAAATGGATTGTCCAAATTGCAAATACCCGGATAATAAAGTTATTAAATCATTACCTTCTGGCTCTGATAAAATCATGCGACGTCGTGAATGTATACAATGTGGTCATAGAATGACGACTGAAGAATACATTAAGGAACCCAAGAAAAAGGCACCATCTCATGTACTCATCCGATAAATTAAGCGTAAAGCAAGTAATGGCTTTGGGTGAGAAGTATTTAGCGAGTAAGAAGAAAGCAAAAGAAATTCACATTACTTTCACGGATGAAAGGACGATTATACATGCAAGCGATAAGGATAAAGTGTTTGTACCCTCTGTTACTGGCAAGCGTTTTATTGAATCTAACGGTTTCATTGATCTTGTTATGGGGCCATATGGCTCCGGCAAATCTACAATGTGTGTTCAACGGATCGTCAGATCAGCCGCCCGTATGCCTTACTGGTCGAATGGACGACGAAGAGCAAGATGGGCAATAGTTCGTAATACTTCAGGGGAATTGCAATCAACTACCCTTAAAACCTGGCTGAGTTGGTTTGAAAGTTTAGGCGATATTTATCATCGACAGAAACCAATTCTGACGTACGAACATACGTTCAATGATGGTCATGGCGTCATTGAACTTGAGCTTATCTTCATTGCATTAGATCGTCCTGAAGATGTGCGTAAAATTAAATCATTGGAGTTAACGGGTGTTTATCTTAATGAACTATCTGAACTACCGCAGAATGTGTTATCGCACTTTAAAGGACGTGTTAATGGCCGTTATCCTTCTCGCAGCTTCTGTAATATTCCTCACTGGTCTGGGATTATTGCTGATACAAATCCTCCTGCAATGACAAGTTGGATATATGAAGATTTTGAGATAAATAAAGTAAAAGATTATAATATTTTTCATCAACCACCAGGATTGATAAAAAATGAGAGTAAAGAATGGATAAGAAATCCTGATGCTGATAACGCAGATAATTTAGCAGATGATTATTATGTTCGATTAGCAGGTGGACAAACAGAAGAATTTGTTAAAGTATTTTGTCTTGGCCAATATGGTGTTGTTGCATTAGGTAAAGTTGTTTTTCCAGAATTCAATAGTGACTTACATGCTGTTGACGAGATAGAAGCTATTCAAGGAGACCCTTTACATTTGGCCTTTGACTTCGGATTAACGCCGGCATGTGTTGTTGTGCAAATATCACCGCGAGGACAATTAAGAGTATTAAAAGAATATGTGGGATTAGATATTGGTTTAAGGTCATTTGTTGAATCCATTGTTTTACCTGGACTTCAAATTGATTTTCCTTATTGTAAAATTGGTATTTCTGTTGGTGATCCATCAGGTAATTCTCGTGATCAAATATTAGAAGAAATGAGTTGTATTTCTGAATTAAATTCATTGGGAATAAAAACTCATGCAGCAAGGTCAAATGAAATAGATTCTCGGTTAGCTTCTGTTAGATATTTTTTAAATAAATTAATCGATAAAAAACCAGCATTTATTTTATCGAAAAAAGGATGTCCAACATTATACAATGCATTTGTAAGAGATTATGTTTATAAACAATTAGCTGTTGCTGGTGAAGTAAGATATAGAGATGTTCCAGATAAAAATATGGCTTCTCATGTAAGCGATTGTACTCAGTATATTTGCTTAGAATTTGCAGCGGAATGTATTGCTAAAGAAAAAGAACCAGAAAAACCAAAGGTAGATTATTTTGCTAATAATACCGTATTTAGGTGGCAGCAATGACATGAAATTATGTTCAGTGATCAATTGTAAAGGGTTTTTTAAGCTGTAGTGTTATGTGCTGTGATGTTATGTAATCTAAGGAAAGGATTATGAGAAAAGAAATAGATGATTTATTCAATGCATTTGCTAATTTAATTAGATCATATAATTTTTCTAATGGATATTTTGAGTTTAAAACGATTATTCTACAATCTGGTAAAAATAAAGACATCTCTAATTTCCAAACTTATTTAATAAAAATAAAAAAAGATGAAGCATGGCCAGAAGATTATGAGAAAGAATTAGAAATTAGAAAAAAATGTAGTAAATGTCTTTTAACGGAAAAAAGGAATAAACCATGAACCCTAAGGAAAATAGAAATAAAGTTATTGCTAATGACAATGATATAATTAGGCAAGTCCCAGGAATTTTACAAGACCATATGGGCATAGAGAAGCCGCAGTGGTTAAGGGATCAAGAATTATTTTATCGAGCGACGGATTATCGGGGAAGTTAATGGAAGAATTAGAACAAGAAGTATTAAGACTAGAAAGAAGATTAGCCGATACATTAATGTATCTCATAGATTGTTTTATAAGTTTACAATTAAGAGCAAAAAATATAGACAAAAAATATAGATATGACTATTTAGTTAAAAACTATAGAAATATGATAGCTGATGAATTTGAAAGGCAAGTTAAAGATCATCCGATATATTTAAATCAAATTAGAACTAAAGAATCAGGTCCATATGCAAAAGATGCATTTGATATAAATCAGCAACCGAATTTGTTAAATTTATAGAATATGATTATTAACCTTATAAGGAAATTATTTATGTCAAACGGAAGAGAATGTGTATGTTGTCAAGGGCCAGTTGGTCCGCAAGGTATTCCAGGCGTTCAAGGACCACAAGGATTACAAGGCCCACAAGGATTGAAAGGCGATAAAGGCGATCAGGGATTACAAGGATTGCAAGGCCCAATGGGTGATAAAGGACTAAAAGGTGACAAAGGTGATCCAGGTCAGGATGGTCTCAGCATTAGAGGGCCAGCAGGTCCGCAAGGATTGCCAGGATTGGACGGTCATGATGGGGCGCCAGGGTTACAAGGGCCAATGGGTCCGATGGGTCCACAAGGCTTACAGGGGCCGCAGGGACCGAAAGGTGATTGTGTGGCTTGTCCTTGTGAATGTCCTGGAGGTGGTGAACCTGAATTTGCTGAAGTTTATTCATCTGTCGCACAAGATCTTATTGCATCACCCGGTGCAAATTTGGCAGGTGGTGTTGTTAAACTTGAGAATACTATTTTTGCAACTGCCAATATTGATGTCAGTAGTGCGTCGGTAAATGGGAAAATAGTCATTAAAAAAGCGGGATGGTATGATATTTATACAGGGATGTGTGCTGCATTAAATCCCATTTCATCTCCATTGCCGGTCTGGACATTATCATTGTTTAAAAATGGCATAATTGTCCCAGGATCAACTTTTGCAAACATGACATTGTCCCCTGAGCAGAAATCAAATGAAGTCGTAGCGGATGTATTTGTGCATTGTGTTGCTGGTGATGTTATTGAGCTTGCCAATACTTCTACTGCGTTGATTAATCTAACTGCTCCATCACTTGGCACAAATGCTCAAACCAATAGTGCATATGTTAAGGTTATTTTACTGAAGGCTGACTAAGGAAAGTATCATGCCCTTAAAACGCGGCAAATCGAAAGAAATTTTAAGTTCTAACATTTCTGAGATGATAAAATCAGGCCACCCCAAGGACCAGGCGGTGGCCGCTTCTTTGAATGAAGCCAGAAAATCCGGTGCTAAGATTTCCTACAAAAAGAAGCGTCGTCTTAAAGGAAAATGACGTAGGCGATGGGAATGAGAAGCATTGGGATGAAATTAATCTATTTTCTAAAAAAAATGGATAAAAAAATATCAATGTTCCTCATGGAACATTATTCCATCATCGCTTATATGTTAGTCGCTATTTGTAATATTGTCATTTATCTGGTATTTGGATTTAAATACTGGTGTGGGATAATGGCAATTATTGTACTTAACACGCTATTTAATACATAAGGAAATGTATATGTCTATCCTCTCATTACGGACTAATTCACCCGGGAAGAATTACCAAGCCCCAAGGTTATGTGAACTACACTCTAGTGATGCATTAGCGTCAATCACAGCAGCAGGATATCTTAACCCTTACATCAAGATGCAATCCATTGCGTTATATACAACTGACATTATGCAAGTCGCAGCCTCAGATGGAAATCAGTTCTTTAAACCCGTCTTTGCAGCGAACGGTACTATTACCTTAACAGCATTACCGTAATAGTTATCCACAATATTTGTGGGTAAGTAGAGTAATAGTTATGGATAACATATGGATGAAATCTATAATAAATATTTTGTCTTTATTTTACACAGGTTATGAATAATATATTCACTGGTTATTAATTTACTAAATATTTGAAAAATAGTATAATTTAGGATTTATACATAGATTTCCCGTTAATAATAGATACATAAAATATAAAATATATATATATTATTAGTGATGGGAAGTTGGTAAAGGTGGACAATCAATACTTATGCCCTCCATGCTGGGTTTTGGTTCCTGAAACTAAGATATCGTTTTGAATGAGCGATTTAGTGAGATGACCAACTTCCTGTAACTATCATTAACTCAAGGAAGAGTTGAATGGAACGTGAATTAAGCGATGAAAAAACGCTTGATCCAGAGCAAATTAATGAGATGGAAGAAAAACGTCTTGCGATGCTAAATGAAGCTGGTATCAATGAGCAGGAAGTTTTAACTCAATCTAATAAGCACTTTAATACCTGGAATTCCTATTTTAATGAAAATATCGTCCGTGGTAAGGATGATATGAACTTTGTCTTACGTGATCAATGGACAGCAGTTGAACGTTCTGAATTTTCCCGTCTTTTCAAACCAGCGATGACATTTAATAAACTTTATGATGCCACGAAAAAAATTGCTGGAGAACAACGAAAGAACAAGCCAGATATAATCGTTCGTTCTTTGACAGGTAAGGCCACACAAGAGCAAATAGACTTACGCGCTGACTTAGTGCGGACAATATCTTATCAATCTCAGAATGATCTTGTTTATCAAACGGCATTTAAATCTGCTCTCATGATGGGTTTTGGTGCATTTCAAATATTATTAGATTATGAATCACCGAAATCTTTCAATCAAATTGTTCGTTATGAAGCAATCCCAGATCCTACACGTACCGCCTTTGATCCAACGGCATTAAAACCGCATAAGGGCGATGGGAATTACTGTGGTAGGTTTTATATCTTCACTCGTGATGAATTTTTTGCAACTTATCCTTATGTGACAAACCCGGTTTCCTATATTGATCCTTACATGCTATTAGATTTTCAATGGCAAACAAGAGATACGATTACGGTTGCTGATTATTTCGTTAAGGAATGGTTTCCAGTCATTATTCATAAATTATCAGATGGTAGAGTAGTCAATGAAATGGAATGGGAAGAGATACAAAAGAATTTTAAAGTGCAAAAGAAAATTACAGAAGGGACAATTGTTGAAGCAATTGTGCAAAATGAGATGCCAAGGATTGTTAATACAAGGCAAACTCAAGATTATCGGATAATGCATTACCGGATGATTAGAAATCAAATAATTGACTTTTCTGAATGGCCTTCTAAACAATTACCGATTATATTTGTCGACGGTGATTCCTATTACATTGAAGGCAGACAATATTGCAGGTCATTTATTCATGAAGCTCGTGATGCTCAAAAATGCGTTAATTATTTTGGATCTGAAATTGCAGCAGAAGTTAAAAATAGAAGACGCGAGCAGTGGCTTGGTACTCCGGACAACATTATCGGATATGAGCAAGATTGGAGAAATCCCGAATTGCAAATGGGCATATTGCGTGCAAAACCTGATCCAAAGACTGGTCAAATGCCAACCAAACAAGCTCCTTGGGATTTATCGCCAGCAATTATGCAAAACTTTCAACGGGCAACGCAGGATATTCGTGAGATCCTGGGTTTTAGCGAGACTGAAGCGCTTCAAGGACGCGACATCTCTGGTAAGGCAAGACGTGAGCGTAAATTAGAAGGCTCCATGAGCGCTTATGTTTATTTCGATAATATGAATCAAGCGGTTGAACAAGGTGGTCGGGTCGTCAATGATTTACTGCCATATATTATTGGCAGCGATGAAAGATCGATGGTTTTATCAAAAAAAGACGGAAAAACGCAGAATATTGTCGTAAATCAAACTCAAAAAGATGGTTCTATGAAAAATACATTAGGATTGGGTGATTTTGATGTAGAGATTGATTCTGGGCCTTCCTTTGCCGTTCAAAAGGAAGTAGCACTTGAATTCTTTCAACAGACCATTGCTAATAATCCTCAAGTGTTCAATTTAATTGCAGATCTATGGGCGGGCAATTTAGATATACAACAGATGCCTCAAGTTAAGGATCGTCTTAAAAATCTCGTTCCTCCTGAAATATTGGCGAAAGAGGAAGGCCAACCACCGCCACCTCCACAACCTAATCCGCAAATGATGTTGATGCAAGCAGAACTTCAAGGGAAACAAGCACAGATCCAAGCAAAGGCCCAGGAATTAGCAATTAAGCAGCAAGAACATGAATTGGATAAAGCGAAGTTATTATTGGAAGCGCAAAAGATTCAAGCACAAAGTGAACTTAATGTTTATGATCACGAATTAAACTTACAGAAAGCACGAGTCACGCATGAGCTCGACCATGAAAAAAGTAACAAGGACTTCCATCATAAGATTGCATCGATATTAGCAGATGTTTATAAGCATAATTCTGCTCAGCAGAAAAAACCTAATCAATCATCGTCAGAAACATGAGTGTGTGAATCATAAAGCATTTTTTTTAATCTTTCTTTGGCATATCGAAAATGATCAAGTTTATCTTCTGGAGATTTAATAGCTCTTATTCTAAATTTATAAAACTCATACCATTGATCAATTTTCCAATGAAGCCAGTCATAATCTGATTTGCAAAATTTAGGTTTTCTAGGATATCTATGCTTCATGTTAATAATCAATCTGAAAAGTATATTAATGCTAGAAACATTATAAAAACTAAAAAGCCATGCATGTTAACCTCGTTTTATAATCATTATTTAAGTAACGCAAAATAAATTAATCCTAGACTAAACATAAAAATAAAATAATGGATCATGTTAACCTCGTTTTATATCTATTTTCTTAGCCATTTCGAATTTTTTCCCATCCATTGTTTACCATCTCTAGGAGATGACCATTCATTTCCATATTCTTTTTCATGTGGTAAATTTTCATAATCTTTCATTAATAATTTTATTTTTACTTGTTTTCTTTTTGCTCTATTTTCTTTAGATCTAAATAATCTTTGTATACCTGCTTTGCTACCAATGCAAGTTATACTAATTTTTGGTGTCTTACGTTTACTTTTGCTCATTTATAGTATCAATTTTATCTTTAAAATATTGAACTGCTTGTTCTAGTTTATTTTTATCATTATTTTTAATAGCTTGAATAAATGATTCAACTATTAATTTAATTTTATTTTCATGTTTCTTGTCATATGTAGATTGAGCTTCTTCTATATCCAATTTTTTATTTGAAAGATATTCGTCAAGCGCTAGATATATAATATCTTTAATAGATTTTCTATAAAAATAAGCAAGAAGTTTTATATTTCCTAATTGATTTTCATTTAATATAAAAGTTGCTCGTATTTCATCTGGCTTAGTTCCTAATTTTGAAGTTTTATTTTTCTTGTTCATTTTTACCCCCATTTCTTTGCGGCAAGATTTCTATTTTAATTTTTATATTTTTCTCATAATATTCCGCATGAGATTTTGCATTATTGCAATAATCGCAAAATTCATATTCACAAAATCTTTGTGTAAAATCATCATTAGAAGTATCTATAAATCCGCCGCAAGGAAATTCGTATATCATTATCATCTCACCATGACCGTTGCGTAGGCATCATATGAACTCTGAGCGTCTCCAGAAACAGTTGAATAAGCCCTAATATTATAATTGCCAGCATAGTTAAAGTGACATGTTTTTTTAGGAATCCAATGGTCTTGCCATGTTCCATGGGGATTCACAGTTACTTTAAAGCATCTTTCTTCATCCTTCCCGCAATTATCTACCGATATCCCATAACATGCCCTGATATGTAGTGGATTATCAGTTAAATTCATGACTTCATTGGTATTGTATGACTCAACATAAGTCATGGTATTGGTAAAACCAGTGAAGTTTGAAACTATCGCTTTCGATGTTGCTGTCACTGTATTTGCCATCCCTTCATTGGCAAAAGCAATAAAAGTAATAGCCCCTAAAAATAACAATTTTTTATTAATCATCCTTATCTCCATTTTTTATTAAAAGATCGCAATTGCGATATTATTTTTCGCAATTGCGAAGACCAATATTCCTAACTAGGAATCGTTAAATCCTAATTAGGAATGAATAATACCAGCAAATATATTGCCTAGGTATACATATGACCTATTTAACCTTACGACTCCCGCTTAAAATATAGCCATACGTACTCAGGATGAGTAACGGGCGAACGGGACGCCTTAAATCTCGGGGCAGAATGAATTGCCGTTGGAGTTGTTATGGATAGCGCTCAGGATCAGTCGGGTAACGACAAGGAATTAGTACAAGATGTTGGTGATAGCTTAGGTGTGTCGCATGAGTCAGTTGAAGATTTACCAGATTCACACGGCTCAGTTGGACATGAAAACACTGGCGATCCGCTTTATGTTCAGAAACGTCTGAAACAGCAAAAGCGGGCTCACGATAGGGAAATGCGTGAGATGCATGCAAGGATTGCAGAGTTGCAGTCACAGTTTTCACCATCTAACCCCCAATCTTTTGATGCTAACCCAAACGTTCAACCAGGGGGTTTTTCACCTGGCGGCGTTGATGAGACGATTTCAAAGGCAGTGAGCTTCGCGCTTGCCCAAAGGGATGCGGAAGAGCGTAAGGCTAAAGCAGCAGAAGCTGCCGCACATATTCAGAGACAGTACGAGAGCTTACATAATCACTTGGATTCTGTCGCTGATAAGTATGACGATTTTGATGATGTCGTACGCGGTAACAATGCGCCATTCACACCTTCCATGCGAGATGCAGCTACCATGCTACCAAAGAAAGGGGCAGGATCCGCTGGTGAAGTCCTCTACAAACTCGGCAAAAATCCTCAAGAACTCGAACGAATATCCAAACTTCATCCACAAGAACAAGCAGCGGAATTGATTGCACTGTCGCATGCTTTGATTTCAGGTGGTGAGCAAAGAGGATCTCCCAATCGTCCACTTGGTCAAATCAAGTCCAATCCAGTTGTTAATTCCGCAGGCGTCACTGAAAAGACGTCTCCAGGCGATATCAGACGGCTCATGAAAGCAGGCAAGTTTAAATAATTGTCTCTTTTTTAAACGGAATTTTTACGACCAGGATGGAGCAATAAAATGCCAAATCAATTTATTACTACACAACTTGTTTCAAACACTGCGCTTGCAATGTTTGCTAACAATTCACCCTTTGTTATGACTGGCTTAAATTAATAGGGCCCCTTGTGCATAAATGTACATTGAATAATTGTGTGAACTCAGGGAACCTCTCAATAGAGACAATCCTGATCCAATCCTTTAAAGAGGAAGGAGCAACGACCATCCCGAAAGGGAGTAAGGCCAAGCGGCCTGAAGCGCACGACAACCTACATGGTTGATGATATGGTCTGATCTACTAGGTGACTAGTAGCTGCTGAAAAGCGGATTAAGAATAGCGAACTTAATTGAACATAAATGCTAGGATTTACCAGGACGATTTTCAAAACTCAGGTTACAAAATCGGCGATACCTTACAAGTTAGACGCCAGAATAATTTCATTGTGGGGGACGGTTCAACTGCGGTTCCGCAAGACATTATTGAAACAGTTGAAAATATAGTCGTTGCGCACCAATACCACGCATTAATTGCTTACACTGTTCAGGATTTGACTTTACGCATTGAAGATTTCTCGCGTATGTTCATTCAGCCTGCTATTCAAAACATTATCACCCAGATGGAGCGTGATATTTGTGCAGATGCTGAACAGGAATTGTATTTCTTTCAAGGAAGTGCTGGCAGCCCAATCAACTCCTTTTCCTCAGTCGATCTTGCGGGTGCTAAACTACTTGAAATGGGTGTGAACATTGCATCAGATGCATATCTTGCCATGACGGTTAGAGACGGCTCATCCCTAAAGTCCGCATTGCTGAACAATTTCACACCTGTCTTTAACGAAGAGATCGTAAGGCAATCAGCCATTGGCCATTTGTCTTATTTTGATATCTTCCAAAGTCAAAATATCGTGAATCATATAGCTGGTGCTGGCCCTACAACGCTTCCAGGCGATACTTTGACGGTTAACGGTAATGTGGCATCGGGTAATACTATTGTTTTAGCTGGTGCAAATGGTGGTGGTGGTCCAATAGCAAACTACTTTTTACCTGGTGATTTAATCTCAATT
>Ga0207708_10000402_pt1 | contig 34168 bp, 28 predicted proteins | sample KBSK5101metaG_FD_184340 | JGI IMG/M metagenome (GOLD analysis project Ga0207708, IMG submission 184340) | Corn, switchgrass and miscanthus rhizosphere microbial communities from Kellogg Biological Station, Michigan, USA - KBS K5-10-1 metaG... | ecosystem: Host-associated > Plants > Roots >... | reverse complement strand
GAGGGCGACGTCCTGGGCCGCTAGACGAAGGGAGCAAAGCGGAGAAGGGTTGCAAATAGCCCCGATCAGGGCCGCGCGCAAGCAGATCGCTGCGATCCCCTCGCCTCATCTCACGAACCATGCGTCCGCGGACCGCCCAGGGCGGACCGGGCACCACAAGCGGGCGGCCCTCACCGCCGCGGCGTGATCCCACGGATTTGGATACTCACAAATATATCGGCCATAGACCAGCGAAGGTCTTAAGTCCTCGCGCGCACGCCGGGAGGGAGCGACCGGCCGGTCATCTCGCTCGGCCGCTGGATGACGGCCGGTTGCTCGACGCGACGAGAAATTTCTCTCTGTCTCACCGCACACATCAGGCCAAGCTGCCAGAACGACGGCCGGAAGCAGGGCCATGGCAGGAACGACGCGGTGGATGTGGGAAATCTTCCGAACATGACCACTACTTTCCTTCACGCGCAGACCGGTTCACCGGGTTGTTTCTGGAATCGAGAATGTCATTTCTAGTCTCAGACGTGGACTGAAATCGTGCTGCTTCTTGGCGATCGGATGTCGAAAATTGGGGATAGCGTTCACCTTTGCGTGCGCGGCGCGCGTGTGTCGGCGCCGTAAATTCCCGGACCAGGAGCTTCGTCCCAGCGCGTGACCCTTGGTGGCGGTGCAAAGCCAGGGTTTGCCGATTCAAACAAATTCGCTCTCCAGGTCTTCGTTCAGCGCGCCGGTACCGCGCGTCACATCGGAGGGCGCACAGACTTCTTTTCCCGCACGTTGGAACCGCCGCTCCGCACCGCGACTTATCCGATGCACTTTTCTCTGATCCCGGCCCAACTGCGAGGAGGCAACCATGGGGCTGTTTTCCAAGGACATCAAGAATCTCGAGGATCTCTACCAGCACGGCCTGAAGGATATCTATTACGCCGAGAACCAGATCGTGAAGTCGTTGCCCGACATGATCGAAAACGCAACGAACGCCGAGCTCAAACGCGGCCTGCAGCACCATCTGCAGGAGACCAAGGAGCAGGTCAAACGGCTGGAGCAGGTGTTCGCATTGCACGGCGAGCAGCCGAGCGGCACGAAGTGCCCCGCCATCGACGGCATCATCAAGGAAGGCGGCGACCTCATGGGCGAGGTCGAGGACAAGGCCGTGCTCAACGTCGGCATCATTGCGGCCGCGCAGGCGGTCGAGCATTACGAGATCACGCGCTACGGGGCGCTCATCGCGTGGGCCAGGGAGCTCGGTCACGGCGAGGACGCCACCATCCTGGCGCGCAATCTCCGGGAGGAGAAGGCCGCCGACAAGACGCTCACCGCGATGGCGGAGAGGCGCGTGAATCCCGGGTCGGCGCGGCGGGCGGGCAGGCGCGCCGGAGCGGGCGCGAGCCATCCGCGCCGCGCGAAGGCCAAGCCGCAGCGCGCCGCAGCGACCCACCGCAAGCCGGCACAGAAGAAGAAAAAGGCGGCGCGGCGCCGGGCCTGAGGGCGCACATCTTTCGTCTAAGCGCGATCGGCCTCGATCGCGTGCCGCCAGCCGCACCCGGCGCGCGGCATGCGATCGTGCGGCGATATTCGGCGGACGCCGCCGCGGCCAAAGACCCGCGGCCAAAGACATCAGGGTTCGATCGCGAACCGCAGCCGCCCCGCCGGCTTCAGCGTCCTGGCATCGAAGGTGCGGATTTCGATGCCGCTGCCGGTATCGACGGTGACCGTGATACGGTCCTCCGCCACGGCGGTGGCGATGATGCGCGAACCCTTCGGCAGCAGCGCGGTCACATCCGCCGCCGGCGCGCTTCCCTCGCCCTTGAAAACGCGATAGCCGATGACGCCGATCACGGCGGAGATCGCGATCAGGGTGGTGACGCCGGAGATCAGCATCAGCCACCGCACCTTGGCCACCATACGCGCGGCCTCGGGGTCGAGTGGCTGGTCGTCGTCCGCCAACGGATTGCTCATGGATTTGACGCAGGCGCGCAGCGAGACATTGGTGGTGGCCGCCGAGGAGGCCGGCGAACGGCTCGACCGCGTGCTGGCTGCGCGCGTGGCCGAGCTGTCGCGCTCGCGCCACAAGGCGCTGATCCTGGCGGGTCGCGTCGCGATCGACGGCGCCACGATCCGCGATCCCGGCCACCGCGTCAACGCCGGAGGCACCATCGCGCTCGACCTGCCGCCGGTCCAGGACGTCGAGATCAAGGCCGAGAATATCCCCCTCTCGGTCGTGTTCGAGGACAATGAGCTCATCGTCCTCGACAAGCCTGCCGGGCTGGTGGTCCATCCCGCGGCCGGCAACTGGAGCGGCACGCTGGTCAACGCGCTGATCGCGCACTGCGGCGACAGCCTGTCCGGCGTCGGCGGGGAGAAGCGCCCGGGAATCGTGCATCGCCTCGACAAGAATACCAGCGGCCTGATGGTGGTGGCCAAGACCGACCGCGCCCATCGCGTGCTCAGCCGCCAGTTCGCCGACCATGGCCGCACCGGCCCGTTACGCCGTGGCTACCTGGCTTTCGTCTGGGGCGTGCCCGACCGACCACGTGGCACCATCGACAAGCCGATCGATCGCCACCCGCACGCCCGTGACAAGATGGCGGTGCGCGAGGGCGGCCGCGAGGCGCTGACCCACTGGGAGGTGCTCGAGCGTTACTCCGGCACGGACGGCGCGCCGGTGGCGACCCTCCTGGCGTGCCGGCTGGAGACCGGGCGCACGCACCAGATCCGCGTTCACCTTGCCTCGATCGGGCACCCACTGCTGGGGGACGACGTCTACGGGCCCGGCTTCAAGACCAAGGCCCATCAGCTCGGGCCGGACGCCCGGGACGCGCTCGACGCCCTTGGCAGGCAGGCGTTGCATGCCTATCTACTGACGATCGAACATCCATCACAAGGCAAGGAACTGGCGTTCCGCTCGGAACTGCCGGGTGATCTCCGTCGTTTACGCCATAGCCTCGTGCACAGGGCACGCCGGCCTGATCGAAAAAGATCGGGCCAATCAAAGGCTTAGGCGTACACGGAGGGGTCACGGTGACGTGACGCCGAGTTCACTTCCTTTGGTCCCCGTTTGTCCTGTAATGTTGCGGCGCGATCAGTCTTCGCGGTCGCAGCATGGATATGCACTGTCGGCTCGGGGAGCGACGGTGCGCTCCGCCCGCCGGTATGACCGGGGGCAAACTTTTGGAGGGCGCTACCATGGCCCGAACTGCCGCATTGCCAATTCTCACGGCCGAATCCGGCCTTTCCCGCTATCTTGAAGAGATCCGGCGGTTCCCGATGCTGGAACCGCAGAACGAATATATGCTGGCCAAGCGCTGGCGCGAACACGGCGACCGCGATGCGGCCCACAAGCTGGTGACCAGCCATCTGCGCCTCGTTGCCAAGATCGCCATGGGCTATCGCGGCTACGGCCTGCCGATCTCCGAGGTGATCTCGGAAGGCAATGTCGGCCTGATGCAGGCGGTCAAGCGCTTCGAGCCCGAAAAGGGCTTCCGCCTCGCGACATACGCCATGTGGTGGATCAAGGCGGCGATCCAGGAATACATCCTGCGTTCGTGGTCGCTGGTGAAGATGGGCACCACGGCCAACCAGAAGAAGCTGTTCTTCAACCTGCGCAAGGCCAAGAGCAAGATCTCCGCGCTGGAAGAGGGCGACCTGCGTCCCGACCAGGTCAAGCTCATCGCCAAGCGCCTGGGCGTGACCGAGCAGGACGTGGTCGACATGAACCGGCGCCTGGGCGGCGACGTGTCGCTCAACGCGCCGATCCGCGAGGATGGCGATTCCGGCGAATGGCAGGACTGGCTGGTCGACGACGTTTCCGACCAGGAAACGCGTCTGGCGGAAAGCGAGGAATCGGACAATCGCCGCAAAGCTCTTGGCGATGCGCTCTCCGTGCTCAACGACCGCGAGCGCCGCATCTTCGAGGCGCGCCGATTGGCGGACGACCCGATCACGCTCGAGGATCTGGCCGCCGAGTTCGGCGTCTCCCGCGAGCGCGTGCGTCAAATCGAGGTGCGCGCGTTCGAGAAGGTGCAGCGCGCGGTGAAAAGCCGCATCGCAGCGATGGAGACCCGTCCGGCCGCCCCGGCGCTGCAGGCGCATTGATCGACCGCACTTTGGGCAACGGCGCCTTCGCGCGCCGTGCCCGGCGCGCAAACTTGCGAGCGCGTCGGCCTACTGCTTCCAGGTCTTGAAGGCCTCCGCGAAGACGCGGTCGCCGGGCGGCCCTTTTTCCAGGGCGATGATGGCGCGGCGGTTGTTGTTGTAGACCACCGGGATGTCGAACCAGCCGCGCTCCTTCAGCAGTTGCAGGTTGCGATCCTTGTCGGCCTCCTGGTTGGACAAGCCGACCAGATAGAAACCGGGCGTGACCTTGACCGCGAGACCTGCGAGCGGCACGCCGCGGGTCGACTCCGCCTGCTTCATCAGGATGCCGGGAACGTTGGAGATGCCGCCGGCGGGAAAGTCCGCCGGCAGCTTGAACGTGATCTCGACAGTATGGGTGGCCGGCAGGCCCTTGTCGGTGTTGCGGCGGAACGAGAAGGTCATTGCCAGCTTGCGCTCCGGCACCTCGACGTCGGCACGGATCGCAAGCTCGGGAGGCTGCCCCGGCCCCGGCGTCACGGTCTCGGTCCGCCAGATGGCCGATCCGACGAAGCGCTTGCCGTTGGGATCGGCGGGGTCCTCTTCGTAGAGCACCACCTTCTGCGCCGCTCCGGCGCCGGGCACCGCGCCGGGCGCCGGGGTTGCCGGGGCCTGCTGGGTGCCGGGCTCGATGCGATCGGTGATCTTCGGTCGCGTGTTCGCCGGCGGCGGCGTTTCGCGGACGGTCTCGACCGCCGGCGCGCGGAATGAGCTGTAGAGCGCGACCATGTTCGGCCACTGCCACAGCAGCAGGCCTCCGACCACGATGAAGACCAGGGCGGCGACCGCGCCCTTGATGAGGTTGCGATAGGAGCGCGGCGGCCGCGCCTCTTCCTCCGCCTCCTCCTCCTCCTCGAACTCCAGGTCGTCTTCGATCGGCGGCGGCGGCGCGTGCCGCTCCTGGCGGACGGCGGAATGCGATTCGTCGAGGCCCGATGCCGGCTCCAGCATCGGCTCGGAAAAATCGCCATGCGGCGCGGGCTCGTGATGCTCGTCCCGATCGAACATGCGCTCCTGCGGCGCATGCGGATCGAACATCCGGGGCTCGTCGCCGTCGAATTGCGGCCGGTCATACGGACGTTCTGCGCCCTCGATATCGGACGCCGGAACGCCGCCGAACATGTCGCGTCCGGATTTCTCCGCGCGCACGGCGGCGGCCGCGCCGGCTTCGTTGCCAACGGGGGAAGCATCCCTGATGCCCGCGTCCGAAAAGGCGCGGGGCTCGCCGCCAAAGCGCCGCGGCGGCTCCGGCCGCAACGGCCGGTCGAAGATCGAATCCGACTGCTGCGAATCCGGCAAGGCCGGCGGCGACGAAGACGCGCCAGGACGGCGCCCGAGATCGGGCGACAACGCGGATGGAGTGTCATGTGGCGGCTGCGATGTCGGGCTGACGTAGCGCCGCGGCGGAGTCCCCGGCTCGGCGGGCCCCCTCCCTCCCGACGCGGCATCATCCGATTGACGCAAGATGGTTGAGCGCGGCTCGACCGGACGGATCCTGGCCGCCCGGGACTGACGCGACGCCTCGACGAACTGACGCGCCGATTCAGCCTCCACCTTGCGGATCGACTCCTCGAGCGCGAGGCGCTCGCGGGTGATGTCGGACTCGTTGAGCGGCGGCGTGACCCCGCGCAGTTGCGCGAGCAGGGCCGCGCGTGCCCGCTCGTAGAGCGCGCGGCGGTTCTCGCCGTTGTTCTTTTCGAGACCGGCGACGGCGCGTGAGATCAGCGGATAATAATCGGCCATCGGAGCTTACTCGTTGCGTATGCGGAATGCCGCCCTTTGCAGGGTCACATCGTCTCGCCCGACACGTCTGCGTCTGCTCGGGATCATGCTCTCGTTCAGTTCTCGAACGGGTTGTGCATCAGGATCGTGTCCTCGCGCTCGGGGCTGGTCGACAGCAAAGCGACGGGGCACCCGACCAATTCCTCGACGCGGCGTACATACTTGATCGCCTGCGCCGGCAGTTCGGCCCAGGAGCGCGCCCGCGCAGTCGCGGCCTGCCAACCCTCGACCGTCTCGTAAATCGGCTCGACCATGGCCTGGCCGTGCTCGCTCGCCGGCAGATGATCGATCTCGCGACCGTCAAGACGGTATCCCACACAAACCTTAAGTTCCTCCAACCCGTCCAGAATGTCGAGCTTCGTCAGGGCGAGGCCGGTGATGCCGCTGGTGCGCACGGTTTGTCGTACCAGCACGGCGTCGAACCAGCCGCAGCGCCGCGGACGGCCGGTCACGGTGCCAAATTCGCGTCCGCGCTCCCCCAGCAGGCGCCCGATCTCGTTCGTCTGCTCGGTCGGGAACGGCCCGTCCCCCACCCGCGTCGTGTAGGCCTTGCAGATACCGAGCACGTAGCCGATCGATCCCGGCCCCAGGCCGGAGCCGGTCGCGGCCTGGCCGGCGACCGTGTTGGAAGAGGTCACGAACGGATAGGTGCCGTGGTCGATGTCGAGCAGCGCGCCTTGAGCACCCTCGAACAGGATGCGCTTGCCCTCGCGCCGCTTCTGATCGAGCAGCGACCACACCGAATCCATGTAGGGCAGCACCCGCGGAGCGACGCTCTGGAGCTGCTGGTGGACGGTGTCGACCGCCACCTCCTCAAGTCCGAGCCCGCGCCGCAGCGCATTGTGATGGATCAGAAGTCCCTCGATCTTGCGCCCGAGCGCCACGGGATCGGCGAGGTCGTTGACCCGGATCGCCCGCCGGCCGACCTTGTCCTCGTAGGCCGGACCAATGCCGCGGCGGGTCGTGCCGACACGTGTGAGCGTGTTGGAGGATTCGCGGATGCTGTCGAGCTCCTGGTGCAACGGCAGGATCAGGGTTGCATTGTCGGCGACGCGCAGATTCTGCGGCGAGATCTCGACCCCCTGCCCCTTGAGCCGGTCGATCTCCTCAAGGAGCGCGCGCGGATCGATCACGACCCCGTTGCCGATCACGGACAGCTTCCCCGGCCGCACCACACCCGATGGCAACAGCGAGAGTTTGTAGGTCGTCCCGTCGATGACGAGCGTATGGCCCGCATTATGTCCACCCTGGAAGCGAACAACGATGTCGGCTTGCTCGGACAGCCAGTCGACGATTTTCCCCTTCCCTTCGTCCCCCCACTGGGAACCAACCACGACCACATTGGCCATGAGGCGCCTTTCCTCCGCGTCGGTGACGCCCGGGATATCCTCGCTGCAACAAGGGCTTGTCCGGCATCGCGACCCTCTATGGGATAAGGGATAGTACCCGCGCAGGCAAGCCAACCTTGCCCGGACGGAACACCCGTCCGTAGGTCAGCCACCTGATTTTGCGGGCCTTATCAACCCCTTGCCGTCGCGCCACGCTAACCACAGCGGATGATTCCGCTCTCTCCAAGGCCATCTCGCGGCAACATCGCGGCGATGCCGGCTCGGCCTGCCGCGCGGCCGGCACCGCGCGGGATTGGTCGGAACGACCCGAACGTGTTTCCCGGCTGCACGGCGACCTGGTCCGCCACCACGCGTGCGCCGCGCAGACAAGTTGCCGCAGGGTCCGCGTCGATAGCGGGCGAAACGCGCGTTACGCCGCGGTTTTGCAGACGCATGCACCCACCGCAAACATCGGCGGGGCGGAAGAAATCGCGGACTGTGTAAGGTACCTCACACGGGCCGAGGTTAAGCGCCTCCTATCCTGAGCGTGCCAGCGAAATTGGAGGGAGCAATGGAAAACAGGATACAGGTCGCCAACTACGCCGCCACCCTAACCCGAGAGCTCTGCAGAATGTGTCGCAAGGTCGAACTGGATGACCTTGCCTATCTCCTGGAGGTCGCCGCCGCCGAGGCCTCCAAAGCACGCGCACCGAGCCGGACAGTAACGGGCCCTGTGCACAGTGCCGTTCATCAATTGAGCGCGCAAAGCAGCTGACACCAATTTCCGCGCAGCGCCCCCGGCACCACTCAAAACTTCAGCGGCCGCGCCTGCTGCACCTGCGGCAGCGCGCGCACCGCGGTGAGCACATCCGGCGGCAATTCCCCATCGATCTCGATCAGCGCGATGGCATTGCCGCCGGGAGCGTCGCGCCCGACATGGAAGGTGGCGATGTTGATCCCGGCATCGCCCAACGTGGATGAGAAGCGGCCGATGAAGCCGGGCTTGTCCAGATTGGTGATGTAGATCATCGAGGGCCCGAACTCGGCGTCCATGCGGATACCCTTGATATTGACGATACGCGGCCGCCCGTCGGCGAACACCGTCCCCGACACCGAACGGGTCTGACGCTCGGTCACCACCGTGACGGTGATCAGGCTGTCATAGTCGCCCGCCGCCTCGCGCGTCATCTCCTCGACCACAATGCCGCGATCCTTGGCCGCGATCGGCGCGGAGACGACGTTCACCTCCTGCAGCATGGGCCGCAACAGCCCCGCGATGGCGGCGGAGGTCAGCGCCTTGGTGTTCATGCCGGCGACCCCGCCTTCGTAAGAGAGCTGCACCTTGGTAATGCCGGTTTCGGTCAATTGACCGGCGAACGAGCCGAGCTTTTCCGCGAGCGCGATGAAGGGCCGCAGCTGCGGCGCCTCCTCCGCTGTGATGGAGGGAAAGTTGACCGCATTGGAGATGGCACCGCGCAGGAGGTAGTCCGACATCTGCTCAGCGACCTGCAGCGCGACGTTCTCCTGCGCCTCGGTGGTGGCGGCCCCGAGGTGCGGGGTGCACACCACGTTCGGGTGACCGAACAGTGGATTCGCGGTCGCCGGCTCCTCCGTGAACACGTCGAAGGCGGCACCGGCCACGTGGCCGGAATCGAGGGCGGCGCGCAGGGCGTTCTCCTCGACCAGCCCGCCGCGCGCGCAATTGATGATGCGCACGCCCTTCTTCATGGCCGCGAGTGCGGGGGCGTCGATGATGTTCCTGGTCTTGTCCGTCAGCGGCGTGTGCAGGGTCACGAAATCGGCGCGCCTGATGAGCTCCGGAAGGTCGACTTTCTCCACGCCCAGCTCCAGTGCGCGTTCGGGCGACAGGAACGGATCATAGGCGACCACCTTCATTTTCAGTCCGATCGCGCGATTGGCCACGATCGAGCCGATGTTGCCGCAACCGATGACACCCAGCGTCTTGCTGGTGATCTCGACCCCCATGAAGCGGTTCTTTTCCCACTTGCCGGCCTGGGTGGAGGCATCCGCCTGCGGGATCTGGCGCGCGAGCGCGAGCATGAGCGTAATCGCGTGTTCGGCCGTCGTGATCGAATTGCCGAACGGCGTGTTCATCACGATGATGCCCTTGGCCGTCGCCGCGGGAATGTCGACGTTGTCGACGCCGATGCCCGCGCGCCCGATCACCTTGAGGTTTTTCGCCTTCTCCAAGATTTTCGGTGTGACCTTGGTCGCGGAGCGGATCGCAAGGCCGTCAAAATTCCCGACCAGCTCGGCGAGCTTTTCCTTGTCGGCGCCGAGCTTCGGCTGGAAGTCGACCTCGAGGCCGCGATCCTTGAAGATCTGCACGGCCGCGGGAGAGAGGGCGTCGGAGATGAGGACTTTGGGGGGCATGGCGGGAAACCTGTGCTCTTGAACCGTCACCCTGAGGTGCTCGCGCACATCACGGATACCGATTTGGGATTAATGCGAGTTTCGGTGCGCGAGCCTCGAAGGGCGACGGCCCCATTATCGAGGCCGCTCATCCTTCGAGGCCCGCGCTAACCCCGATTCGTCCGAGACCGAACTCGCATCGCGCGGGCACCTCAGGATGACGGATCGAGAATCGTAAGCGACACGGCTACGCCGCCTGGCGCAGCGCGTCCTTGCTCTTGGCGAAGGCCCAGTCGAGCCAGAGGGTGAGCGCCTCGACGTCGGCGCGCTCGACCGTCGAGCCGCACCAGATGCGCAAGCCGGACGGCGCGTCGCGATAAGCGTCGATGTCGTAGGCGACGCCCTCCTTCTCCAGCGCCGCGGCGATGCCTTTGACGAACGCCACCTGCGCCTCGGCGGAAAGCTTGCCGACCGCAGGGTCGACGATCTTGAGGCAGACCGAGGTGTTGGAGCGGACCGCCGGATCGCGGGCAAGAAAGTCGATCCACGGCGTGCTGGCGACCCAGTCGGCGATCACCTTGGCGTTGGCATCGGCGCGCGCCCGCAGCGCCTTCAAACCGCCGATCGACTTGGCCCAGCCGAGCGTGTCGAGATAGTCCTCGACGCACAGCATCGAGGGCGTGTTGATGGTCTCGCCCTCGAAGATGCCCTGGTTGAGCTTGTTACCCTTGGTGAGCCGGAAGATCTTCGGCAGCGGCCAGGGCGGCGTGTAGCTTTCGAGCCGCTCGACCGCCCGCGGCGACAGGATCAGCATGCCGTGCGCGCCCTCGCCGCCCAGCGCCTTTTGCCAGGAGAAGGTGACGACATCGAGCTTGGGCCAGTCGAGCGCCTGCGCGAAACAGGCGGAGGTGGCGTCGCAGATGGTCAGGCCGGAACGATCGGCGGCAATCCAATCGGCGTTCGGCACCCGCACACCCGAGGTCGTGCCGTTCCAGGTGAACACCACGTCGGATGCCGGATCGACCTTGGCGAGATCGGGAAGCTCACCGTAGCCGGCCTTGAGCACGGTCACGTCCTTGAGCTTGAGATCCTTGCTGACATCGCTGACCCAGCCTTCGCCGAACGATTCCCAGGCGAGCATGGTGACCGGCCGCGCGCCGAGCATCGACCACAGGGCCATCTCGACGGCGCCGGTATCGGACGCCGGGACGATGCCGATCCGGTAGTCGGCAGGGACTTCGAGCACCTCGCGGGTGAGCTCGATGGCGCGCTTGAGCTTCGCCTTGCCGATCTTCGATCGGTGCGAGCGTCCGAGAACGGCGTCGGTGAGGGCTGAGAGGCTCCAGCCGGGGCGCTTGGCACAGGGGCCGGAGGAGAAGTGCGGAACGGCTGGCCGCACGCCAGGAACGGCATTGGTCATGGCCTATCCTTCCAGATAGTCGCCCCTCGGTGGGGAGGGGTGTCCCGCCGCCGGACATACGGAAGGAGCCAAGCCTCGTCAAGCGGTCCGGCGCCACGACCGGCGCTTGCACGGGATGCCACGGCACGAAAATGCCGGGGTGAGGCGGCGCGCCCACACCCGGGGAGCGCGCCGGTGCCGGGATCGATCAGCTGTGATCGTCGTCGATCTTGCCGATGTGGTGCTGGGCATAGAGCTCGAGGCCGAGCTTGGCGACGAGATCGAGCTGGGTCTCGAGAAAATCGATGTGCTGCTCCTCGTCGTGCATCAGCTTCTCGAACAGGTCACGGGTGACGTAGTCCTTGACCGAGTGGCAATGGGTGGCGGCCTCCTGATAGAGCGCGCGCGCCGACATCTCGGCCGCGAGATCGCAGTCGAGCACCTCCCTCACATTCTGTCCGATGTGAAGCGGATCGAGGACCTGCATATTGGGAAAGCCGTCGAGGAAGATGATGCGCTCGACGATCTTGTCGGCGTGCTCCATCTCCTCGATCGATTCCTTGCGCCATTTCTTCGCCAGGTCGCGGTAGCCCCAATTGTCCAAGAGCCGATAGTGCAGCCAGTACTGGTTGATGGCCGTCAGTTCGTGCCGGAGGCTGCGGTTGAGATATTCAACGACCCTTGCATCGCCTTGCATGTGCCCATCCTTAGGGGAAATCCCTGTGATCCCGGGAGTAATTTGGAATTACTCTAATCTCTTGCGCAAAACGCATGGCGCGACAAGGGGGATGGCAGCCCCCGCCCGCCCAGATCAGAATTAATGCTGTGGAGTGCCGGAAACGGCGCTAATCGCGGTGCTGACCGCTCGGGCAGCACCGGCAACCGGTGCCGCAGGCGCCCGCGATGGCCTCGTCCATGATGCGGCGGATGGTCCGTGCGCAACGCCCGCACTGGGCGCTGCAGCCCAAGCAGCCATAGACCTGGCCGGTGGTTCGAGGCGTCCGCTCGGCGGTGAGCGCGGAGCGAACGTCCTGGTCGGTCAATACATTGCAAGAACAGACGATCATGAAACCCGGCCGGTCCGAGCCCGTTTAGTTCGTTATGCAACTATCGATACATGAGGCCACTCGTCCAGGCAAAAACAAAACGCCGATTTTGTAGATATTCCAATCTGCGCGCTGCACTGCCGCGATTGTGCTCGTTTCGCCAGGGGCGGCAACCGGATAGCGCCTTTTCGCCGCAGCGACTCACGCGGCGTTGGTAAGGGCATCGACGATTTCGTCGACCACCTCCTCGACCAGCACCTTGTCGTCGCCCTCGCCCATCACGCGGATCACCGGCTCGGTCCCGGACGACCGCACGATCAGACGGCCATGGCCGTCAAGGCGGGCTTCCGCGTCCTCGATGGCGCTGCGCACGTTGGCGTTCTCCAGCGGCTTGCCGCTCTTGTAGCGCACATTCTTGAGAACCTGCGGCAGCGGGTCGAAGCGGTGGCACACCATGGACACCGGCTGATCCTGTTTCTTCACCACGGCAAGCACCTGCAGCGCGGCCAGCAGACCGTCGCCGGTCGTGGTGTAGTCGGAGAGAATGATATGGCCCGACGGCTCGCCACCGACGTTGTAGCCATGGGCGCGCATCTGCTCGAGCACGTAGCGATCGCCGACCGGTGTGCGGACGAGCGCGATTCCCAAATTGCCGAGATAGCGCTCGAGGCCGAGATTGGACATCACGGTTGCGACGACGCTCGGTTTCGCGAGGCGGCCGTCGGCCTGCCAGCTTTCCGCGATCACCGCCAGCAACTGGTCGCCGTCGATGATGCGCCCGCGCTCGTCGACGATGAGCACGCGGTCGGCATCGCCATCCAGCGCGATGCCGATATCGGCGCGCATTTCCTTCACCTTCTGGCAAAGCGCCGCGGGCTCGGTCGAGCCGCATTCGTGGTTGATATTGAAGCCGTCGGGCTCGACCCCCATGGTGATCACCTCGGCGTCGAGCTCCCGCAGCGCCTCCGGCGTCACGCGATAGCCGGCGCCGTTGGCGCAGTCCACGACCACGCGCAGCCCGCCGAGCGAAAGGTTGCGCGGCAAGGTGCGCTTGGCGAATTCGATATAGCGATCCTGCACGCCGTCGATGCGTTTGGCGCGGCCGAGGTCGGTCCCTTTCGCCAGCCGCTTGAGAAGCTCGGAATCGATCAGCGCTTCGATCTGATGCTCGACCTCGTCGGACAGCTTGAAGCCGTCCGGGCCGAAGAGCTTGATGCCGTTGTCGTCGAACGGATTATGCGAGGCCGAGATCATCACGCCGAGATCGGCACGCATGGAGCGTGTGAGCATCCCGACCGCGGGGGTGGGAATCGGGCCGGTGAGCAACACGTCCATCCCGACCGAGGTGAAGCCCGCGACCAGCGCGGTCTCGATCATGTAGCCGGAGAGACGGGTGTCCTTGCCGATGAGCACGCGGTGGCGATGGTCGCCGCGGCGGAAGATCAGACCGGCCGCCTGCCCGACCTTGAGCGCCAGTTCCGGCGTGATCTCGCCGTTGGCACGGCCACGAATGCCGTCAGTGCCAAAATATTTACGGACCATGTTCCCCCAAACCCGATGAAGGGCAACGTTTCGACGGGATGATAAGGCAATTCGATGGCCGAAATCTCAAAAATATCAGCAACTCTTGCGCCATGATGAACGGCACCGCGGAGCGGGATCCGCGGTGCCGTTGGTTAACGCCCATGGCTCGCGATCACGGCTTGCGATCATGAATTGCTATGTTTTCCTTTTGTCCGCCACGCTGGGGGGCGGCTGGGTGACATTGATCGGATCGGAGCCGGGAAAGCTGTCCTCGAGGCCTTGTTCGAGCGACTTCTCGAGCTTGCGTTTGCGAGCTTCCTCGCGCTCGCGCCTCGTCTTCTCGTCGACCTCGTGTTCCGCGACCGTTTCGTTCGGAATTCCCATGCAAATTCTCCCTGCCGGCGACGGTGCGCCGCCATCCCGTGACAACGCCCGGGACAGGGTGGCGTTCCCCGGTTTCCCCTTTCGGATGCGGCCAGTATAACAAGACCATGCGCATCATGACCTGCATCGAGGACTTGCGGCGCGTGGCCCGCCGCAAGGTGCCACGCGCGTTCTTCGATTATGCCGAGGCCGGCTCCTACGCGCAGGAGACGCTACGCGCCAACCGCGAAGATCTCGAGCACATCAAGCTGCGTCAGCGCGTGCTCGTCGACGTCTCGCAGCGCGACCTCACCACCACGATTCTCGGCGAGAGAGTCTCGCTCCCGCTGGCGCTTGCGCCCATCGGGCTCTGCGGGATGATGCACGGCGACGGCGAGATTCTGGCTTGCCGGGCGGCACAGGCGGCCGGGATTCCGTTCACGCTCTCGACCATGTCGATCTGCTCGATCGAGGATGTGGCACAGGCGGTCGACAAGCCGTTCTGGTTCCAGCTCTACGTGATGAAGGACCGCGGCTTCATCCGCGCCCTGATCGAGCGCGCAGCCGCCGCGAAGTGCAGCGCTCTCGTGCTCACGCTCGACCTGCAGGTGCTGGGCCAGCGCCATTGCGACATCCGCAACGGCATGACCGTGCCGCCGCAGATCAAGCTCGGCAACCTCATCGATATTGCAACGAAACCGGCCTGGGCACTTTCGATCCTGCGCGGCCGGCGCAAGACCTTCGGCAACCTCGCCGGCCATGTGCAGGGCATGGGGAACGTGAACTCGCTGGCGCAATGGACCGCCAACCAATTCGATCCCACGCTGAATTGGAAGGATGTCGAGTGGGTGCGCAGCGTCTGGCCGGGCAAGCTCATTCTCAAAGGCATCCTTGATGTCGAGGATGCCAGGATCGCCGCCAAGGCGGGCGCGAGCGCGCTGGTGGTCTCCAATCACGGCGGACGTCAACTCGACGGCGCACTCTCCTCGATCGCGGCCCTGCCGAAAGTGGTCGAGGCGGTAGGCGACCAGATCGAGGTCATGTTCGACGGCGGCATTCGCTCTGGCCAGGACGTGCTGCGCGCGCTCGCGCGCGGGGCGCGTTCCTGCATGATCGGGCGCTCCTACATCTATGGCCTCGGTGCCGGCGGCGAAGCCGGCGTTGCCAGGGCGATCGAGATTTTAGGAAAGGAGCTCGACGTGACCATGGCGCTCTGCGGGGTGAGGAACGTGCGCGACATCGACCCCAGGGTGATTGCACAGGCCTGAAGATGCCAGCGCCGGCAGCAAGATCCTGCGCATGGTCCGGCCCCCGGCCGATTAACAGTCCCAGATGATAGCCCGTGCGACGGCTGCAGGATCGGACGCCGCGACGGAAGAAAATCCCGTATTCTCAATGCTTTATGCATTTGCCTTGACGGCGCCAGAGGTCTCGGGAATCAATAGAACAAATCATGAACTTTCCCTCCTCCTCGGATGGCCATGGGCACACCCGCACGATCGGCCTTCTGTTCTCCCGCCGGGGCGCCGGCGGTCCTCGATCGGCTCCGCCGTGAACTCTGCGCGGCCGAAGCGGCCACCGGCCTCACGCCCGACGGCGGCGCTGCGCTTGGGCTCGGCATCTCCGCCATCGACGGCGTTCTCAGCGGCGGCCTGGGCTGCGGCGCATTGCACGAAATTGCCGCCGCGCATGAAACGGAAACCGCCGCTGCCACCGGCTTCGCGCTGGCGCTCGCGGCGCGGCAGGCTCTCCCGTCCTGCGAAAGTGCGGCTCGCACTGGCGCGAGCGCGGTTTCGACCCGCATCACGGGAAGATACCTGCTCTGGATCGCCGAGGACTTTTCGCTCGCCGAGAATGGCGCGCCCTATGGGCCTGGTCTCGACGGCGCCGGCATCGCCCCCGAGCGGCTGATCACGGTCACCGCCGCGCGCGATCGCGATGTGCTGTGGGCGATGGAGGAGGCGTTGCGCTGCCGCGCCGTCGGCGTGGTGATCGGCGAGATGCGCTCACGCGGCATCGATCAGGTGATGACGCGGCGGCTCGCGCTCGCGGCTGCCGCCGGCGACACCCTCGGTCTGCTCCTGCGCACTACGCCGCACGACGAGCCCTCCGCCGCAGCGACGCGCTGGATCATCGGCACGGCGCCCTCCTTCCCGCGCGCGGGAGGAGGCGATGAAAGAAGTCACGGCCTCGGTCCGCCGCGCTTGACCGCGCGGCTCGTGCGCAATCGCCGTGGTCATCTCGGGGCATGGATCGTGGAGTGGAACAGTGTGGAGCAGCGTTTCGAGCTCGCAACGCATTCTGAGCCTTTGGCTGGAACGGCTTTCGACCGACCGCATCGTGCGGCAGTGGCGTGAAGCCCCCTCTCCCCTGGCGGTGTTCGGCAAGTGCGGCAATCTCGATCTTCTCGTCGCGGTCGATGCCGCGGCGGAGCGGCTCGGCCTAACCGCCGGTCTCGCGCTGGCGCAGGCACGCGCCATGCATCCCGCTCTCACTGCAATGCCGGAGGACCAGGCAGCCGACGCTCGCCTCCTCGAGGCCCTGGCCGACTGGTGCCAACGCTACACGCCTCTCCTCGCCGCCGATCCGCCCGACGGCATTTTGCTCGACATCGGCGGCTGCGCACATCTCTTCGGCGGCGAAGAGAAACTTCGCGACGATCTCCTTGCGCGGATGACCGGTTTCGGCTTTACGGCCCGCGCCGCCATTGCCGCCAGCATCGGAGCGGCCTCCGCCGCCGCGCGTTTCAGTGAGGCGGCAATTACCCCAACCGATGATGAGCGCGATCTTCTTGGCCCCCTGCCGCTCGCGGCGCTGCGGCTGTCGAGCGACACGGTCGCCGCGCTGGCACGGGTCGGCTTGAAACGTATCGGCGACATCCTCGACCTCCCGCGCGCGCCGCTCGCCGCCCGCTTCGGCGCCGAACTCTTGCGCATGCTCGACCGCGCGCTCGGGCGCGAATACGAGCCGCTGACTCCGCGCCTGCCGGTCGCGCCCTATATTGCCGAAAAGAACTTTCACGAACCGATCGCACGCGAAGAGGACGTGCTCGCGACCGTCGAGCGGCTTGCGACGCGGCTGAAGGCGGCGCTGGCGGTGCGCGGGGACGGTGCGCGCCGCCTCGAACTTGCCCTTTTCCGCACCGACGGCGTGGTCAAGCGCATCGCGGCCGGCACCTCGCGCCCGGTGCGCGATCCGCAGGCGATCCGCGCACTCTTTGTCGAGCGGCTCGCCGCGCTCGGCGACGAGATCGATCCGGGCTTCGGCTTCGATCTGGCGCGGCTTTCCGTGACCATCGCCGAGCCCTGTCCGGACGAGCAGATCGGTCTCGGCGGTCACGAAGATCAAGCCGAGCTCGATCGCCTCGTCGACCGCCTGAGCGCGCGGCTCGGTCGCCGGCGGGTGTCCCGTCTCGTCGCCCATGACAGCCATATCCCCGAGCTCGCGGTCGCGGCTCTCCCGGCACAGGCCATGGCGCGAGCCGAGCTCGGCTGGGAGGCGTTCCGCCGCTTCCGCGTCCAGGCTGACTTGAGCCCGCGGCCGCTGCGCTTTCTTGCCCGGCCCGAACCGATCGAGGATGTCTTTGCCCTGGTGCCCGACGGCCCCCCGGTGCGCTTCCGCTGGCGTCGGGCACTGCACGAAGTGATCGCGGTCGAGGGGCCCGAGCGCATCGAAGGCGCCTGGTGGAGCGAAGAAGGGGGGCCCGCGCGCGATTATTTCCGCGTCGAGGACAAGGCGGGACTGCGCTTCTGGCTGTTTCGCGCGGGACTCTATCGCGACATGGCGCGCGCCCTGCCGCGGCCGCGCTGGTTCCTGCACGGGATGTATGCGTGAGATGCCCCGCTACGTCGAATTCGCCGTCGCCTCCAACTTCTCGTTCCTGCGCGGGGCCTCGCATGCCGAGGAACTCATGCTGCAGGCGGCCCATATCGGGCTCGACGGTCTCGGGCTCTGCGACCGCAATTCGGTCGCCGGCGTGGTGCGGGCCCATCTCATCAAACGCGAGAAGGAGCTGGCGCTGCGCTATCACCCGGGTGCTCGGCTCGTCTTTGCCGACGATACGCCGGACATTCTCGCCTATCCGCGCGACCGCGCGGCCTGGGGGCGGCTCTGTCGCCTGCTCACGCGCGGCAACCTGCGCGCGGAGAAAGGCGAATGCATCCTTTATCTCGATGATTTGCTCGAGCACATCGCTGGGCTCGAGCTTGTCGTGATGGAGACATCGACATGGGAGCTGCCCTCGCTTCCCCTGTTGCGCAAGCCGCCCTCGGCCAATCCCACCCTGGCGGAAACCGGGTCTGCGCGACCTGCCATCGATCCCGGCGAGATCGGCCGGACAGCGGCTGCATCACCGGCGCTTCCCGTTCCCGGGGATGGGGGCTCGAAGGCAAAACTCCGGCTGGTTGAAAATGAGAGAAAACCCGTCACGAAACCGGATCAGCTGCTTTCGCTTCTGCGTGCTGCCGCCCCCGGCCGCGTGCGGCTGGCCGCCAACATGCTCTATCGCGGCAATGACCGTGCGCGGTTGGCACGGCGTGCCGGGATCGCACGGCAAGCCGGCATGCCGCTCATCGCCGTCAACGACGTGCTCTATCATCATCCCGACCGGCGGGAATTGCAGGACGTCCTCACCTGCATCCGCGAGCACCTGACGATCGACCGGGCCGGGCGGCGGCTCGCCGTCAATGCCGAGCGCTATCTCAAGCCCCCTGCCGAGATGGCGCGGCTCTTTCGCGAAGCCCCGGAAGCGATCGAGGAGACATTGACGCTCGGTCGGACGCTGACCTTCTCGCTCGACGAGCTTCATTATGAATATCCCGATGAAATGCGCCCGGGCTTTGCGACACCGCAGGACGCCCTCGTGCATCTGGCCTGGGAAGGCGCTGCTGCGCGCTATCCCGACGGCATCCCGGACAATGTGCGCCAGTCACTCGACCATGAACTTGCGCTGATCGCCCAGCTCAAATACGCGCCTTACTTTCTCACCGTGCATCACATCGTCGATTATGCCCGGAGCCAGAACATTCTCTGTCAAGGCCGCGGCTCGGCGGCCAATTCGGCGGTCTGTTACTGCCTGCGCATCACCGACGTCGACCCGCGCGATGGCAACCTCCTGTTCGAACGCTTTATCTCCTCGGATCGCGGCGAGCCGCCCGACATCGACGTGGATTTCGAGCACGAGCGGCGCGAGGAGGTGATCCAGCACATTTACGAACATTATGGACGCGATCATACCGGCATCGCCGCGACCGTCATCTCCTATCGCGGCCGCTCCGCCATCCGGGAGGTCGGCAAGGCCTTCGGACTGTCGGAGGACACGATCGGCGCGCTCTCATCCTCGATCTGGGGCATGGGCGGCGGCGCAGTGCGCACCGCCGAGCTTGCGCGCGCCGGCATCGACGTGAACAGCCCGCGCATGGGGAAAATGCGCGCGCTCGCCATGGAGATCCAATCCTTTCCGCGCCACCTGTCCCAGCACGTCGGCGGATTCGTCATTACCCGCAGCCGGCTCGACGAGGTAATGCCGATCGCCAATGGAGCGATGAAGGACCGCACCTTCGTCGAATGGGACAAGGACGATCTCGACGCGCTCGGCATCCTCAAGATCGACGTGCTCGGGCTCGGCATGCTCACGTGTCTGCGCAAGGCATTCGAGCTCACCGAGAAGCACTATGGCGTCGCGTTCCGTTCGTCCCGGCCGGAGGAAAACGAGGGAAAGGGATATTACGCCCTCTCTACGATCCCGAAAGAAGAGCCCCCGGTTTACCGCATGCTGCAGCGCGCCGACTCGCTCGGCGTATTCCAGGTCGAAAGCCGCGCGCAGATGTCGATGCTGCCGCGTCTCAAGCCGAAGGAATTCTACGATCTCGTGATCGAAGTCGCGATCGTGCGGCCGGGCCCGATCCAGGGCGACATGGTGCATCCGTATCTGCGCCGCCGGCAGGGCATCGAGCCGGTTTCCTATCCCTCACCGGAGCTTGAGGCTGTCCTCGAAAGAACGCTCGGTGTCCCCCTGTTTCAGGAACAGGCAATGAAGATCGCCATCGTCGCCGGCGGTTTCACGCCGGGCGAAGCCGACAAGCTGCGCCGCGCCATGGCGACTTTCAAGCGCACCGGCACCATCGGCACTTTCAGGATCAAGATGATCGAAGGAATGGTCGCAAGGAATTATCCACGCGAATTCGCCGAGCGCTGCTTCAGCCAGATCGAGGGTTTCGGCGAATATGGCTTCCCGGAAAGCCACGCCGCGAGCTTCGCGCTCCTGGTTTACGCCTCGGCCTGGATGAAATGCCGCTATCCGGACGTCTTCGCGGCTGCGCTGCTCAACGCGCAGCCCATGGGCTTCTACGCGCCGGCGCAGATCGTGCGCGACCTGCGCGAGCACGGCGTCGAAGTGCGGCCGGTCGATATCAATCATTCCGACTGGGACGCCACGCTCGAGCCAGGCCCGCACGCGATCGAACGCATGCAGGTGATCCACCGCGAAATGGCGGACGACATCCGCACGAACTGCGCATTACGGCTGGGTTTTCGCAAGATCAAGGGATTGTCGGATCGGGACGCAACGCTGATCGTCAGGGAACGAAACGCACCTTACACCTCCATCCGCGACCTTTGGCTGCGCACCAGGCTATCACCCCGCATCGTCGAACGGCTCGCCGATGCTGATGCCTTCGGCTCGCTGGGTCTCACGCGACGGCAGGCGTTGTGGGCGGCCAAGGCACTCGGCCGCGTGGGTGGCAGCGACGACGATCTGCCGTTGTTTCGGGTCCATACGATGCCGGCATCCGCAGCCATCGTCGCGCCGCAAGTACCCGCGCATCGTTCCGTTCCGCGCGAACCCGAGGTGCAGTTACCCTCCATGCCACCGGGGGAAGAGGTCGTGAACGACTATCGCTTCCTCGAATTGTCGCTGCGCGCGCACCCGGCGTCCTTCCTGCGCCCCGACCTGGCCCGGCGCGGCATCATCCGCAACCAGGAACTGCGGATATGCCCGTCGGGCAGACGCGTCAGCGTCTCCGGTCTCGTCACCATTCGCCAACGGCCGGGCTCGGCCAATGGCGTCATCTTCATGACCATCGAGGACGAGACCGCGATCGCCAATATCATCGTCTGGCCCAAGACGTTCGAGCGCTTTCGTCCCATCATCCTCGGCGCGCGTTATGTCGCCGTCACTGGAGAGGTGCAGCAGGAATCCAACGTCATCCATGTGGTTGCGAGCAAGCTTGACGATCTCACCCGCCTGCTTGCGCGTTTGACCGAGGATGCCCCCCCGATCGAGGCGCTCGCTCGCGCCGACGCGGTCAAGCGCCCCCACGACGAGGATATCGACAGCCGTGCCCGCGGCCGCCGCAATCCACCGCGCATCGCCGCCCCCGCAGACCTCCCGGATTTGATCGCCAGCGATCTCGACGTTCCGGCGCGCGGCTCGGCCCACGCGCCCTCCCGGCGCGGAGGCACCAGAATCACCCGAGGCTGATCGGACGGAGCTACGCCGGAACGGATCGGCGAGCAGATCGAGCCCTGCTATTGCGGCACGACGCCATCGCGGCCGACATTGACGCGCGCCGTCTCGAACGTTCCGTCCGGCTTCTTCGCGGCAGCTGGCACGGTGATGGCGGCGCCGGGCTTGAGCTCGCTCACATTCCCGATTTCATACCGTACGATCGGCACATCCGGTCCCACCACGATCCTCTTCTCGCCGTCCCGGTATTTTACCGTGATCGTGGGGCCGTCGACGCCGGTCACCGCCGTGCCCGCGGTGCCGTTGGTCATGGTGCTGTTCGGAGCGCCATCCCAGGGACGGTGGCCCTCGCCGGTGCCGCGCTGGGACTCGGCAAAGATGTGCACCTCCAACGCTTTCTGGGTGCCGTCGGCCTGCGGCATCGCTCCGCTGCCGATGAAAGCCCCTTCCTTGATATCGGCCAGGGAGGCCTTCACCACGCTCACGACCTGCACATTGTCGGCGAGCATCAGCGTCAGCGGGGCGCCGTCACGTCCCTTCACCAGCAGGGTCTTGCCGTCCACCTTCTCGATGGTGCCGCGCACGCGGGCGGTTTGCGGTTGTTGCGCCCATGCCGACGTTGCCGCCACGGTCGCGAGCAGCACCACCGTTGCAAGCATGCCTCTTGTCATCGCGCTCATGTTGCGTCCTCGCTGAAGCGGCGCGTGCCGCCACCGAGGACGGCACGCACACGGCCACCGGTCAGTTTGCTCACATCGGCGGCGTGATGCCATCCCGGCCGACCGAGACCGCGGAGGCCTCGAGCGTGCCGTCATCCTTCTTGTTTGCGGCGCCGATGAAGATCTTGGCTCCGGGCTTGAGCTCGCTCTTGTCGCCGGGAACGTAGGTGACGATCACCGTCTCGGGTACGACCACGATCTTCTTCTCTCCCTCCTTGTACTTGAGGGTGATCTCGTTCCCGTTCACACCTTTGACCGACTGCGCCACGGTGGCGTTGGTCATGGTGCTGTTGGGCATCAGATCCCATGGCCGATGCCCCTCGCCGGTGCCGCGCATCGGTTCGGGGAAGATATGAACTTCCACCGCCTTCTGGCTGCCGTCGGACTGCGGCATGCCGGTGACCCCGATGAAGGAGTTGTCCTTGATATCGGTGAGCGCCGCCTTGACGATGCCGCGCACCGCCGCATTGTCGGTCAGCTTCACCTTGTATGTGGTCTGCCCGTCACGCGATTTTACCGTCAGCATCGGCCCGTCGACCGCCTCTACCGTCCCGCGTACGCGCACCGGGGCCGGCTGCTGGGCAAAGCTCGCGGATGTGGCAAGCAGCAGAGCGAACCCCGCCACTCCAAAAATCCGCCGTGTCGTCTGATTCATGACGTCCTCCCGAAATCTCGCTGCCGGCCAAGCGCCCGGCAAATGAACAACCCTCTGCGACCGGGCTTATTCCTGGCGTGCGGGGTTTTAGCTATGAGACCAGCCTCCATGGGCGCGCGCAAGCACCCCTGGCCCTGATTTGGAAATGTGAAGACAATCAGTAATGACCGGCGGTCGCACCACCATCGACCGCGATCGCCGTGCCCTGGATGTGGCGCGCACGCTCGGAACACAGGAACAATGCCAGCGCGGCGATGTCCTCCGGCTTGCCGAAGCGGCGCGTGTTGTTCTTGACGAGGGCCTCGGACCGCAGCTCCTCGACCGTCTTGCCCAGCGCCGCCGCGCGCTGCTGGCGCAACTGTTCCTGCCGTTCGGTATCGGTATTGCCGGGGTGAATGACGTTCACGTTGACGTCGTCGCGATTGCCGAGCTTGGACAGGCCTTTGGAAAAGTTGGCCATGGCGGCATTGACCGAGCCACCGATCAGGAACTCGGGATCAGGGGTGCGCGCGGCGCCACCGATGATGTTGATCACGTTTCCTTGGGAGGCCTTCAGCAGCGGCCAGAACAGCCTGCTGAGGCGCACGCAGCCGAAGAACTTGAGCGCATAGCCTTCGAGCCAGACCGCATCGGGCAGGTCCACGAACGCGCCGGCGCGCGTCGCGCCCGCGTTGTTGACCAGCACGTCGCAGCGCGCAAATCGTTCATTGACGCGCGCAAACAGTTGCTCGCAGGCCACCAGCGTGCGCAAGTCGCCGGCCACGGTGAACGGCTCCGGTCCCAGCCCAGCAATCGCCTTGGCGGCGACCGCGAGATTCTCGGCCGATGACGAGGCCAGCACGGTCTGCGCGCCCTCGCGCGCGAATGCCTGCGCGATGCCGCGGCCGATCCCCCGGCTGGCCCCCGATACGACGACGACCTTGCCCTTGAACTCGCCCGGCATTTCCCACCCTCCATGGTCAGCAGTCCTTGCCGTATTACTATGCTTGCGAATGGCCAGGGAACAGGGCGACCATGAAATCGATCTTCATCGACTGCAACAACCAGCTCGCCCCGGTGTTCGCCCGCGTGCGCCGGCCCGACGACCCGCCGATCGCGGTCAACACCGATGCGTTCAGCTCCGCCGATCTGCCGCGGCTCCTGGCCGGTTACGACATCTGCCTCGACGACCATTCCTACATGCCGACCGAGGTCATGGCCGTATGCCGCGGGCTCAAGCACATCGTTTTCCTCGGCACCGGCGCCTCGAGCTACATGGACGTTCCGGCGCTGGCCGATCTCGGCATCACCGTGCACACCATCAAGGGCTATGGCGACATTGCGGTCGCCGAGCACACCATCGCGCTGATCTTCGCCTGCGGCCGCGGGCTCGCGCGGATGGACCGGGCCGTGCGCGCGGGGGTGTGGGACCCGCTCGAGAGCATGCAGCTCAACGGCAAGACACTCGGCCTGATCGGGCTCGGGGGTATCGGCCGGGAGGTGGCCCGGATCGGGCGCGGCATCGGAATGGAGGTGATCGCCTGGAACCGTTCACCGCGCCCCGACGCCGGTGTGCCGCTGGTCGCTCTCGACGACCTGCTGGCGCGGGCCGACGTGATTTCGCTCCATCTTGCGCTCAACGACGAGACCCGCGGTCTCCTGGACGCGAAACGCCTGGCCCTTGCCAAGCCGGGCGTGATCCTGGTCAACACCGCGCGGGGCGCGCTGGTGGAAGAGAACGCCCTGATCGACGCGATCGAGCGGGGCCACGTCCGCCACGCCGGCCTCGACGTCTTTCACGCCGAACCGCTCAAACCTGACCATCCCCTGGCACGGATGGAGAATGTGACGCTCACCTCCCACGCCGCCTTCCGCACCGTGGAAGCCTCGATGACGCTGATGCGGCGGGCGATCGACATCGTCAAACGGATCGTCGCGCCGCCGCCTGCCGCTTGACCGGCTTCGCCGGGGCCGGCGTAATGAAACTTTCCGCCCGCTTTGCGGTTGTCATGAACTTGTCACGGGAAAGGGTTCCATGGCCGATCAGACGACGACCTTGCCGACCGTTGCGGCGCACGGCGCAACGCGGCTCCCCTCCGTCGATGTGGACAGCTACAATGTCGAGTTGAAGGACGACGAGGGCTTCATTGGCGATCGCGCCAGCAAGGGAGCCTTCCGCGCCATCATGGACAACTGGCGCAAGCCGCTGCGCAAGGCCGGCAACGACCCCTTCGGCGACGAGGCGACCGAGGACATCAGCAAGAAAAAGCTCGACGCACTGCTCACCGAGGGTGATCCCGAGGCAGCCGGCATCGTGCAAGGGGCGATCGAGGACTTCGCCCAGGAGCTTGCGCTCATCATCCGCCGCTACCTCAAGCTCAAGGCCTGGCGCGATACCGAGCGGATCGTGGTTGGCGGCGGCTTCCGCGGCAGCCGGGTGGGTGAGCTCGCCATCGGCCGGACGTCGGTCATTCTCAAGGCCGACAAGGTGGCCATCGATCTGGTGCCCATCCGCCATGAGCCCGACGAGGCCGGTCTGATCGGCGCGGTGCATCTGGCGCCGACATGGATGTTCGAGGCCCATGATGCGATCCTGGCCGTCGACATCGGCGGCACCAATTTCCGTGCCGGCGTGGTCGCCCTCAACCTGAAGAAGGCCTCTGATCTCTCCAAGGCGGCGGTCTGGAAGTTCGAGCTGTGGCGGCATGGAGACGAGAAGAAGCTCACGCGCGAAAACGCGGTCGACGAGCTGGTCGGAATGCTCAAGGGGCTGATCACGCGCGCGGGCAAGGAGGGACTGCGGCTCGCGCCGTTCATCGGCATCGGCTGCCCCGGCATCATTGAATCGGACGGCACCATCGACCGCGGCGCCCAGAATCTGCCGGGCAACTGGGAGAGCAGCCGCTTCAATTTGCCGCTCAGCCTGCACAAGGCCATTCCCAAGATCGGGGAGCACGAGACCGCTGTGCTGTTGCACAATGATGCGGTGGTGCAGGGGCTGAGCGAGACGCCGTTCATGAGCGACGTGAAGCATTGGGGCGCGCTGACGATCGGCACCGGGCTCGGCAACGCCCGCTTCACCAACCGGGCGTCGGCCGGCAAGGATTGACGACCCGCTCCCAGCGGCCACAATGCCCAAAAAGCCGCTGGGAGGAACGGATTGAAGCCAGCACCTTTTGCCTATGCCAAGGCTCGCTCGGTCGCGCACGCGATCGAATTGCTGGCGAACGACGACGCGCGCCTCCTCGCCGGCGGACAGAGCCTGATCGCGACGCTCAATATGCGATTGAGCCATCCCTCCTTGCTGGTCGATATCAACGGCGTGGGGGGTCTCGATGGAATCTCGTCGAACGACGGGCATATCGAAATCGGCGCCCTGGTCCGCCATGCGCAAGCCGAGCGCTCTGCCGAGCTCGGCAGGCGCGCGCCACTCATCGCGTTGGCCATGCCGCATATCGGACATCCCGCGATCCGCAATCGTGGCACCATCGGCGGTTCGATCGCGTTCGCCGATCCCGCCGCCGAGTTGCCGGCGTGCGTGCTCGCCCTTGGTGGCGAGCTGGCGATCGCCGGACCGCAGGGATCCCGGGTGGTCAAGGCCGACGATTTCTTCAAAAGCCTGTTCGAAACCGCGCTCACCACCCATGACGTGCTCACGTCCATCCGAATTCCCGCAGCCAGCGCCCAGACCCGTGTCGGCTTCGCAGAGTTCGCGCGCCGTCACGGCGACTACGCCATGGTGGGACTTGCCGCCAGCGGGCGCGCGGACGGCAAGCGCCTCCGCGATCTGCGCCTGGCCTATTTCGGCGTAGGCTCCACGCCGGTCCGCGCACACCATGCCGAGCCGGCACTGGAGGACGGCGACATCGACGCGGCGGTGCGCGCGCTCGCGCAGGACCTGAACCCGCCCGACGACGTGCAAGCGTCGGGCGCAGTGAAAACCCATCTCGCCGGCGTGCTGCTCAGGCGCGTCGCTCGCCAGCTCGATCGAGCGTTGTCATGAACGCACAGGTCCACGACATCATCATGACCGTGAACGGCGAGGAGACCCGCGCGACCGTTGACGCGCGCAAGACGCTGGTGGACTTCCTGCGCGATGACGCTGCATTGACGGGCAGCCATATCGGCTGCGAGCACGGCGTCTGCGGCGCCTGCAGCGTGCGTGTCGACGGAGCGGTGGTGCGCGGCTGCCTGATGCTCGCCGTACAATGTGACGGCGCGCGCGTCGAGACGATCGAGGGCGTGGCCGAAACGGACGAGATCACCGATCTGCAGGAGGCATTCATCGCGCGCAACGCACTCCAGTGCGGCTACTGCACGCCGGGCATGCTGCTGACGGCGCAGGAGCTGCTGGCCGCCGGCGGCGTCCCGAGCCGCGAACAAATCCGCGTGCATCTCTCCGGCAACTACTGCCGCTGTACCGGCTATCAGGCGATCGTGGATGCTGTGGAAGCCGTCGCGCAGGCGCGGCACTCTTCGCGGGAAACGCGATGAAAATCACCGACGACTCGCCCCCCACACTCTCGGCCCTCGACCGGCCGAACTCCTATATCGGCAGATCGGTGCCGCGGCCCAATCTCGCGCGGCTCACCCGTGGTCGCGCCCAGTTCGTGAGTGATGTGACGCTGCCGCGCATGGCGCACGTGGCCTTCGTCCGCTCGCCCCACGCCCACGCGCGCATCACGGCGATCGCGACGGCCGCGGCGAAGACGTCGCCGGGCGTCATCGCGGTGGTGACCGGCGCTGAATTGGCGAAGGTCATCACGCCCTGGGTCGGCGTTCTCACCCACCTCAAGGGCATCAAATCGGCGCCGCAGCATGCAATTGCGGTCGAGCGCGCGTGCTGGCAAGGCGAGGCGGTATGCGCGGTGGTCGCGCGCACGCGGGCCGAAGCCGAGGATGGCTGCGAACTGGTGGATGTCGGCTACGAGGAATTGCCGGCGGTCACCGATGCCGAGACCGCGCTCGACGCCGGCACGCCAGTCATCCATCCCGAACTTGGCGACAATCTCACCTTCGAGCGCGTGCTTGTCGCCGGAGACCCCGACCAGGGCTTCAAGGACGCCGATGTGGTGGTGGAGACGACGTTCGTGTTCGGGCGTCACACCGGGGTCACCAATGAGGCGCGCGCCATCGTCGCCGATTGGAACTCGGGCGACGAGCGGCTCACCGTCTATCAAGGCACCCAGGCTCCGCACATGATGCAGAACCTGTTCGCCAAGCACCTCGGACTCGAGGAGCATCAGGTCCGCGTCCTGACCAAGGACGTCGGCGGCTCGTTCGGCATCAAGGTCCATACTTATGCCGACGAGATGGCGACGGTTGCGCTTTCGAAACTGCTCAAGCGTCCGATCAAGTTCGTCGCCGATCGCATCGAGAGCTTCGTCACCGATATCCATGCCCGCGATCACCGCGTGAAGGCGAAGATCGGCGTCAAGAGCGACGGCAGCATCACCGCCTGGGAGATCGATGACCTCACCGGCATCGGTCCTTACTCGGTCTATCCGCGCACCTCGGGCATTGAAGCCAATCAAATCGTCAATCTCACCGGAGGGCCGTATACCTGCCCGAACTACCGCGCCCGCGCCCGCGTGGTGTTCCAGAACAAGAACGTCATGTGCCAGTACCGTGCGGTCGGCCATCCGATCGCAACCGCGGTGACGGAGGGACTGGTCGAGCTTGCGGCCGCGCAGATCGGCATGGACCCGCTGGAAATCCGGCGCCGCAATCTCATTCCTGACGACGCCCATCCGTCCAGCGGTCCCTCGGGCATCAAGTTCGAGGCGCTGTCACATCACGAAAGCCTTGCTCATCTAGATGCCATGATGAACTACGCCGGGCTGCGCGCCGAACAGAAGCGGCTCCGCGCGCAAGGCATCTATCGCGGCATCGGATTTGCGTCCTTCGTCGAAGTGACCAATCCGAGCGCCGCCTTCTACGGTATCGGCGGTGCGAAGATCTCGGCACAGGACGGCGTCACCATCAGGCTCGACGCGCAGGGCGCGATCATCTGCCAGACCGGCGTGACCGAGCAGGGCCAGGGCGCCGAAGCCGTCATCGCGCAGGTCGCGGCCTCGTCCTTCGGCGTGCCGATCGACCGCGTGCGCATCATCACCGGGGACACCGACAACACACCCTATGGCGGCGGCACCTGGGCTTCGCGCGCGGCCGGCATCGGCGGGGAAGCGGCCTGGCAGGCCGGCAAGGCGCTACGCGCCAACGTGCTCGCCTGCGCCGCGTCGATCTTGCAGGCCAAGCCCGAAAACCTCGACATCCGCAATGGCGCTATTGTCGATTCCGGCACCGGTACGGAGCGCCTCCCGTTGCATGAGCTCGCCCGTATTGCCTATTTCCGCCCGGACACGCTGCCGCCGGGCTTCCAGGCCGAGCTGATGGCCACGCGCCATTACGTGCCGCGGGCGTGGCCGTTCGCATTCACCAACGGCATCCAGGCCAGCTACCTGGAGGTCGACACCGAGTCCGGCTTCGTCACGCTCCTCAAGCACTGGTGCGTGGAAGATTGCGGCACCGTGATCAACCCGCAGCTCGTCGACGAGCAGATCCGCGGCGGCGTGGTGCAGGGTCTCGGCGGGGCGCTGTTCGAGCACTGCATCTACGACGAGCGCGGGCAACTCACCAACGGCAACATGGCAGACTATCTGGTGCCGATGGCCGCCGAAATGCCCGACATCGAGATCGGCCACGTGGTCACCCCGACCGCGGACTCCGAACTGGGCGCCAAGGGCGCCGGTGAGGCCGGCACCGCCGGCGCGCCGGGCGCGGTCATGAACGCCATCAACGATGCGCTACGACCGCTCGGTGCCAAGCCGCTCACCGACATGCCGTTCACGCCGGGGCGCATCTTGCAGGCGCTTGATCGCGTCTAGCCCTTTTTCCCGCGAAGATTGCGGGTCGGGGACCGGCTTGCTAGGCAGATCGTGCAAGAGCATGGGAAGGAACGCGCGGATGAACATCAAGGTGGGCAGACAGGCGATCTCCGAAGCGACGGAGAAGCTCAAGAACTGGGGGCGGTGGGGCAACGACGACCAGATCGGCACGCTCAATCACGTGCGGCCCGAGGATATCGTCAAGGCCGCCGGCCTGATCCGCAGGGGCAAGGCGTTCGCGCTCGGCATCCCGCTCGATGCCAACGGCCCGCAGACCGGCCTGTTCGGCGGGCGCTTCAATCCCATCCACCAGATGCTCGCGACCGGCACCGACGCCATCGCCGGCCGGCAGGACTGGAACAAGATTCGCTACGCCGACGATACGCTCAATTTGTGTGTGCAAGGCGCTACCCACTGGGATGCGCTCGGGCACGTGTTCTACGAGGACAAGGCCTATAACGGCCATGACGCCAAGCTCATCGACGCACGGGGACTGAGCGTGCTCGGGATCGAGCATTCCAGGAACAAGATGATCGGACGCGGCGTGCTGCTGGACATCGCTCGCTTCCGCGGCGTCGACTGGCTCGCCGATGGCGAAGGCATCTCGAACGACGAGCTCGACCAATGCGCCAAGAAACAGAAGGTCGAGATCGGGCGTGGCGACTTCGTCATCATCCGCACCGGACAGATGGAGCGCTGCCTCGAGGAAAAGAAGTGGGGCGGCTACGCCGGCGGCGATGCGCCGGGCGTCAAGTTCGAGAACTGCTACTGGTGCCAGGACAAGGAGATCGCGGCGATTTGCACGGACACCTGGGGCGTCGAGGTGCGGCCGAACGAGACCACGGAGGCCAACCAGCCCTGGCATTGGGTGGTGATCCCGGCCATGGGCCTATGCATGGGCGAAATCTTCTACCTCAAGGAGCTGGCGGAGGATTGCGCGGCCGACAAGGTCTACGAATTCTTCTTCTGCGGCCCGCCGTTGATCATCACCGGCGGCACCGGCTCGCCGATCAATCCGCAGGCGATCAAGTAAGCTAAACTGAGCTCTACGGTCTCCCCGTCACCCTGAGGTGCGACCCCGGCCTCTTGAGCCGGGGGAGCCTCGAAGGGCGACGACCGGAGTGGTATGCCCGTCATCCTTCGAGGGCCGCCGGCGGCGGCCACCTCAGGACGACGGCGACAGAATGGAGGTGCCCCATGGCCCGCTATCTCAAGCGCGGAATGGACGCGAGCGCGATCAAGGCCGCCGATGCCAAGGTGCGCGCGACAGTCGAGCAGATCCTCGAGCAGATCGAGACCGGCGGCGACGATGCCGTGCGCGAGCTGTCACAGCAATTCGACAACTGGTCGCCACCCTCGTTCAAGCTCGCCGCCTCCGAGGTCGAACGCGCGATTTCGCAAGTGGCCAAGCGCGACCTCGACGACATCAAGTTCGCGCAGACGCAGGTGCGCAATTTCGCGCACAAGCAGAAAGAGACGCTGCGCGACCTGGAGGTCGAGACGCTGCCCGGCGTGGTGCTCGGACACAGCCACATCCCGGTGAATTCGATCGGTTGCTACGTGCCGGGCGGACGCTATCCCATGGTCGCCTCGGCCCACATGTCGATCGTGACCGCGCGCGTCGCGGGGGTGAAGCGCATCGCCGCCTGCGCACCGCCGTTCAAGGGCGGCCCGCATCCCGCCATCGTTGCCGCCATGCATTTCGGCGGCGCCGACGACATCTACGTGCTCGGCGGCGTGCAGGCAGTCGCCGCCATGGCACTGGGCACCGCGACGATCCCTGCCGTCGACATGATCGTCGGACCCGGCAACGCCTATGTGGCGGAAGCCAAGCGCCAGCTTTTCGGCCGCGTCGGCATCGATCTGCTCGCGGGCCCCACCGAAACGCTGGTCATCGCCGATGACAGCGTGGACGGCGAGCTTTGCGCCACCGATCTCCTCGGTCAGGCCGAGCACGGCCCGACCTCGCCGGCGATCCTCATCACCAATTCGGAGAAGCTGGCACGTGACACCATGCGCGAGATCGAGCGGCTGCTCGCGATCCTTCCCACCGCCGAGGCCGCGGGGAAGGCCTGGGCAGATTTTGGCGAGGTGATCGTGTGCGAGGACGAAGCGGAGATGGCGCGCGAGGCCGATCGCATCGCTTCCGAGCATGTACAGGTCATGACGCGCGATCCCGATTATTTCCTCGCCAACATGAAGAATTACGGCTCGCTGTTTCTGGGGGCGCGCACCAACGTCGCCTATGGCGACAAGGTGATCGGAACCAATCATACGCTGCCGACCAAGAAGGCCGCGCGCTACACCGGCGGCCTGTGGGTGGGGAAATTCCTCAAGACCTGCACCTACCAGAAGGTGCTCACCGACGAAGCGTCGGCGCTGATCGGCGAATACTGCTCGCGGCTATGCATTCTCGAGGGCTTCTCCGCCCATGCCGAACAGGCCAATGTGCGCGTGCGCCGCTACGGCGGCCGCAACGTGCCCTACGCCCAGGCAGCGGAGTGAGCGCTCGGTGACCCCAGTGCCTTCCATAGACCTGACCAAGACACCCTCCTTTCGTCTTGACGGTAAACGCGCGCTGGTCACCGGTGGCGGACGCGGCATCGGGTTGGCGGCGGCGTCCGCGCTCGCGCAAGCCGGCGCCGAGGTGACGCTCGCCGCACGCACGCGGGACGAGATCGAGGCCGCGGCGCAGGCGCTCGCCGCGCGCGGCGACAAGGCGGTCGCGCTGCCACTCGATGTCACCGATCTCGATGCCGTCCGCCGCACTATCGCAGCGGCGGAACCGTTCGACGTGCTGGTCAACAATGCCGGCACCAACCGGCCGGCGGTCCTGATGGAGGTCAAGGTCGAGGACTTCGACGCGATCTTTGCGCTCAACGTGCGCGCCGCATTCTTCATGTCACAGGCGGTCGCGCGGCGCCTGATCGAGGCCAAACGCCCGGGCTCCATCATCAACATCTCGTCGCAGATGGGCCATGTCGGCGCCGCACGCCGCAGCGTCTATTGCGCCAGCAAGCACGCGATGGAAGGCTTCACCAAGGCGATGGCGATCGAGCTTGCGCCCCACAACATCCGCGTCAACAGCCTGGGGCCGACCTTTGTGATAACGTCGATGAATCGCCAGTCCTTCGAGAACAAGGCATTCCGCGACGAGGTGCTCTCCAAGATCAAGCTCGGGCGCCTCGGGCAGCTCGAAGAGTTGACCGGCGCGATCGTCTTCCTCGCCTCCGACGCCTCGTCGCTGATGACCGGCTCGGCGCTTGTCCTTGACGGCGGCTGGACCGCAGACTGAACGGTGCGAGAGATGCAACCGGCTCATAGGCGCGCACCATGATGAACCTTCGATCGCTCGTGCTCGGCGTCGCCACCGCCCTCATCGCCGCGTTGCCGGCGGCCGCGGAGAGCCAGGCGCCGGATCGGCTGCAGATGATCCTCGACCGCGGCGTGCTGCGGGTCGGCACGACGATGGACACGCCCGTGTTCAGCATGCGCGATCCCGCGAGCGGAAATCTCCGTGGCCTCGACATGGATGTGCTGGACACGCTGAACTCTTCGCTCGGCGTCAAGCTCGAATATGTGAAGATGACGTTCGGCTCGATGCTCGCTGACCTCGCCGCCGACAAGTTCGACATCGCAATGTCGGGGATGGGACGGACGCTCGACCGTGCACGGGTCGCCACGTTTTCGAAACCCTATATGCGCTACGGGAAGCTGCTGTTGATCCGCAGCGCCGACCAGGGGCGCTTCAAGACGCTTGCGGACCTCGACCGCCCCGGCCTCAAGATCGGCTACAACAGAGGCGGGTTGAACGACCGTTTCGCCCACAACATGTTCACCCAGGCGACACCGGTCGGCTTCGACAGCAACGAGCTTGCCACCGCCGATCTCCTCGCCGGTAAGGTCGATGCGCAGGTCTCCGACTCCACCGCGGCGATTTATATGGGACGCCAGAACCCGCGGCTCGCGGCGATGAGCCCGGACAAGGTGTTCCATCCGATCTACGTGGCGATTCTGCTGCGGCGGGACGACCAGACGCTGCTCAACTACATCAACATCTGGCTCGACCAGATCGAGTTGGACGGCACGCTGGGAAAGATCCGCACCAAGTGGCTGGGCGACACCAGATAATGAGCGAGCGGTTCGACGCCGCACGAGCACGAACGGGCCGGAAACGCCGACGGCCTACGCAACGAACCACCGCCGGGAGGAGATACGATGCGAGTCCTGCTGCTCTGCCTGTTGGCGCTCGTCGCCACTGCCGCCCACGCCGACGACGCGGCGCTCAAGCAAAAGATCGTCGGCAACTGGAAGCTTGTTTCGGTCGTCTACGAGGACCAGGAGAGCAAGGGGCGAACGCCCGTCTACGGCGAGCATCCCCGGGGCCGCCAGATCGCGACCGCTGACGGGATCTGGCTCGCGCTCGTCACCGCCGAGGGCCGGATCGTTCCGAAGACCGATGAAGACCGCGCACAGGCGCTGCGCACCATGATCGCCTATACCGGCCGTTACCGGGTTGAGGA